>Ga0315555_1000559_pt1 | contig 26288 bp, 27 predicted proteins | sample SalMarSW160380MG_FD_202113 | JGI IMG/M metagenome (GOLD analysis project Ga0315555, IMG submission 202113) | Salt marsh sediment microbial communities from the Plum Island Ecosystem LTER, Massachusetts, United States - Salt Marsh Sediment SW1603-80 ... | reverse complement strand
TCGGTTTTACCAAGCTGAGAATGTTTTTGTGCATTTGTTTGTTTCCAGAGGCTATGAACTTTATTTTCTGTTTCGGGTCCAACTTAACGTCCAGTGCATGGCCTTTGGGCGCGGTTATTGTTCCACCCGCCTCTTTGACGATTAGGAAACCAGCGGCAATGTCGGTTACTCGAAGTTTTCCGCGGATATCCACAAAAGCGTCCGTTAAGCCATCAGCCACGTAGCACAGTTCAAGCGCGTTGGCGCCAAAATGCCGTATGTGCTTAGTCTTCTGGATTAGATTCGTTAGTTGGGGCGCGATTTCCTTAACCTTGTAGGTGTTCAGGTCTAAACCTATCACTGCCTCTTCCAGCGATGTAAGTGCCGAAGGCGTTATTTTCTTGCCGTTGCGGTAGGCACCTTTACCTTCCAGCGCAGTGTACGTGGTATTATGGGAGAGGTCTGTCACTAAAGCGGCGAAGACTGTGGAAAGCGCTGGCTTGGTGGATATGGCTATTGAAGAAGCGTAGAAGGGGAGACCTCGGACCAGATTAGTTGTGCCGTCTATCGGGTCAACAGTCGCGTAGCACTGTTTTGGCTTTTCGCCGAACTCTTTCACGCCAGACTCTTCGCTGATGAGCGTAAATGAAACGACATGCTCCTGCAGAACCTCAACGATGGCTTTTTCCGCAGCTAGATCAACTGGCTTCATCGGGTCGCCGCCAGCACCCTTGCCCAGATCAGGCTGTGGCTCACCTAAATTTCTAAGATGTGGTTGAATATGCGCTTTCACGTTGTCTTTGCAGTGAACGAGAATTTTCAACCAATCAGTTTGCGCTTTCATCTAGACGCCTTCTTACCCGTCATATACACATTCAACCTGATAAAGACTTTACCTCACCGTCAGAAACATCAAGCCATGGAGGCTTAGCTTAGCCAAGCTGCAGATTTATATGCAGGAAGCGGGCAAAATTAGTTTTGATGTGTTGTTTGATAGGTGGTTCTGGAGGAATAGCATTATGAAACACGTTAAAATCACGGCGTTTGACTGCCCAGACGCTTGGTTCCAAACGTTAAACAAGATTTGGCATGAGGGAGACTCTTTTCAGGTGGGCTACGGCTCGGAGATTTCAGAGACCAAAAAGCTCAATTTGACAATAGAGATTACGCATCCTGAGAATAGGCCGCTTGTCAGCGATAAGGCGCCTTGCAGCATCAAGTATGTTCAGGGTTATGCGTTGGAGTACTTGTGGTGTGGCGAGAAACAGGATGAAACATACACTTACGGTAGCAGGCTCAATTATCCTGTTAATCAGATAGAAGCAGCAGTAGACAGGTATGTGCAAGAACAGCGGGATAGGCAAGTTACGCTCGTTACCAGGTTACCTGAGGACATACAAAAAACCATTGATGCTAAAAGGCATGAACCGCCCTGCTTGAGCCTTATTGACACCGAGATTCTTGAGGGAAAAATGCACTTAACATGCTATTTCAGGTCGTGGGATGCGTACGCAGGTTTACCCGCTAACATCGCGGGACTGCAGCTTTTTAACGAAGCCTTCGTGAAAGAAATCAACAGCCGCGGGAACCTCTCGTTGGAAACTGGGAAGCTGATTTTCCATTCAAAGAACTGCCACATATACCAGAGGCAATTCAAGTTCGTTGAAGAACTGCTGAAGCCGAAAAACAGTTCCAAAATGCCGAGAATTGCGGAAACAATTATGGGCGGCTCGGAAGAAGCGGTTAAGGAAAAATGAGCGTTCTGCAGCTGAGGACTGGGATTGAGCGAAGTAGTTAGGCTTAGGAAGTGGAAAGAATTCAAGCAGTTGGCTACGGAACTCAAGCCAGCCTCAATTGTTTATAGCATTGACCAGAATGGCATGTCGAAAACAAAAGAACTTACGTGCCTGAGAGTGATTCTTCCTGCGCCAAACGCGTATTACGTTTACCTTGATTTTCCAAAAGGAAACGCGCTTAGAGATACGGCAATCCCAATACGTGAAAGCAAGTATGGACGCTTTCTAGAAGACCAAGACGTAATAAATTTCCTCAAAAAGGAGCTTGGAAGAGAAGACTTAGCGGTGTTTTCATACTGGACAACTTGAAGAAGGCGATGAAAAAGAGTGTCTGAAGAAACATATCACGGTGTTCCTCGAAGCAAGATACCTTGGAGTCCAACAGTCGACTATGAAAAATGCATAAGCTGCGGTAAATGCGTAGACTACTGCACACTCGACGTGTACGAATCTGAAGAGAACCAAGGGAAAAAGAAGCCTATCGTGAAAAATCCTAATAATTGTGTGGTGTTCTGCACAGGCTGCGAAGAACAATGCCCTGCTGGCGCTATCAAGTTCCCTTCCAAGAAAGAAACTCGAGAGATAATCAGAAAATTGCGAAAAAAGGGGCTCTAGTTTCATAGAGCACAAAAACTTTCGCGCCTTTGCGATACATTTTAAAGTTACTATGGAAATGCCATTGTATCCAGGAGAAACAAACTTGAGCACGAAATGGCGGAGAAGCAGAAAACATCTAAAGTGGCTAGACTTGAGAAGCACCATGAATCGTTCCAAAATCCTGCGTATTGAACCTATGCGAACTACACGAGGCATTTATCGGTCTTCCCAAAACTACGCAAAGAGAAAATGGAAAGAACCGAAGCCTCTCATCGACATCTTCCAAGAAAAAAACTGGATAACCATCGTCGCCGAAATCGCAGGCTTTAATAAGGAAACTCTAAACATAAATGTGAAAGACCAAAAAATAACATTATCTGCTAAAGCCAAAGACCGAAGATACTATAAAAGTTTAAATCTGCCGAAAGTAGTGATTCCAAACATCATGCACACCACGTACAAGAACGGTGTGCTCGAAATCAAACTGAAAAAGGCTTAAAAAAAGAAGCCATCGACAAAGAAGCTGATTGAAAGATGCCTCACAAAATCAGGAAACTCAGAAAAAAGCGCGGCTCCCGAACCCACGGCTACGGCAGAGTAGGACAACATAGAGACGCAGGCTCAAAAGGATACAGAAAAGTCGGACGCCACAAACACCTATGGAGCTACGTTACAACCTACGAACCCGATTACTTCGGCAAACACGGTTTTACTTCACCCCAAAGTCTCAGCCGCAAGGAAAAAATAATAAACCTCAAAAAACTCAATGAACTCTCCCAAAAGTTTTCAGTTGAAAAAGAAAAAGGCAAACTACACCTAGACCTAACAAGTTTAGGCTACACCAAGCTTCTCGGCACAGGCAAAATTTCAAAAGCGTTAATCGTGAATGTGGCTTCATGCTCAAAGTCCGCAGCTGAAAAAATAAAAGAGGCAGGCGGGCAAGTCTTAACCGCATCTCAGGAACATGGAGAGTAATATTAATCAATGGCCGGAAGATTCCTAAGCCTTTTCAAACCTCTCGGAAGAGTTTTGCCTGAAATAAAAGTTCCTGAACGCAAAGTTGGATTTAACGAGAAAATTTTCTGGACCGCCATAGTTCTAATCGTCTATCTGGTCATGTCAGAAATTTCTCTTTACGGCATTTCTTCGAGTGTACAAGAGCAGTTTGCTCCTTTGAGAGTGATTTTCGCTTCAAACCGCGGCACCCTAATGGAGCTTGGAATAGGCCCTATAGTCACGGCAGGCTTAATACTGCAACTGTTAGCTGGCTCTGCCATTATAGAATGTGACATGTCAAAACCCGAAGACAGAGGCTTGTTCACGGTGGCAAGCAAATTCTTCTCTATACTTCTCACAGGAATTCAGGCTTCAGCTTACATAATAAGCGGCATGTACGGCGCCCTCGCAGGACCAACAACGATAATCATATTCCTTCAACTTTTAGGCGCTGGAGTAATTGTTATTTTGCTGGACGAGCTGGTCCAAAAAGGCTGGGGGCTTGGCAGCGGAATCAGCCTTTTTATTATGGCTGGAGTTGCACAGAACATTCTCTGGCAAACGTTTAGTCCTGGAACAGGCTTGTTCGTGGGGTCGCTTGACCTGCTTTTGCGAGGTGGACAAACATTAACGGCTTGGATAATCGGCGCAGGGGCATATCCATCCTTGATCGGGTTCATAGCGACGATTGGAACATTTCTAGTGATAATTTACTTGGAAGGAGTTAGAGTTGAGCTTCCAATGACCTACGCAGGATACAAGGGCTTCCGCAGCCGTTATCCAATCAAGCTTCTATACGTCTCCAACCTTCCAGTCATTTTCGCGTCCGCGCTTTTCGCCAACGTTTTCTTCTTTTCTCAACTTCTATGGAGCCAGATGGGAGCACCTGCTCCTGGAACGAATATTCTCTTCCAGATAATAGGTGACTACAACAGAACGGAAACAGGCGTTCAGGCCGTTGGAGGGCTCGCTCACTATTTAACACCACCCAACAATTTGCAGAGCGTAGCAGCGGAGCCAATAAGAGCCGCTGTTTACTTGGCTATTCTTGTGGCTTTCTGCGCGGTCTTTTCGCTCATTTGGCTTGAAGTTGGCGGTCTCGGACCAGAGAAGGTGGCACAGCAGCTTATGGATTCAGGCATGCAAATCCCTGGTTATAGGCGATCGGGAAGACCCATCGAGTCCATCCTTAAACGTTATATTCCCGTGGTCACAATTCTGGGAGGAATAATTGTGGGGCTAGTCGCTGGAATTTCAGATTTCCTAGGAGTTTTCGGCTCAGGAACCGGCATCTTATTAGCCGTTGGCATAATCTATCAGTATTATGAGCTGTTAATGCGCGAAAGAGCGGCTGAAATGTTCCCCGCTTTTAGACGAATCCTAGGCGAATAGGCGGAAGACTATAGCGTGTGGAAAAAGATTTATTATCGTAGATGGCTTTGCTGTGCTTTTTCGCTATTTTGGTTAACTCTTTATGTTTTGCAGTTTTTGTTGTCTTCCTTTTCTTTGCACTGGTCACAGAGGTCAGATTGCGGTCTGTTAAAGCGTCTTTGGTAGATGTACATGGGATATCGTGTGCAATTCTTGCACCAATGCCATCTGTCAGGTGGGGCTCCCTTAACATACTCTACCATATTCTTACCTCCCAAAATGATAACTATGTCACCACTGATATTTTTCAGTTTCCTCTGCTAGAAACTTGACTGAGATTAATTGATTCCATTACTCTTTTTACTTCACAAACATTTCAAGTTATTCAAAAAAAGTTATTCAAAAAACAACGAGTTATCTTAGATAAGAATGGAGACTTAGAAACATCTCTTAAAGACCCTGCTTATTCCAACAACAGCTAGGACAACGATGCTTGTGGTGAATAAATACGCTGTAAACGTTTGGATCTGGCTCTCTAAGGCGGAATCTATTATGGGCAAAAAAAGCAGGCCGCCAAGCAGCATAGCTGCAATAAAGATGATTATTGAAAGGGCAATTAAACCGCTGTCAGCCCTCAATGTGATGGGACTCTCCTTCCTCCCACAATTAAGTTGGATTCAAACGACTTATTAGGTAAATTCCGATTTTCACAATATTCAAAGATCCCAAAACCTCAAACTTGAGGCAAGGCCTGTGGATATTTGGAAGGTATTTTCGATTTGCTTGCACAATAATATGTTAAAAACTTCGAAAATTGCAAGTTGCAAAACCGTGGTCTGAAGTTTGCTATGCAAGAGCATTAAATACAGCAATTTTGGTTTGGCAATATACTAAAAAATTAAATTGAGATGTTAAAAATTTCGGGGAAAACACTCTCGTTACTTCGAAGTTCGAAGCTTGAACAGCCAGAATCGCTATAACCGTAGTAGTCAAATGAATTCTGGTATGGGACGCCCTATTCCGCTTGCAAACATAGAACAAGACCAAAAGTTTGATGACGCATTAGTGGAACGGCTCGCTAAAGTTCTCAAAGTTTTGCCAAATTTAGAGGATTAGCTCCCAACCCTTCCAACCTCTTTGTGTTATCGATCCATTTTTTGCGAGACTTTTAGTCAAATAATTTTAGGAAGGCTATTCCCTAATAACTTGACAGTTTTCAAGAGCAAAAATGGTTATTAACGAGGAAACAAAAATAGGCTAAAGAGCACCTAATAACACGAGAGGAAATGAAATAATGATAGATGTTTCCGCCATACCAACTGCCACGTTGTTGATAATGCTTATTTCAGCAACTATTTCGTTCATAAACATGGGACTTAACCGTTTGCTGATCAGCCGCATGATCGGCTGGCAAGAGTATAAAGCAATGCGGAAAGAAACGTCGGAGTACAATTCTCAGAGGATGGCGGCATTGCGCGCTAATGACACGAAAACGCTTGAAAAGCTAAAAAAGAAGGAAAAACAAATAATGAACATGCAAACGAAGATGATGAAGCCACAGATGCTCCTACTCCTGTTCACCGTAGTCTACTTTGTAATATGGCCAATCCTAAACGGATATTTTCCAAATGCTGTGGCAGTCGTGCCAGGGTTCGGGCCACAACCGTTCTTCATTTGGTACTTAATCTGTGCGTTTTTCTTTGGCACGCTCGCTGGCAAGGTAGTAGGCATAACTCCCATACAATGAGCATAAGATGCTCAGTTGAGGCAGCGCCATGAACAGCAAAAATGAACCAAAGCAGGGTGCTCCCGAGAAAAAAATAGTGGTCTGCATATCGGGTATGGCTGGAACTGGAAAGAGCACCCTGGCCAAGAAACTTGCCCAAAAATTCAAACTGAAATACTATTCAGGCGGAGACGCCCTGAAAGAGTTAGCAAAAGACGAAGGATACAATCCATCCAGCCGCGGATGGTGGGAAAGTCCTGAAGGTCTAAGCTTTTTAAAGAAGAGAGAAAAAAACCTGAAATTCGACAAAGCGGTCGACGATAAACTCTTGGAATACGCACAACAGGGGAACGTTCTTTTAGACAGTTGGGCGATGCCGTGGCTGCTTAAAACTGGTTTCAAAATATGGTTGGTTGCTTCTGAAGAAAAGAGAGCTGAAAGAATCGCCAAGAGAGACAAGATCGCTGTAAAAAAAGCCTTACAAGTGTTGAAAGAAAAAGAAGCAAGAACAAAGGCTATCTACAAGAAACTATACGGCTTCAGGTTAGGCGAAGATTTCGAGCCGTTTAATCTGGTTTTGGACACTGACAACTTGGACGCAGGAGAGGTTTTTCAGGTTCTCTGTATGGTAATGGAGAATATTGTCATCAAGAGTGAAAACCTGTAGCGTTCTCTCTACAATTTTTTTAATAAAATTATCTTATTTTATAACAAGAGGTATCCGCAAGTTTTAAAACTGAAATCTATTCTATAAAATTAACTTCTAGAATTAACCTCTATTTAGTGCGCATTGTGGAACAGGAAGGAGAGCGAGTAAATGAAATTCGAGAGCAGCCGCTTAGTTCTAGGGCTCTTCTTAGAAGCAATCGCGTTATGCTTGATTACATGTTTCCGCTTTATCAACATCGAATCCACCGTCACTCTTTTGATTTTCAATTTACTTTTTCTTTCCATCACTTTCCAATTGAATGGATCGCTCAATAGAAAACTAGGCATGCTATCCTTAGGCAACATCATAGGTCTATTTTGGAACTTTTTTCTCTATTTTTTTGCCATTGCCGGGGTCACGTTTTTTGGCGAAATATTCAATGTTTTCTACGCGGTTTTCTATCCCCTTTTAAATTTCATGTGGATCGTATCCTTCTGGTCTCTGAGTCTGTCTGTTCTTCCTAACCCCAAAAGCATGCATACAGAGGTGAAAACTTGATCATTGAAGCCTTGGAAGTTGTGTTTTTATTTGTAACTACACTAATGATGGCCTATCTTATCAGGCATTACATTTTTACATTAACCGTTTTAAGAAGAGCCAAGAAAGCCAAGGTCAATGTCATTGTAGACGAGAAGTATGAGCCTACAGTCTCTATTCTTATTCCAGCGCGTAATGAAGAAAAAGTGATCGGGCGATTGCTACAGCGAATCGCTGAGTTGACCTATCCACACGATAAACTGCAGGTCATAGTTATTGACGATGCTTCATTTGACAGTACCGGAAGAATCGCGGACGAATATTCAAGCAAATACGCGTTCATAGAAGTGCTACATAGAGAAAATGGCAACGGAGGAAAGGGCAAGGCGCCAGCCATGAACGCTGGTTTCAAGCGTGCAACAGGCGAAATTGTACTTTGTTTTGATGCTGATTACTACCCACAAAAAGACATCGTGGAAAAACTCGCTAAGGAGTTTGCAAATCCAAATGTCGGTGCTGTGCAAGGACGAGTCGTCGTTTTGAACGAACCTCAGAACATGGTAACGCGCTTAGTGGCTTTGGAAAGAATCGGTGGATACCGTGTTGACCAAGAGGCACGGGACAATTTAGGTCTCATTGCCCAGTTCGGCGGCACGGTTGGCGGTTTCAGGCGTAGCGTACTGGCGAGTCTGCATGGTTGGGATGAATCTATTTTAGCAGAGGACACAGACTTAACATTTCGAGTTTACCTTGCGGGCTATAAGGTTCGCTACGTCATTGATGCAGAATGCTACGAAGAAGCAGTGGACAATTGGAAGGCGTACAGGCAGCAAAGATATAGGTGGGCGCGAGGGCACATGCAGTGTTGTTTTAAGCACTCTTCAAAAGTTTTAAAAAGCAAAAAATTGAGGGTGAAAGAGAAAATTGATGGCTTGCTTCTGCTAAACGTGTATTTCATGCCACTTGTAGTGCTTTTATCCTTTATTATCGGCATTCCGCTAATTTTCTTTGAATCTTCAAAAATTGTTGGTGCCCTTTGGTTTTCCGTGCCGATTTCCCTTTACAGTTTCGTCGGAAATTTTGCACCGTTTTTCGAGGTAGGAATCGGCGCATACTTAGATGGCAGAACGAGAACTCAATGGCTCATTCCGCTTTTGATTTTCACTTTCTTTTATAACATCCCTATCTGTGCGAAGGCTTTTCTGGACCTGCTTGTGTCAGCAATTAAACGAAAAAATCATAGCACTTGGGTTAAGACCCAGCATTTAGGCAATGGAAACCGTTATATTGAGAACTGAGTCATATCATTTCAAGGATTGTGATGATTCCGAATCTGACTTCGATAATTACCATATTAATTGTGGCGACCCCCATTCTCATTCTCATCACATTCTTACCTACCTTTCTTGAACTGAAAAAGCCAAAAGACGGGGGTCCTCGGATGATAATGAGAAGTATTCCAGAAGTAAAAACACGCACGGTGCATGCCATTCACATTGCAAACATCGAAAAAGAGCAAAAATTTGACATTTCGCTAATCCAAACAATGGCGAAAATTATTGAAGTTTTACCAAACTTGGAAGTTTAGCGCTATCTCTCTAAGAAGAGCTTTGCGTTTTTCCACTGGTCTTTAGCCAACGTGAGATTTCCATAAGGGCTTCCATAAAGCGAATAAAAAATGTAGCATAAGTAGGCACATTGTGTGCATTTATTGTAAGTTTGGCGTAGCAAGTTGAATTTTTCGCTGTTCCATATTTTGGGTAAATCAAATACTGAACCTGCAAAGTTGTGACTGTGGCAACCAGCGATTCTGCCCAAATGGTCTATGACGAGAAAGTTCTGAAGTGCACGGCAGCTCCACGTTCTCTTGCCCTCTAGAAAGAGGGTTCTAAGCGCCTTCAATAACTTGGTCGTCATAAGGATTCTCCTGTTTTTCTTTTTCATCTCGATGAGAGAATCGCACAGCCTAACCATCGCCTGCTTATCCCTTATAATGAACTCGTCATTTGCTTTGCCGATTCTAAAAAGTTGATTCACATCTTCAGATCGATCAAAAGAATAAAGGCAGTACCAAACTGGTATTCCTTTTTGAGTGAAGTAGTTTGTGATGTCTACGATTTCGTAAAGATTTAATTGCGAAATTGTGGGTGTTACGCTTACGTTTATTCCTTCGTTGTGCAGCGTTTCCACGGCATTCATGGCTTTTTTCCAAGCGCCTGGGACAGCTTTTATGTAATCGTTTTTTTCTGGATCCAAGCTGTCTATTGAAATTGCCACAAAATCCACGTTTCGCAAAGCCTCAATTTTTTTTGCGGCCATGCTACCGTTGTCGTACACCGTAGTTAAGAAAAGATTGGAGGCGTACTCGATTATCTCGGGAGCGTCCTTTCTTAAAAGTGGGTCTCCTCCAGATAATACAATCTCCACGACACCGAGGTCTCTGAGTATGTCTAATCCACGTTTTATCTCTTCTGCTGACAATTCTCTTTGGTCTTGTTCTTTCCAGACATTGCAGCCTCTGCAACGGTAATTGCATTTCCTCGTGATCATCCACTGAGCATGATAGGGTCTGTTAGGCATCAGCGCGTTGATAGCTATTCTGGAAGCCTTTCGTAAGTTCATGTTCAAATATTGAGCACCGTACATGTCAATTCTGGATGTTTTAATAGACCTAGCCCACACGTATATAAGTAATGAGGCAAAACGGGGCAAAACTGAGCGAGCGCCCCGAAAAAAGAAAGTTTTACTTCTGAAGAGATAGGCTACGTCAATTAAGATTAATTAAGTGATAGAGTTGAATAGTGGATATGGATGTAGACGTTGTCATAATTACAAAGAACAGTGAACACATGCTTAGCGAATGCCTCAAATCTGTTTATAAAAACGTTCCAGTCAACCGCCTAATAGTTGTCGATGGGGGTTCAACCGATAAAACATTGGCAATAGTGCGCGAATTTCAGAAGAAACATGGAAACATTTTGGTGTTGCAGGATAGAGGAACTCGCGCCACGGCAAGACAGAAAGGCATAGACCAAGTGAAAACCGAATGGTTCATGTTTGTCGATAGTGACGCTGTTCTCTGTAAGGACTGGTTCAAAAAAGCCGAGAAACACTTAGGTCAGAACGTGGGCGCGATCTGGGGAATCGAAGTCTGGTCTACAATCCAAAATCCAGTGCTGCTTAAAACATTCCTGTGGATAACTCGCAAGATATTCGATCTTCGGGGTGGAACCCACGACACGCTTATCCGCACAGACTTGGTTAGAGACATAGAAATCCCGAAAGTTCTCCATGTTTTTGAGGATGCTTACATTAAAGATTGGATAACCCAGAAAGGATACAAGCTGATTGCATGCTACAACCCATACTGCCTTCACTTTAGACCTGCAAGCGTCTGGACTATCCGGGGTAGCTTAAACATAATAGCCGATGCAATTAGGGCTGGCAGACTGACTTTGCTTGTTAAATTAACATTTGCCTACGGTTTCTACACAACGTATTCGTTGTATCAATTTTTCGCGAATCAAATAAGACGCGGAGGGCTTTAGTTTTCATGCCGTTAATTATCAAAAAATCAGTTTTTTCAGTTGGGAATTGGATAAATTCTTATTTTCAATTGGTTCCATACACTAACGTTTATCAAGGAAGTCTTTGACAAGACTGGTAAGGGGCACGGTAATGCAGCCAATAGACGTCGTGATACTTACAAAAAACAGTGAACACCTACTCGAGAGGTGTTTAACGTCGGTCTATGAAAACGTGCCCGTTAAGAACTTGATAGTGGTTGATGGCTTTTCAACTGACCGTACCCTGAAAATCGTGAACAAACTCAATGAAGCACACGGGAACGTTACAGTCCTGAACGTGGACGGTTCGAGAGCCAGAGCAAGAGAGAAAGGCTTACGGCAAGTGAGTACGGAATGGTTCATGTTTGTTGACAGCGATGTCATACTCAGCAGAGACTGGCTTAGAAAAGCTGAAAAAAACGTGAAAAGCGATGTTGGAGCAGTTTGGGGAGTAAACATTGACGTTATCCCTAACGTGAAAGACAAACGGATTCTGAAACTGCAGAGTCTGATTGCAAGGCAATGCTTTGGCCTTCGAGGCGGAATGCATGACACGCTTATTCGCCGCGAGGCAGTGGAGGGAATAAGAATTCCTGAACAGTTGCACGCTTACGAAGACGCGTACATAATCAACTGGATAAAAGGGAAAGGATACAAAACCGTGATAGGCGATGACATTTACTGTTTACATTTTAAATCGCCAGCGAATTGGAGTTTGCAGAACGGCGTTTCACAAGCTATTGTTGAATTTAGATGCGGCCTAGTTTATTCTCATATGTACGCGTATGTCTTCTATTACCCGTTTTTCATGTTTCAATGGTTTCTTCAACTTGCCCTTCATGGCGTCAAAGGCCTTTTATCGCCTCAGCGCGGTCCAAAGATGGTCCGATAGTGGTCGCGGCAAAGCCTTTGGCACTTTGTCTTTTTGAATTAGAACGCGTTGGTCCACGTTTTCTGTGAACTCGCCGATAACCGAAGCTTGAATCCGCTTGAGCTTTAGGTTTCTAACTATTTCATTTGCGCTTTTTGCTTCTGCTGAAATGAGCAATGCGCCTGAGCTGATCAGTTGTAAGGGGTCGATTTGAAAGTAACTGCATATCTTGGCGGTTTCAGGCTGGACTGGAATTGCTTCTTCGAAGATTTTTGCTCCTACGTTTGAAGCGTCTGCCATTTCGTGAATTCCGCCCGCTATGCCGCCTTCAGTGGGGTCATGCATGGCGTGGACTCCGTCTGTTTTGCAGGCTGTCAACGCATCTTTTACGACACTTATCTGACTGTAAAAGTTCTTTGCGGCTTGCAGCATCTTGGCGCTCATGGTTTTTTTAAGTGCTTGCTCTCGGTCGGTGGCTAGGATCGCAGTGCCTTCTATCCCTGCGCTTTTCGTTAAAATTAGCTTGTCTCTTGGTTTTGCTCCGCCCGCGGTGACGTAGCGTCCCTTTTCTATTAAGCCCATAGTGCAGCCCACAACTATCGGGTTGGTCAAGCCAGGCGTTGATTCGCAATGTCCGCCTACTATGGCTATTCCTAAGTCTTTGGCTGCCGCGTTCATTTGAGCGCTTATAGTCTCCACGAGTTTTCTCTCCGCGTTCTCAGGAAGCAGCATGCACGAGAACAGGAAGGCGGGTTCAACGCCGAAAGTGGCTACGTCATTAGCGTTCACGTTAACGGCGAGCCAGCCGATCCGCTCAACCGCGCCAGTGATAGGGTCCATGGAAACGACTAGAGATGTGTCTCCTAAGTCCAAGACGGCGCCGTCGATTCCCGCTGCTGGTCCCACCGTGACTTCTTTGCGGTCAGCGCCTAGATTTTTGAATACAACTTCCTTTAGGAGATCTACAGGAATTTTTCCCGGCGGCAGTTTCATTTTGAACCACGAATTAGAATGTTGCATGTCTAGCTTTTAAGTTGTGGGAAGACACGCAAAATAATATGCATAACAGGTATCGCGACGACTAAGCCGACCAGCATCTGCACGATGTTGAACGGGACTTCCACGAGTGCCACGGCAAAGGGATAACAGAGTACGAGTTGTTCGTAAATGAAGTATCCTGCGATCATTTCCAGTCCACCGATAATGATGGAAACTGCAGCGCTTAAGGTGCGGCTTCGAGTTATTTTCTGGAGCTTCCTGTTCAGGAAGCCGACGATGACTCCTTCGAAACCTTTTATTACCAACGTGCCTGGAGCAAACTGAGCAGCGACTAGCATGTCGGCTATCGCTGCGCCACCTCCGGCTACTGCGCCAACAAGCGGTCCGAAAAGCAATGCTGCTATGTAAATCACTGTTTCGCCTAAATTGAAGTATCCTGAAGTTGCTGGTATGCTTATGACAATCGCTAAAGTCGCTACGCATACGAGAGCAGCAAAAACTGCTGCCAACGCAAGTTGGAGTGGTGTTTTGATGCCGTTTTTCTTCATGTTCAAGTTGTATCACCGTGTTACAGTTGCTATATTTCGAAGGGTTCCTTTTATCTCTATATTTTTCTACTTATCTATTCCTCTAAAGATGCCACCAAAAGGAGAAAATCTAAATGTGAGTGCACTGCTTGATATAGCAAGTTGAGAGCTGACGGTTATGAGTGAAAAAGAAGACCCAATTAAAATGCACAAAGACGCAAACGCTCTTATGGACGCTGGCAAGCCTGAGGAGGCGAGGGAGCTTTTCCTGAGAACGGCTGAGCTTTACAAGAAAAAACAGAACTATTTTGACGCCACAACCATGCTTTACAAGGCAGGCGAATGCAGCTTCACCTTGAAGGAGTACAAAAAAGCCGTTGAGCAGTTCACGCAGTCCGCAGAGCTTTCATTCAGCAAGGGGTTCGACCGTTTCGGCGTCAGCGCCTTGGACTACGCGAAAGACTGCCAGAAAGCCTTAGGGAACACTAAGGAAGTCAAAGCGCTGGAGAAGAAAATCAAAGAAGTCAAAGCAAAACTCGAGAGCACTTTTTAGCCGTACACTTGCAGAGCGCCGCGTTCGCCTAGAAAAAGCCCAAGAAATCTGAGAGGCAGTTCGCCAAAAAAGGCAAATATAAAGCTGACTAACAACAATTCTCTTGAGGAGAGCGCAGAAATGGATGCGGCGGACAAGAAAGCGTTTGCTTCTGAATTCTACAGTCGCCAAGTGATCATGTCAGAGTTGGGCTGGAAAGGTCAGCAGAAACTGGCAAAATCGAAGGTCGCCGTGGTCGGCGTAGGCGGACTAGGCACCGTTTCTTCGCTGTATCTGGCTCTGGCAGGCGTTGGGCATCTGCGTTTGATAGATCAGGACACTGTGGAAACGCCAAATCTTCACCGCCAAATTCTCTTCAGCCTAGACGACCTGCATTATCCAAAGGTGGAGGTGGCTGCGGAACGGCTGGAGAAACTTAATCCGCTCTTGAAGGCTGAGCCTGTTTCGGAGAATTTGAATGCAGGCAACGTTGAGAAGCTATTGGCAGGAGTGGACATTGTGGTTGACGGCTTGGATAACATGATGACCCGCTACTTGCTGAACCGCACATGCGCGAAGCTGGGCATCCCTTATGTTTTCGGCGCAGCAATCGGCATAGAGGGTAACCTCTCAGTTTTTGCCCCGCCCGAAACTGGTTGCTTAGAGTGCCTGCTGCCGAACATGTCAGACGAAGATTTGCTGACTTGTGACACACGCGGCGTTTTGGGCGCCACGCCTGGAATAATCGGCGCAATGCAAGCCATGGAAGCCATAAAAGTTCTAACAGGCATGGGTTCACCGTTGAAAGGCAAGCTTATGGTTTGCGACTTCAACGACATGAGCTTCACGACGGTTGACACCTCGAAAGCCGCGAACTGCCCCGCTTGCCGAGGCACTCTGACTCCGTTGGAACGGCGAGAAAAGCTTGTTTGGCTTTGCGGTCAGAACACGGCTAACATTAACCCTGAAAAACCTTTGAAACTGAACCTCAGTGAAGTTTACGAAACTGTAAGGCAACGCTTTCCTGTCCGCTTGAAGTCGCACCTAGCCATAATATTCGACTACAAAGAAATGGAAGTCAGCCTGTTCAACGGCGGACGCATGCTCATAAAAAACGTCAAGAACGAAGCAACAGCCTTGAAGGCGTATAGAGCGATTCTCAAGAGACTAAACCTGACTCAATAATTTTTTGTATGAATATTTTTCCGCCTTCAAAAACTGGGTGCCAAAAAAAGGAGATGATATTAGGGTGTTGCTTCCCCTTTTTTACATGCTTAGTCTAGTTGGTAGGCTTCCTCTCCGTGCTCGCTTAAGTCGAGACCCGCATCTTCTGCCTGAGGGCTCACTCTGAGAGGCGAGAACACGTTGACCAGCTTCAACAGCACGTATGAGCCAAAGAAGGCGAAAGGTACTACTACCGCAACTGCCAACAGCTGAGCGACCAGTTGACCTGCGTTTCCGAAGAGTAAACCGTTTACACCGTTAACAGCCGCCGAAGCGAACAAGCCAGTTGCGATTGAACCCCAGATCCCGCCGATACCGTGGCATGCAAAGACGTCTAGCGTATCGTCTATTCTTGATCTGCCAGCTCGCCAGTTGGCAACCAGATTTGAGATTACTCCTGCGGCTAAACCTATGATTAACGCTGCGGTCACGGTAACGTAGCCTGCGGCAGGCGTTATGGCAACCAGCCCAACGACTGCACCAACCGATATGCCGACCGCTGAGGGCTTACCTTTTATCGTCCAGTCTAGGAGCATCCAGCTTACAGCGGCGGCAGCCGCGGCTAAGTTTGTGGTGACAAGAGCTGAGACTGCAAGGTCGTTTGCTGCAAGAGCGCTTCCGCCGTTGAATCCGAACCATCCGAACCATAGTAGACCCGCGCCAAGAATGACGTAGGGTATGTTTGTTGGTTTGAACTCGCTGGCGCTTTCTTTCTTGGCGGCTTGCATGTGCTCTTTCCATGGAATGCCGCAGCCTTTTCTTCTGCCGATTACGAGGGCTGCTGCGAGGGCGGATAAGCCTGCTGAGATGTGGACGACGATGCCTCCTGCGAAGTCAATTGCGCCTATGGCGCGGAGCCATCCGTCGGGGTTCCATACCCAGTGAGCTATCGGCGCGTAGATGAGCGTAGACCAGAGAACGATGAAGATCAGAAGTGAGCGGAACTTTATTCTTTCTGCGCATGCGCCTATGATTAATGCTGGTGTGATGGCTGCGAATTTCAGTTGGAACGCGAAAAACAGCAGTTCAGGGATGTCTGGCGCGAGGGCTTGGTTGACGCTGTGTATGCCTATGTTGTTCAAGCCAACCATCGATAGGTCGCCAATTATTCCGTTTACGCTTGGTCCGAAAACGAGGCTGTAGCCTATAATGGCCCATATTATGCTTACGACTGCGAATATGATTAGACATTGGACTATTGTAGATACTAGGTTTTTCTTTCGCACTAAACCTCCGTAAAAGAAGCCTAATGCCGGCGTCATTAACATTACCAGTGCGGTTGCGGTCATTAGCCATGATATGTCTCCTGAAGCCATTTTTCCAATTCCTCTTTTGACAGTTGTTATTGAATATGTGTTCTTTTCTGTGCATTTATCACATACAGATATTTAAAGCTATCCATTTGGAACCTAAAATCACTCATAAATAAACAAACATCCAAAAAACAAACGAGCAAAGAAACCCCCTTTCAATTTTTCCTCCAAAATACCCTTTTTACTAAAAAATCGTTCAAAATTCAGACTCCGCTCGCCAGAATAGTTAAGAAGTAAAATGTCCAGACCGAAGAAACAGCCTTAAGGGCATATAGAGACATCCTCAAAAAACTAAACATAAATCACTAAGTCTTGTCTTCACAGGCATCTAACTTGCGGTTCACTCAGGGCTTAAATGTATATATAAGGGGGCTATAGTCTCGCAGAGACCAGTCAGAATCGCCCCTCACAATTTGAAATAATGAAAAAACATCGTGGTTGTGGTTGCACAAATGTGTTGTAACTCGGTTTTAGTGTATGTAGGTTAGGTTTTTGTTTTGGTTTTCCCTGATTTCCTTCAGCGACTCATATTGCGCTTCCACAAGAATTTTCAACGCGTCAATGTTTTTCTTTACGTCTTCCAGCTCCGTGCTTTTCTGCAGGACTCCCGATTGCACAAGCTGATTATTGATGTTGCTGACTGTTATCTCTAGTACTTTTACTTTGAAAGCAAATATCTGAAGCGTGTAAAGCAAGCTTAATTGAGAAGACAGCTGTTCTAAACGGTCTAGTTCAAGCGTTTTTCCTATGAGCGCTCTGATTTTTTGTTCCTCAGAAGCCTCTTTCGATTTAAGTATCTTTTCATAGGCGGTTGTTTGCTTTGACGCTTTTTCTTTGCTTTCGTCAAGAGCTTTTTGAATTCTCTTCGCGGTTTTGTCTAGCATCTCTAAGACTTCGTCCAAACCTTAAGCCCTCTTATTTGCTCCCTAAATGATGACAAAGGTATTTTTAATTTTTTTCTATTCTCTGGGAAGACCCCAGTTAAAGATGGGCTTCAAACATTGGAATTGCCTAAAAATTGCTTCTTTGCCACGCGGTTTCAAGGCGAATTCAAAAGTCGCAAGTTTTCGCCTGAATGCTGCGCTTTCGTCAGCGCATGCTTAAACAAAAAAAGGCAAAGCAAAGCCCACGTTTTCCTAAATCTCCGCGGGTCTGGAACTTTAGGCGAGGAATATGCGGAAGAGTACAGTGCTTTCCAGCTATCGAACTTGCCCTATTTTGAGGGGTGATACAGCTCTTTCATTGCAGGTAGCAGTTCTGGAACATTGAACGCTATGTCAAGATAGTTTAGCATGCCTGCGATTTTGCCGTTTCTTGTTACTGGTAAGTGCTTGATTTTCCATTCCTTCATGAGTTCAGCGGCTTCTTCTACGGTTGCTGTTTCTTCTATCGTCACCAACGGGTTGGTGTATATGGCTCTTGCTATCACTACGCTGGGATCCAACCCTTGCGTGAGCATGCGCACTATGACATCTCGCTCTGTAATGATGCCAGTTGGTTTTCTGCTCTGCACTACAATCACGTAGTCTACATCGCAATCAGACATTGCTTTCACTACTTCTAGGGCGCTTGATTCGTTTTCGAAGACATTAACGTTTGTAGACATTAGGTCTTTTACTAGGATTTTACTTACCATGCGATTTTCTCCTAACGTCTATGACAGATGCTGTAGACATTTATCTATGTTTTGTTCTCCAACTTTTTTCTATAACGGGCGTTAAGGCTTAAAGGCGCGTTTTTCACGCTAAAAGCCAGTTTGCAGAGTCTAAGGACTTTCAAGTGTGTAATGAAAAGTAGTGTTGAATTTTGGACGAAATAAAAGGGCAGCGTGGCGGTTTGTTTCAACCACTTTGAAGTTGCGACTGCCTGTGTCTAGGTTTTTGTTCTAGAAGGCTTACTCTACGACTTTTTCCCAGCTGGCGAAGAAGTCTAACACTTCTTGGCATCCGTAGGTCTTCAGTTTCTGCCTGAGCTCAACTCTGTCTACTACTGCCTTCTGGAAATCCCAGATTTGACTAGCTTTGTCTGTAAGATAGAGAATGCCATCAATGCCTGTTCTTCCTGCACGAACAGAAAGGGTTACCAACTCGCTTGGCGATGGTACTTCCGCTGGATTGTCTCCAGGACCGAAAACGTACAAGCTGATGTACATCGGCTTCTTCAGCAGCTTTTTGAAGGCTCTGCACAGCATTTCCCAGTACCATGGAGTAGCATAGTTCTTCGAGAACATCACGACGTTGAATGCATCAGCGTACGGTGCAAGAGCGTCAAAGTCTATTCCGAAGCGCTCGTAAGAATTCACTGGGTCGGGAAGCAAGCCTATGACCAGCTCGTTTTTCACGCGCTCCCTGATTTGGGCAATGTAGTCTGTCACTTCTTTTTTGCGCCATTCGAACCAGCTGAGCCCGCTTTTCTTCCATAATTCATTGCAGCGTGCACAAGTGCAGTGTCCATGATCCGCAAAGTGCATGCTGTTCAGCCAAACTCCCGGAGAATGCCGAGCAACGTCTTCAATGTAATCAAGCTGTTCTGCTCTGTGTTCAGGTTGCGTGTGACAGAGAATATCCCAGCGCACGTTGAAGTTGTCGTTTGTTCTCCATGCTGGACCGAGTGGCGACTGAGAAATCCAGTCTGGATGATTCCGTGCGGTAACATTGTCACCGAAAATGGCGACGTTGCTGTACATGTCTGGCTGTGGCGGTAATCGCCTGCCTACTTCTGGTTTTACGCGGAATAAATGAAAGTCGAAGCCTTCAGCTTTCTTTGGCTCAAATACGTATGTGCCGAATTTCACGTGTTTCCACCTTTTTACGAATGCAAAATGCTAGGCGCTGTTATAAAGTTTTGCATAATCAGCCCAAACTTCATTTCAAAAACCAATTTACAATATTACGATTAGTTCCAATCGTGGCGCTTCATGTTGCGCCGATTATGACGCATGAAGCCAATTGGGTTCAGCCTTTAAATAAGGGGGCTATAGTCACCGAGAGCACCAGTGTAAGTTATTCTGTGGGTGTAGGCGAATAACGTGTCAGGTAGCCTTTAGTGACCCTCGGCTTTTTCGGCTTCCACGCCGCTAAACGCTTCTTGATCTCCTGCTCCGTTAGCTCCACTTTCAGCACTCGATCAGAGATATCGATTGTAATTCTATCGCCGTTCTTGATGACCGCGATTGGACCGCCTTCCGCCGCTTCTGGCGCAACATGCCCGATGCAAGGCCCTCTTGTGGCGCCTGAAAACCTGCCGTCAGTTATCAAAGCAACAGACTCGCTTAAGCCCATGCCCGTTATCGTAGCCGTGGGCACCAGCATTTCTGGCATGCCTGGTCCGCCTTTGGGTCCCTCGTAGCGGATGACGATAACGTCGCCTGGCTGAATCTCCCGTTTTTTCATGGCTGAGACAGAGTCTTTCTCCGAATCGAAGACTCTTGCTGGACCAGTGTGCTTAAGCATTTTGGGCGAGACGGCAACAGTTTTTATCACCGCTCCTTTCGGTGCAAGGTTTCCTGTCAGAATGGCTATTCCGCCGCCTTTGTGGACAGGCTTGGTTAATGGGCGAATCACGTTAGCGTTCAAGACTTTAGCGTTTTTCAGGTTCTCGCGAACAGTGCTGCCAGTCACCGTAAGCGCATCTGCGTGAAGCAGCGGTGAAAGCTCTTTCATGAGAGCTGGCAAACCTCCAGCATTGTCTAAATCTTCCATGTCGTAGGGTCCACTAGGCACCATGTTACACAGGTGCGGAACTCGCCTGCTTATCTCGTCAAAAACGCTCAGGGGAAGAGAGATTCCCGCTTCTCGGGCTATGGCAGAAAGGTGCAGCACCGAGTTCGTGGAGCCGCCAAGCGCCATATCCACTGCCACAGCATTCTCAAACGCTTCGCGCTTCAAGATTTGTGAGGGCTTCAGGTTTTTACAGGTGAGTTCAACGATTTTTTCGCCGGTTTCCTTGGCTATTCTCAATTTTGAAGCGTTGGTAGCCAGTGCTGTGGCGCAGTATGGCAGAGACATTCCTAAGGCTTCGGTTAAGCAAGCCATGGTGTTGGCTGTGAACATGCCGTTGCATGAGCCGCAGCCTGGGCATGCCACGTTCTCTAACCGTGTAAGTTCTTCAGGTGTCATTTTGTCAGCAAAAACTTTGCCCATGCCTTCAAAAACGTTGGATACGCCGACTTTTTCGCCGTTAAATGTGCCGGATTCCATTGCGCCGCCGGTGACTGAGATGGCGGGGACGTCTAAGCGTGCGGCAGCCATGAGCATGCCGGGTGTAATTTTGTCGCAGTCTGAAACCAGAACCATGCCGTCTAGGCGGTGTGCTTGCATCATGATTTCGACGGAGTCAGCGATTAATTCGCGTGAAGGCAGTGAATATCGCATTCCTTGGTGTCCCATGGCTAGGCCGTCGCAAACGCCGATGGTGTTGAATTCGAAGGGTGTTCCGCCTGCGGTTTCGATTCCTGCTTTCACGGCTTCGGCGATGTTTTGCAGGTGTATGTGTCCTGGAACGATTGTGGTGAAGCTGTTTGCCACGCCTATGAACGGCTTGGCTATGTCTTTGTCTGTTAATCCCAGCGCTTTCAACAGCGATCTGTGAGGCGCTCTTTCTATTCCACTTTTCATTTCGTCGCTTCTCATGTTTGTTCGCCTTTTAGATGAGTGTTGTTGAATGCTATGTGTGTGGCGGGATTTAAGTCATTTCCGCTCTAGTGCTCGGAACAGTCTATAGCCCCCTTATATAAAGGAACCATATATAGTCCCAAGAAAAGCGCCGCGGATAGACCCCCTATAGGTTTCTGCAATGAACCACTATTAGGCTCCAAATATGATTGGTTTCGGGCTTTCAAAGAACAGCCCGCGTAAAACGCTTTACTTTTCTGGCTCTCACCCCCACAACCAACACTAAACAGTACGCTCCCTGCAAAAACCCACAGAACAAAACACCCCCTTAAGAACCCTAACTAAATTCACCAATTTACCAATTCACAAATTAACAAATTTACAAGAAAATTACAGTTTAGCTGAACCTCTAGGCGATACCCGACGTTTAAAATCAGTTTTTGAATAAATAAAGATAAGACATTTAACGATTTACTGCAAATAGAATTCAATCTCTGAAGTGAAAGCTATGAGCAACCCTTATCGAACAGGAAAAAAGAATGAAATTCTTTGGGCATTGCCTGTTGTTTGCGATTTGGCGGAAGATGTTTTGTCGCCTTTAGAATTTGAAGAAGCAGAAGAAGTGGCACTCAAGTTCGTCGGAAGCAAACCACGAAAAAGGGAAGCGATTTGGCGATTAACTGAATTAGTTGGCTCAACTCCTAAAAGACCTCTTTATTATGCTCAACACGAGCTGGAATATCTTCCACGGTGGACAAGAGATGGAATCCGCTATCTCGGTGATTATATAGACCTTTTAGTTAAGGCTATGACGTTCGAGTTTACAAAAGACAAAGATTGCTTAAAAAGTTCTTTAGGAGTAAATATAAGAAAACTAAGCCCAAGAAAACATGGCATCTCATCAGAATTAATTGACAAACTGAAAAGGTATAATTCCTTTCTTTACCAACCAGGCAAACATGATTTCCATATACCCCGCGGTCACAAACATCGGTTCACTTGTAAAGAGGTTGTCCTCACAGCTTTTATTACTATGAAGCTCGCAGATGAAATCAAGAAATTGTCACCTCATGCAACAAAAGTAAGTCTTGACCAAGCTGAACTTGGAGATTTGTAGAAAATCATTCTGGAAAACAATCCAAAGCTTTCGTGTTATATCTTTTCGGAGAGAACGGACGCAACAGACAGCTACGTTTAGGGAATCAAACATGAGCAACCCATCGACATCCGCTTTCCTTTTCTGAGATTTTCAATCATGAATGCTTGGTGAACGCATTTTAATTTTGCTTTTTCGGGGAGATTCTCCGAGACTCAGTCTCGGCGCGTAAATTAGTTACTTTCTTGAGACTTGGCAAGATTATTACCAAAGATTTGTGCAATTTTTATTAATTAAGTAGTATTACTGGATTAGCGATAGCTTTGGAGATAAGCAGCAGTGGAATATGGTGGTTGCCTGAGAAACCAGATGATAAATTATCTGGGCAACTCACCTATCAATTAGGAAATAGAGCAATTCTTTCTCTTAATGGAATGTTCGATGAAAAAGTAGAATTTCACGAAATTATTCTAGGGAATATTGATGATCACAAGATTACTTTAGTAAATTGTATGCGAGTTTCATGGACAAAGATACAAGCGGGAACTGGAGATAGTTCTAGCTCCAAGTTTAGCTTAATAGCTATATGCAAAGGTCATCATTTTTTAAAAAAAGATGATTTATTATTCAACACAATTTCTGTTAGGTATTCCCATTTAAGGCAGTGGCTTGCAGCTACAGTTGGTGGTGGAGAGAAGGAACGTGCTTATCTCAAAGAGAGAGATCCGTATTTGAAACTAGCAATCGAAAAATCATTGATTATAAATTTCTCCCCTGAGATTTCAATTGAAATTAAGGGTTTTTTGGAAAGAGAAAGCCATTTTTATTACAGCCCGTACAATCAAGAGACAGAAGTTCTTTTCCATCTAAAAAGTCAGAAGTTAAACGCCGTTCTCGAAAACGTGGATATTTTTCGTAATTTTTTATCTATATGTATCGACGAGAAGATTGCAATTGTTTCTATAGAGGCTCAAGAAGAGTATGGAACTATTCAGTTAATATTGCCAAGCATTCTTAAACCAAGTAATGGTAAAGACCGCATATTTTTCATTCCAGAACCGATAGAGCGCTTTCTGTTCATCAAAAACGCTAAACTATTTCTTGAAAATTGGTTTCTTCTTGTCAAAAAATATGAATCTATGTATCAACTTTTTTTCAGTGATAATTTTGAGCAACTCTATATCACAACTAGATTTCTTAACTATGCCCAAGCTATGGAAGCGTATCACGCTCGAAAGTATGAAAGTAGATTCTTCCCAGATAATATTCGAGAAATCATAGATGAATTTACAAATTTTTCAAAAATTATCAACATTGTGTTTGCCAAATCTCTTAGATCCGCAATATTAAGGAAATTTGAGTTTTTAAACAGAAAATCGTTAAGAATGATATTAAAAGATTTTTTTAAGGACTTCAAAGATTTTTTTTCAATTTTCATAAGGGACAAGAGCGATTTTATAGATCTTTTCGTTAAAACACGAAACTACTATACTCATTACAATCCTACAGCAAAAGAACCCAGCTACAAACAAATTATAGTGTTAACAGAGAATGCTCGGTTTATTCTACTTTCAATATTTCTTAAAGAAATTGGTCTTAGTGAACAAGACATAAAAGCAGCAATTTACCGTTACTGCCGCAGTAGAGTACGAGAAATAAAAAGCCTATAGACTTCTTTTTACTTTAGCGCCGAAAACTAGAAATTATTTTTTTCGGGTGGATTGGGGAATCGTAAGTTTTATATGTTGGCGCTTACCTCTCTTCTGTTTTGTGTGATGTAAAATGGGGTATCGCTTTATCTAACCGCTTCCCTGAAAAAATAAGAGTTTTTGACACCACCCTACGCGATGGTGAACAAACCCCCGGAGTATCCTTAACGCCTGAAAACAAACTGCGCATAGCGAAGCGCTTGGACGAGTTGGGCGTGGACGTGATTGAGGCGGGTTTCGCCGCGGTTTCTGAAGGCGAGATGGAAGCCGTGAAGCTTATCGCTGATGCTGGCTTGCGGGCTGAGATTTGCAGCGCTTCCCGCGGCGTCAAAAGCGACGTCGATGCTGTAGCGAAAGCTGGTGCAGATAGCATACACCTCATCATCCCCGTTTCCGACCTGCACATAGAAGCGAAGCTACGGAAGACGCGTAAGCAGGTGCTGGAGATAACGCATGATATGGTGCGGCACGCCAAAGACAGCGGCTTAATCGTGGAGTTGTCAGCGGAAGATGCCACACGCGCAGACTTTGATTACCTGAAAAAAATGTTCACTACTGGCATCGAGGCAGGCGCTGACCGCGTGGTTGCCTGCGACACCGTCGGCGTGTTAACGCCCGAACGGAGCTACAAGTTCTACGGAGACTTACGCAAGTCGCTGACGGTTCCCGTGGTGAGCGTGCACTGCCACAACGACTTCGGAATGGCGGTAGCAAATACCATAGCTGCGCTGCGTGCTGGCGCCAACCAGTTCCACGCCACCATAAACGGCTTGGGCGAACGCGCCGGAAACGCCTCGCTGGAGGAAATCGTGGTTTCGCTGATGGCGCTGTACAAGCTGAAGCTGGGCATAAAGACGGAGAAGCTTTACGGAATCAGCCAGTTCGTGCAGCGGCTGACAGGCGTCTACGTGCAGCCCAACAAGGCAATCGTGGGCGAGAACGCGTTCACGCACGAGTCTGGAATCCACACGCAGGGCGTGCTGGCTGACACTTCTACTTACGAGCCCATAGCGCCTGAACTGGTCGGCGGAACACGGCGACTAGCGCCTGGAAAGCATTCGGGTTCCGCTGGAATCAAAGCCGCATTGCGCGACATGGGCTTAACGCCAAATGATGAGCAGCTACAAGAAATCTTCAACCGCGTCAAAACCGTCGGCGACAAAGGCAAGACCGTGACGGACGCAGATTTGCTGGCGATAGCCGAAAGCGTGCTTGGCTTAGGCAAAGTAAAGCCCATCCAGCTTCTAGAGGTAACAGTGGTCAGCGGCAACACGGTTACGCCAACCGCTTCGGTCAGGCTGAAACTGAACGGCAAAGGCAAAGAAGTCAGCGGCGCAGCCATGGGCGTAGGTCCAGTAGACGCAGCCATAAACGCCATGAAAAAAGCCATCCAAGAAGTGGAGCCGATTCTTCTGGAGCAGTACAACGTGAAGGCGATAACGGGCGGAACAGACGCCATGGTGGAAGTTGTGGTGCGCATGCGCAAGGGCAACAGAACAGCTACAGGCATGGGCGTGCGCGAAGACATCGTTATGGCAAGCATGGACGCGGTGCTTGGCGCCATGAACGTGCTAACCACAGACTACAACAACAAGGGCGCCAAGTAGCCAAATAGACCGTCTGCATTATTTAGACACCACAAACTTTTTAAATGAAAAAGTTTCCTATCAGTAGAGTACGTGGTGTTTCACGGAGGCAATGTAAGTGAGGGATCGTCACCTCAATAGCTGGGATCGTCGGGTACTTATTCTCTAACCCACCTAGGAAACCCTCTGGAAACGCCGCGTTTTTGCAATCAGCCAAAATCTCTGCCAATCATCTTTTAAACAAGTTTTCAAGTAATGAGGTAGAAGAAAAATGACTAAAATGTCAGGAGCCAAAGCTCTAATAGAATCCCTTGAACGCCAAAATGTAGAAGTGATCTTCGGAATACTCGGAGGAGCACTACTTCCAATATACGATTACTTCGGCAAGTCAAAGATAAGACACATACTATGCAGACACGAACAAGGCGCGGCACACGCAGCAGACGGCTACGCTAGAGCCAGCGGCAAAGCAGGAGTATGCATGGCAACCTCAGGTCCAGGCGCCACAAACCTCGTCACAGGCATCACCAACGCTTACATGGACTCCTCGCCGGTCATAGCCTTAACAGGCCAAGTTCCCTCAACTGGCGTCAACACATCT
>Ga0315555_1000558_pt1 | contig 26304 bp, 21 predicted proteins | sample SalMarSW160380MG_FD_202113 | JGI IMG/M metagenome (GOLD analysis project Ga0315555, IMG submission 202113) | Salt marsh sediment microbial communities from the Plum Island Ecosystem LTER, Massachusetts, United States - Salt Marsh Sediment SW1603-80 ... | reverse complement strand
ACGTCCTAACGGGTTTTTGACGATTGCGCCTAGGTCTAAATTAGATCTCCGACCCCCAAATTTTGGGAGAGTGTGATGAATGATGTAAGTTCTTATCCATTAAATAACTACTTTAGAAATTTAGGTATTATTAATACTTTTAGTAACTTCAGCAGGCAAATTCATATTTGCCCAGCCACTGCAGGCAGAAGTTAAAGAGGAAGTTCCAATTATACTTAAAGCTCTGAATCAGAACAATACGCTGAAAGATAAAATCAAGAATGATTGCGTCATTGCTATCCTTTATAATTCGGGATCAGCAACATCAGAAAATGAGAAGGAAATGATTTCGGATATTTTGAATGTTAATAAAAACATTAAAATATATGGTAAAAAGATAAAGACCATCGAAATTCCACTTGATGCCTCGTTGAACTTGGAAAAAAAGATTATTATCAACAAAATAAATGCATTCTGGCTTACTTCGGGAATTAAGTCCTATATAAATAAAATCAGGGAAAGCGCTAAGTACAATCAGGTAATTACCATTGCCTCGGACCAGAACCTGGTGACAAATTCGCTGGCGGCCATGGGAGCACAAAAGACAGAAAATGGGTATAAATTACTTATAAATCTTTTGGAAATTCAGAATATAAACATTGATTTACATCAGAACCTGTTGTCCGAAGCTATTGTCATCCAATAAATTCTATTTTTGATAGATCAAGTAAAAAAACCCCGGTTAATTGAAGCGGGGTTTTTTTTATTTGTCTCACACCGGCTAATATTCCCTGCTCACTAGTCTTTTCTTTAGTTCCGAAATATGCCAGGTCAAATTAATATCCTTCGGGCAGGCTTCTACGCAATTGAAAATCGTATGGCAACGCCATACACCGTCGTTATTATCCACAATTTGCAATCGTTCAGCAGCACCTTCATCGCGAGAATCGAACGTATAGCGAAATGATTTCAATAAAGTCGCCGGCCCCAGAAACTGAGGATTTTTCCAACTGGAGGGACAGGAAGTCGTGCAGGCGCCGCACTGGATGCACCTGGTGGATTCGTCAATCAATTCACGGTCTTCCACAGATTGATATCTCTCCTTTGTTGGCGGAGGCGTCTTGTTAATCAGGTACGGTTTCACCACTTCATATTTCTTGAAGAAGTCATCCATATCCACCACTAAATCTTTAATAATCGGAAGTGACCGTAACGGCTCAACCATAATATGAGTAGGATCTCTAAAATTGCCAATAAGCGCCTCGCAAGCTAACATATTCGCGCCATTGATTTTCATAGCGCAAGAACCACAAATGCCATGGGCACAGGAGCGGCGGAAGGAGAGTGTTCCATCTTGTTCCCATTTAATCCTATGCAAAAGGTCCAGAACTTTATCCATTGGGTTTGCCTCAACGGTGAACTCGTCAAAATGAGGTTTGGTATCCTCTTTTTCCGGATTAAAGCGAGATACTTTAACTTTTACCTGTATCATTAGTATTTCCTTTCCTTTGGTTGAAATTTAGTGATCACAACGGGTTTATAATCAAAAATAACTTTCCCTTCTTTCTTAAAAGCAAGGGTGTGTTTCAACCAATTTTTATCATCACGTTTCGGATAATCTGTGCGGAACTGCGATCCCCGGCTCTCTTGCCGGTTAAGTGCGCCATTAACTATGATCTCTGCAAAATGCAAAAGATTATGCAACTCCAATGCTTCAGTCAAATCTGTGTTGAAATTCATTCCCTTATCGTCTATCTGAATGTGTTCGACTCTTTCTTCCAATTCGTGAACTTTGTCTAGCATCTCTTTCATATCTTTCTCTTCTCTGAAAATGCCCAGCTTCGCCATCATGGTTTCCTGGAGTTCGTGCCTGATTACCCCGACTTTTTCTTTGCCGGTATTATTCCGAATAGTTTCCACTCGTTCGATAGAAGCCTTAATCTGATCTTCCGGTAAATCGGCTTTTTCGGTGCCGTTTTTATTGAGGTATTCAATAATGGTTTTTCCCGCTCGTCTTCCGAAAACGATCGTTTCCAACTGGGAATTAGTTCCCAGCCGGTTAGCACCGTGAACCGAAACACAGGCACACTCACCGGCGGCATAGAAACCTTCCAATTTCTGTGATTTGCCGTCTGCCAGCACTTCCGAATCAATGGTTACCGGAATCCCGCCCATCGAGTAGTGTGCAGTCGGTTGAATAGGTATCGGTTCTTTCACCGGGTCCGCGCCGGCAATTTTGCGGCAAAAACCAGTGATTTCCGGTAATCTTTCATTAATCTTTTTCTCGCCCAGGTGCCGCAAGTCCAAATATACATAATCCTCACCGTTTATCCCAAATCCTTCATTAATCTCGGTTTGAATTGAACGGGAAGTCATGTCCCTAGGAGCAAGTTCCATAAGTTTGGGGGCATATTTTTCCATGAAACGTTTGCCCTCGTTATTAATTAAATAAGCACCTTCACCACGGGCACCCTCGGTGAGCAAGATGCCGTAGCGGTACAATCCGGTGGGGTGAAATTGAACAAATTCCATATCTTCCAACGGCAAGCCGGCTCGCAGTACAATTCCCAAACCGTCACCGGTATTTGCGTGTGCGTTAGATGTGATTTTATAGGTTCGCCCGTAACCCCCGGTAGCGAACACTACTGTCTTGCTGTGGAAAGTTATGAATTCTCCACCAATCATGTCGTAGGCAATTAAACCACGGATGATATTATCTTTCAGAAGCAAATCCGTTACGAAAAACTCCGGATAGAAACGAACATGGTTTTTCACGCATTGATCATACAATGTATGAAGCATAACATGTCCGGTTCGGTCGGCAGCAAAACAAGCGCGTAAAATAGGCGCTTCACCGTAATTGCGGGTATGTCCACCAAATTTCCGTTGGTTTATTTTCCCTTCCGGAGTACGACTGAAGGGCACTCCCAAGTGTTCTAATTCATACACTGCGGGAATCGCATCATTCACTAAAACCTCGGCTGCATCTTGATCGGCCAGGTAATCGCTACCTTTCACGGTATCAAAAAAATGCCAATCTATATGATCTTCTTCAACATTTCCCATTGCTGCGGCGATTCCCCCCTGGGCTGCGCCACTATGTGATCGGGTTGGAAAAACTTTTGAAACGACTGCAACATCATAATACCTGGAAGCTTCCAGGGCAGCCCGTAAACCAGCTAATCCCGCACCAACAATCACCACATCATGTTTAGCTATCATTTTAACCTCTTTTGTTTTCCATTATTTTGTCAAATTTGATTCAAGCAACAAAAAATGATAATGTTTATACTTACTGTATATTTGGTAATGTGAGCATTGTAATGAAACCAAGAACACCGATAAAAATTCCCACAACCATAATTACAGCAAATATTGCTTTTCGCATGCCAGGCTTCATATGATAATCTCGAATAACAGACCAAAGCCCATTCAGCCCATGATATAAAGCTAAAGCAACAAATACCAAATAAAACGTTCGCATATATGGATTGGATAATCGGGCAATGATTGTCGCCCAATCGTGGCCTGAATCCCAGGTATTATGTGAAATATAAAAATGGACGAGCACCTGGATAAAAAGAACCAGGCCGGTAACACGTTGGAAATACCAGCCAAAAGTTCCTGAAGTGTCCGAACCTTCGAATTTATAAGCCATTTGAAATTCTCCTTAAGAAGTTGATTTAAAAAAACATTATCGCGCCCATTCCAGCAAAAAGAATGATGCTGAAAACCAAGACAGCTGTTAATAATTGTTTGTGATACCGGGCACCATTAAAATAATCAATGATAAAAATTCGTATCCCATTTAATGCATGAAAAACCACTATACTGAAAAGACACCATTCCAACACCATAAGAATTGGATTCCTGAATATTTGCATCTCACTTTGCCACCCAGGTTTATTATGGAGTCCGCTGACAAGGTAAATATGGATGAGAATATAGCCAATTAGCGCTAATCCAGTTAAGCGATGCAGGATATATCCCCAGGTACCGTAATGCTTTACATATCTCATGGATGAATTCTCCTTCTATTTTGGGTGTGTAAAAAAAACAAAAAAGAATGCCAAAAAGATATAGACTTGAGAAAAATATAATATTGTCATATATATTTATCAAGAGTAATATAACTTTATATTTTTAATAAGGATATTGAGAATTTTTCTCAATAATATATATGAAAAACATGAAAATTTCAGATATTTTTCACATATGTATTGGTTTTTTTATCCATAATTATTCCCTGCATTTATCTGCATAACAACTTCAAATTCAGACATCCCAACTCACCATTGAACCTGTTGCCAGTTTCGACCGCTCCATTTCAACCATACGGCCCGATTCCGGTCGGTCCGGAAATACTCAATACCAGCACGTTCCAGGCGATCAATAACAATTTCAGAGGGATGATCATATTTATTGGACTGGCCTACAGAAATAAGAGCAATATCGGGATCAACCGCACCAAGAAATTCCCGGGAGGATGAGGTTATACTTCCATGATGTCCGACCTTTAGAATGTCTGCCTTGAGGAGAGGAGACCAACACCCAAGATCATACTCCACGGGAGTCTCGGCATCACCGGTAAAAAGGATGGCTGATTCACCGAGCTGAAAACGTGCTACCACAGAAACATCATTGATGTTATAGCCATAAGAATGAGCTCCATGGATATATGGCGACAAAGGTGCCAGAATAAAGATTCGGGAATATTGATCTACTACCATCTGATCTCCCGTTTTTAAGAATCTCAACGGAATATCCTTTTCCATCAAGGTTTTAATAGCACTGTCCTGCCAGAAATATGAGATGTCCATTTCAGGCAGGTAAACAGTATCCACTTTTATTTCTTCGAGAAGTGAAAACAGACCTCCAATATGATCTGAATGCGCATGTGTAATAATAACTTTTTCGCAGTGAAGTTTACCAAATTCCCGAATTGCCGGCAGTATCACCTCTCGTCCGCTGTCCCAGTCCTGATAAACCGGACCTGCGTCAATGAGTACCTGTTTGCCGGTGGGAGTTTTAACAATAAAGGCGTCCCCCTGACCTACATCAAGCATAATAAGCTGGGGCGGATAGCTCCGAGGAGCAATTTTCCATAAAACAAGAACAACCAGGAGTGCTCCAAGGGTCAGCTTCAAAGTTGTAATGTTTTCAGCTGATCGCCAGAATATCAAACTTATGGCAAGCAGATAAATCACAAAAACGACAATATCCGGTGAAGATAATTGCACATAGGCAAAGGGCAAACCGGCCGCCGTGTGTACAATCCAGAATAACACATCAATTAAATGAGATAATAATTGTCCTACTAGAATTGAAATCAGGGAGGAAAAATAAGAAAGAATCAGTGATAAAACTCCGATGGGAATTAGAATTCCCACCAGGGGTATGACCATAAGATTCAAAAGCAAAGAAATCAGCGGAATCTGGTTAAAATAAGCGGCCATTAGCGGAAGGGTTCCTAATTGGGCCGCCAATGAGACTAGGAACAGCCGGAAGATTTTCAGCAAGATCGACTTCAAGGGAAACCCGGATGGGATAAACTTTAAAAATTTATTCTCTAAGGGTTGCATTCTTTGATAAAAAAACAGAATAGAGAATACAGCCGTAAAAGAAAATTGAAAGCTGACCCAGAACAGCTGTTGAGGCTGGATTAGCAAAATAAGAAAGGCTGCGGCACCCAACGTATTATAAATATCGGGTTTACGTTCAAGATTGCGACCCAGCAAATAGATTGAAACCATTAGTGTTGCACGGATAACCGGGGGCTGGGCCCCGGTAAGAAACATATACACAATCAGAAGAAAAATGGTTAACAGGTTATGCCATCGATAAGACACCGGAAAAAAGGATAAAATCAGATAGATAATATAGACCACAAATCCGACATGGAGACCACTAATGGCTAAGATGTGGGCCACTCCGCTTTTCTGAAAATCGGTTTTTATATCCCTGGAGATATTTTCTTTTTTACCCAGGAATATGGCTGAAAGAAATGCGGCGGTATTATCCTGATAAATGATTTTAATGCGCTGATTAAGGTGTTCCCTGGCTGAGTAAAGATCACGTTTTGTACAGATAACATCTTGATTTTTCCTGATCCGGACAAGGCTGAAGGATTGCATCTCAATCTGCCCGATTATGCCACGGTATAAAAGATAGTTTTGATAATCAAACTGGCCGGGATTTCTTTTTCCCGGTACGTGCCGCACCGAAACCTGATCCAGGTAAATTGAATCGCCCGGCAAGAGGGACCAGGGAAAATCTTCATCCAGTTTAAGCAGGAAACGCCTTTTTATAGAGAAACGATAATCATTTCTCCCGATACTTTTAACATCAATTATTCCGTAATGCCTGGTCTGATCGGGCGGCTCAATTATACATCCCGTGACATTTACACTGTCCAGTGGCAGAATCTGGTCAAGAAGATTATCGGCATTATTCTCTTTCCAGATTTTAAAGTTAATGGCACCCAGAAATAGAAAAAGCCCACACAATATTAACTTTGAAAGCAGGGAATGACGAAATATGAAAAAAATAATCATGAGAAGAGCGAACAAAGAAAGGAGGATTATGGAAGGAAAATGTAACAGGTATTCCAGCCATATTCCCGCAGTCATAAAGACAGTTAAAAAAAGAAATGGACGGGCTACAAAACTCCGTTGCATGAATTCCGCCGCAATATTTTTTATTGGGTTGTTTCTATTATACAAAAAATTTTAGAGAAACACAGAATATTTTTATTAAAAAAAAACCCGGATCGTTCATGATCCGGGTTCAGGGAAAGGGTGTTCAAGAAAAAGATTAATTCACATTAATATTTTTACTTTTTTCAACCAATTGAAAAGTCAGTTCTTTCTTATTTTTCATTTTAACCCTGATGGTTGATCCGTCGGCAAATTTTTCCCGCAGGATTTCGTCTGCCAGGGGATCTTCAATATATTTCTGAATCGCACGTTTCAGCGGTCTTGCACCCAAAATGGGATCATAACCCTGCTCCGCAATAAATTCTTTGGCACCATCACTTAATTCCAGAGTGATATTCCGTTCCAGCAGACGCTGGCCGATTTCGGAAATCAGCAGATCCACAATTTTCACAATCTCTTTCTTTAACAATTTTCGGAAAAAGATAAAATCATCAAGCCGGTTTAGAAATTCGGGATTGAAAAGTCGTTTCAATTCCGTTGAAATCTTGTCACGCATTACATTATGCTCGGTTTCATCGACCTTTTGAGAAAAACCAATGGAAATATTCTTTTTTATTTCCCGGGTACCAACATTGGACGTCATGATTAGGATGGTATTCCTGAAATCCACTTTTCTTCCCAGGCTGTCTGTCAATTGACCATCATCAAGAACTTGTAAAAGAATATTAAATATATCAGGATGGGCCTTCTCCAGCTCATCAAACAACACTACTGAATAGGGATGCCGGCGAACTTTCTCTGTAAGTTGTCCTCCTTCCTCATAACCAATATATCCGGGAGGTGAACCGACAAGCCGCGATACAGAAAATTTCTCCATGTATTCAGACATGTCAATGCGGATCAGGGCATCTTTCCGTTCAAAAAGATATTCTGACAGAATTTTGGCGAGATGAGTTTTCCCGACTCCGGTAGGTCCCAGAAACATGAAAGATCCTATCGGTCGATTGGGATCCTTTAAACCGGTACGGGACCTTCTGATAGCTTTGGAAATGGTCTTAATGGCCTCATCCTGTCCAATGACAAATATAGTTAATGCATCTTCAATTTCCATCAGCTTTGCAGATTCGCTTTTTGCCACGCGGCGTACCGGAATTCCGGTCATCATGGAAACAACCTCAGCAATATCTTCATCACTGACTGTCGCCGGTTTACTTTCCTCTTCCCGTTCCCACTTATTTCTTTCGAACTGCAATTCTTCCTGCAATCTTCTTTCAACATCTCTGAGCTTGGCAGCTTTTTCAAAATCCTGTTGCCGGGCGTAAAGTTCCTTTTCCTGCCGGACCTTCTCGATTCTTTGCTCGAGTTCCAGGATTTCCTTCGGAACCACAATGCTTGAAATATGCACCCTGGAGCCGGTCTCATCAAGTACATCTATAGCTTTATCGGGGAAATTTTTATCTGTCACATACCTTTCGCTCAGGCGAATGGTGGATAAAAGTGCTTCATCCGTATAGAAAACATTATGATGTTCTTCGTATTTGGATTTTATGCAACGCAAAATCTCCAAAGTTTCTTCCGGACTGGTGGGTTCAATCATTACTTTCTGGAAACGCCTCTCCAGAGCTCCATCCTTTTCCACATACATCCGGTACTCATCCAGAGTAGTGGCACCCACACACTGGAGCTCTCCACGGGCCAGTGACGGCTTAAACATGTTGGATGCATCCAGTGAACCTGATGCACCTCCTGCACCCACAATAGTATGAAGCTCATCGATAAAGAGAATAACATCCTCGGCTTTTTCCAGTTCACTCATAATGGCTTTCATTCGTTCTTCAAACTGACCACGGTATTTTGTGCCAGCAACAATGCTTCCCATATCAAGAGCCACAATTCGCTTATTATGAAGGACCCGGGGTACCTTTCGGTTGATAATACGAAGCGCCAATCCTTCCGCGATGGCGGTCTTTCCTACCCCCGGTTCACCAATCAACACCGGATTATTTTTCTTCCTGCGGCTCAGGATTTGCGCCACCCGTTCAATTATTTTATCCCGACCGATAATTGGATCGAGCTTCCCCTGAGCAGCCAACTGAGTTAAATCTCTGCCAAAATGATCAAGTGCAGGTGTCTTTATCTTCTGCTGGGAAGTTTTTGGTGTAGCACCATGGGAGGTTACCTGCTTTCCTTCCAATATATTCTTTAATTCATTGTAAACAATATTGTAATCAACATTGAAGCTGTTCATCACCTGAGCAGCTAATCCCTCCTTTTCCTTGAGCAGAGAAAGCAAAAGGTGCTCTGTACCTATAATATCAGATTTGAAATTTTTTGCCTCCAGATAGGTGACCTTCAAGACTTTTTCCGCCCTTTTGGAAAGTGGCAGATTCCCCAGGGTCATCATCCCTCCGGCTGGTCCTGAGGCCTCCTCAAATCTCTGTTTCAATTTTTCAATATCCACATTGAGATTCTTCAGGATCTTAATGGCAATGCCCTCTCCTTCCTTAATAATCCCCAGAAAAAGATGTTCAGTTCCGATATAATCGTGCCCCAGACGCATTGCCTCTTCTTTAGAATATCGGATTACTTTCTGCACTCGACTGGTAAAATTATTCCTCATTGAAAACCCCAACATGATACATAAACCCCTTTTTTTATTAAAGCCACCTTCAATTTACACTTTATCTTTGAATGACGCAACCCTAAACCATCCAGAAAACGAAAACATATGCTGATATGAGTAATTCACTATATCTTACCGATTCTCTGATCCTGAATCCGGCACTCTATACTATCGAAACATGCAGTTTTACTGTTTGCTTTAAATTTTACCTCATCTCTCTAATTTTAATTATCGAATGTTTCCGAAAAAATTAAAATTAAATGGATCTTTTGTTGTTGCATCATAAGCACTATTTATTCTTTCTATTCAAATTTTTCCCGCAATGTTCCCTGAATGGCATATGCTTTTCCTAAAGAATACTATTTTAACCTCTGCTCTTTTCAATAAATGCCGATAATATAGTAAAAACCGGATATCTGGCCATTTATTTAAAAGATTTTCATTGATTTTTATAATGCATTCATATATAATAACTTTGTAGGAACTCCCGGGTGGGAGTTCCGTTAAAATTAAAGAAATAGATGAAGGGGAAAATTATGAAAAATTTTATATTCAAAGCCCCCATCATCATTATTCTGTCCTTTCTTGTTTTTGGATGCTACACGCAGTTAAAGACGGTCGATCGTTATGATGATGGGAATTTTTCACCCTATTACGATGAGGAATATTTTGCCATTGATACGACAGCTCTGGATTCAGGAGTTGTTCAAAACTTTTACTTTTATGGTTACCCTGGTTATTATGATTCATACTATGATCCCTGGTACTGGGGTTCGGGTTCAAGATGGGGTGTTTATGTAGGCTTTTCAGGGGGATGGTGGGATCCCTACTGGTATCCCGGATGGTATGGAGGATGTTGTTATCCTGTGGTTAGTCCTTATTATGGGTATCCGTATTACTATTATCCACCTTATTACGGATATCCGTACTACCCGTCTTATTATAATGGTCGTCCGGTTAAATATGCTAAAAGGCCGTTTGACAGGCGATCTCCTGTGGCAGGTCGTACGGTAAATCGGGGTGTGTCCGGCAATAATGAACATATGGGTGATGCAGCAATCAGCAGTAGCCGAATTGCACGTCGCAGCAGTGGCAGTTCAACTATATCCGGTACTCGCAGGGCAGCAGATGATAACAGCCGGATTATCCGCAGAAATGTGGATGGTAGTAAACGCATTTCCAGAGCGGATGTTTCTGCAGACAGAACAAAGAGCCGTTCCTCCTCTGCTTCACAGCACAGTACAGTAAATAGAGCCGGTAAAAACAGACCATCTTCCAGCGGTTCAAAGTCTTCCTCGGGATACAAACCGCGGTCATCATCCGGTTCCCGAAGCAGTATTAACCAGCGGCGCAGCTCAAACAGCGGTTCATCCAGATCCTATAGTCCCAGAAGCCGATCAAGCAATTCTGGCAGTTCCCGATCTTCCGGACGTTCAACAGGCAGCAGTCGCTCATCCGGCTCCAGTTCCAAAAGTTCTGGCTCCAGTTCCAAAAGTTCCGGGGGCAGTTCCAGATCTTCCTCAAGAAAGTAACAGCAGGTTGGGGATGATTAAAGGACTTGTTATTTTTCTTTGCAGTATAGTTTTGGTCACGGGATGTTACACGATAGTGAAACATCCCGTGATTATTGATGAAGAAAATCCCGATCTTTCTTATAATATTTATTTTTCAGATGACTGTATGTCCTGTCATTCTTCACCCAACCTCTCTATTTTTCCTAATCTTGATTATATTAATTCTTCCTCCCGCTGGTCTTATTTCTATGAGTATCCGTGGTGGCACAGAGATGCATTTTATACTTCCGAAGTTGGCGGGCAGGACAACGGCAGCAGTAGCACTCCGCTGCCAACCACCTCAGCCAGGCCTCGTTTCCCCGGCAGCGTTTCCTCCCAACAGACCGGAACACCAGGCACCATCAGCAGCCAGCCATCAAGTCCGGGGAGCAACACACGTGTAGTGAGTGGTGAAAATTCTGATTCTACAGCCACAACAAATAGAGACAATAATGATAATAAGAATTCTTCCAAAGTAAGAAGCAGTTCACGGGCAACCCAGAAGGGAAGCGGTACAACCAATGGAAAAAACAGATCCAAACGAAAAGAGTAAAATTATATTAAGGTTTTATAATATGAACAGAAAGGCAAAATATCCTAATTTTAAAATTACCTTCCTCATTATTATTTTATCAGTATGTTTTGTCAGCCTGAGCCAGGGACAGGGTCCGGAAGACGCCATACGGATTATTGACAATCAGATTGGATTCGGCGCAAGGGCTTTGGGGATGGGGGGTGCCTATTCTGCGGTTGCCGATGACTATTCCGCCATATTCTGGAATCCAGGAGGACTGGCACAAATGCGCAAGATGGAATTCTGGATGGATTTGTCTCATCTTAACTACAGCAATGATGCCACGCTGAATGGTACCAGTAAAAAATCTTCCATCAGTGCAACCAAATTCAATTCAATAGGAATGGTCTTTCCCGTACCTGTTTACCAGGGAAGCCTGGTTTTCGCTCTGGGCTACCAGAAAATCAAGGATTTTGAATACATCAATGATTATACCGGTACTTCCAGCGAAGGTGATTCAATCTGGCTTGGCTTCAGTGGAATCGATCCGAATAATCCTGACCAAGTCTATGACTTTTTCGGACTGGACGTCCATAAAGAGGGGCTGGTAAACGACGGGGGATCCATGGGACAATGGTCTTTTGCGGGTGCCATGGATGTCTCGCCTAATATATCTGTGGGAGTTTCCCTAAATTACTGGCGGGGAAAAAGTGAATACACTGTGGATTTTTTACAGACAGATGTATTCGGGAATTTTAATACCTTTCCGGCGGATTTTGACAGTTATACGGAAAGCCGCTATATTACCAGTAAATACTCCTCTTTTGGACTCAAACTTGGGGCATTACTGCGTCCTAATCCTGCTACACGTATTGGGGTAGCGATGGAAATTCCACAAACGTTCTCGGTTAAGGAAGATTATGGTTATGATGCAACCCTCAGTTTCGATGACGATTTCAGTGATTATTTTCAGGACAACGCGACTTACGAATATGATGTCCATATCCCTTTCCGGTTTCAAGGGGGAGTAGCACTCTCTCTTGGGCCTGTACTGGCCTCGGGAAGTGCAGAATATACTGACTGGACCCAGTTTAAATTCAATACCAGCGACCTGAGGGATCAAAACAAGTATTTCACGCAGGATTATCGCGGAACATTCAAACTTCAAGTGGGTGGCGAAGTTGGGCTACCTGTACTGGCCTCCCAGGCACGGGCAGGTTTTATCTATAATCCAACTCCGCTAAAGGGATATAATTCAGAATATAATCGAAAATATTTCACCCTCGGTTATGGAGTATTATTCGATCGCATAGTGAAAGTGGATCTGGCATACATGTACGGCTGGTGGAAACAATTCACCAGTGATGATTTAAACCCTGCCGGTACTTCGGAAGATATCCATTATCACAAGTTGATCATTGGGTTTTCTTATCGATTTTAGTCTGGCATTGACAGGATTGATTTATCTAACCATATTTTCCATTATGCGGGCCGGCGTTTATTGCTGGTCCGGCAACCTGTGATAAATTACATCAATTTAATTATTATTCTCTTAATCTAACAGGATTGGGAACTGAATTTGAATGGGCATGCTGTAATTTTTGAATTCAGCTCCCGGCAATAAAATTTTTTACACACCGAGAATATTATAAAACCAGGAACATGGTGAACTGTCCTACAAAGCTCTTGAAATAATCACCTTTAAATCTTAAATTTATCTGCTTAGGAATTATTACATGGAATGTAACAATGGAGAATGACATGGCCCAGGTAAATCCATTTATTTTCAGAGAGTACGACATTCGCGGTATTGTTGAACAAGATCTGACGGACAAAGTGGTGGAACTTATCGGTAAATCTTTTGGCACCTATCTTCAGAGGCAGGGAGGAAAAAAAGTCTCGGTTGGGGGTGATGTAAGGCTTTCAACGGAACGCTTCCGCCAGGCATTAATCAGAGGGTTGACCTCAACCGGAGTTGATGTTATTGATATCGGTGTGGTTCCTACTCCGGTACAATATTTTTCTTTATTCAAATTATCCGTGGACGGAGGCGTCATGATCACCGGCAGTCACAATCCACCGGAATTTAATGGCTTCAAAATGTCAGTGGGCCAGAACAGTATTTACGGTGATGACATTCAAAAGCTCCGGGAGATTATAGAACAGGAACAGTTTCTGAGCGGCTCGGGAACTGTTAAAAAGCTTGATATTATTGATGATTATACTCAGGATATTGTAAACCGTATATCCATCGAAAAGAAAATTAAAGTAGTATTCGATTGTGGAAATGGTGCAGCATCATTGGTTGTTGAAGACCTGATGCGAGCTCTCGCTGTTAATGCATATTTCATGTACTGTGAACCAGATGGTACATTTCCCAATCATCACCCGGATCCTACCGTAGAGGAATACATCAAAGACTTGCGCGAACAGGTACTCAAGCTGGAAGCTGATATTGGTATAGCTTTTGACGGAGACGCCGACAGAATTGGGGTGATAGATGATAAGGGCGATATAATCTGGGGAGACCGGCTACTGATCCTTTTTGCGCGGAATGTACTGAAGGATAAAAAGGGGCAGAAAATCATATTTGAAGTAAAATGTTCTCAGGCATTGCCGGAAGCCATTGAAGCAGCGGGGGGAGAACCCATCATGTGGAAAACCGGGCACAGCCTGTTGAAGAAAAAGATGAAAGAGACCGGGGCTATAATTGGCGGTGAAATGAGTGGTCACCTGTTCTTTGCAGACCGTTACCATGGTTACGATGACGCGGTTTATGCGGCTGCCAGGCTGATTGAGCTCCTGTCAAAGGAGGAAAAAAAAGCATCGGAGCTATTATCAGACGTACCCAAATACTACACGACACCAGAGATTCGGCTGGAAGTGGACGGTGATGAGGAGAAATTCAAAATTGCCCGCAAAGCAGAAACCTATTTTAAGGAACATTATGAAGTGATTGATGTGGATGGGGTGAGGATATTATTCGGGGACGGATGGGGGCTGGTAAGAGCCTCAAATACACAACCGGTGCTGGTTTTACGTTTTGAAGCGAAAACTCCCGAACGCCTGGAAGAAATCAGGAACCTGGTTATTAATAAACTGAAAGAATTCGGAAACATCAAACTATAACGGGTTATCGGACCAGTTCAGGACAGTTAGCGATGCCAGACGAGATGGATATTGCTGTTGCCGCAGCAAGAGAAGCCGGGGACTATTTATTAAGCAGACGGGGAAAAATCAGTCCGGAGATGATAGATGAGAAAGCCAGAAATGACTTTGTCACCGAGGTGGATGAAAAATCAGAAAAAATGATTGTCGATTCAATCCGGTCACACTTTCCCTCTCACAAAATTCTGGCGGAAGAAGGAACATCTCATACATCCGGAAATGAGTACCGGTGGATAATTGATCCGCTGGACGGCACAAAAAATTTTATCCAGGACATACCTATGTTCAGCATTTCCATTGCCCTGGAAAAGAGTGGAGAAATTATTCTGGGCGTGGTATATGATCCCGTTCATGATGAACTTTTCACTGCGGAGAAAGGGAAGGGTGCATTCCGCAACAATTCAGCCATTCAGATCAGCCAGAGAGATTTCAGGCGGGCGGTTATCGCCACAGGATTTCCGTTCAAGTCAAAGAACTATCTTCCTCAGTATCTGTTGTGTTTTGAAGATGTCTTTTTGGGGTGCAGTGGAATGCGACGGTGTGGTTCGGCCGCTATTGATTTGTGTTATACCGCCATGGGACGCTTTGAAGGATTCTGGGAACTGGGTCTCAGCAGGTGGGATATGGCCGCCGGGAGCCTGCTGATAAAAGAGGCCGGTGGGATGGTCACCGATTTCCAGGGTGGGGAGGGGTATTTGGAATCCGGTTTTATCATGGCAGGAAATGCGTCAGTTCATGGGGAATTGCTGAAAATCATAAAAAATCATTTTGCCTAATCAAAAGCACAGGGAACAATTATGCAAGTCAGTCCCACTGAATCAAGGGGAGCACTTTCAATTGCCGCCTGCAATTCCGGAAGGAATTTTGCCGAGAGGGTCATCCGGGAATTAATCGCCATCGCAAAAAAAGAAAACGATGATTATGATTATCGTTTGCGGGATACGCAGGAGTGGGTGTTTCCCAATGGAGAAGTAAAGGTGGTCATAAATGAGTTTATCCGCGGTGATGACTTTTATATTATCCAGTGTGTGGATGATCCTCTCAGTGACCGGTCAGTCAATGACAATCTGATGGCTCTTATTACCGCCATTCATGCAGCTTACCAGTCGGATCCTGACCATATTACAGCGGTGATTCCCCAGTTTCCATACTCGCGGCAGGAACGCCGGAAAACACGGGAAGCAATCAGCGCCAAAATTGTGGCTAAATTAATAGAAAATTCCGGAGCCCAGCGTGTTCTGACATTGGATATTCATGCCGAAGCTATCCAGGGATTTTTCGATAATACCAAACTGGAAGACATGCATGCATCGGGAGAATTTATCGATTATATCACCAATAATTTAAAGCTGAACTTTAAAAATCTGATAGTAACCGGTCCCGACGTCGGGAGTGCCGAAAAAGCCAGGCATTATTCCAAACGGCTGGGAACCAGTTTTGCCATTGTGGACAAGGCCAGGGATTATAGTAAACCCAGCCGGGTGGAAAGCATGCGCCTGGTTGGCGAGGTTAAAGGTAAAAATGTGCTGATTGTGGATGATATGATTGCTACCGGCGGAACTGTGCTGCAAGCCGCCCAACTGTTGAAGGAAAAAGGTGCAAAGGACATTTATGTGGCTATCAGTCTACCGTTCTTCAATGGAAATGCAGTGGAAAGAATTGAGAAGGCATACCGGCAAGGAATAATCAAGCTGGTAATCGGTACCGATGCGGTTTTCTGGGGAGAATCTTTCGTTAAAAATACCGAGTGGTATGAAGAAGTAAGTGTTGCACCTTTATTTGCCCGGGTTATCTATAATATCAATAAAAAAAGATCCGTCAGTCAATTACTGCGATAGATTTAATCAGGCATTTTCCAGCAGAGAGATTTCTTTCAGTTCATACATGCCTTCTAGTAGAGGTTGCAGGCAACTGTATTCTGTATCCTTCAGGAGATTTTGCGAGAGGCGTTCCAGTATAATGCCTTTTTTCGAGACGAGCACATAGGCAAACGGATCCATTTTATTCACAAGGGTCTCTATTTTTTTAAAATCAAGTTTCTTCAAATTCTCTTTCCGGGAAACTTCCACCAGATAATTTTTATTATAAATTTTGTGCAGAAAACGGTTTGAAAGATTATCCGTATTCTGGTCATTTAACCAGTTATTAGACAAAATGGTAAAGTTTGTTTTTCCGGGAATCTGCATATAAACAGAAATATAAAACTGCCTGGACTGTCCATCCTTCTTTTTTTCGGAGGAAATCGAAATCGACATTTTGGCGTGGTTAAAAGTGCCGGCAAACTTGGGGCGGATGGCAAAACCATCCCGCAGAACCCGCCCTCCGTACTGATCCACCAGATCAAGGAAATTCCTGTGAATGGCGTCGTATTGAACTTTGCGAAGCCAGATCAGAATAATAAATGATACACTGATTACTACCACTCCAATGAAAAGATATACCATAGGAAATACTTTTTATTTCTACCTATAAACTCCTACCTAATATATAAGGGGAGGGGTGGGAAACAAAGTATAAACAGAAATAAGCAGGTCCATCCGGTTATTTTTCGTTTGGGAGTTAGTGGATAATTATCTTCCAGGGTCGGCGGGTGGCGAAAACCGATAAGCAGAAAAATAAGAATAATCCAGAGAACCCAGACGAATGAGAAAAATTCTATAATGAGAACAAAATTGAGAAGAAGAAGAAGAGAGAAAGATAGAATGCCAAACAATCTGGCTCTTTTCTGAACCAGAGCATACAGAATATGTCCCCCGTCCAGCTGGCCGATGGGAATAAGATTAATGGCGGTTATCAGGAAACCTATCCAGCCTGCAAAAATGAAGGGGAAATGATAAATTTCATTCATGGGTAGGCGTCCATGACCAACAAAATCATTAAAAAAGGCGAAAAGGAGCGATTTACCCAGGATGATATTGATGGTCCCCTCCCCGGTTATATTAAAGGGATGAATAGTCTCTATAAATGCAATAATGCCCTGCCTGTCCGGTAAAGTCGCATATCCGATAATTAAGAAGAACAAACTCATGACAAATCCGGCAATTGGTCCGGCTGCTCCCACATCGAGCAGGGCTGTGCGGTTGTGGATGGGAGATTTCATGCGGATAAACGCGCCGAGAGTGCCAAAATGAAAACCGGGCAAGGGCAGAGGAATATAATACGGCAGGGTGGTCTTTATACGATGATATTGTGCGAAAAGATAATGCCCGAACTCATGTGCGGTCAGAATGGTGAGAACTGCCAGAGAATATTTCCATCCGTATAATATGCTACTGAAATCTGTTAAATAGTCTTTACCCAGCAATATGGCACCGGCCATCATGGTCGTCACTATGGTTGTCAGAAAAAGAAGGATATTGATCCAGATCCTGGGTTTTTTCTCTTCAGTCCGGGAAGATGTTACCTGCATGATAATTTGAGAATTCTCCTCCACAATACGGGGAAAAAATCCGGATCGCAGTAATTCGGCAATAATATCACTTAATTCATCATCACTGACATCACCGGCATTGGCCCTGAAGAGAAGGTATCTCCGGAAAAAAGAGGAATACTGAAATTCGAAAGCGGGGCCCACTATTTGAGTGACCTCCTGAATGTTCTTTCTGCGCATACTTTTATAGCCTTCCTATGGTCTTAATAAACACCTGAAGGGAAATCGATCTTTTTTAACCTGCATATTCAAACCACTTAGCGGATAATTAAAATCCTTCTCAGAAATTAAACAACTCCTGCCAGTCTTTTACTCAACAATGAAATCAGGGCTCCCCCTGCAAGGGCACAAACCGTACGGGCAATTTCCTTTCCTTCCGGATACCCTTTTTTTCTTTCACCAGCAGATAGAGTTCCTGGAAAAAATCACCCACAGGAATAATCAATTGTCCCCCCACTTTAAGCTGTTCCACCAGGGGATCGGGAATTTTTTCAGGTGCAGCGGTAACGATAATGGCATCAAAGGGTGCTTTTTCTGGCCATCCATAAAAACCATTTCCGATTTTAAATTCGATATTCTGATATCCTAATTCCGCAATTACCCGCTGTGCCTGTTGAGAAAGTTCAGGAAGAATCTCAATGGTATAAACAGTGTCCACCAGTTCCGCCAGAACCGCGGCCTGATAACCACTGCCGGTTCCCACTTCCAGTACCCTGTCTGAAGTTTTCAGACTTAACTGTTCAGTCATGTAAGCCACAATATATGGTTGAGATATGGTTTGACCCGATCCGATGGGTAAGGGCTCATCCCCATAGGCATCTTCTTTCAGATGATCAGGAACAAATAAATGTCTTGGAACAGAACTTAAAGCCTCAAGCACCCTGTGATCCTTGATTCCCCTGGCTTTAATCTGTTTTTCCACCATATTTTGACGCATCTTAGTAAACCTGTCGGTTTTTTCTTCCTTAATGTGACCATTCCCTTCATAACAACACAAAATTGTTACAAAAGGTAAAATTAAAAAAACCAGCATTCTCGAATAAAAAAAATAACCCATACTTAAATTGGTGGACATATTATCCTACCGGCAATATAAATTCTGCTAAAATATATCCAAAAATAACAGTAATCTTATTCATATCCAAAGAAATCTTATTCATCCATTTTCATTTCGGGGAGTATAATCTGAAAAGCAGTACCTTTTCCCTTGAGGGATTTTAACTCAATAGTACCCTGATGTTCATCAATTATTTTCTTGACGATGGCAAGACCTAAACCCGTTCCGCTTTCCTTGCCACTGGTAACGAATGATTCAAATATCCGGTTCTTAATTTCTTCCGGGATGCCCGGTCCATCATCTGAAAGATCAAAAATAACTTTGGAACTTCCATCATGAACTTTAAAGGAAAAAATTCCACCTTTTCCAAGCGCTTCCTTGGCGTTTTTGGCAATATTATAAAAAACCCGGACAAGTTTGTCCACATCCGCATGTATCAACTTTCTGGATTGATTATCAATTTGAAGTTTGATTCCAGTATCCCTAAAAAGCTGTTCCAACTGAGGCTGAAACCGTTTAAGAATATCGGTGGCGGAACTCTTCCGGGGCAAAATACTGGTTTTACCTTTTGCAAAATCCAGTATCTCAGTGGTCATATTAATAATAAATTGGATTTCCAGACGCATAATATTGGAATATTCTTCCCTTTCTTCCCGGCTGGTATCCTCTTCCAGCAATAAATCCAGAAATCCATTTATACTGTTCACCGGGCTTCGGAGGTCATGGACGATGGTACTCATCATCTGTCCGACGGCAGTTAATCTTTCCTGGCTGATTAATTTTTCCCGGAGTGAATACAGTTCGATAGCCCGTGATATTTTCTGCACAATAATTTCTATGGTCTGAGAATGATCGATGTTTCGGTTTCCCTCACGCAACGAATTATTTTTCATGAGCATATAGGCAAAAAGAGTTTCTTCGTCATCAGTATGGACAGGGATGGACATCACATAATCAAACTTGTTGCGGAGGCCTTTATTCAGATATGACAACTGCTTAGCCCCGGAACTATTCTTGATGGATTCAGACGAAAAATCCAGTATTGCCTCTTGAAGGGAAGATTTGGAGGATTTACCATCCTTACTGATTTTCAGCAGAACCATGCCATTCTTTTCCGGATAAATCAGGGCAGTCTCATCATTTCCGATATAGGTTAATGTTCCGGTAAGAATATCCTTCAATACTTCATCCAAAGTATATACACTGGACAGTTTCTGTTCAAATTCATACAGGAGATCTATTTCCCGGTATTTCTGTTCCAATTGTTCATACAACCTGGCATTGGAAATTGACACCGCCACTTCCGAGGCAATGGCCTCCATGATGGCTTCATCTTCCGGAGTAAAAATTCCATCATTCTTATTGAGAACCTGAATAACGCCCAATATTTTGCGTGACTTCTCGGATGTGGTTGGTTCCCATACCGGCAGACATAGGATCGATCTGGTGCGATAACCGGTTTTTTTATCGGTGGTAGGATCGAAACGACTATCTTTATAAGCATCCGGAATATTTATTTTTTCTCCGGAAGCAGCAACGAAGCCCGAAATTCCCACCCCGATTTTCTGACGAATTTCCTTGATTTCCGCCTTCAAGGCAATCTTTGACCAGATTTCGTCATTTTCTTTGTCAATCAGATACAAGGTACTGCGATCTGCGTTGATAAGCACTGTGATCTCTCTCATGATCAGGTTCAACAGATCGTCCAGATGAAGCGTGCTACTCAAAGCCTGTCCGATCTTTTGAATGGAATAGAGCTCTTTTTCCTTTTGCCGGAGCTTCATTTTCAACAAATCCAGACGTTTTTCTTTCATAAGAATTATCCTGATTTTTGATATAATATATAAACAAAGAAAATCATTATAAACAAGCGAGGAGTCAATTTTCAGGCGGAGACGGTTCTTTATCTTCCCGTCTCATTTCATTCACTCTCTTATGCGCCAGTCTGATTGGTTCGGGAATACGGTAACGGGGACTGCAGGTGAGTATCAGCTCCCGAGCATCAGAGATGTTAATTTTATGTCCGGGTGATACAAAAACAGGTTTAACACCGGCACGGGTTCTGAGCGCTTCGCCCACTATTTTGCCATTATAAATAAGAGGAGATACGCTGCCTCTGGCCCGGGCAGGCTCCCGGAACTCCCCCACCAATACCGATTTGGCGCAGCCCACACTGGGAAGATCCAGAAGCAATCCCAGATGGGAAGCCAGACCAAACTGCCGGGGGTGGGCAATTCCCTGTCCGTCACACAGCAGCACATCCGGCTTCATTTTTATTTGCCCGAATATTTCAATAACCGGCGGGCCCTCCCTGAAACTCAGATATCCGGGAATATAGGGAAATTTTGCAACGGACTTGAGAAAATGGATGGAAATTACGGTAAGATCAGGGAAATGAACAAGTACGACAGTGGAATAAAGTGTTTTTTCGAATTTATTGAATGAAATATCAGCAGCGGCAACAACATGGACAGAAGATACATCCAGACGAGATGAAACATCTATTTCAGTTTTCATGCGGGACTGAAGTTCACGAGCTTCCTCCGTGGAAACATCCCAGGAATGTTTTAACCGGATATTCATTCAACTAAATCATCTTTAATCGGGAATAATAATTGATGTATTTTTTACCAATAAAGGGGAAGTAAAGGAGCGTGTTCCTGGTCAGAACATGCTCCTTTTGGTCAAACTTTAATATACTTTTATTAACTTTGCTGATGATCTTCAAAGAATGAAGCTACAGCCCGTTCGGCACTCTCGAAAGTATCAAAAATTCGTAAAAGCTGCGTGATAACCAGCAGGCTTTTCACTTTTTCAGTAACACTGGCTAATTTCAATTTTCCGCCCGCATTATTCAAGGTAGTCATACAGGCCATCAGAACTCCCAGTCCGGAACTGTTCATCCACTTTACACCTTTAAGGTCAATTACGATTTTTTTGATGCCATCCGCAGTCAGGCTTTTTACTTTATCATGCAGAACCATGGTTTCCGGTCCACCCATCATGTTTCCGGAAACACTTAAAACAGCCACATCTCCTTCAATTTTTTCTTTGATTTTCATAAAGTCTCCTCCAGTGATTTATAATTTTGGAACGTGGGTATTCTCAGCACATCGCCCGGATACAATCGGTTAATATCCATATTAATGTTAAAATACTGAATAATTTCTACCGGAACCTGATAACGGGAGCGGGCCAGTTCCCAAACAGATTCCCCCTGATTAACCTGATATTCCACCAAATTTACAAATTCCTTTTTAGCTAGGAAACTCTTTAAAATATCTGCATGATAATTATACCGTTTCCTGCTGAATTCTTCTTTAGAGATCCTTGAAAAATCAAGTTTCAAGGTCTGTCCCTGATAGATAGTTCGTGTTCTTCCCATATTATTCAACCTCTGCAGGCGGGAAAGTGAAATACCCAGCCAATCCGCATAGTGCCCGAGGGTTTCATTCGCGAACACCGTGATGCGGTCTTCCTGTGTATTCAGATATGACATAATATCATTTTCCAGTTCGGTCAGCATTTCCGAATGACTGTTTGTTTGGGTTACCGATTTTTCCAGCCACTTCTCCGGTTGAAATTCCGGCTCAGGTGTCTCGGAAATTACCCCGGGTTTTAGATACACCAGGTTTTGTGCGGCTTCACCAACGGTATCCGGAATAAGCGATGGGTCCGTATTGTTTTCCGTACCGGTAATCTGAAAATGTACAGTCTTCTCAGGTTCACTTATTATTGTTTCCTTGTTATTCTTTTCTTCCATGTGTTGAATATCCATTTCCAGTTTCGCAAGATCATTTATGGGCGGAATATTAATCCAGTACCCTGCAGGAATGGAAATTCTCCCCCTGACAGCCCGGCTTGAATAGGATGGGTTTAAAACGCGTAACTCATCAGCAGATATACCAAGATATTTTGCCATATGAGGGAATTTGATACTATTTTTTAGTTTATAACGGATAGTAGGCGATAATTCAGCCGCACGGATATCCGGAAAGTACTTGTTATAGTCCTGCATGATTTCCAAAACGGCCAGGAATTCCGGATAAAAATTACGGGAGGCAAATTTGAATTTCCGGTGGTTAAATGATTCCCTTACCTTTAAATAATCAGTTCCATATACCTTTATTGCTCTCTTGATTCCGGCCAGCCCGAAATTATATGCTGTAATGGCCAGACCCCACTCTCCTATCTGTTTGTAATTGTAATGGAGTAATCGCGCAGCAGCCTGGGTGGACATGAGAGGATCATATCTCTCATCAATGATGGAATTAACCTTCATATATAACCGTCCCGTGGAGCGCATAAATTGCCACATACCTGCCGCGCCCACCCTGGACTTGGCCAGTGGATGAAAAGAAGATTCAATGTGGGGCAGATATGCCAATTCTTCCGGCAGACCATTCTGTCTGAATACCTCTTTCATAAAAGGCAGCAGGTTAAGGGACCGGGCCAGACCTTCTTCAAATCCATCTCTCATCCCCTGTTGGGCACGAATCTGTCTGGACGCTTTTCTCAGAAGAGAAGGATCGGGATTATTTCCAAAAATTTCGATCAGATAATTCTCAAAGTGACTTCTTTCCGATTCATCCGGAAGACCCTCAACCAGTTGCATCAGACTTTCATTTATTTCATCTTTTATTTTTTCCAGAAGTTTTTCCCGCTGATGATCACTATAGGTAGAATCAAATGTAATTACCTTATAAATTATGTCCAAATTTTCAGAATCGTGCAAAATATATTGATTTTTATAATAAATGGTAAATACCGCTTTCCAAAATTCCACATCTGATTTCAAAGAAGACGGATATTCCCAGTTGTTTTGACTAAAAGCCGGCAAGATTGGAAACAGCAGGCCGGAGAGAAGACAAACCAAAATTAATTTTTGCAATCTGTACATAAATCATCATCCTGCTATGAATTAATGTTGAATTTAATATATTCGGCCGGTTTCACCAATGCAATAGTTTTACCACTTAGAAAATTCTTGAGAACTCTGCCTGATGATGGGCAATTTCTTCGGGAATTTCCCCGGGACAGGTAATCGCCCGGTAAATCCAGAAATATTTCAGGCAGGTGCGTACATAAACACGGGTTTGTTCAAATTCCAGATTTTCCATAAAAAGATCTTCATCATCACCCGGGAAATTTTTCCGCCAGCGATCCACTCGGTGGGGTCCGGCATTATAGCCGGCCAGTGCCATCACGGAATTTCCGTTATACTTTTTCATCAGAGAAGATAAATAATACGCCCCCATCTGAATATTCACCAACGGATCGAACAACTGTTCTGTGGAAGTAAACGACATATTCAGTTGCGGTGCAATTTGTGAAGCCGTCCCCGGTAGAAGCTGCATCAATCCATAGGCATTAGCATAGGATATGATTTTGGGTTCGAAAGCACTTTCTTTTTTCATGACGCTCCAGATGAGTTCCGATGGAATCTCATATCTTCTGGCGGCAGAGTCAACTTCCACTGAGAAATATAGAGGATACAGTTTTTTGAAGACTGGAATCATGTCTTCCAGGTCCGATTTCGTAAATTTTCGATCAAACACATTACGAAAGCGGCGATAAGCAAAACCATAATTCTGCATGCGTTCGTAGAGCTCACCAAGAGCAAATATTCTTTGCCATTCTTCTCCATTCTCGTTTATCACGCGTAATTCCCGATCTCCCCAGTGGGATCCCAACATATCTTCCACCAGCAGGGCCTTCTGAAACTGGGAAATGTAATCCGGCAGAAAGGTCTGTTCATGCTGATGAAGTTCCCAGAAAGCCTCCCTGATTTTCTGGTGGGAATCCTGTGCATCAGTGGTCAGGTAGAATGCCTTTAAATTATAGAAACTATTTATGGGGCGTTTTGACAGGTCTATTAAAATCTCAGCCTGTTTCGCATAGTTTTTATCTCTTTCGTAACTTTTAGCAATCCAGAACATCAAGCGGTCCTTTTGGGAACTATCACGGGTTTTTTTGAGTGCCTGCTGCCAGGAACGCCGGGCCGAATCAAAATTTTTCAGACGGAAATAATCCAGCCCTATTCGAAAGAACGCTTCATCACAAAACGAATACCTGGGATAGGTTTTGATGAGACTCTTATACATCCGGATAGCCATTTTCAGATCCATTTTTTCCTCATATAACCAGGCGACCTTCCAGAGCACCTCAGGAGACAGCCCATCTCCGGGATATTTTTTCTGAAACTGCCGGTAATATTTTATGGAATGGTCCACGTCTCCGATTCTCAGATAACATCGGGCGATGTTAAGGTCTATTTGCCGCTGTACCAGCGGGCTTCGAAAATTTTTACGATTTTCCAGACACCATTGCAGTACATTCTGATAATCCCCCTGTTCATACTCCAGGTCAATAATTTGCCAGTCAAAAAATTCCTTTTCTGAAAGCGATTCCGCATAAGGCTGCTGATTTTTCATTAATTTTTCCGCAGTCAGAAATTGTTTGGTTGTAAACAGGTATTCAATCAGTTTGCGGTACTCACGCATGGGAATTCTCTGCGGATATGTCTCGAGCAGTTGCCGGTAGATGGCTTCTGAACGATGGTGGAACGGAAATTTATTTAAAAATACAAATGCATGATTCCGAAACTCGGAAGTATCACCCTTTAATTCCCACATTTTTATCATGCGGAGGTATATTCCATCCCGGTCGAAATAACTACTCTGCAACATTTTTGTCAGGTAAAAAAGCACGCTGTCCGGTTGATTTCTGGCGTCCGCCAGGTGGGCCTGAAGGGAATCCAGCAGGGGGAGAAGAGGCGACTCGGGGAAATCCCGCCTGAGATTACCAAGATTACTAATGGCTTTGAGGGTATCACCCAGACGGAGATGAGAAAGTGCCTGAAAATAAATGAGATAATCTTCCACTGGCTCTAGATATTTTCTCCCGGATTCCAAAACTTCCAACGATTTGCTGAATTCACCGGTCTGATAAAAACCATAACCTATTTTAAAACGAATGAGGGGTTCTTTCTGAATTAATCCGGGATTGTCTTTCAAGGCAGCAAAAAATCCCTGCACAGCCTCATGAAAATTTCCGGCATGATAATTCTGATTTGCAATAAAGTAAACAGGCAGGGTTACCTGACTACCATGTTCACTGCCGGAGAACAGCAACAGCATACATCCCAGTAGAAGCAGGGTAAGTGCAGCAGCGGATATTTTCTTAGAAATCAGTATCAAGATATTCAAAATATTAAAATGATCTAAATTTCTTTCTTTCTCATATAATCGGCATAAAATACAGAAATATACTATCTTATAATAACCACTTAAAATTTAAATTTTCGGTGATGTAACTCAAAAAT
>Ga0315555_1000555_pt1 | contig 26338 bp, 23 predicted proteins | sample SalMarSW160380MG_FD_202113 | JGI IMG/M metagenome (GOLD analysis project Ga0315555, IMG submission 202113) | Salt marsh sediment microbial communities from the Plum Island Ecosystem LTER, Massachusetts, United States - Salt Marsh Sediment SW1603-80 ... | reverse complement strand
TCCCGCTTTTCTTAGGATCTTGGCCACAGAGATAGCCACTTTGCGCAGCCGAGGGTCATAGGCGGGGAAACAGCCGGGGAAGTAGAGGAACTCCATATCTGGTTGAAAGGGGGGAATTGCCAAATCCTTGGCCCAATCGGCACGTTTTCCCCGCGGCTCTCCCAGAGGATTTCCCACATTGTGAATCTTAGAGACAACAGGTTTTAGGGTATCGGGGTATGACCCGTAGTCCACAAGGATCCGGCGCACCGCCCTGAGGATGTTGGGGATATTTACATCCTGGGGACATTGGTCAACGCAGGCCTCACAGCCAACACATCTATATACCTCTGTTACCTCCCGGGAAAGCTCCTCCTTATTTTCACTGCTGGCAATTCTCCCCAATTGAGCGGCTAAAGGGAATTTGTAGGTGGGGAAGTTGACCGCCTCTGTCTGATACCAGGGGCATACGCTGGCGCACTTTCCGCACTGGTAGCACTTATAGATATCTGTAGCCCCTGCCTCTACGATGATATCTCTTAACTCCCAGATTGGTGTGGTAGTAGTTCCCATTGGTTTTAAAAAGCCGCTTCAACCATCTTAGAGAGTTGTAGGTCGTTCAGGTTTCTCTGCTGAGCAGCTCCCGATGGACAGACGGCCACGCAAGCTCCACAACCCTCGCACAAGGCCTCGTTTACCGTCGCCACCCTTTTTCCGCCCTTCACCCTTATCTCCCTTGCTCCATAGGGACAGACTGATATACAAAGCTCACAGCCACTGCAGATATCTTCGTCAACGGTCGTCACTATCGGTTCGTGCTGCAGTTCCTCCTGGGAAAAGATATCCAACACCTTAGATGCTGCTGCCGATCCCTGGGTAACGGAATCCGGTATATCCTTCTGGGCCTGGGCACAGCCGGCAAAGAAAATCCCGGGGACAAGGGATTCAACCGGCCTGAGCTTGGGGTGGGCTTCGGAGAGAAATCCATAAGGGTTTGTTTGGATCTTTAGCTTCCTGGCCAGTTCAACCACCCCTGAAGAGGGAACTATGGCCATAGAGAGAACAACCAGATCGACCTTAACCTGAATCTCCTCACCAGTGAGGGTGTTTACGCTCCACACCACAAGATCATCTCCATCCTTGAGTATCCTCGATGGTTTCCCCCTGATATAGAGCACCTTACCCTCTTCCCTTGCTCTCATTAAAAACTCCTCATAGTCCTTACCGGCAGCCCTTGTATCGATATAGAAGACGACTGCCTCCCCGTCAGGGACATGGTGCTTGTATAAAAGGGCATGCTTTGCCGTATACATACAGCATATCTTTGAACAGTAAGGAAGATGATGCTTTGGGTCCCGGGAGCCGGAACAGGCGACGAAAGCCACCCTCTTGGGGACCTGACCATCTGAAGGCCTCTTCACCTCACCTTGAGTTGGCCCGGAGGCGGAGAGGAGCCTCTCAAACTGCAGTCCATTGATCACATCTTTATACTCTCCCCCCCCGTATTCTGTCATCTTCTCCACCGGGTATAATTCGTATCCGGTGGCCACCACAATGGCTCCCACCTCTTCCTCCAGGATTTCATCCTCCTGGCCGTGGTTTATGGCTTCCGCCTTACAGGCCTGCACGCATTCCAAACATTCAGCACATCCTCCACAGTTAAGGCATCTCTCCGCTTCCTTTTTCGCCTGTTCCTCGGTCAATCCCAATTCTACCTCGGCAAATCCCTTGAGGGACTCAGAGACCTCCAGGAATCTCCCCTCTTCCCTTTTCTGCTGGGGTATACCCTTTGTCCAGATAGAACGGGGGTCCACCTTTTTTACCACCTTTCCCCTCCCCTCCTGGAGATCAACCCCTTGGATGTATCTATCTATGGAGACTGCCGCCCTCTTCCCCTGGGCGATCGCCTCTATTACGGTGGCTGGCCCGGTGACCGCATCACCACCGGCAAATATGCCGGGAACGGTGGTCTGCAGGGTACCTTCCTCAACTACCAGGCTGTTCCATCCCTCGGTTAATCTCAGGTTTGTACCCTTTGGTAGATAGGAGGCATCTGGTGTCTGGCCAATTGTGGGGATTACGGTATCGATACCAATGGTGAATTCTGACCCCTGGATGGGGTGGGGGGATCTCCTCCCTGAGGCGTCGGGAGCCCCCAGCTTCATCCGGATGCATTCCATCTTGCTGACCTTTCCCCCCTCCCCTATTATCCGTTTAGGGTTTGCCAGATATTCTATCTTCACCCCTTCTTTCTCTGCCCTTTCTATCTCCTCCTCAATCGCGGGCATCTCTACCCTTGAGCGGCGATAGATGATGGTGACTTTTTTTGCCCCTAACCGCAAGGCGGTCCTGGCCGCATCAACGGCAGAATTGCCTCCCCCTATTATGGCCACCCTCGCTCCCACCTCAACCTTCTCCCCTAAGTTTATTCTCCTTAAGAATTCTATCCCGTAATGAACCCCCGCTAAATCCTCGCCCTCTACTCCTAACTTCCTTTCAATGGGTGCACCTGTGGCAATATAAACCGCATTCCATCCCTCTCTCCTTAAGCCCTCCGGATCCTGCACCGGGGTATTCGTCCTGATCTCTACTCCCCAACCTTTGATGTAATCTATATCCCTTTGCAGTTCCTCCCTAGGTAATCTAAATGCCGGGATCCCCACCCTCATCATCCCCCCAGCCACCGGGAGGGCCTCGAAGACCGTGGTTCTGTACCCTTTTTTGGCCAGTTCGGAGGCGCAGGAAAGGCCTGATGGCCCTGCGCCGATAATGGCCACCTTGCTTTCCTTTTGCGGAGGAAGCTGAGGGGTTTCCCTTTCCGTTTCCTTATCAGCTATGAACCTCTTTAGCGCCCTTATAGAGAGGGGTTCATCTACCTGGCCACGGGCACACTCGCCCTCACAGGGGTGGGTGCATACCCGGCCGCATACCGCGGGGAAGGGGTTTGCCTCCCTCTCCAGGGCGAGGGCTTCCTTGTATTTTCCCAATTTGATGAGATTGATATAGCCGGGGACATTTACTCCCGCCGGACAGGCCAACCTGCAGGGGGGAAGACCAAATTTGCTTATGGTAAATTTGTTGGGAATGGCTTGGGGGAAAGGTCTATATATTGCCTTACGAGGTATTAAGCCAACATCAAATTGGCTTCTTATGTCCACTGGGCAGGGTTCTGTGCAATCATCGCATCCGGTGCATTTATCCCAGTCCACGAAGGGGGCCTTTTTTCTGATCTTGACTTTGAAATTGCCCACATAGCCGGAGACCTCCTCTACCTCTGAGTAGGTATACAGCCTTATCTTTTCATGGTGGCCCACATCCACCATCTTTGGTGTGAGAATGCACTGGGAACAGTCCAGGGTGGGAAAGGTCTCCGAGAGCTGCGCCATATGCCCGCCTATGGAGGGTTCCCTTTCCACGAGGATGGTCTCGTATCCGGCATCAGCTATATCCAAGGATGCCTGTATGCCGGCTATACCCCCCCCAATCACCAAGGCCCGTCTGGTGATAGGTGTCTTTATGGGGATAAGGGCCTCATCCAGCCTGAGCTTTTCCACGGTGGTTTTGATGATTCTGAGCGCCTTCTGGGTGGCCCATTGGCGATTTTCATGAACCCATGAACATTGTTCACGGATATTGGCGTTCTCGAAAAGGTAAGGATTTAGACCTGCTGAGGCTACCGTTCTTCTAAATGTTGTCTCGTGAAGGGTGGGCGAGCAAGCGGCAACTATTACCCCACTTAGATTCTTCTCCTTTATTCTCTCCTTAATGAGGTTCTGACCAGGATCTGAACACATATAAATATAATCTTCAACATGAATGACCCCTGGATAGTCCCTGATCTCTTCGACTACCTTCTGGACATCTACAGTTGCCGAGATGTTTATTCCACAATGGCATACGAACACACCTATTCTATCCACTACCTCACCCTTTCAGTTCCGTAACCTTATTCTTAAGCAGAGGGACGACTTTAAACAGATCTTCTACTATCCCATAATCTGCCACATTGAATATGGGTGCATTTGGATCCTTGTTAATGGCCACTATCGTATCGGCGTTCTTCATCCCCATAATGTGTTGAAAGGACCCTGATATGCCCACAGCCAAATACAATTTAGGCTTCACCGTCTTCCCTGAACTGCCCACTTGCCTATCCTTGGGCAACCACCCCTCATCGACGATGGGTCTGGAGCAGGCAAGAACCCCCCCCAGGCTGTCGGCCAGCCCTTGGAGAAGGGATATATTCTCCTTCTCCTTGATCCCCCTGCCCACAGCGACGATGACATCGGCCTGGGTTATATCGACCTCCCCCACCGCGGCCTCAATGTATTCGATAAACCTCCTGTAGGCAGGTTCCTCCTTTAGTGGCGAGGGAATCTCCACGATCTTGGCGGAGAGGTCCCCCTTCTGGGGAGGAAAGGAGCCCTGTCTTACGGTAATGAGTACCTCAGGGCTTTCTGCAAAGGAGACCCGGGCATTGAGTTTGCCGTTATAGGGCTGCCTTGTGGTGATTAGTCGGTGGTCCTCCAGAGCGATCTCCACGCAGTCCGTAGCAATGGGGATGTCCAGGGAAGCGGCGAGCGATGGCGCCAGATCCATGCCCAGTGCCGTATGTCCAATAAGGGTCAAGTAAGGTCTTTGTTCCTGCAATATGTGGGAGAGAACAATCTGATAGGCCTCCGCATTGGGCTCTGCAAGTAACTTGCTATCCACGGAAAGCACCTGATGGGACTCCTTCTTTATCCTCTCCGCAATTTCCCCTACGTTGTGCCCCAGAAGCAGAGCAACCAGTTCGGCATCCAGCCCCTGAGCCAACTCTCTGCCCTTGGTGAACAGCTCAAAGGTAACATCTTGGATCTGGCCCTTTCTATGTTCCACAAGGGCAAATATTTTGCTCATTTTTCCTCCCATGTTGAGTTTGTTGAGTCACTTGAGTCCATTGGGTTGGTTGAGTTATTACTCCGGCCACATTATAGTTTACACATTGCTATTTCAAGTGTCATTGCGAGGAGCACTTCGCTATTGCTCAGCACAGGCTCCGCGACGAAGCAATCCCGTAGTCTCAACAAGTATTCGGTGTTTTCAGATTGCTTCGCTGCGCTCGCCCCGTTAGATATCGATGAGATCTTAGAGATCTCAGGAGAATCTGACATTGAGAGAGATTATTATCTAACGGGGCTCGCAATGACATGCAATCTACTTTACGCTCCCAGTAGTAACTCTACGAACTCAATAAACTGAGTTAACTCTATGAACTTCTTACAGTATCCCCTTCCCTTTGCAAATTTGGGCAAGCTTTGCTGAGGTCTCATCTGCACTTCCCTCCAAGACTTCCGCCCTCTTCCCCACCGGTGGCGGGGATAAGCTTTCCAATATCGTCCTTACGGTTGGTTCTTCCATTTCAATCTCCTGGGCATTGAGCACCTTAATCTCCTTTGCTGCTGCCCTTCTTATGGCGATGAGAGATGCATATCTTGGTTCATTTATCCCGGTTTGGACGGCGAAGAGAGCAGGAAGCCTGATATCGAGCGCTTCCAGCAATCCTCCTTCAAGCTCTCTTTGGATAATTGCTCTTCCCTCTTCCACATCGATCTTGGTAACCAGGACAGCATGGGGTATATCAAGAAGCTCCGCCAGGGTGGGCCCCACTTGAGAATATCCATCATCTGTGGCTATACAGCCGGTAAGGACAAGGTCAAATTTTACATCCTTTATGGCGTTCTTCAGTATTTGAGCAGTGGCAAATCCATCAAGTTCCTCGAATTTCTCGTCGGTTAGCCTGATGGCCTGGTCCGCTCCCTTGGCCAGCCCCATCCTGAGGGTATCTTCACAGTCAGGAGGGCCGAGGGAAACGAGGGTAACTGTCCCCCCCCATTTCTCCTTTTGGAGAATAGCCTCCTCGAGGGCGTAATTATCGGATTCATTTATATCAAAGGTTAACCTCTCCTTTTCTATGGCTTTCCCCGAGCCGTCTATCTTAATTTCTGCTTCGGCTGTTTCTGGGACCCTTTTTAAGCAAACAACTATATCCATTACCCCTCCTCTTTAACTGAACTTAGCCTAAACTGCGAGGCTTTTCAGACAGGATTTTCGTACTGGTAGGTTCCTACCCAACCAGAATCTCCCTGGGACTCCGATAAACTCGCAGACCCTCCAAAATGGTAGCCGCAACCTTTAGGTTGCGACAAAACGCAGACTGAAGTCTGTGGCTACTGGGGATTTTGACTCAGCAACATTGAGTCCTCTTTTGTAATCCTATAATATCAAGTTGACATTTCAGAATTGATAATTGTTTACTTCAAAAGGGATCTGGCAATCACTATCTTCTGTATCTCCGTGGTGCCCTCATAGAGTTCCATTATCTTGGCATCCCGGTAAAAGCGTTCCACGGGATAGTCCTTAGTGTAGCCATATCCCCCATAAATCTGAACGGCCTTCTTGGTCGCATTTACCGCGGCTTCAGATGCCAACCACTTTCCCATGGCAGCCTCTTTGGAAAATCTGGGCATTCCCTTATCTTTGCAGAAGGCAGCATAGTAAACAAGCAGCCTCGCTGCCTGGATCTGCGTGGCCATCTCCGCAATCATTGACTGAATCATCTCGAATTCGGACAAGGTCTTCCCAAATGCCTTTCTCTCTTTGGCATAACTAATAGTGGCATCTAAAGCCCCCTGTGCCAAGCCTACTGCCTGAGCTCCAATGTCAATCCTGGATACATCCAGGGTATGCATACAGATCTTGAACCCCTGTCCTTCTTCACCTAACAAGTTTTCCTTGGGGATGTTAACATCTTCAAATATCAACTCACAGTTGGCAGTGGCCCTGATGCCCATCAAATCCTCATGCTTCCCCAGAGAGAAGCCAGGGGTATCCCTTTCCACCACAAATGCGGATATGCCATGATGCTTTAGATCCTTGTTAGTATAAGCAAATACCACGTAGATATCCGCTTCACCTCCATTGGTGATAAACCTTTTTGTCCCATTGAGCACATAGTAATCGCCTTCGGGTTTTGCGGTGGTTTCCATTGAGGCAACATCAGAGCCGGCATTTGGTTCGGTAATGGCAATGGCCCCCAATTTTTGGCCACTGGCCAACAGAGGCAACCACTTCTTCCTCTGTGATTCGTTCCCAAAGTGATATATGGGATAGGCAACAAGGGAGTTGTTTACAGCCACAATCACCCCTGTGGTGGCACAGACCCGGGAGATCTCCTCAATGGCAATGGCCAGTGAGATGAAGTCAAATCCCGCCCCCCCATACTTCTCAGGAACTATTACCCCTAAAAGCCCCTGTTTAGCGAGCTTTTTGATGTTATCCCAGGGGAATTCGCGGGACTTATCGATCTCTGGAGCTACCGGCTCCAGTTCCTTGGTGGCAATCTCGCGCACCATCTTCTGCAGCATCTTCTGATCAGTCGTCAAGTCAAAATCCATAATTTCCTCCTTCCGTTGAATCAAGAATTAAAAAGCGAATTATGTTTTAATCATATTACTCAGGGCACATTATAGTTTACACATTGGTGTTTCAATTGTCATTGCGAGGAGCACTTCGCTATTGCTCAGCACAAGCTCCGCGACGAACAATCTCATAGTCTAAACCCCCATTCAGAGGTTTGGATTGCTTCGCTGCGCTGGCCCCGTTAGATATCGATGAGATCTTAGAGATCTCAGGAGAATCTGACATTGAGAGAGATTATTATCTAACGGGGCTGGCAATGACATGTAATCTATTTAGTGACCGAGTAGTAATTTCACCGTAACCCAAACGGGGAGGGAATTGCGGTGCAACAGGTCGGTGAAATCCTACGAAGGAGACCAATAATGGATGCCTGGGGTTATCGCCCCAAGATTTGTCTGGCAATCACTATCCGTTGGATCTCGGAAGTCCCTTCTCCAATCTCCATTAGTTTTTCATCCCGCATATACCTTTCTACAGGATATTTACTGGTGAGCCCCTGTTCCCCGTGTAGTTCTACTGCCTTGGAGCAGACCCACATTCCAATCTCAGAGGCATAGAGCTTGGCCATAGCGGCCTTTTTGGTAAGAGGCAAACCTCGATCCTTTAAAACTGCAGCATCGTAGATCAACCCCCGTGCGGCCTCAATGTAGGTGCCCATATCAGCTATGAGCCCTTGGATTAGTTGGGATCTCCTTAAGCTCTCGTGTTCTCGCACATAATTGATGGAGGCATCAAGAGCTCCCTGGGCGATCCCCAGGGCCAAGGCACCGATGGATATCCTCCCCCCATCGAGGGTCTGCATAAACAGCTTGAATCCATCGCCACTGGCCCCCAGCCTGTTCTCCTGGGGTATGACGCAATCCTCGAAGACGAGCTCGGATGTATGGGTGCCCTTCAGCCCAAGTTTGTTCTCATCCCGACCAGGGGAGAACCCGGGGGTTCCCTTCTTCACAACAAATGCAGAGATGCCATGATGTTTTTTGGAGGGATCCTCTGTGGCCACAAAGGGGACTATCTCCCCTATATAACCCGAAGTTATAAACCTTTTAGTCCCATTGATCACATATTTGCCGTCAACGAGTTTGGCCGTAGTCTTGGTGGCCGCAGCATCGGAGCCGGCGTCTGGCTCCGTCAATCCAAAAGCGCCTGCTTTTTCTCCTCGGGCAAGCGGAATAAGCCACTTCCTTTTTTGCTCCTCGTTTCCCGCCAGGTATATTGGATAGCAGGTAAGCGATGTATGGGCAGCCAGCACTATCCCATTGGAGCCACATACCCTCCCTACCTCCTCCACTGCTATGGCATAAGAGAGCGTGTCCAGGCCTGCCCCACCATATTTTTGGGGTATGGGGATGCCTAATAGGCCCAACTCTCCCATCCTATGGAAGAGTTCCCAGGAGAATTTAGCCTCTTTGTCCAACTCCTTGGAGATTGGGGCCACTTCATTTTGCGCAAAGTCCCTCACCTTTTCCTGGAATTTCTGGTGTATTTCGCTGAATATCATAGGATTGCCTCAGGTTGTGCCTCAAACACCGAAAATCACTGAAATGATAAGGAATCCAAAGGACTCCACTTAAAACAAGGGGGCATTTTTAAATTCATAGTTATTTCAGTAGTTTCAGTGTTATCCCACACTATTTTAGTTTATCTCTCCAGCAAAGCCTTTGCTATTTTAACCTTCTGTCTAATTGCAGAACCAAGCCAGATCTGGGCAAACTTGGCATCCCGAAAATACCTCTCCACGGGATAGTCCTTTGTATAGCCATATCCTCCATGAACCTGAATGGCGTTGGTGCCAGCAAAGACGGCAGCATCTGTGGCCAAGAGTTTGGTCAAAGATGCCTCTGTGGTGCAGCTATTTTGGGCAGCACATTTATTGGCCGTATTATAAACGAACAGCCTGGAGGAAGAGAGCCTTATCTCCATCTCCACAAGCATATTTTGCACAAGCTCGAACTCACATATGGGACGACCAAATTGGTGACGCTCCTTCGCGTAGTGGATGGACTCCTCCAGGGCTGCCTCTCCAATTCCTACCGCCTGGGCCCCTATCCCTATATAGACCAGGTCAAGCGCCCCTTTGCTAATTTGCTGGCCCTCGCCCTCTTTACCCAAGATGCTCTCCTTGCCGACCTTAACCTCTGCAAGCTCCAAGTCGCCTATCCCGGAGGCTTTCCCCCCTAAGGTATCCTCCCTCTTGGTAACCTTGAGGCCAGGGCTTCCCCTCTCTATGAGGAAGGCAGTGGGGCCCTGGGGGGTAGAGGCCAGGACGATAAAGAGGCCGGCGGCCTCCGCATTGACGATGAAGTTCTTCCCTCCCGAGATGATATATTCATCCCCTACCCTCTCCGCCTTGGTGGCCAGCTCTGCGAGATCGGTATCCACCGCCCCTTCAGATAAGGCAAATGCCCCGATAATTTGGCCCTTGGCCAGTGGGGCCAACCAGTGGTTCTTTTGAGCCTCTCCCCCATACCGGAGAATAGGGTAAGCAACCAGCGCATTGTTGGCGATGAGGATAGTCCCCACTGAGCCACAAACCCTGGAAAGCTCCTCGATAATTAAACAGTAACTCACCGTATCCAGGTTGGCCCCTTCATATTTGTCGGGGACAATTATCCCTAAGAAGCCCAGTTCGGAAAGCTTTTCAATCACTTGGTAGGGGAAGGAGGCCCCCTCATCTATCTCCGCGGCTACTGGCTGTAGTTCGGTGGAGGCAAACTTGTGGACCATCTCCTGGATAAGCCTTTGTTCAGGTGTTAAGTCCATTGAAGATCCTATCTTGAAGTGTTTTCTAAGGTCATCGTCAGTTTATTCACCTTGCAGGTTTTCCGAGGAAAGGGCCAATGTCGTTAAAACCGGATTATGCATTATGAAACCACAAGGTTTCACCAGATTGTCACAAGCCATAGAAAATAACAAACTCACAAAAATTGAGTTTGAACTTCTCTTTCACCTAAAAGGTGAAAACCTATATTAGCGAAAACTCTTGTTTAATCTGTGCTCATCTGTGGTTTATGCAATTTTGGTTTAATCCCCCCAGCTTCCTGCGGTGGGAGGGAGCCCCAGAATGATTCCCTCAAACCCCTGAGACAACCCATTTTCTTGACAAATTTTAAGAACTTCCTCTATGAGCACTTTGAGCATAATTTCACATATTATAGCTTCTACACAGGGGAGTGTCAAGCTTTTTATGGTTTAGCCAATAACATTTTTTTGCCTGGGGCCCCCACTCCCCAAACTTTGTTTATATTATGGCTTGACTTTTCCAATTTTGCGTATAAAATATAATAGCAGAAAAGGAGGGCTTCTGGAGGTCGCTGCGCGCCCACGCAGAGGGTGATAAATGAGGTAAGGAGATAGATTTGTTCGCTTCTTTGTTCTTTACCCCTCTCCCCTTATTATTCCTTTGGGGGGATGCCTGAACCCTGCCCCCCTTAACCTGGATAAAAAATGTAACCCATTGGTGAGAAGAAGATGAAAGAGATAAAGATTACCAAGGACAAATGGAAGAAAAGTATAACTAAAAGTAAGGAAAGGGATTATCGGTTTGAGTCCGTCTCCGGCGAACCAGTGGAAATCTTGTATACTCCTGAAGATATCGAGGGGCTGAATTACCTAAAGGACCTGGGGTTCCCCGGGGAATTTCCCTTCACCCGGGGCGTCTATCCCAATATGTATCGGGGTAGGCTGTGGACTATGCGCCAATTCTCCGGGTTCGGCACCCCCGAGGATACAAACAAAAGGTATAAATACCTTCTGAAGCAAGGGCAGACTGGCCTCTCGGTTGCCTTTGATTTTCCAACTTTGTATGGGCGGGATTCAAATGACCCCTTCTCCTTGGGGGAGGTGGGACGGTGTGGGGTGGCGGTGGATACCTTGCGAGATATGGAGATAATATTCGATGGGATTCCCCTGGAGAGCATCTCCACCTCGATGACCATAAATCCTCCGGCGGCGATGCTGTTGGCTATGTATATAGCGGTTGGCGAAAAACAGGGGGTTCCCTCTGAGCAATTGACCGGAACCATCCAGAACGATATGCTCAAGGAGTATCAGGCCCAAAAGACCTGGATATACCCGCCAGAGCCCTCGATGCGCATCATTACGGACATACTTGGGTATTGCTCAGACCAGGTCCCTAAATGGAACACCATTTCCATCTCCGGCTACCATATAAGGGAGGCTGGGGCCACTGCCCTGCAAGAGCTTGCCTTTACCTTAGCAAATGGCTTTACCTATGTCGACTACGGGATAAAAGCTGGTGTCCCAGTGGACAAATTTGCCCCCCGGCTCTCCTTCTTTTTCAATTCACATCTCGATTTCTTTGAGGAGATAGCCAAATACAGGGCGGCCAGACGCATCTGGGCCAGGGAGATGAGGAATAGGTATGGGGCGAAGGACCCCCGCTCCTGGCTAATGAGATTTCACACCCAGACTGCAGGCTGCACTTTGACGGCGCAGCAGCCGGAGAACAACATTGTGCGGGTGGCCTTCCAAGCATTGGCCGCAGTCTTAGGGGGGACGCAGAGCTTACATACCAATTCGATGGATGAGACCTATGCTTTGCCCGCGGAGAAGGCGGTGAAGATTGCCCTGAGAACTCAGCAACTTCTCGCCTATGAGACCGGGGTGGCCAACACCATTGATCCACTGGGGGGCTCATATTATGTGGAGACGTTAACCAACAAACTTGAAGAGCAAGCCTACCAATACTTTGAGAAAATCAAATCCTTTGGTGGAGTGATCCCGGCCATAGAGGCTGGTTTCTTTCAGCGGGAGATAGCTGAATCAGCCTATCGTTATCAGAGGGAGGTAGAGAAAAGGCAGAAGATTGTGGTGGGGGTAAACGAATTTATAGAAGAGGAGCAACCAAAGATGGAGTTGCTTAAGATTCAACCTGAGGTAGAGAAGCATCAGGTTGAACGGTTGAATCAAGTGCGGAGGGAGAGAAACAACCAAAGGGTGAAGGAAAGGTTGAGGGAGCTGCGCAGCGCAGCTCATAATGGGGATAATTTAATGCCTAAAATACTCAATGCGGTGAGGGTTTATGCCACCCTCGGTGAAATGTGTAATGTCTTGAAGGAGGAATTCGGCGAGTATGAGGAGCCACTCATATTTTGATAGTTAAGGGGGTGATTATGGCGGGAAAGATAAGGGTTCTGGTAGCCAAACCTGGCCTAGATGGCCATGACAGGGGGGCAAAAGTGGTGGCCGCTGCCCTGCGGGATGCAGGCATGGAAGTGATCTACACTGGTTTACATCAAACACCCGAACAGATTGTGGAGGCGGCAATCCAGGAGGATGTGGATTTCATTGGGATATCAATCCTCTCCGGGGCCCATATGACCATATTCCCCAGGATCCTTAAGCTTTTGCAGGACAAGGGGGCAGGTCACATAATCGTCTCCGGCGGTGGTATAATCCCGCGGGAAGATATGGAGAAGCTGGAAAAAGTTGGCGTCAAGAAGCTCTTTGGCCCGGGGACCCCCACATCTGAGATCGTGGAATGGGCGAGGGAGGTGATTAAGAAATGAAGTTAGGAGATTTTGCCATTTTCCTCCTCTCCGATGGGACTTTCTGGCTGGACGGGGGAGCTATGTTTGGGGTAGTCCCCAAGGCCATCTGGAACAGGCTCAATCCCGCGGATGAGGCCAATCGGATCGAATTGGGGCTTAACTGCCTATTGATTCAGACCCCTGACAAGAATGTCCTTGTAGATACGGGGATAGGCAACAAATACGACGAAAAGTTTAAAGAGAGGTTCAATGTCCAGAGAGCAGAGGGTTTGATTGGGGCCTTGAGGGGGGTAGGGTTAACTCCGGAGGATATAGATCTGGTGATCAATACTCACCTTCATTTTGACCATGCCGGAGGCAATACCTGCCTCGCCGGAGGTAAGTCAGTTCCCACATTTCCCCAGGCAAAGTATGTAATTCAACGGGGCGAATGGGAGGAGGCGATCAATCCAAATGAGCGCACCCATGCCAGTTATTTAAAGGAGAATTTAGTCCCTATCCAGGAGGCGGGATTGCTTGAGTTGATCGAGGGGGATAGGGAGCTTCTCCCGGGGGTGAGGACAATAGTTACGGGGGGCCATACAAGGGATCACCAAATGGTATTGCTGGAGTCGCGGGGCAAGAAGGCCCTTTATCTGGGCGACTTGATCCCCACAACCTCACATATCAGAACCCCCTATGTGATGGGCTACGATCTGTATCCACTCGATACAATGAAGGAGAAGGGAAAGGTATTAAATGAAGCTCTTAGCGGCCACTGGCTACTCATCTTTGAACATGACCCTAAGGTTGGTATGGGTTACCTGAGCCAGGAGGAAAGTAAGCTGAAATTAAACCCTATTTAGGAGGCTTAACCTTAGATGTTCATACCGCGGCAAAGTCGCAAAGGGCGCAGAGTTTAAAGATTATTAACTAATTATTTTATTTCATCTCTCTTTTGCTTTTTATTTTCTCTGCGAACTTAGCGTCTTTGTGGTTGCTACGAAAAACTTTGTCAAAAAACCAACACCCTACAAGATTGTAGTACAGGAGGAATTAGCTCTGTTAGAGGTGTAACTATGAAGGAAAAGGCTACAGCAAAGAGCGGAGTGGCTTCAGTGCCGGGATTTGACCGGATAACCTTTGACCCCAATGTGATGGGGGGCCGTGCTTGCATTCGGGGCATGCGGGTGACCGTTTCTTTGATTTTGAATCTGGTCGCTAATGGAATGACCGTAAAAGAAATCATCGAAGCTTATCCCTACCTGGAGCCGGAAGATGTTTACCAGGCCTTACGGTATGCGGCTTGGTTGGCCGAGGAGGCACTCTACGCTCTGGAGCCAGCCACAGCATGAGGTTTCTGGCTGATATGGGGATCTCTCCAAAAACGGTGGCTTTTCTTCGGGAACTTGGGCATGAGGCAGTGCATCTTTACGAAGGAGGACTTTACCGCTTAGAGGATCCGGCGATTCTAACAAAAGCACGGGAAGAAAGGTGTATTCTCCTGACCCATGACCTGGACTTCGGGGAGTTGATAGCAGCCAGTGGAGCCCAATTGCCCAGTGTTGTTGTTTTTCGCCTACGCAACATGCGTCCTCAGATGGTCAACCGTTACTTAAAAAGCATTATTGAGCAGTATGGGGAATCCCTTGAGAAAGGCGTGATCGTAAGTGTGACCGAGGGACGAATTCGGGTTCGTCTTCTCCCTTTGCGGGCAAGCGAACAAGGCCTTGGATCATAGCCATTGTCACCAAGCCGCCAAACCTTGCTGCCACCTACCCATCTCCGCTAGCACTGCGGTGGACGGTTGAACATAGCTGATGTCCCTCTAACGGGGCAGGAAATTCGTTAACAGAAGACATCTGTAATACCCTTTTGCAAGATCTTGTTTTTTGGACGAACTTTTTTAACCGCAAAGCTCGCAAAGTAGGTGCAGAGAAGGCAATGGCTCCGCAGTGACTATTCAGCTATCCGCTTTGTGGCTTTTCCCATTTTCTCATTTTCCTAATTTCCATTTTCGCCTCTTGGCTTTCGGCTTTTCAGTGAAATCTGTCTTAATTCTTAATTCTCAATTGCCTTTTTCCGTGAGATTCCGTGGTAATTTCACCACGGATAACCACGGACTATGCACAGAAAAAAGGGGATTACGAATAACCACTACAAATCTAAAAGTGAAAAGCTATATTTTGAAAAATTTTTCTTTAACCTGCGAAGATCTGTGTTCGCCCCGTTAAAATAGACATCATCGCATTCCCAAGCTCGCCTTTATTTAACGGGGTTCATCTGCAGTTTATGCAATTTTATTCTTATTTTTCCCCCGTGTTATTCCGTGAATTTCCGTGGTATATTGTCTTTTGGTTTTCGGCTCTCCTCTTTTCACTGTAATCCGTGGCTATTGTTTGGTTGCGGCTTTGGCGCGCCGTGAACAATTCGGGTAAGCCAGCTTTTTGATTTTAAAGGGCAATTTTATTAGGTGAGGATAATGGAAGATAAGCTTAAAGAACTGGATAATCTGAAGAGGCAGGCCCTCTTAGGGGGGGGCAAACAAAGGTTAGAGAAGCAGCATGCCAGTGGGAAACTGAGTGCCCGGGAGAGGATAGATTTACTGTTAGACAAGGGGAGTTTCCACGAGACGGATATGTTTGTTACCCACCGTTGCACCGATTTTGATATGGACAAGAAGAAGGTGTTGGGGGATGGGGTGGTCACCGGATATGGAAGGATTAACGGCAGGCCGGTCTGCGTCTTCTCTGAGGATTTCACCGTTTTTGGGGGCTCACTCTCCAAAGCTTATGCGGAGAAGGTATGTAAGCTACAGGATATGGCGATGAAACAGGGGTGTCCCATCATCGGCATAAAGGATTCTGGTGGGGCCAGAATTCAGGAGGGCGTCGATTCGCTTGCCGGCTACACGGATGTTTTCCTGCGTAATGTGCTCTCCTCCGGGGTTGTCCCGCAGATCTCTGCCATAATGGGGCCCTGTGCCGGTGGCGCGGTTTATTCCCCGGCAATGACTGACTTTGTCTTTATGGTGAAGGAAACCTCCTATATGTTTTTGACCGGGCCAGATGTTGTCAAGGCGGCTACCCACGAGGATATAACACTCCAAGAACTTGGCGGAGCTACGGTGCATAATGAAAAGTCCGGGGTGGCGCACTTTGCTGTGGATTCCGAAGTGGAATGTTTGGAGCAGATCAAGGAGCTCTTAAATTACATCCCGCAAAACAACCTTGAGGACCCGCCAATGATCGAAAGCACGGATGACCCTCAGCGCCGCGATCCCCAACTTGACTCCATAGTGCCGGCCAGCCCAATTCAGCCCTATGATATGCTGGAAGTGATTAAGAGGGTGGTTGATGATGGGAAGTTCCTGGAGGTGCACGCCCATTTTGCCCGGAACCTAATTGTGGGATTTGCCCGGTTGGGGGGGAAGTCAGTGGGTATAGTGGCCGACCAGCCGGCAGTGCTGGCCGGTGTGCTGGATATCAACTCGGCGACAAAAGGGGCCAGGTTCGTGCGGTTCTGTGACTCCTTTAACATCCCAATCATCACCTTTGTCGATGTTCCCGGTTTCCTTCCGGGAACGGCTCAGGAATGGGGAGGGGTAATCAGGAATGGCGCCAAGTTGCTCTATGCCTTCTGCGAAGCCACCGTCCCCCGGATAACGGTGATCACCAGGAAGGCCTATGGCGGTGCCTATTGTGTGATGAGCTCCAAGCATACCCGGGCAGATGTTAACTTCGCCTGGCCCTCAGGGGAGATTGCCGTTATGGGCCCTGATGGAGCCGTCAACATACTCTACAGGAAACAGCTTAAGGAGGCAAAAGATCCACAGGCTCTAAAGGCAAAGTTGGTGAGGGAATATACGGAGAAGTTTGCCAACCCTTACATCACGGCCAGCAAGGGCTACATCGACGATATCATCCCTCCCCGGGATACGAGACCTCGGCTAATTGAGGCCCTGGAGTTCATCGGGGAGAAACGGGACACCAATCCCCCCAAAAAACACGGGAACATCCCCCTCTAAGATTGAGGATTTCTTTTATCTTTTTTTCCCCAACGGCTCATACCCTAATGAAGAGCCAATGTAGGGACAAACCTTCAGGTCTGTCCGTTCTCGGACAGGGCTGAAGCCCTCTCCCTACGGTTTTTCTACCCCCGCAAAAGCGGGGGGTAACCACTTTGGGGCTTTAGCCCCCTTGGAGTGCTGTGACTCCTGTCACAGCCCACGTCAACAGAAGTTACCACACTCCATAATAACCTGCACTAAAGTGTTGTAGAGCCCTTGTGCCGTCAGGAGGTAACTCCTGACAGCACATTCTTGATCGGCATCAGGAGATGCTTCCCGCAACTTCTACCCCCGCAAAAGCGAGGGGTAACCTCTTTGGGGCTTTAGCCCCATAGGGGCCTAAAGGCTCCGAACCCGCACTAAAGTGCGGTAGAAGTTGACTACTCCAGCGTCCATGGATGGGGCAAAGGCCCTTTCCCTCCAGGAGAGCATCTGCGGTGGTTTGTTAGAGGTTTAACTCCCTATCATTGGATAGGCTTTTTAGGAATCAGGGAATAAAATCTTGACTTTTTAACAGGAGAATTATATTTTGTGCCCAGGAGCGTGGCCCGGGAATTCTTTTTGTTGGGAGGGGGTTGTCTAAGATCCCCTGGTGAATGCTCAACATATTAGAGGAGATGTTTAAGAAAGTTCTTGTTGCCAATCGAGGTGAGATCGCTGTGCGAGTGCTCAGGGCCTGTAAGGAGCTGGGCATTACAACTGTTACGGTCTATTCGGATGCGGATAGAAATGCCCTGCACACCAGATACGCAGATGAAGCATATAAGATCGGCCCTCCGCCAGCGACTGAGAGCTACCTGCGCATCGATAAGATCATCGAGGTGGCCAAGAGATCTGGGGCTGAAGCCATACATCCTGGATATGGGTTCTTGGCTGAGAATACCCACTTCGCTGAGGCCTGCGAGTCTGAGGGGATAGTATTTGTCGGGCCGAGTTCAAAGGCCATAAGGCTGCTGGGGGATAAGATTGAGGCACGGCGGACAATGGAGGCGGCCCAAATACCGGTAATCCCAGGCAGTGATAAGGAGCTTTCCAGTGAAGCTCAGGCGGTGCAGGTAGCAGCCCAGATAGGTTTCCCTCTGCTCATAAAGGCTGCTGGTGGGGGTGGAGGCAAAGGGATGAGAATAGTGAGGGAAAGGGGGGAACTAGCCAGGTCAATAAAGCAGGCAACTTCTGAAGCTGGGTCAGCCTTTGGTAATCCAACTGTTTATATTGAAAAATATCTCGCATCTCCCCGGCACATAGAATTTCAGATACTCGCTGATAATTATGGGAATGCAATTCATCTTGGTGAACGGGAATGCTCTATCCAGCGCAGATACCAAAAGTTAGTGGAGGAGTCCCCTTCCCCCGTTATGACCGCAGAGCTTAGGGAAAAGATGGGTAATATCGCGCTCCGCGCGGTAAATGCTTCCGGGTATACAAATGCCGGAACGGTTGAGTTTATGGTGGACCCGCAAAGGAGATTCTATTTCTTAGAGATGAACACCAGGCTCCAGGTGGAGCACCCAGTCACCGAGCTGGTTACCGGGATAGACATCGTCAAGGAACAACTGAAGATTAGCTCTGGCCAGCCCCTCTCCCTCCGCCAGGAGGATGTGAGGTTGTGGGGGGCAGCCATAGAATGTCGGATAGCGGCTGAAGACCCGGCAAACAACTTTATGCCCTCAACTGGCAGGATAACTGAGCTCACCGAGCCCGGTGGCTTAGGGGTCAGGGTGGATAGTGGCGTCTTTGCTGGATTTGAGGTCCCCGTCTATTATGACCCATTAATCGCCAAACTTCTTGTCTGGGCTCCCAGCCGGGGTGAGGCCATATCAAGGATGAGTAGGGCGCTCTCCGAATACAAGATAAGGGGGATTAAAACAGGTATACCGTTCCACCAAAAGGTGATGCGTAATCCCTATTTTATCAAGGGGGAATATAATACCACCTTTGTAAAGAAGCTTTTGGGGGCCACTAAGGAGGAGAGGGGAAACCAAAGGATTGCCGCCATAGCTGCGGTAATCGCCAATGCATTGGGAAACAAGGGCAACCTTCCCCCCCAACAAATGGCTAACTTCAGCTATAGTCTATGGAAACTTGCCGCCCGCCAGGCAGGGTTGAGGAGAATGTAGATGCCGTATATCGTCACCGTAGAGGATAAGAGATTTAAGATCGATTTGCAAAGGGAGGGGAACAAGTTCATAGCCTATATAGACAGCGATCCCTTAGAGGTAACAGTTGCCGAAGCGGGCAATCCATCACACCTCTCCTTGATAGCGGGAAACAGGTCCTATGATGTGACAATTGAGGATGAGGGCCTTGTCTCGGTGGACGGGGAGATGTTCCCTGTAAAGGTTGAGGATGAAAGGGCCTTGCAGTTGGCCCAGTTTAGACGGAGTTCCCAGCGGGCGGTAGAGGAATCGATAGCCGCCCCTATGCCGGGCTTAGTGGTAGAGGTAGAGGTGAAAGCAGGGGATAGGGTTAAGGAGGGGGAGGGGTTGGTGGTTATCGAGGCGATGAAGATGCAGAACGAATTGAAAGCTCCCCGGGAAGGCAAGGTCAAAAAGGTATTGGCCAAGAAGGGGATGCCGGTGAATGGGGGGGACACCCTTCTGGTGATGGAATGAAAATACCTAAAAAGTCCAAAATACCTAAATGCCTAAAATATGGAGAAGAAATATAGCGTTAGCGATGAGCTCAAAGGGAGAACCTATAATTTTGCCTTGAGAATTCTAAGACTTGGCAGGTTGTTGCCAAATACTGAAGAGGGCAGGATAGTTAGGAGACAGGTTTTCAAAGCAGGCACTTCAGTAGGGGCCAATCTGGAAGAAGCCGATGGTTCCTTAAGCTTAAATGACTTCATATACAAGGTGGACATCGCCTTTAAGGAGGCGAAGGAAACCAGATATTGGTTGCAGATGATCATTGATGCAGGGTTTATCCCTCAAAAGAGGGTGTCACCAGATCTGGAAGAGTGTGTAGAGATCATCAAAATCTTGTCGACCATAATCTATAGGAGTTTAAAAAGGAAGAAAACTAAGATCTAAGTCTTTAGGTATTTAGGTCTTTAGGCATTTAGGTGGTTTAAATGCTCTGTACTCCTGAACATATAAAAGATTTGGATTACTCCAGGGACCTTGGTTCTCCGGGGGAGTATCCCTTTACCCGGGGGATCTATCCCTCTATGTATTGCGGCAGGCTCTGGACAGTGCGTCAGTATGCGGGATATGCGACAGCCCGGGAATCCAACGAGAGATATAGGTATCTTTTGGCCCAGGGCCAGACAGGGCTATCGGTGGCCTTTGATCTCCCTACACAGATGGGCTATGACTCAGACCACCCCTTATCCGAGGGGGAGGTGGGTAAGACAGGGGTGGCCATCGATTCCCTGGAGGATATGGAGACCCTCTTCGCGGGGATCCCCCTAAATAAAGTAAGCACCTCAATGACGATAAACGCTACCTCCCCTATCCTCTTGGCGATGTATATCACCCTGGCCGAGAAACAGGGGGTAAAGAAAAGTTTGTTGGCGGGTACAGTGCAGAATGACATTTTGAAGGAATACATCGCCAGAGGCACCTACATATTTCCGCCCGCACCATCTATGAGGCTTGTGGTGGATACATTTGAGTATTGCGGTGAGAACCTTCCAAAGTGGAACACCATATCGATCTCCGGCTATCACATCAGGGAGGCAGGGGCGACAGCCGTCCAAGAGCTCGCCTTTACCTTGGCCAATGCCATAACTTATGTGCAGGCAGCTATTGATCGGGGGTTGGCCGTCGATTCCTTTGCCCCGCGCCTTTCTTTCTTCTTCAATGCCCATAACAATTTCTTTGAAGAGGTGGCCAAGTTCAGGGCTGCCAGGCGGCTTTGGGCAAAGCTTATGAGGGGGAGATTTAGGGCCAAAAACCCCAAGTCCTGGGGGTTGAGGTTTCATACCCAGACGGCGGGTTCTACCCTAACTGCGCAACAACCGGAGAACAATGCCGTAAGGGTGACCATGCAGGCGTTGGCCGCAGTCTTCGGGGGGACGCAGAGCTTACATACCAACTCGCTCGATGAGGCCCTGGCCCTGCCCAGTGAGGATGCGGTGAGGTTGGCCCTGCGCACCCAACAGATCATCGCCTATGAAAGTGGTGTTCCCCAGGTTATCGACCCCCTGGGAGGTTCCTATCTCATAGAGAGGCTTACCAATGATATTGAGGAGGGGGCCAGGGAGTATATAGACAAGGTGGAAGCGATGGGTGGAGCACTGCGGGCGATCGAACTCGGCTTTTTTCAAAAGGAGATTCAGGAAAGTGCCTACAAATATCAAAGGGAGCTAGAGGCCAAGAAGAGGGTCATCGTTGGGGTAAACGAGTTTGTGGCTGAGGGGGGAGAAAAGCCAAGGGAGACGCTAAGGGTAAATCCAGAGGTGGTCAGGGAACAGCGGGCCAAGTTACAGGCTTTGAAGTCCAGGAGAAACCAGCCAGAGGTGGAGACATCCCTCAGCCAACTGCGCGCCGCGGCCAAGGGACAGGGCAACCTTATGGGGCCCATCCTTAGATGCGTAAGATCCTACGCCACCTTAGGGGAGATCTGTGATGTATTGAGGGAGGTCTTTGGGGAGTATAAGGAGAAGAGGGTAGTATAGGGGTTTCAAACCGGCGAAGCTTCGAATGTAAAATTCACCCTGTTAAATATTTGCTTGTTTCAAAAGTTCGAGTTCTTCTTCTAATTTTTGTTTCGCCTCTAATTTTTTGATCGGACTCACTATTTAACGGGGTGAAGAATTTAGAATGAGAAAGCCTGAAACCAAAGGGACTGGTTCAAAGATGGGGAGGATAGATTATGATTTTTGGCATACCAAAGGAGTTGCCCAGGTTTAAGGAGATACCTGAGTTCAGGGTGGGGCTTTCCCCAATGGGGGTGAAAGAACTCGTTGAATATCAGGCCCAAGTCTATGTGGAAAGTGGCGCCGGTGGTGGGGTTGGTTTCTCTGATATGGATTACGAGAAGGCCGGTGCATCTATTGTCTATTCCAAGGAAGAGGCCTACAAGAGAGCAGATGTTGTCCTGAAGGTAAGGCCTCCCCAGGGGAGGAAGGAGTACAAACTGATAAAAGAGGGGCAGACACTGACGGGTTTCTTCCACTTAGTGACCGCTCCCCAGGAGTTGCTCCAAGCATTAACCGCCAAGAAGAATACCGTAATTGGGTATGAGATAATTCAGGAGGCTGATGGGAAGCTCCCCGTGGTTATTCCGATGAGCGAGATAGCTGGTAAACTTGCTGTGCAGATAGCCGGTAGATTGCTGGAGTCCCCCAGCGGAGGGCGGGGTATCCTGCTGGGTGGTATCCCGGGGATCCCCCCTGCGGAGGTGGTCATCTTAGGAGGGGGCACCTTAGGGCGCAACGCGGCAAAAAGCTTTGCTGGTATCGGGTCTAATGTCTATGTTATGGATATAGACCGCGATAGGCTGAAGATCATCGCTGATGAGCTGGGCGGTCGGGTTACCACCCTCTTTGCCACCAAGCATAACATAGAAAAGTTGGTCAGGTTTGCCGATGTGCTCATCGGTGCCGTGCTCGTGGCTGGCAGGAGGGCTCCCATCCTGGTTACCAGGGAGATGGTTAAATCAATGCGCAAGGGCACGGTGATCTTGGACTTCTCCATCGACCAGGGGGGATGTGTGGAGACGGCCAAGATTGCCCCTTCCGGCAAATTTATCTATAATGTGGATGGGGTAATCCACTTTTGTATGCCCAACGCCACCACTTTGGTAGCCAGGACGGCAACCCATGCGATGACCGGGGCAATAATACCTTATCTCAAATATTTGGTGGAGTTGGGGTTGACTAAGGCTCTTCAGGAGTGTCCGGGGGTGAAAAGGGGCATCTATGTGAACAAGGGGAGAGTGGAAAAGGGATATATGAAATGAGCTGGCTTGACGATTATAAGAGCAAACTCTCATCCGCGGAGGAGGCAGTGTCCCTGGTAAAAAGTGGGGACAGGGTTTATATGAGCGGCAATGCTGCTGTCCCCTATCAGTTGGTGGAGGCACTGGCGGATCGGAAGGATGAGCTGCAGGAGGTGGAGATAACCCATGTCCTTTTGCTGGGTGAGGATCCCCTTTCCGGGCCTGGGATGGAGGGCCATTTTAGGCACAATTCACTTTTCGTCGGCCCCGGGGATAGAGCAGCCGTAAATGAGGGGCGTGCCGACTATATCCCCGTATTCTTGTATGAAATCCCAGACCTATTTTACTCAGGCCTTATGCAGCTTGATATAGCGTTTGTGCACCTCTCTCCCCCTGATGAGCATGGGTTTATGAGCTTTGGGGTTGAGTGTCTGGTCTCCAAGGCGGCAACCGAGTGTGCGAAGGTAGTTATCGCTGAGGTCAACGATAAGATGCCCAGGACGTTGGGGGATTCCTTCATCCATGTCTCTCAGGTGGATAAGATAGTGGATGTCTCCCGTGATTTGCCTGAACTTGAACTCAAGGAATTCACCGCAATAGAGAAGAAGATAGGTGAGTATATTGCGGAGATAGTTGAGGATGGTTCCACTCTGCAGCTCGGTATAGGGGGCATCCCAAATGCTGCCCTCAAGGCGGTGGAGGGGAAAAGGGACTTGGGAGTTCATACGGAGATGGTCTCCGATGGTATTGTGGAAGCCATTGAGGCGGGGACTGTAACTGGCGCAAAGAAGACCTTACATCCCTACAAGGTGGTGGCCACCTTCCTCTTGGGATCAAGGAAAGTGTATGAATATGCCCACAATAACCCCATATTTGAATTCCATCCGGCAAACTATACGAACCACCCCTTTGTCATCTCCCAAAATGAACATATGGTGGCCATAAACTCGGCCATAGAGGTTGACCTCACCGGCCAGATTTGTGCGGACTCCATTGGCTTCAAAATATATTCTGGTTTTGGTGGTCAAGTTGACTTCATCCGAGGTGCCGCTCAATCGAAAGGGGGGAAACCGATAATTGCTCTACCAGCGACGGCAAAAGGGGGTGAGGTATCCAGAATAGTCCCCTGGCTTAAACAGGGGGCAGGGGTGGTGACGACCAGGGCGGATGTCCACTGGGTGGTTACCGAATATGGCATTGCCTATCTACATGGGAAGAATTTAAGGGAGAGAGTTAATGCCCTCATTGCCGTCGCTCATCCCCAGTTTAGACCTTGGTTGGAGGAGGAGGCGAGAAAGAGAAAGCTTATTTGAAGCAGGTCAATCGTGAGTGGGAAATGGAGTGAGCCAATGAAACTCGATCACATTGGGATTGTAACGACAAGCATTGAAGAGGGGGCTAAGATCTGGGAGGGGTTTTTGGGGTTCCATCCCTTAGAAGTTACCGAGGTGGAGTCGCAGAAGCTCAAGGTGGCCACCTTTGATGCGGATGGGGTGAGGGTTGAGCTCCTCCAGCCCCTGGGCGAGGGCAGCCCGGTGAGCAAGTTCTTAGCCACCCGGGGGGGAGGCCTCCACCATATCTGTTTCCAGGTGGAGGATATTGCCGCGACCCTCAGTGGGTTGAGGGGGAAAGGGGTAATGATGATAGATGAATCCCCCAGGCCTGGGGTGTCAGCCAAGAAGATCGCCTTTCTCCACCCCCGGAGTATGGGCGGGGTGCTCATCGAGCTGTGTGAGAAATGATGGATCTCTATGAGGCCATAAAGGGAAGAAGGAGCGTTAGGCGGTTTAGGAAGGATGCGGTCCCTGAGGGGCGGGGCTGATAGAGAAGATTCTGCAGATTGCTATGTGGGCCCCATCCGGGCTGAATCAGCAGAACTGGTACTTTGTGGTGGTAGAGGGGGAGCGGTTAAGGGAGTTGAGGAAGTTATGCAAAAAGGCATTTGATCAGCAGGTAAAAGGGGTGATCTCCTTGGTCTTCCACGGCAATCCCCAGGTATTGGAGGATACCGCCCGGTTCTTCTCCACCTTGGGTGATGCACCGCTGGTCATCTCCGTCTACAGGATGGAGACCCCGGAGGGCGATCTCACCGATATCCAATCGGTGGCCGCGGCGATCCAAAATCTGTTGCTTGCGGCCTATGCAGAGGGGTTAGGAGCCTGTTGGATGACCGGTCCCCTCTATTCGGAGGAAGAGATAAATAAGCTGCTTGGTATGCAAGATAAGCGATTACAGGCTCTTATCCCATTAGGTTATCCAGCCTCCCTCCCTCCAGCACCCCAGAGGAGAGGGGGAAAGATAAAGTGGTTAAGAAAGGGGGAATGATGGAGATAGATACGAAAGTGGTTCATGGGGGCCAGAGGCCCGATGCGGTTACCGGGGCTCTCACGCCGCCCATATATCAAACTTCCACTTTTGCGTTCAAAGATGCCCAGCATGGGGCAAGGTTGTTTAAAGGGGAGGAGGAGGGATATATCTATACCCGAGTGGGGAATCCTACCATTGACCTTCTGGCCAGGAAGATAGCCCTCCTGGAATCTGCCGAGGCAGGCGAGATCTTCTCCTCCGGATTGGCCGCCATATTCTCCACGATAATATCCTTGGCTGGTAGTGGGGACAATGTGGTCTCTGATGACACGATCTATGGGGGCACCTACTCCCAATTTACGCAAGTGCTCTCCAGGTTGGGCATAAGGGTCACCTTCGTAGATGCCCGCGACCTCTCTCAGGTGGAGGGGGCGATTAAGGAGAATACTAAGCTCATCTTTACTGAGACGCCAGCCAACCCCACTTTAAAAATAATAGACATCGCCGGTTGTGCCCAGATCGCCCACCAACACAAGATCCCCCTGGTGGTGGACAACACATTTGCCACCCCTTACCTCCAACGGCCAATTGAGTTGGGGGCTGACATAGCGGTGCATTCGATGACCAAGTATTTGGGAGGCCATGGCGACCTCATCGGAGGTGTTACGGTGGGGAAGGGGGAGTTCATCGAGGAACTCAAAGGGGAGACGGCCACCGAGGTGGGGGCCACGATCTCGCCGTTTAACGCCTGGCTTACCCTCAGGGGGCTGAAGACCCTGGGTGTGCGCATGGAGAGGCACTCGGCCAATGCTCTGCAGGTGGCCCAGTTCCTCCAGTCTCACCCCAAGGTGGAAAGGGTTTACTATCCGGGTTTGAGCTCACATCCTGGGTATGAGCTTGCCAAGCGGCAGATGAGCAGATTTGGGGGGATGGTGGGGTTCGATGTCCAGGGGGGGAGAGAAGCAGGCCAAACCTTGATGAACAAGGTTAAGCTCTGCACATTGGCAGTCAGCCTTGGCGATGCGGATACCCTGATAGAGCACCCGGCAAGTATGACCCACTCCACTTATTCGGAAGAGGAGTGTTTAAAGGTAGGCATAAAGCCGGGTTTTGTGAGGCTCTCTGTGGGTTTGGAAAACCCCCA
>Ga0315555_1000549_pt1 | contig 26492 bp, 25 predicted proteins | sample SalMarSW160380MG_FD_202113 | JGI IMG/M metagenome (GOLD analysis project Ga0315555, IMG submission 202113) | Salt marsh sediment microbial communities from the Plum Island Ecosystem LTER, Massachusetts, United States - Salt Marsh Sediment SW1603-80 ... | reverse complement strand
GTTTACATGAGAGAAAAAGAAGATATTGTTTTAAATTCTTTCATCACCGGATTCGGGAACAATTCTGCTTCTATTCTCGCGGGATTGGCAATTATTCCGGCGATTTTTTCCCTCACCCCATCACTGGCGGAAGCCGAAGCGGCACTGCGGGCGGGCAATGACGGCCTCAGTTTTATAGTAATTCCGCAGCTTTTCAGTAAAATGCCGGCATCTTCCTTTTTCTCAGCGGTTTTTTTTCTGGGTCTTTTTTTTGCAGCATTGAGCTCGCTGATCTCGATGCTGGAACTCTCTACGCGCATTCTGATGGATTTTGGGCTTCCCCGCAGACGGGCCCTGCCTTATGTGGCCCTGCTAACCGCGTTGCTTGGTTTGCCTTCGGCCCTCTATTATAAATTTTTTCAGAATCAGGACTGGGTATGGGGTCTGGGTCTCATAATTAGCGGGTCTTTCTTCGCTATTGGGGTTATACGTTTCGGAGTTGGAAAATTCCGTAAACAGTATATAAATGTTGTGCAGGGTGATATGCGTGCCGGCCTCTGGTTTAATTATGTAATTAAATACCTGATTCCACTGGAAGCTCTGCTGCTTATCTCCTGGTGGTTTTTTCAATCCATTGGTTGGAATCCGCATGGCTGGTATAACCCTTTTCAGACCGATTCACTGGGAACCTGCATTTTTCAGTGGATGCTGGTAATTGCACTATTGCTGGTTCTCAACCGGGTTGTTGTAAAAAAAATGAGGAAAGGGAACGGTTAAAATGGAAACAACGGCCGTTATCATGATGATTATTACATTAACGATTGTATGGGGAGGTTTATTTTATTTTATTAGAAAAGCGTTTGATAAAGAGAAATCGTAGTAATAATTATTATTTTTTTCGAGTATTTCATGAATTATTATCAGCAGGTTCTTAAAGATATTCAGGAATCGCACATTAAATCTGTGTATCTTTTTTTTGGCGAGGAAATACTCCTTGCGGATGATCTCATAAAGCGAATTAAGTCAACATTTCTGGGACAGCCCGAGGCGGAATTGAACTATTTTGTTCGGTATGCCTCAGACAATGGTGCGGATGAATTAATTGCCCTGAATTCGGGATTGGGCTTATTTTCCCACAAGAAACTTATTATTCTGAAGGAAGCTGATCTTTTGAAACAGAAGGATCTGGATCGCCTGTCCTCAGTATTTAAAAAACCGGCCCCTGAGATTTGCCTGGTGATGCAGACAAACATTTCAAGCCTGTTTCAGACCCGCTTAAAAAAAATTGAGAACCAGATAACTACCGTTAACCTTCTTTCGTTACGGCCTGATGAACTTCAGAAATTCGTGCGGGAAGAATTCGAAAAATATAGTCAGGAGATTACCCCGGATGCTGTAGATGTGTTGTTGTTCATGGTGGGTCATCAGCTGTCAGATCTCACGAGTCAGATCAATAATATTGCAAACTATTATGCTGATCGGAAGACCATTACCGGTGAGATGGTTGAACAGATAGCCGGCGTTTATGTGACGCAGGATGTATTCGAATTAAGCCGTCTCATCGGGGAGAAAAATCCTGAAAAAGCTATATTTATAATGGGTAATCTGTTGCAGAGCGGCGTCTCCCCACAGCACATTTTATATCAGCTGTACCGTCATTTCTCAATACTGTTTCGGATTCAAGGCTATGCAAGAAGTGGAATTAACCGCAGCGAAACACTGGCCCGTGAATTAAAAATATATCCCAAATATATGGGCGAATACCACAAACAAAGCAAACTGTGGAATCTAAGCCAGCTGAAGACGGTTTTTAATTATCTTCATGAAGCGGATAGGAAGTTGAAAAATAATACTTTAGAACCCCAAATAGTCCTTGACATGTTAAGTCTTAAAATTTTAAATTGTTAAGAAATTATTGGGAACCTGAAATGAATCATAACGTTAAAAATTCGGTCTTTAAATGATAGCGAAAACCAAAGCGGATAAAAAGTCCAGCATTTCTGATGAACAATTGATTGCTCGGTTTCAACTAGGGGACGTTCAAGCTTATGACCTGTTAGTCCGACGATATAAAGACCAGTTGCTAAATTTCGTATATCGTTTTGTAGGTAATCGGACAGATGCAGAAGATATTGTACAGGAAACATTTTTAAGGGTCTATAAAAATAAGCACATGTATAAGGAGATTGCAAAATTTTCTACCTGGGTATATACTATCGCCGGAAATTTAGCAAAAACCGAGCTGCGTCGTCGCAAAAGGCATAAAATTTTTTCAGTCAGTAATTTTGTTAATGAAGAAAGAGATTATGATATTCCCGATCGTGAACACAGCCCCGAAAAAAAGGTTGACTCGACCATTCAGGAAGATATCATACAAAAAGCCATCGAAAAACTGCCTCCAAAATTCAGGGAAGTTATTATCCTCAGAGATATCCAGGGTTTTGCTTATGAAGAAATCAGTCAGATTCTGGATATTCCTCTTGGAACCGTCAAATCGCGTGTAAATAGAGGTCGCTTGAAATTACAGGAAGATTTAAAATTTCTATATGATAATGAACCAAAAAGCACTGCATAAACTGAAGAAAGGATTGCCTATGCCGGATTGTGACAAACTTAAAACATCTTTTTCGGATTTTCTCGACGGTGAAATTCCCCTTGAACAGAGAAAACAACTTGAACAACATTTTTCCCATTGTCCCTATTGCCATGAAATCTTCCGCCAGATGCGCATTATACAGCAAAGTTTAAAAAAGCTGCCTCATATAAGAACTACACCGGATTTTGAAAAAAGACTCCATCAGCAAATCTTTAATTCCGGCGCCAAAAATTTTTTAGTTCCTCCAATTCTTCATAGCTGGAAATTACCGGCAATGGGTTCTGCTATTGTGCTGGCTACCGTAGGATTATTTTTGGTGCTGGATAACTCCTCCGATCAAAATAATTCCACCTTTCGCAATGTTGATAGCCAGCTTAACACTGCCGCTCCGCAGTTCCCGGTAAACAAATCTACCCCTGCGCAGGCAGCCGGTTCTGAAAACAGTTCAACGCGTATTCAATCAGCAACCCCGGCGGATTCAACACTCATCAACACCGAAGGTGTGCAACAAGTCGGAAACTCCAAATAATATCACGGGAATTGTTCTTATCCTGTGCTTTGAAAGTTTGGGAAAATGGACTGGCAATATGTTGTGAAATTTTCTAAATTTCAACACATTAAATATTAGTCCGTTTCCATGTTCAAAGATATTTTCCAGTCACTTTCCAATAAACAAAATTATCTTGCCATTCTTGTGGGAGTGGTTCTGTTATTCGTTTTTGCACTCCTTCCTCAATCTTTAACCTGGATTTTCATTAAGGTTGTATTCTTCCTGGCATTGATATCCTTTATTATTTTGCAGTATCAGGGGATTCCGGATGATGAAAATCTTGAGGATGAACTTGAACAGGACTTCGAGGAATTAGGCAATAACCGGCATGACTGGTTGCAGATTGAAAATGATCAGGACGTGGAGGAGCTTTTTCAGCAATTCCTGGAAAATACCATTTCCCTCATTAAAAAAGTTTTGGTATCTAATACTGTGATCCTTCTGTTTGCCAATTATAAAAAGAAAGAATTTACAGTTCGGCACCGCATCAGCGATTCTCCCAATTCCATAAATCCTCAGAACGCGATCGATATTTATAAAGGACTACCCAGCCTGGTATTGCGTAACCGAACTCCCCTTATTGAAAATCATTTACCTGGTGGGCCGGAGATTCTGCCGTATTATAAATCAGGTGAAAACCCGTCACGCTCCTTTGCCGCCGTGCCCGTGTATTATAAAGAGGTCATCATAGGTGTTCTTTGCGCAGACAGCGGGGTTGAGGAAGCTTACAGCAATGAAGATCTGGAAATTCTGAAACATTTCGGACAGCTGATAACCGTCCAATTATTTGGCAGCAATAAACTTTATGAATATGAATCCGAAAACTGGCTGGCGAATATCCTTTTTGATGTCAGCCAACAGATGAACCGGGTTCAGTCGGTGGATGAACTATGGAATTACCTGCTGCAGAAATTGCCGGAAATTATTCATTGTGACCGCATTTCTATTTCACGCAAACTAAATGAAAAACAGGGGCAGATTATTGCACTGCAGGGAGGGACAGGGAATCTGAAACCGGGACGCCTGTTCTCACTGAGTGAAGGAATCGTTGGATGGGTCATGCGAAAAAATCAGACCCTGCTGGTTGATGATTTCGCCAGTAAAGAAAATTATGTGCCCCGCTTCGGAGCGAACGAGACACCTTCAAGGCAATATTTATCTCTGCTGGCACTGCCCATAGCAGTGGATAAAAAAATAATTGCTGTTCTGTGCCTGGAAAGTTACCGTCTCAGAAATTTTAAGGAACAGCATAAAAGAATTTTACAGACTATCTGTAATCAGGCAGCCAATATGTATCTGACCACCCAGACCCTTGACCGTTTAAAATCAATGAATTACAGGGACATGGACACCAAACTGGAAAATCTGAATGCCTTTAAATTTATCTTTCCCAAGGAACTGAAAAAATCATCCAGGATGGATTATCAGATGAATCTGTTGTTTATGAGGCTTTATTTTCAGTTGAAAGAAGATGATCATGAGATTCATGTAAAAACCTTGAATGAATTTTTATCTTTAGTATTGCCTAATCTGCCTGAATCTGATTATATTTTCCGGCTTTATCCTGAGACTTTTGTAGTGCTCTGCGCACCTTCCAATGAACAGGGAGCACGGAGTGTGGCGGACAAAATTATGAATAAGATTATAGAAAAGAAGATCTGGGCAGAAGGACAGGTTTTTGATTTTTACGTGAACCTGGGAATCGTGCCGGCTTCATTTCTCATCGAGGATGTCAACCAGATTATTCAGCTGGGAGACGCCTCTATAAAGCAATCCAGACTGCGGGGTCCCAACAAGGTGACGGTATATCAGGAATTGCAGGAAGATGAGGCCGGGAGAATACAGAATGAATAATCATAATTGAAACTATTTATATGTTTGAACATTCAAAAGCCATTGAACAGGAAAATTAGCAGGAGATGAATTATGGCAAAGAAACAGGATTTTGCGTCTAAGGTTGCTAAAGCTCAACGGACATTATTAAGTTGCCCGGTATGTGGGGATGTGTATAGCTTTGTAAAAAAAGAAAAAGCGTATTTTTCGGAAGAATCTCAAAGCTGGAAATACGAAATTAAAAATTATAAAGCCTGCAAATGCAACGAGAAAGAAGTATACGCGTAGTTTTTAAAAACAGTATAGAAAAGCCCGGTTTCCATGAGATGCCGGGCTTTTTTATTTCATTCTGCTTTATAATGTGACTATATGGGGACACTTCTCATTCAATTTCTGCTTTCTAAAATTGAAAGATACCCGGATAATTATTAATTTTTGGTAGCCTGCTTACACCTGCAGCTATCTTTTTTATCTTTTTCTGTGAAGGCTGAAAAGCCGGAACGGTCTGCCGGCAAAAATACCTGGCTCTTGACAGGGATTTAAGAAGGAATGTTACACGGTTGCATCTTTACCTTTTATTGAGAAATGAATAGAACAAAGATTCCTCCCGGATCCGAATTTTATTCGCCTGGGATATTAACCCGGGTAATCCGTTTTTTGTTGATTTAATATTTCAGAAGGTGCTAAAGCGTAACTATTTCCGCATTTCGGACAGATCCATTTTCAATATTTGCGACGATGACCGACGCTGGGAGACCACCGCGCGGAGTTCCGGCACTGCCGGGATTCAAGAACAGGCTTTTTTCAAGCCGGTGTATGATTGCCCGGTGAGTATGACCAAATATTATCACATCAGGAAAGTGTGGTAACTCATGTTGCCTTAATTTCCAGTAAAAACGGTTCATCTGGCCGATGTTGTGTTGCATCAGGATATATAATCCCTCCAGCTCCAGAGATACCTTGGAAGGAAGTATCGACGCTAGGGAGTAAAGGTCCGTGTTACCATAAACGGCATGAACCGGGGCAATAGCGGTTAACATCTTCAGGATGGCCGATTCACCGATGTCACCTGCATGGAATATTAAATCCACTTTGTGGAAAACGCTGTAAATATTTCCCGGCAATTTATTATGTGTATCTGATAATATTCCGAGTTTCATGTGGAAAATACTTTCTGTAGCTATTTTTTAACCCCTGATCGGCAATTTAGTCAAAGTCCCAAATTAAAACAACCAGTGTAAAATGAAACCGCCGGTTAAAATTATCTGGTTTTTCTTTCGCTGATTTTTGTATATTTAGATGAGTTGGAATTACAAAATTATCGAATAACATTTTATTATGGGAGGGAGAATCATGTCAAAACAGGCCATGAAAGAAATCCCGGTCGGTCAGGGAGGGACCGGTTTTTGTATTATCCGCAAAAAAGAGTTGAAACGAAAAAAGAATGGAGAGCCGTATTTAAAATTGGAGCTTGGAGACAGCAGTGGCCGATTGCCGGCTAAGATCTGGAAAGGAGCTGAGAATTTGTTTAACCGCCTTAATGTAGGTCAGATGGTGCGCATCCAGGGTAAAATTCGTACGTACAGGAATGTAAAAGAATTAAGGATAGAGCGGTTGCGCATAGCCGACCAGCAGAAAGCTGCTGAATACAGTAATCTGATCCCCACCAGCAGGAAAGATGTTTCACAATTAAGGCAACGGTTGGAAAAGCATATTAAGACAATCCGGAATGTTCATCTAAATAATTTAATTTCGGTAATTTTTCAGGGTGAAGAATCGCTGGATAATTACCTTAAAATGCCTTCGGGAAAACTATGGCATCACAATTATCTTTATGGGAATCTGGAGCATCTGCAATGCCTACTGGATCTGGCGGATGTCGTTTGCCATCATTACGACCGAATCAACAGGGATCTTTTAAAAGCTGCAATTGTTCTGCACAATCTGGGGAATACAATGGAATTTACCAGGGATGGATTTATCGATTATTCCACCAGTGGCCGGTTGCTGGGCCATTCATTTCTGGCATTAAGTGAGGTGCGCAATGCCATAAGACGGATTACCGATTTTCCGGAAGAACTGAAAATTCAGCTATTTCATATCATCGGTAGTCAGGAAAACGGTCCGGAAAAAAGCAGCAGCGTGGTACCCATGACATTTGAGGCCATTATCCTGAGTCTTCTGAAACACACCGACATGCAGGTAAATGCTGCCGCCCGAATACTGAACTATGATAGGATCCCCGGAAGTCCCTGGACGAAATTCAATTCACTTTTCCACAGATTTTTATACACCGGTGAAATGAAGCAGCGGGGCGAATCAGAGGAGGCAGTACCGGATGACGGACTGATGGATCAGGCGGTGGATAACGCCGGGATCAATTGACGTACATACTTCTGAAATTGATCCATCTTTCCACCAGGTGGCGGAAATTTTTTATTTTAAAAGGTTCAACCAGGTAGTCAAGGTGGGGTAACTGGTGATAGCGCTTTAAAATATCACGTGAATACATATTTGATATAAGAATGATCGGAATTTTATTGAACTGATCATTTTCCTTGATTTCTTCCAGCAGCTCTATATGAGAGGGATTATTGACATTGATGATCAGAAGGGATGGTTTCACATCCTTTATACTGTCCAGAGAAAGTGATTTGCTGTTTTGCAAATAGGTTTTATAACGGTACGTACTGAGTAAATCCTGAATCAATTTTGCCCGGTCACTGGTGTTTTCATAAACCATTACTCTCATAATATCTCCTTACGTAATAATGACAAAGAGATAATAATCAAATACTCTGCCAATTAAAAACGGCGTATGTTTATGATAAACAACAACATGCATCGTATCAAGATGTAAGATGCTGTTATTATACGATTTATGGTGGCTTGTGCTGTGATTGGATTGCGGTTTGTACAATCCGGGAGGAAATCGATTGTAATAAATACAATCAGAGACCTTTTAATTTACTTACCAGTGTGCGGAAATTGATGTTCAGTAACTTACAGGCTTCTTTTTTATTGTTGTTTTTCTGATCAAGCACCATACGGACATATATTCGTGTTACTTCCTCCAGAGTCAGTTCGTTTGCAAGTGCCTTGTCCAGAAAATTGTCGGACTGTTCAATCAGATCAGGTGGCAAATCGGCAATATCTATGGTTTCGCTGCCGGTTATTATCAGCCGCTTAAGCAGATTTTCCAATTCACGGACATTGCCTTCCCAGCGAAGATGGGATAAAAAGGCAACCGTCCGGCTGGTGATATGGGGAATGGTCAGATTATTATCTTCGCAGAAATTGACCATGATGTGGTGAACAATGGCCGGAATATCATCCGGACGTTCACGCAGAGGCGGAATGTGAATGGGGATAACGTTAATGCGATAATACAGGTCTTCTCTGAATTTTTTCTGTTCAATCAGGCCTGGCAGATACTTATTAGTAGCAGTAATTAAACGGAAATTGGTATAGACCTCTTTCTCCGCTCCCAGACGGTAAAATTTCTTTTCCTCCAGTGCCCGTAAAAGTTTTGCCTGAAGTTCCATGGGCATGTCACCGATCTCATCCAGAAATACGAATCCATCCTGTGCCAGTTCCAATTTACCGCGGGTGGTCTTTACCGCCCCGGTGAAGGCTCCCTTTTCATATCCGAACATTTCACTTTCCAGGAGATTGGCGGGCAGTGCCGCACAATTGATGGCCACAAATTTCTCAGGATCAATTCCACTTCGCTTGTGTATTCTCCGTGCAATGACTTCTTTGCCCACTCCCGATTCTCCCGTAATCAGGACAGGCTCCGAACTGTCCTTTATCTTTTCTATCAGGTTCAGAATGCGCTGCATGGACTGGCTGACAGCTACCAGATCTTCCGTATCAATATTACCTTTTAGTTTAGAACGCAGTTCTGAGTTCTCTCTTTCCAGTTTCAGCATGCGAAGTGCCTGTTTAATGAGATGCGGAAGTTCCTCTTCAATGTTTTCCCCTTTTGAGAAATACGAGTAGGCACCCCGTTTCTGTGCTTCCAGAGCAAATTCGTGGTCTTTAAATGAGGTTACCACAATTATCTTGGCATCATGCCCTTTTTTAATCAAGTCGTCTAGCAGATGGAGCCCATCCTGGATATTGGGCAGTCCAAGATCCAGTATGATCAGATCAGGTATCAATTCATCAAAGCGCTGCAGGGCCTCACTTTTGTTAAAAGCTAACAGAAGTTCGTATTGGTCGCTTATCCAGCGTCGGTAACTCTCCGCCCACATGACGTTATCTTCAATGATTAATATTTTCATCTTATTGAGCATATATGGATCCTTACCTCAAGTATGGCAACCGGATGTTGAAAATGGTTCCTTTACCTTCTTTACTGGTCACGTCAATAAAGCCTTTATGGCGGGTAATGATCTGTTTTACGATTGCCAGACCCAGTCCGCTTCCCCCCAGATTCTTGCGGGTGGTAAAAAAAGGGTCGAAAATTTTTTCTAAAAAATCTTCCGGGATACCATCGCCATCGTCCAGGATTTCAATATAAAGCCAGGTATTCCTGCGGAAATTTGAGAGAGGCCGCAATGGCCGTGTAGAAATTTTTAAACGCCCCCCCTTTTCTGCCATGGCAGTAATGCTGTTCTCAAACAGATTTGTAAAGACCCGCCGCATCTGATCTATATCCACATTGATTTGAGGAACACTATCCGAATAGTGTCTTTCAATTTGTATGGAAGGATGTGTTTGAATCAGGTCAAGTGACATGTCAATCAGTTCATTAATATTGACCGGACTTAAACGCAGATCTTTCGGACGTGCATAGTTCAGCAGGTCCTTTACCATCTTTTCCATACTGTCCGCAAGCAGCCGCAGCTGATTATCTAAATTATTCTGCAGTTTTACGAGAGCGATAAAAGACTGAAAATCATGGGCCAGTTGTGAAGCGAGCATCCCCAGATCCGCCATTTTCTGAGATTGCACAACCTTTTGAATTTCCTGTATGTTTTGAAAAGCATATGACGCTTTGAGTGCCAGGAATTTTGCAAACCTGAGATCTTTTTTGGTAATTCTGAGGTATTTCCTATCGCCACCCAGCAAAATGAAACCCAATAGAGTATTTTGTGAGCTCATAGGTATTACCAGATAAATATTTTGTCTGTCCATGGTCTGATATAGAGCAGACTGAGGAGAAAGTTCAAATTTGTTTATTAGAACCCGGTTAAACTCCAGGGTTTCAATAAAAGGGGAATGGGTGGTTGAAATGAGCGTCTCCAGCTCTTCTTTTACGAATCCGTTCAAGTAGGCAATCTGATAGGGTTTCACATCAAAACGGGAAGTGATTACCGAACTTTTTGTGCATCTCAGTACTTTAAGGGATAGTTCCCCGATAAATTGAGCCAATGCTTCACTGTCAATATATTTTTCTGTCTCACTGAGAAGAATTTCCAGTTCCTCATCTAAATCATATTCCGCATCCAGGGTATTCTGTCGGATTTTAGTAGCGGCATATAAACTGATTGCCTGGAAAATCAGTAATAATCCCAGGAACATCGGAATCGCAATCAGATAGAGAGAGAGGTTCCGTTTCGGTAGCAAAAATGAGGTCAGAATGACAAATATACCGGAAAGCAGGAAAAAGGAGATGGAACGGATAACATTTTCGTCAAAATCAATCATTTGAAATTTGAATGCCAAAGAGACTATAGCCAGGCCCAGGACAGGATAGCTCAGGTAAATTAATGGATGAAACACATCCCACAGGGGCAGCAGCTTCAAAACGGTAAATGCCAGTATGACAACTGGTAATACAACCGAAAGTAAATATCTGATGTTATCCAGATCGGTTTGTCTTTTCTCACTCTGGTATTTCTTCAAAAAGTTAAATAGAATAAATCCGAAGGTTACATAAAAATATAATACCGTGGGCCAGTAAAAAACAGTGTAAGCAGGAAATAGTACTCCGTGGCTTTTAACAATCCTATCAATCATGAGGCCGGTTAATCCAAAAATGCCTAATAGCGTACTTACGCCGAAGAAGAGAATATTTAAGGTTGTAAACCGTGGAATTTTAGATCCGGACAGATATGTCTGGCTGAGATAAATAAGAATGGGAGGGATAAATACTTCGGCAACGTAATGAACCTTTGTAACTGTGGGGGTAAAAGAATATATCCGGCCGGTCAGGAAAAAAAGAATACAGATTTCCACCAGCATCATCAGAAAATTAAGATAGACGAACAGGGGGGACAGGATAGACCCCACACCCTGACGATAAATGGTAATTATGGTCCACAGGTGCATTACTATGATTAGAGCCAGGATAAATCCGCTCACATTTGCTGACATATGAAGATGGGTCCGGTTATAAATATTCTTTTGATTCGTCCCACAATTTATCCATCTCTTCCAGAGATGATTGATAGACGGTTTTGTTCTGATCCGCCAGTTTTCTTTCGATATACTGAAAACGTGCAATAAATTTGTTTATGGTTTTTCGCAGAGCATCTTCTGCATTCATATTCTGGAAACGCGCCAGATTTACCAGTGAAAAAAACAGATCTCCCAACTCGGATTCCAGTTCTTCGGGATTTTTTTTTTGCAGGGCCATTTCCATTTCGGAAATTTCTTCCCGGATTTTCTCTATAACTCCACTGACCTTCGGCCAGTCAAATCCAATATTGGCAGCTTTATCCTGAATGCGCTGGGCCCGTAAAAGACCACTTAGGTTCCGGGGTACGCCTTCCAGCAGAGACTGACGTTTTTCTTCATTTATTTTAATTTTCTCCCAGTTATTTTTAACCTGATGCTCGTCCTTTACTTCCACCGTACCAAAAACATGCGGATGTCGCCGGATCAGTTTTTCATTGATATGCCGCAACACATCTACCAGCAGGAACTGATTTTTTTCCCGGGCAATTTCCGCCTGAAATACAATCTGAAGCATCAGATCACCCAGTTCTTTCTTCAGTTCATCCCAATTCTCATTATCGATGGCTTCCACGGTTTCATAAGCTTCCTCCAGGATATATTGACGCAGTGACTGAGGAGTCTGTTTTTGGTCCCAGGGACATTCCCGACGCAAACGTTCCATGATGGATACCAACCGTAAAAATTCATGTTGCTCAGACATTTACATCTCCGATTGTATTTTTTGCAATCAAATTTATGACATTATATTGATTATTAAAATAAAAAATGTAAGAAAATCATTCTAACTCTTCTGAAGATGTGAAGTTAATCGATAATTAAGTAATAAGAGATAACTTTGAAGTTTCTCGTATTTTTAAATATTTAATTATTTCAATTATTTATAAAAAATAAAATTTAATAATGATACATTATTAATATGTCTATTTGTGATAAATAATATTATCTATTGGTTTTATGGCGGCAAATTGATAATTTTTACACGTTCTTAAGATGGCTTACTCATGAATTCAGATAAAATAAATTCCAATATACCCCATATTCTGGCTGATTATCGGAAAATAGCCGTAGTTGGAATTTCTGCAAAACCATACCGTGATTCCCATAATATAGCACTATTTATGAAAAATCATGGATGTAAGATTTTTCCGGTTAACCCGAATTATGACACGGTTTTGGGTCGTCCCTGTTATCCGTCTCTGTTGGATATCCCGGTAAAAATTGAGCTGGTAGATATATTCAGGAGGTCGGAGACTGTTATGCCGGTGATAGAGGAGGCCATTCAGATAGGAGCAAAGGCTGTGTGGATGCAACTTGGAGTTATCAATAATGATGCTGCGCAAAAAGGCCTTGCCGCGGGTCTGGAAGTGGTAATGGACCGCTGCTGGAAAGTTGAATATTTAAAACGCAAGTAGTTTAGTCCATAAATAACAGAAAGTGTTCTTGTATAAAATGTTTGACCTTGGAATTTTTATAATTTTCATTTTTGCTTATTTGCTGATAGTCGTGAAGTTCGGTGGTTTTCTCTGAAACATCGGTGGAAGAAGTTGCTCCGTGAAGAGCAAAAAGAACAAAGGATAAGCCGAGTTTTCTCAACCCGGAAATCCGATTTAAAATACCAAAATCCTCGTCCAACCGTTACATATAAACAGGATAAACATGAATATCCTGAGGAAAAAATTTTAAATTTTTTGTAACTTTCCTGTGGTAACTGAATTCAATATAAGTAACAATATTATTGAATTTTATGGAGTAAAAGATTATGCCATTATTTAAGTACCGCTGTCAAGACTGCCAGGAACAATTTGAAGAGCTGGTTTCATTCGCTCAGAGTACAGATATGGAATGTCCGAAGTGTGGCAGTCATCAGACCGAAAAGCTCGTTTCTTCTTTTGCCACATTGGGTAGAAGCAGTTCCGGGAATTCATCGGGCAGCGGCTGCTCCGGCCGTGGTGGATTTACCTGAGCGTAACGAAGTAAGGTGACAGGCTGTCACCCTCCGTTTCAATTCTTATAATTTCAATAACAGTGAGAGTCGGTATTCGTGAATTAAAGGGGCCGGGAAAGTATCTCTTCCCGAGCCCACCTCTTCCGTATCTGTATAAAATCGCTGCTGATATTTTATGTCCAGCTGCAGACTGGTACTGGCTTTAACCTGTAAAAGTATAAAAAATTTATATCCATTCTTGTTCAGTAAAACCGATCGTATCGTTCCCGGTAAATCATTTTCAAATTCATAAATTCTTAAATCGTATTCAGGTATATCAAATACCGACCATCGAACGGTGGCTTTCCATTTTTTACTGCTGAATCCCATCTGCTGGTAAAAATCAATTCCATAATAACGGTAAGTTCTGTTGACCGGCTGGGACCAGCGCAATTCAATCCTGTTCTCGAAGCGGAAACGTTTGCCAAGTTCTATCCGGTGATTTAAACGGATTCCATCTGTCTTTTTTGTCTCCTGCAGAGGGAATTCCATGTTTTCAGATAAACGGTATTTACAGCGGTATTGAATCCTGATCTTCTGATGATACAAACCCAGTTGCAGGTCTAAAAGGTAATCACGGTTAACAAAGGGATTTTGCTGACTGCTGTGAACTGAGCGGTTGAAATGGGTTAGAACTCCCAGCCGAATCCTCCCATTAATTTTATATTGAACAAGTGTAATAGTGCCTGTTTTATTGGAAGGTGTCTGTTGGAAACTCCCCGGGGCCCGGGCATGAGTGGCGAAATATTCCGGATGATAATAATAGCTGTCAAATTCAAATTTAACCTGATCTGAAGAATGAAAAACAGAACAATGAATGGCCGGAATTTCTGTATTATAGAGCGCCAGTTCACCGGCTACCTGAAAATCATTATAATTATAACAGCAGGAAAGACTCTGGTAGGAGGCAACCCTGCCCGCCGGACGGAAAGCAGGGGTATACCGGACGAAAACAGATGATAATTGAAATTCTATTTCATTTAATGATAGTTCCAGTGATGTGCCGACCACCTTTTCGTTTAATACGCCCTTCTTCTGAATTTCATTGACGGTTCGGTGCAGACCCGCCAGATACAAATTACTTACTTCAAAAGACTCATCGGATGAGGTTGCATCAAGTTGTTTTCCGGAAATGAAAACATTTACTGCCAGTGCGGAATTTAAGAGGCCTTCAACAGCGAATCCCCGGTAAAAACCATTCTCCTGTGTACTCTTATTTACTTCGGTCTGTTGCATACCGCGGGAATTAGTATTGTTCAAATCAGTATTTAAGGTTTTTCCGAAAGGGGACCAGGTTATAAGCCCAAGTCCGGTTTTTTGAAAAAAATCTCCGGCAGTGAAAGAAAATCTGCCTGCAGGATGCTGATACCGGATATGAAAGCTGCCAAAATCGAAATGATTTAATTCACCGGCATCCTTCTCCCAGATGATACCTCCTGATATATGATATGAGGAAGAGAACAGAATGCGATGCTGAAAGTAAAAAGGATTATGATAAATGTTATCACGGAAACCGGATCGTAGGGGATTCTCCAGGCGAGTTTGAAAACGGTAAATTATGGAGGGTATCTGAAAATTTGACGAAAATGTTACAAAAGGTTCTATGGCTTCAATAAGTTCTTCTGTGATATTTTCTATTTGATACAAATCCCGTGATGATTTAAATCTGTTACCCTGATCTCGGAAGCTGATAATGTCGTCAGCCATCTGGCCGCTTAGAAAAGGAATACGGAGGAGTTCCTGCAGGGATGCCTGGTTAAGATTTACCGGATTTTCCTTTAATTCCCACAGCTTTTCCAGCCACATGGCATCTTCCAGATTTTCCAGATCGTCCACCTCTATCACCGAATCTAACATTTCAGTTTCTTGAGCACGGCACTGGTAATCATAAGTGATGCTGGCCAGAATAATCCAGCAAATCAACAGTTTTGGTCCGGCCGCAACTTTCATTTTACGGACCCAAATTATTTACAAGATTAATTAATGAAATTTCAACTCCGCTTAAATATAGGCAGAAAAATGAAAAATGTCAACCATGGGGAGCAAAATAGAAACTAACCGGCAGGATTTCAGGAAATGCGGTGCATGATCAGTGTTGTTCTTTCAGATTTTTATAATATTCGCAATGGGCTGTTAATGGACATTGTGGGCACAGCGGTTTTTGCGCCTTGCAAATTATGCGGCCGTGCCAGATTAACCAGTGATGTGCCGCTGACCAGTGTTTGCGGGGAATATTTTCCATCAACTGTTCTTCTGTTTTTTCCACCGATGTGGCATTAGCCAGACCAATCCGGTTCGATACCCTGAAAACATGGGTATCCACGGCAATGGCATCTCGCTGAAAGCCCACACTCATTACTACATTTGCTGTTTTTCTTCCCACACCAGGAAGTTTGACCAACTCTTCGCGTGACTGCGGAACTTCACCATTGTAATTTTTATCCAGAAGTCTGCAGGTTTCCAGAATGTTTCTGGCCTTGCTGTGATATAACCCAATGGACTTAATTTTATTTTCCAGTTCTTCTTGCGTCAGGGCCATGAAGGAGCGGGCATCCGGATAGTTTTTATATAAATCCCGGGTTATTTTATTCACCTGCGTATCTGTACTCTGGGCTGATAAGATGGTAGAAATAAGTAACTGGAAGGGGTCATGAAATTTAAGGGCGGTAGTTGTATTACCGTAGGTACTTTTCAGAATCTCAAGCACTTTAGATATCTGTTTCCTGGTCAGCATCTGTTTTTCCCGTCCGCTATGCGTAATATACTCTTTTACTGTTTAGTCAATAATGTTTTGACTTGGTTTAATAACGAATTTCTGTTGCTTTGCGTCATTTCAATTACCCGTACATCCGGCCGCATCTTAATGTTTTCTATCCATCCGCCGGCCCGCAGGGCTATGGTAGCAATAACCGGTTTCTCTTCATCCAGGATCTGTTCAATGAAATCCCTGAATTTTTTACTGAAGCTTTCCATCTTCCCGATTTCATCAATAAGCCAGATAGCAGGCGAACTATAGGAGTGTATAAGATGATCCATAACACTGTCCAGGGCATCCAAATCCACCCCGTATTTACTTACCCTTATGGTACTGGTCAGTCTCTGGTGAGCCAGAATTTTTTCAAATCGGTCAAAAGTGCTGATGGAGAAACCTTCCCTCAAACCTGCTTTGCGAATTTCCCTGGTAAAAAAGCCACCGGTCTTTTCCGTACCGAGTTGCTCGGCCAGTTTCAATATAAAGCTGGTTTTTCCAATTCCGGGGCGTCCGGTGATGAGAATATTCTTCGGCGATAATAAATCAGTCAATTGGTCATCCATGGTTCGTTTTTTAATGTTTTATCAGATGCAGGTCTAGTCTTCCAGTATTTTCAGGAATTGTGCTTCTGTCAGGATTTTGATACCAAGTTTCAGGGCTTTTTGATATTTGGAGCCAGTCTTTGCTCCCGACACAACATAATCAGTATTTGCGCTTACATTCCCGGTTATTTTGCCCCCTCTTTCCCTTACCAGCTTTGAAGCTTCATCCCGTGAAAATTGTTCCAGAGATCCGGTAAAGACGAAGGTTTTTCCGGAAAGATTTCCCTTTTCTTTTGCAGACAAAGGCTTTTGTTCTTCGAGGTTTACTCCGCCTCTTTTCAATTTATCAATTACTTTTATGTTATCAGTGTTCTGGAAAAAGTCCATCACACTCTGTGCAGTTTTTTCTCCGATGCCCTCAATTTCGTCAATGTCATTAATGGTTGTATTCATCAGAGCATTCAGGGACCGGAACCGGTCAGCCAGCAGCCGGGCTGCTCCTTCTCCTACGAAGGGGATGCCAAGGGCAAATATAACCTTTGTCAGTGTATTCTTTTTACTTTTACTGATAGAATCAAGCAGATTGGCAGCACTTTTTTCCCCCATTCTTTCCAGTTGGGCCACTTTCTCATTTTCCAAAAAATAGAGATCACCATAATCCCGGATAAGATCATTCTCAAGCAGCAATTCTGTCACCTTTTCTCCCAGTCCTTCAATATCCATTGCCCGGCGGGATGCAAAGTGGGCAATGCGGCGTGCCACCTGTTCGGGGCAGGCCACATTTTCGCAACGCAAAGCCACTTCGCCCGGTTCCCGTACCAGGGTGGAGCCGCATACAGGGCAGAATGCAGGAGGAATATAGGGAGAGGTCCCCGCCGGGCGCTTCTCTGAAACCACCCGCACAATTTTGGGAATGACATCCCCACCCTTTTCAAGAATAACGTGATCGCCAATTCTAACGTCCAGGCGCTGGAGCTCTTCCACATTGTGCAGTGTGGCCCGGCTTACCGTAGATCCCATCAGCTGAACCGGATCCAGCACGGCAACTGGTGTCACCACTCCGGTCCGGCCTACCTGCCAGATGATCTCCCGCAATACGGTTTCGGTTTGTTCTGTCTCAAATTTAAAGGCGATTGACCAGCGCGGACTTTTGGCAGTACTACCCAGGCGACTCTGTTGGTCGTAACGGTTGATCTTTACCACAATACCGTCGATATCATAAGGTACAGAGTGGCGTTTTGACTGCCACTTCTTCCAGTAGTTGATAACTTCATCGATGTGGTCGCATTTTTTAAAATTGGGATTTACAGGGAAGAGCAGTTTCTGCATGGTCTGTAAACCCTCAGAGTGAGTTTTAAATGCGGGATTTTCCTGTAATAATTCGATCCAGTAACAGAACATGCGTAATGATCTTTTAGCCACCTGCCGCGGATCCTGCAGTTTAAGCGAACCGGCTGCGGCGTTTCGTGGATTTGCAAAAGGGATTTCCCCATTTTTTTCCCGCTCTATATTCAGAGACACCAGGTCTGACCGGTGTAAATAGATTTCTCCCCGGACTTCAAGATTCTGCAGATCAGAGCTGCCGGTGTTCAATTTCAGCGGAATACTTTTAATCGTTTTAACATTCTTGGTGACATCATCACCCTGTTCTCCATCGCCGCGAGTGGCAGCCCTGCTGAGCAAAGCATTTTCATATAGCAAACTGATGGCCAGACCGTCAATTTTGAGTTCGCAAACATATTCATAAGATTCATTTTCCTGCAGCAAAGACCGCACCCGGCGGTCAAAATCGCGAATCTCTTCTTCATTATAAGTATTGGATAAACTCATCATCGGCTTGCGATGACGCACCACCTGAAAGATTTTGGTGGGTTCGCCACTGACTCTCTGGGTGGGAGAATCTGATGTAATAAGTTCAGGATACTTGCTTTCCAGAGTTTCCAGACGTTTCATCAGCATATCGTATTCATAATCAGAAATCTCGGGTTTGGCCAGAACATAATAAAAATAATCGTGACGCCGAATCCGGGATCGCAGGCTCTCTATTTCTTGCTGGGCCTCATTTTTATCCATCAGGAAAATCCTCCTGTTATTTACAGGATCTAGTCCGCTAATTTTCTTTTTGAATATTCAAGAATTATTTATTAAAATTTAAATACTATGAGAATATATTTGATATTTCTTTTTTTATTAATTCTAAGTTGTACCAATCCTTTTGATACCCGGGAACCGAAGCTCCCGGAAATAAGTACCCCGGTTCAGCCGATTGGTAATCTGCAAAGTAATCCCGACTCGGTTTTAAGGCAACTTCAATATGCATTCAGCGAACCAAACTGGAATTATTATGAGTCTCTGATTGTAAATCCGGCAAATTTCCCGATAAATTTTATTTTCATTCCCCAGCAGGATGCCGCTTATCGATTGCTTGACTGGACGCGTAATGATGAAATGAACTATTTTCGCAAACTGACCCAGGACCGGCAGCGAAATAATCTGATGCTTCAGATTTTTAATGTGCAGGGACCACTGCAAACAGGCAATTCCCAGGATACGCTGCAGATACAATTTGATTATCAGATCGAAATTAACGAAGATACCGGTATGGAATATTACGAAGGGCAAGGTATTTGCAGGATCTTCCGTTCCTCCCAGTCATTGTGGTACCTCTATTTCTGGGAAGATTTTCAATTAAATTCGGAAAGTGCAGACAGTACCTGGTCAATTCTTAAAGCCACCTATCGTTGATATGAATAAAGTTCTTATACCAATCCTGCTGTTTGCTCTCATAACCGGTTTTTCCTGTAAAAATCCTTTTGCTCCCCTCCTTACCGAGGAAGGATCAACATATTCAAGACTGATTACCCAGCAGAAAACTCCCGGGGAAGTGTTGACTAATTTCCGTTACGCCTATACGTTTAAAGATTCGCTGGTATACAGTGAAGTGCTTGACAGTACTTTTATTTTTAAAAGTGTCGATTACAATGATTATCCACCAAAACCTATCGACTGGGGACGGGATACCGAACTGCAGACAACCGGTGCCATGTTCCGGTGGTTCCGCACCCTGGATGTGGTCTGGAATTCAGTATCTGCTCCGGACACCGTCGATTTTCCCATCACAGCCGATGATTCACACGGATATATTATTGAGCATCTGATAACCTTTACTCTTACTCTGGATGGAGGACGAAGAATTCTGCCTTTAAACGGCGAAGTTCTTTTTCAATTTATTCAAAGGGAAGAAAGGTATTATATTTCGTTCTGGCAAGATTTAAGAATTTAAATGGAGTATGATGATATGAAACGACTGAGCATTTTGTTGGATGATATCGCCGTCATGCGGTCGGTACTTTCTGATGAAAAAATTGATCCTGTTCGTTTTGGTATTCTGGCAGAATCTGCCGGGGCGAATGGTCTGGTCTGTACTTACAGCGGTTCATCCAAAGGTATCCTGGAAAGGGATTTGCGGCTGATCAAGGAAATAAACAGGTCTTTTTTCAATCTGCGTTTACCCATCCAGCCCGAAGCCATGCGTCTGGCGCTTTCCATTATTCCCGATATGGTTACTTTTGTGGACCTCAAAGCGACTAATTCGAGGAGAGTGAATCCCTTGAATCCGGATTCTCTGCAGAACGATCTGGAACAGATTCTGCCAAATCTGCAGGCCAATAATATTGCGGCTTCCATTCTGGTTCGCCCGGAAATCGATTCGCTGAGAGCGGTAAGCAAATTATCGATTGACTATGTAGAGATAGATGTTAGCGAATATACTATTGCCACGGATATTAACGAGGAAATTGTAGCTCTGGATAAGATAAAATCAGCAGCGCTGGCCGTCGGAAAATGGGGCATCGGAGTAAATTGTTCGGGAAATATTGCTTTTGATGATATTCCTGGCCTGGCCCAAACACCGAATCTGGAGGATATAACCCTGGGAGCCAATTTTATTCAACGGGCGCTGCTGGTGGGCATCCAGCAGGCGGTAAAGGAAGCTCTGGAGTTAATACGATATCGTGAAGTGGATTAAAGAGGGAGTTTCTGCCTCATTTATCACCGGAGGTAATTGACGAATTGATACCATTAAAGGTGTAAAACGGGAGGCAAGAATTATGATCAAGATAGTCACATCGGAAGAAATGCGGGGAATGGACAGTTTTACCATTGAGGATCTCGGTATACCGGGAGCTGTTCTGATGGAAAATGCCGGTAAGGGAATCTTTCATGTGATTGAAGGAGCATTGGAGGACAGAAAAAATTTCAGGGTATATATTTTCTGTGGAAAAGGAAATAACGGGGGTGATGGTTATGTAGTAGGGCGGTATTTGTGGAATGAGGGAGTGAATGTGGAATTTTTTATCGCAGGAAAAGAAACGGAAATTAAAGGAGATGCCAGGATAAATTTTGATATTATTAAAAAACTGGATATCCCCTTTCACTTTCTTCAAAATAAAACCGATTTATTAAATATCCCAAAAGACCTTCCGGATTTGGTTGTGGATGCCCTGCTGGGAACCGGCATTACCGGCGCCGTTTATGGTTTCATGAAGGATGTAATAGAGTTCATCAACCAGCTGGATTGTCCGGTGGTCTCTGTTGATGTCCCCTCCGGCTTAAACGCCGATTTGCCGGCAGTGGAAGGGCCGGTGGTTAAAGCGGATATAACCGTAACCATGGCACTGCCCAAGCATTGTCACGTTTTTTATCCGGCCAAAAATTATGTGGGAGAACTTTATGTGGTTGACATCGGAATTCCGCACAGCCGTTTGAATGATGAAAATGTGAAAATACAGATAATTGAAGCCACTGACATTCAGATGCCCGGGAGGGCCGAGGACACACATAAATATTTGGTGGGCAAAGTCGCTGTTCTGGCCGGTTCCACCGGATTTACCGGTGCAGCCACTCTTTGCTCTGAGGCGGCACTTCATGCCGGTGCGGGCCTGGTCATTCTTGGAATTCCCGGCAGCCTGAATCCCATTCTGGAAATGAAAATGACAGAGGTTATAACCCGGCCTTATGGTAAGGATATTCTTGAATCCGCCAGCGATCCTGCCATTCAGGACCTTTTGGGTTGGGGTGATATACTGGCTATCGGACCGGGACTGGGTCGCTCAAAATCAACCCAGCAGGCTATTGTTGACATCCTTAATAATTTTGAGAAACCGGCGGTGGTTGATGCTGATGCCCTCTTCGCTCTGGCGCAACACCCCGAACTTCTCACCAAACCGCATCCGGACTGGATTCTTACTCCCCATCACGGTGAATTTTACCGCCTGTTGAATGGTGTAGATAAGGAAGACTTTAAAACGCATTTTGTTTTTCTGGCTCAGGAATATGCCGTTAAACATCAGCTGGTTTTGATGTTAAAGGGAGCACCTTCTCTGGTAGCCGCCCCGGATGGTCAGGTGTATGTAAATTCAACAGGAAATCCCGGCCTTGCCAGCGGTGGTACCGGTGATGTTCTCACTGGTTTAACGGCCGGTCTGCGGGGACAGGGTATGGATTCGGTAACGGCCGCCTACACTGCTCATTATATTCATGGCCTTTGTGCAGATGAAATCGTTGAGAAAACATCAACCTATACTCTTACCGCCGGACAGCTTATTAATGAATTGGGGGCTGTTACAAAAAAATTGTCTGCAGGTGATATCCAGCCGTAGATCTGTTAAAGCAGATTTATTTAAAAGACCGTCCCGCAAAAGGTTCGTCCAACCTGATGAAATCCGCTGGATTGCTTTCAGCGGTTTATAAAATAAATATTGCTATTTTCACTACGGTAATCAAAAAATACATCATAGATGAAGACCGGCTTTCTGCTCCCTTCTCAGAAACGCTGCAATATGTCAAATCTGAACCGGGTAACCTTTCTAATTTTATAAGAATTCGTGGCCTGGGGCCAGATACCATGCGTATGCACCCGGAGCTTTATCTGTCAAGCATTTTCTCTGATTCAGGAATCATCCGGGTAGTGAAAAAAATGATTCCAGGGTTGTTTCGACGCGCAACGGCAGCCGTTACTGATTTAATCATAATGCATATGCAATGAATTTTTTCAGGAAGGGACGGGAACGCCTCGCCAGTTTTTCAGCGATTACCGCAGGGCAGATCTGCCATTTCCAGCTCAGACAGTCCTAAAATATGCTCGGAAGCTGACCGGTAATCCAGCTGGTTTAAAAGAATCCCAAATCTCAGAATTATGGTCACAGGGTATGTAAGATGAAATTATTCTTGAGGTGAATTTGATTATCAGTTATTTTAGTTTTGTCAACTGCATAGCCAATGGGATTGCTGTTGAATTTACGGAAAAAGAGTGAAAGAATATAAGTATTAGTTCTTCAAAAGACCTCTAAAATCAAAGCTTTGACAAAATACGGGAGTTCTCAAATGTCGGGACAAGGTTCAGGTGGAAATGTACTGGCTGCACTTGCCAGTCTGTTTATTCCAGGTTTAGGGCAGCTGCTTCAGGGCCGTCTGCTGATGGCCATATTACAGTTTGTGTTGGCTGCTATTTTATGGTTTTTCCTGCTGGGATGGATTATTCATCTCTGGTCTATTCTGGACGCTGCAAAATTTAAACCTAAACCATAACTTTCCAAACCGGGCGGTGCTGAATTTAGAGGCAGGAAAATACTGCATAAAGAATGCTGGGTTTTCCCCGGACTTTTTTAAAAGATTTGAACAGCGTCACAAAGACAACTTCTAGTGGAATGGCAGTACGGATGGGTAATCCTACTCGCAGACCCGGATAGGCATTTGCCATACCGGAAAGGACGTCAAAAACTGCACCCATTCTAAGCGCTGTTACACTGAAATCAGTTACAGGTAACTCTGCCTGTACAGCCCCCCCTGAAATTCTTTGGGTCAAAATTTTGCAGTGACACTCTGGAGATCCCCCAAAAGCGTAGTGAGGGGGGCAAAAAAATACCCCTCAGCCATTAACCTTTCTATTTTTACAAATTTTCCTACTATTCGGACCCGCAATGATAATGGGATTTACAGAAATTCACCATTTTTGATGGAATAGGGGACCTGGATGAAGGTAAGTTGTAAGTCCTTCCGCGGGAGCCGATTTTTCTCCCAATAAAGGTGCTAATATACAAAATTTTATTGACTTAGTCACTTATGGCTTGGTAATCACCGGTTGCTTAATTTCAATTTCATTTCTATATTAAAAAGTATGTAACAACCACCATACGGATTCGTAAAGCTTATGGAGAACGAAAAAAGACAGGAAGACAAGAGGCTTATTGAGCAAGCTCTACAAGGTGATGAAAAAGCCTATGAAACACTGTTAAAAAAGTATCGTAACCTGGTTTTTTCCATAATGTTGAAAATGGTCAGGAATAAACAGGAAGCTGAAGATTTTACGCAAGAGGCATTTATGAAAGCATTCGGTTCACTGTCAACATTTAATGATGAATTTGCTTTTTCTACCTGGCTGATGAAGATTGCTTCCAATAATTGTATTGATTTTTTAAGGAAAAGGAAACTAAAAACCTATTCGATTCATGAACCCATCAACTATAAGGATGATAAGATTGAGATCGATATTCCCGCCAGTGATGCGGGGCCCGAAAGGACGCTGATCCAGAGTGAAAGAAGTCAAATGATTGAAGATGCCATAAATGAACTGCCGGAACGTTACCGTTATGTAGTCATTCTAAGACATAAGGAAGAAAAATCTTATGAGGAAATAGCGGAGATTTTGAATCTGCCGCTGGGAACTGTTAAAGCACAGATTTTCCGTGCGCGGGAAATTTTGAATAAAAAGTTAAAATCTATTCTGAGTTAAGAGGATAAAATGTTAACTAATCTAAAATATACACTGATAGTTTCCCTTCTCTTTCTATTAACTATTTCCTTCGCAGCTGACAAGGAAAGAGGGCGGGTTACCACCAAAGAACCCCTTACCAAAGAAAAACTTGTGAAGGTATCCATTAAATATGGTAATGGATTTATTGATATTGGTTCACTTGATAATAATGATGTCTATGAAGGTGAATTCCTTTATAAGGAATACCGGCCGGATGTTGAATATGAGGTTATTGGTAATGAAGGGAGACTGGATATTCATTTCTCAGGAGACGTGAGTGAAAGAGGAGGGGGAGAGGATTCCAAGCATCTTAATTCGCTGGACGAATTGTATGATAATGAAATGATTCTTCATTTTAATAAGAAAATCCCGCTGGATTTTGATCTGGACTTTGGAGTCATAAAGGGTGATATGGATTTGAGCTCCCTGAAAGTAAAGAATATTAATATGGAGGTCGGTGTCAGTAAGACCAATGTTCTGTTCAACGAGCCAAACAAAATCGCCATGGAAGATTTTTCGATAGAAGGGGGTGTTGGCAAATTACAGATAGATAAACTGGGGAATGCCAATGTCAAAAATTTTGTTTTTGAGGGTGGAATCGGTTCCTATGAGCTGGATTTCAGCGGTGATTATAAACAGGATATGAATGCTCATATTGAACTGGGAATGGGTAAGATGCTTCTTTATCTGCCCGAATATATTGGTACCCGGGTTACTGTGGACAAATCATTCCTTTCCTCATTCTCAATCGACGATGTTCGCAAGAATGGAGATGTATATACCAATGATAACTGGGGTAAAACCAAATACAGCCTGGATATGTTTATTGAAACCGGTGTGGGGAAAATAGATGTTGAATGGGTAAAGTAAAAATTTTCTGTTAAGACCATTATATATAAAAAAACCCGGATATAATCATCCGGGTTTTTTAGTTTACACACTTATTGGCTAAGAACAGCCGCTTGTTGTTCCACATTCAATACATTTATAACAGTTACCGTTTCTTACCATGATGTTGCCGCATTCGGGACAATTGGGAGCATCCGCCTGTGTTTGAAAAACTACTTTTTCCTGCTGCTCCAGATGAGCCAGGCGACTCAACTCACTGGATTCGGATGAGGTTTCGGGTGGATAGCCGGAGATCTCCGGGGAGGTGAGACCGGGCGTAGTACCTTCCTGAAGCTCATGAAGGGAACGGTCGTTATCTTCAACAAACTCTTCGCTCATGTAACGCAGTTGTTCTTCCCGGGAAAGGAATTTCAAGGCCAGCCAGCGGAAAATATAATCCATAATTGATTTGGCAAAAGGAATTCGCGGATTATTGGTGAAGCCGGAAGGTTCAAAACGGGAATGGGTAAACTTATTGCATAGTACTTTTAACGGCACACCATACTGCAAAGCCATGGAAATAGCAGTGGCAAAGGCATCCATTAAGCCGGAAACGGCTGACCCCTCTTTGGCCATAACAATGAAGATTTCTCCCGGGGATCCGTCTTCATACATTCCGGCAGTGATATATCCCTCATGTCCACCAATGGAAAATTTATGGGTAATTGCTCTTCGTTCATCGGGAAGTCTGCGGCGGTATGGCCTGCCATGTTCTTTAATGGTTTTATTAACAGCGGACGTGGACAGGGGCTGGGTGCGCTTGCTGTTATCACGATAGATAGAGATTGCTTTGAGGCCGGCTTTCCAGGCTTCCATATAGATATTGCGAATCTCATCCGTTTTAATGTTCTCGGGCACATTTACCGTTTTAGAGATAGCTCCTGAAATAAATGGCTGAGTAGCTGCAAGCATCTTTACATGACCCATATAATGGATGGAGCGCTGTCCGTTTATCGGTTTGAACGCGCAGTCAAATACTGCCAGATGTTCATCATGAAGCGCCGGAGTGCCCTCAATGGTATCATTGTTTTGAATATAGTCGATAACGGTTTTTATTTCTGAATCGCTGTATTGCAGTTTATGGAGTGCTTTTTCAACGGTCTGATTCACAATTTTCAGAAGTCCACCGCCCACCAGTTTTTTATAT
>Ga0315555_1000543_pt1 | contig 26587 bp, 28 predicted proteins | sample SalMarSW160380MG_FD_202113 | JGI IMG/M metagenome (GOLD analysis project Ga0315555, IMG submission 202113) | Salt marsh sediment microbial communities from the Plum Island Ecosystem LTER, Massachusetts, United States - Salt Marsh Sediment SW1603-80 ... | reverse complement strand
CTTCAACGAATTAATTAGAGAATTATCAGAGATATATGATTCTGATAATAGAGATACTTTTGTTACTCTATACCTGCACAAAGATGTTAATAATAAATTTTTTGAGCGACGGATAAAAGCCTGCAAATCTGTTTTAAAACATGAAGAGCTTAAAAACTTCATAGCCACTTTAGACAAAATCAACACGGTTCTTAAGAAAAACATTGGAGAAAACATTGCTATTTTCGCATCTCATAAACACAATTATTTGAAATATACAAATTTACCTGTAAAAGTTGAAAACCTTTTAATCGTTGATTCATCACCGTATCTACGTCCACTTGCAAGGATACTTGATGAATGGGAATCTTTCACACTGGTTTTAGTAAATTCAAACTACGCAAAAATATTCTCTATATTACTTGGGGACGTGGAGGGTACTAAGAGCTTATCAGCTGATATAATGAATAAACATAAGAAAGGTGGATGGTCCCAGGCGCGTTTTAACAGACTCCGTAAAGGTGCTATCAATGAATTTCTATCTGAAGTAGTGGAAGCGCTTCAAAAAAGAGCAGATGAACACATTATCATTGCAGGGCCTGGGCAAGCAAAAACGCAGCTAAAGGAGATGCTACCTAAAAACTTACAAGAACGACTAGTTCAACTAATTGATATAAGCATCAATGATGAAAAAGAACTTTTAAAGGAATCAATATATTTGATTTCTGAGGATGAAAAACAAAGAAGCCATGAGGCAGTTCAACGTCTCAAAGAAGAAATATTGAAGGATGGATTAGCAGCTTATGGCATAGAAGAAACCCTTGAAGCAGTAAAAGACGGGCAAGTAGAATTACTAATTATTGAAAAGGATTTCAAAATACGCGGTTGGATATGTGAAAACTGCCAAGTGGTAAAAACTGGAACTGAAAAAACTTGTCCTTATTGCGGTAAAAAAACATCAGAAGTAGATGTTTTAGAAGAAATACTGGAATTTGCTGAGAGGACAGATGCAAAAATCGAGTTCACAGATGACGAAGAAATAGCAAATCTTGGGCATGTAGGTGCGATTCTAAGATTCAAATAAAATTGTTTTTATTAATCAACCCGCTTGCTTTAATTCTTCATCCATCATTTTTTCTAAATCTTTGTCAACACCTTGTTCTCTAGCTATTTTTTGAATTTCAGTAATTATGTTCTCCCATATTACTTGTTGTTTTAGTGAATAATCCCACATTTCAAGTCTTTTTGTACCCTCTCCTTTTTTGAATTCTTCTAAGAATTCTTTTTTACCTTTTTCGTCCATTTTCTATTCATCTCCTGAGCTCATTGGCTTACCAGATTTTAATTGATCCATTGTTGCAATATTACTCATCTCTGCAATAAGTTCTTCCCAAATGCCTTCTTGTTCTAAAGCATAGAACCACATATCAAGTTTCTTTGATTTATCAGCTTTTTTGAAATCATCTAGGAATGCTTTTATGTCTTCATCGTTCATGTGTTTCCCTGCCCTTTTATCAATGATATTTTTGGTTAATAAATATGTCCCTTTTATTCAAAAATATTTAGAAGAAAATACTCATAATCTATTTAAAATCCTAAAAGATGAGGCCTAATAGGGAATCACCTTATGAACAATATCTTTGGGATACGTAGAGAGGATAAAAACCAATGGGAGCGAAGGGCACCTCTGATACCTGAACACATACAAGAACTAGGTGAAAAACATGGGATTAAAGCCTTTGTTCAACCCTCATCTATAAGAGTATTCCCTGATGAGGATTTTGAGAAAGCTGGTGCTATTGTTCAAGAAGATATATCTAGTTGTCCTGTTGTTTTTGCTGTGAAAGAGATACCAATTAATTTTTTCTCACCAAAGAAAACATATGTCTTTTTTTCACATACTATAAAAGGTCAAAAATACAACATGCCGATGCTTAAAAAAATGATGAACATGGGATGTAGCCTTATAGATTATGAAAAAATCGTTGATAAAAACGGTCGTCGTTTAGTATTTTTTGGGAGATTTGCTGGGCTTGCTGGAATGGTTGATACGCTCTGGGCTTTTGGAAAAAGATTACAATTAAAAGGAATTGAAACATCATTCGGTGAAATCAAACAAGCTGTTTATTACAGGGATATCGAGGAAATTAAACATCATTTTATAGAAATTGGTAGGCAGATAGAGTCTGAGGGTATACCTGGGTCTTTGGCACCTTTAGTAATTGGTTTTGCGGGGTATGGTAATGTTTCAAAGGGAGCACAAGAGCTACTTGATTGTTTACCTGTGAGGGAAATTGGTCCAGATCAAATTGAATCTATCGAGAAAGATTATTCTAATAAGCTAATTTATAAAGTGGTTTTTAAAGAAGAAGACATGGTAGAACCAGTTTCAAAAAATGCTTTTTTTGATCTACAGGAATATTACAATAACCCTGAGCTATATCGTTCAGTTTTTCATCGTTATATCCCTAGTCTTTCTGTTTTGATGAATTGTATTTATTGGAATAAACAGTACCCACGTCTTGTTACTAAGGATTTTTTGAAAGAAAACTTTTCTAATCAGATGAAACTGCAGATAGTTGGTGATATAAGCGTGGATGTAAATGGTGCTATTGAGTTCACTGAGAAAACAACATCTACTGATAACCCTGTGTTCGTATACAATTCCATAAGGGATGAGATAACAGAGGGATACAAAGGTGAGGGTGTTGTTGTTCTCGCAGTTGATAACCTCCCATGTGAGTTACCAGCTAGTTCTTCAGAGGAGTTTAGCCATGTGCTCATGCCTTTTGTCCCAGATGTTGTAAAAGCTGATTACTCAGTTGATTTTGATAGTTTAGATTTGCCATATGAAATTAAAAAAGCAGTAATTTTATATCATGGGAAACTAACACCGGATTACACTTATATCAACAAATTTTTATAGGAAGGTTTTCTTCGCTGGTTTAGCCTAAAGTTTGGAGGCATTGACTTCATGACGTATAATGTATTGGTTCTTGGTGCAGGTTTGGTTTCAAAACCATTAGTTAAATATCTCCTAGATCATCCTAATTTTTCTGTGACAATGGCAAGTAGAACAGTTAGCAAAGCAGAGAAAATTATTGATGGACATTCTTATGGAACTGCAATTGCACTTAATGTTTCCGATGATGCATTATTAGAAAAATTAGTCTCAGAGTCAGATCTCACTGTTAGTCTTCTCCCTTATACTTATCATGTAAAAGTAGCAAAGCTTTGTATTAAATATAAGAAACATTTGATTACAACTTCTTATGTGAGCGATGATATGAAGGCTCTAGATAAAAGAGCTAAGGATGCAGATGTTATACTTCTTAACGAATGCGGTCTTGACCCAGGTATAGACCATATGTCTGCTATGAGAGTTATCCACGAAGTTGAAAACAATAAAGGAAAGGTTATAAGTTTCAGATCTACAACCGGTGCTCTCCCATCACATGAAGCAAATAATAACCCATTTGGTTACAAATTCTCATGGTCACCACGTGGCGTTCTTCTTGCATCTCGTAATGCTGCAAAATGGTTAGAAAACGGTAAAGAAATTTCTATACCTGGTGAAAAACTCTTTGAAAACTATTACTTGCAGGATGTTCCAGGTGTTGGAACTTTTGAAAATTATCCAAACAGAAATTCAATACCTTACAAAGATATTTATGGTTTAAAAGATGCTAAGACAGTTTATCGTGGAACATTCAGGATGGCTGGATGGTGTGAAACAATACGGAAAATCGTTGCACTAGGTTGGCTAAATGATAAACCTATCACTGGCTTCAAAGGCAAAACATATGGAGATCTTACAAGGTTTTTGGTTGGTGCAAAAGAGAAAGACGATTTAATAAAAGCAACTGCGGAATACCTCAATCTGGATACGTATTCTACAGTTATTAAAAGACTTGAATGGCTTGGCTTATTCAGTGATAAAAAACTACCAGATGATAGAGATAATCCACTAGATTTTCTCAATGTTTTAACTCTTAGTAAAATGCCACTTGATAAAAGTGAGCGAGATATGGTAGTCATGCATCATGAGTTTATTGCTGAATATCCTTCTAAAAAAGAATACATCACTTCAACTCTCATCGGTTACGGCATTCCTTATAATGATTCTGCTATTTCAAGAACTGTAGCTCTACCCGCAGCAATTGCTGTAAAAATGATTCTTAATGAACAGATAAAATTAACAGGCGTTCATATCCCCGTAATCCCTGATATTTACAATCCTATTCTAGATGAATTAAAAGAAATGGGTATTAAGTTTACCGAAGAAACTCAAACCCTGTAACCTTTTTTTGTTTTTTTAAGGAGAAACTGTTTGGTTTTTCCCGAACATTTTCCGACCATATATAAACTATAACAGATATAAATCTCTACAAAAGCAGAAATGATGTGATATTATGAGACATAAAAATTTGAAATACACGGGATTGATGCTTGCCGGTGTAATAATCATTGTAAGTTTTGTTTACGCAGTGAATATACAACCAGTAGTAGTTGGTGATTTGAATAATTTTCCAAGTAGTTTCTCTGGGTTAAAAACCTTTGAATCTTATAGAGAACTCACAGAGTTTTTAAATAATAGACAGAGTGGTTATCCCAGTTATCATTGGGACTTAGAACCCCGGATGTTTATTGCTATGGATGATGAATTTTCATCTTCAGATGTAATGTCCGCGGCTAAATCTAATGGAGGCATGGTGGTTGATTATTCTCAGACAAATGTACAAGTTACAGGAGTAGATGAACCAGATATAGTTAAAACAGATGGTGAATATCTTTACATAGTATATCAGAACAAGGTTATCATTGTTAAAGCAACACCTGCTGAGAATGCTACTATTGAATGTGAAATAGAAGTAAACAGTTCTTTAACAATTAGGAATATTTTTATTAGTGGTAATCGACTTGTTATTTTCGCAGAGGAGTATAATTATCCAATATACAAAGAACCAGTCTTAGAACCGATTGTTTTAGATGTTGATGAAGTGTCAAAATCTGTAGCGGAGATTGGTCTTGCTCACCCTAGATGGTATAGTTCGCCAGATACTCATCTTGAAATTTATGATCTTAGTGATCTTGAAAACCCAGAGCTTGTTAGAGATGTCATGGTTCCTGGTCATTTCTCAGGTGCAAGAATGATAGATGATTTTGTTTATCTTATAACTACTCAAAATCAGTATGAAATTTTATATTTAGATGACAATGAGACCATTGTTCCACGTATACTGGTTAATGGAGAAGTACAAGTTGTGGAATTAGATGATATTTCATATGTTGATATCCCTGAGGAAACTAGTACAATTACAAATATTGTATCAGTTAATGTACATGATGATGAAGATGAAGTAAACTCTAAGATGTTTTTACTAGGTTATACTCAGGTGTTGTATGTTTCCAGGGATAATATTTATGTCGCATATTCAACAAGTTACTATGATTATGATATGTTACAAAGCGTTATTGAAGAAGTGATTATTCCGGTTCTACCTGATGACGTAAAACAAGAGATTGAACTTGTAGAGACTCTTAAAAATCTTAATGAGTATCAGAAGAAAACAGTGACTGAGTGGATACTTCAAAACTTTACTAACTCACTCAGTGAAGACGAACAAATAGAACTTTATGGAGAAATAAATAGAAGATTAGAACGGACTACTATCCATAGGATAAGTATAAATGATGGCGAAATTGAGTACATGGCACAAGGAGATATTCCTGGTCGTGTGAGCGATCAATTCCAGTTAAGTGAACATGATGGGCATCTTAGAATATCATCAATCATAGAAGGAAATATGGTCCGTAGTTTCTTTTCAAATATGCAAACAATGAATAACATATATGTTCTCAACATGGACCTTGAACTTGTGGGGCGTCTTGAGGGTTTAGCACCTGATGAACGAATTTATGCTACACGTTTCCTAGGGGATACATGTTATCTTGTAACCTTTAGACAAATTGATCCCTTCTTCGTAATTGATCTAAGTAACCCCGAGAAACCAAAACTTCTAGGGGAACTAAAAATACCAGGTTACTCGACATATCTACATCCATATGATGATGATCATGTCATAGGTATCGGCATGCAAGATAGAAAAGTAAAAATTTCATTATTCGACGTAAGTAATATGAGCAACCCAATAGAGTTATCAAAATACGAGATAACAAATGATGAATACTGGGGCTGGGGGGAATCCTTTGCTATGTACGAGCACAAGGCGTTCTTATTTGACAAAGACAAAAACTTACTGGTTATACCGGCTGGAACCTACAATAAACAATCAGCATACATCTTTGATATAAACATAGAAGATGGTATAGAACTAAAGGGTACTGTTACACATGAAAACCCTGGAGAAGATGAAGAAGACGATGAAGAATATTATTACTGGTATAGCTGGAATTATGGTTATTCAATTAAAAGAACACTATACATCGAAGACGTACTCTACACTCTCTCCGACAACATGTTAATGATGCATAATCTCGAAGATCTAAGCGAGATTAACAGTATACATTTCTCATAAAACAGCCTAGTTGATTACTCTGAGAGAGGGAAAAGCATCCCACTTACCATCCTCCACATATAATAAATCCTGTTATCCCTCTCTCCTTCTCCTTTTACTTTTGTTAATTCTATAAAAGAAAAAAAGAAGAGGGTGGTGGGGGAGAGGGATGCGGATTTAATGGAGGTTCAAGATTACGTCCAAATTAGACTACATAGTTGTAAATAACTCCTAAAGAAAATAAATAAACTATATAGAAAAACCAAAAATTAAATAACTTACCGATATCGTTTTATAATAACGAGAGATACCGCTCTAACAAAGCAACAAAACACAATTTTCATGGGGAGACCTGCTATGACTATTGAACCAAAAAAAGTACATGAAACACTATCCAAATACATACTCGTAGATGGTTTTGATCTAATTTTAGACCTCAAAAAAAGCCAAGGATGTAGAATATATGATTCTCGAGCTGGTAAATACATGCTTGATTGTTTCTCATTTTTCGCATCAGCACCATTAGGATGTAACCACCCTAAACTTAACAACCCTGAGTTCATAAAAAAAATTGGAGAGGTAGCAGTAAACAAACCAACAAACTCAGACGTATATACCACAGAGATGGCCGAGTTCGTTGAAAGTTTTTCAAAACATGTTGTTCCAAGTTATTTCAAACATCTCTTTTTTATAAGCGGTGGTTCACTTGCTGTAGAAAACGGCCTTAAAACCGCGTTTGACTGGAAAATCCGGAAGAACATTGAAAATGGTAAAGATGAAAACCTTGGGAAACAAGTTATACATTTCAAAGAAGCATTTCATGGGCGTACTGGTTACACTATTTCAATGACAAACACGTTTAATCTTAACAAAATTAAATATTTCACCAAGTTCAACTGGCCATGTATCATAAATCCCAAGATTACTTTTCCACTTAATGAAGAAAACCTTGTAAAAGTTAGAGAACTTGAAAAACAAGCAATAAATGAAATTGAAAAAGCAGTTTCAGATAACCCAGATGATATAGCCGCTATCATCATTGAACCTATACAAGGGGAGGGTGGGGATAATCATTTCAGGAAAGAGTTCTTCCTCGAGCTTCGTAGACTCTGTGATATTCATAAGATGATGTTCATTGTTGATGAAATACAAACTGGCGTAGGCCTCACTGGTAAGATGTGGGCTTATGAACATTTTGATTTTAAACCAGATATTCTAGCTTTTGGGAAGAAAACCCAGGTATGTGGCATTATGGTTGGACCTAGGGTTGATGAGATTAAGGATAACGTTTTTAATGTTTCCAGCCGAATTAACTCTACTTGGGGTGGAAACCTTGTTGACATGGTTCGTTGTCAAAAGTACCTCGAGGTAATTAAAGAAGAAAACCTTGTTAAAAACGCAGAAATCCAAGGGCAACGTCTTCTAAGCGGCATCCAGGAATTAGAAGGTAAATATCCTGATAAAATACATAATGCCCGCGGGCTTGGTCTTATGTGTGCTTTTGACTTGGAAACACCTGAGAAACGTGATGATTTGAAGAATCGGCTTTATACTAATGATCTAATTGTTATTGGTTGTGGCGCGTCTACTATTAGATTCCGTCCCCCTCTTATTATTTCATCTGACGAAATAGATGAAGCACTTGACATAATTGATAAAACACTTAAAAATTTCTAGAATTCACTCTTCTTTTATTTTTTTACATTTAAGTAAGGAAAATAGAAATAGTATGAAAGTTATAGAAATACATAATGGATATAAATAAAATTTTAGAGCTTGAATCAAGAAGACAAATTTACAATTATATTTTAGAATACCCGGGGTTACATTTTAGAGAGCTGTCTAGAAAAATTAGAATGCCAAAAAGTACTTTGAAATATCATTTAAAATACCTTAAAAAACGTGAACTAATAGTAGAAACATATGCGGATAAATATACTCGTTATTATGTTTCAAAAAAAGTAGGAAATGATACAAAAAAAATACTTGAAATTATTAGACAAGATAGTCTAAGAAGAATTATTCTATCTATGAAAATACCCAATACGGTAACTCTTGAATATTTAACCTATGATCTTGATAAAGCTCCATCTACAGTATCATATCATTTGAAGAAACTAATAGATGCAGATATAGTTGAACGCATCAAAGTTGATAATAAAGTCAAATTTAGACTCAAAGATGAAGAAAAATTATATGATATTTTCGTTCAATATAACAAACGTTTATTGGATGATTTAGTAGGAGCTCTTGTTGATTGGATAACTCAAATTAGAACCGATAACTCTTTTTATGATTGGGTCTATTATATCAAAGATACAGATGCAGTAATGAGAGGTCTTTACTTAATGTTCCCGCATCCTTATCACGCTTAAACTAAATATTTTTAATATTGTTTTTTTTAAAATCGTTTTTTCATTCGATGTTTGTCCTATAAACTACTTATATGGATAATTGACAATTGAACTATTAGAAAAACTAAAAGGTGAATAAAAAATGAAGAAAAAAATAAAAATGCAAACAATAATAATTTCTGTGTTAGTAGTGTTTTTATTTTTAGTGCCGATTCAGGCATTATCAGTACCGCAGGAAGAAGCTGGAGAATTACAGAATAACGAAAGTGAAACATTATTACCACCTGTTCCACCTGAAAAAGAGCCATTTTTGTTTTTTCGTTCAGCCTTTAATTTTAGAGCCGGAATTGGATATATAATTTCTGCTTGGAGTGGTTCTACTTTAACTTTACCACCAAGTGTTGATTTAATATATAGTAGTCATGGCACATTTGGAAATTATAACGTAGTTACAACTGAATATAATGAACAATATCATTATGATAAATGGACAGGTTTTGAATATTGGCATTATCTTGATAGAGTATTCGTAAGAAATGGTAATACTCAAAATGGTTATGTTATAACTAATAAATTAACTATTCTCGGATGGTTTAATTTTAAATTTGTTTATGTAAGGACATATTGTGCACCTGTTGTTTATGAATAAAAGTGCAGAACTGTGAATAAAAATGCAAAGCTTACATCTCAGGAAGAATATTAATAATTAAAAACATCTAAAATCTCTCTTTCTTTTTTATGTTGTAATTCTAAAAATTAATTTTATGTCTTATTTTTTCAGCAGCACTATCGATTTTAACTCTTTCTTGTTTAGTTGTATCACGATCCCGAACCGTCACACTATTGTCCTCAAGGGTATCATGATCGACAGTTATACAAAATGGTGTACCAATTTCATCCATACGCGCATAACGCCTACCAATAGTCCCCCCATCATCATAATAAGTAGAAACACCAGCATTTCTAAGACTCTGATCCACTTTTTTAGCGATACCAACAAGTTTATCATCATTCACCAGGGGAAAAACACCAACTTTTATAGGAGCAACACCTGGTTTTAATTTTAGAATTCTATATTCCTCTCCTTTCTTTTTAGCTTCATGATAGTTATGCTCAAGTATGCAATAGAGAATCCTATCAATTCCATAGGATGGTTCAATAACATGTGGTACAAATTTTTCCCCAATTTTTTTCTCCTTAGTCTCAACTATATCATAGCACTTACCAGGTATCTCAAGGGTTTCACCATCAAGATTTACACTTATTTTTTTAGTATTTTTAACATCCATATTCTCCAACAAATTCTTAATTTTACCGGCTTTACCTTTAAAAAGAGGACCAAGTACATCCATCTTAGGTACAATCTTTTTTACTTCCACAGTTCTTGGTTTATCAAACTTTCTTAAAGCATACATATCTGTTCCAGATGAGTCAATATGTGAACGTAAATCATATGCGGATCTATCAGCTATACCAACGCATTCAATCCAACCAAAACGTTCACTGAATAGCTCAGCATCCCAACACTCAGTGGCATAATGCGCAAGCTCGTCATCTCCGTGTTTCCTAAAACGGAACTTCTTAGAATCAACACCGGCAGACAGCAAGAAATCCTGTGTAAGATACATATAATACGCAAGAGCCTGGTTATTAACCACTTTGTCTTTTACAGCTTTTTCAAGAGTAAGCTTCATTTTTTTCTTATCATCAAAAAGATACAACTCTTTATTTTTTACATTCTTGAAATTTGGATGAGTCTTATCTTCTGGGTCAAAAAAAACCTCAGCCTCAGCCATGTTAAACTCTCTAAGCCTGATGATTCCCTGACGTGGTGATACTTCATTGCGGTATCCTCTTCCAACTTGGATTACTCCAAATGGTAGTTTCTCACGAGCGTACCTGTATAGTAGATGAAAATCTGTGAAAATACCCTGTGCAGTCTCAGGTCGTAGGAACGCATCTCTAGCTTTACCGATGCCTATTTTTGTTTTAAACATTAAATTAACAGGATGAGCATCTTTGAGAGTCTTGCCACAATTTGGGCATTTAACAAGATCCTTTTTCAATGCGTCTTCAACATTACTGTTCTCCATTATGTCTTCAACTTTGTATGACTGGTTGCATTTTTCACAGTCAATAGTTAAATCAGTGAACTCTTCAACATGTCCTGAGGATTTTAAAACCTCATAAAGAGTAACGGTTGGTGTATTGATTTCAACACAGTTATCCTGTAGGAGATAATAATTACGCCAAAGGTTCTCAACGTTTTCTTTCAACTGTGAACCAAGTGGACCGTAATCATAGAAACCTGCGACACCCCCATAGATTTCAAAAGAGGAATAAATAAAGCCTCGTCTTTTAGCAAGCATCATGATTTTATCGTAAATATCTAGTGGCATAGTCCTATGTTCTCCTAACCGTTTTTTCAAAATAAGAATAAAACCATAGGATTTAAAACATACAGGCCATGAAATCAATATCAGTAACCATGCCGATGAGTTTATCATCAGCAGTAACAACAGGGATATGACTAATATTGTTTTTAACCATCATCTCTGCTACTTCGTACACAGATGAATTTCTGAAAGCCTTTATCACATTACTAACCATGACTTCTTTCACTGGAACTGGTGGTAAAGAAACCTCAGATGTTGAATAATGAAGCCTCACCGTATCTCTTATTCCTTCCCAGCTCCATTCATCCTCATCTCCACCCATTCCCATATTTGTCTCTGAAACACTCTCACGGATATGACTAAGTTTAAACAAGTCACCATCAGTTACTATGCCGCATAGTTTAAGCTCATCGTTTAAAATAGGTAGAGCATTCTCATCTGTAATGTTTATTATTTCCATCACTATGTTTATCGGTGTATCTTGGTAAACTGGAACTGCTAATTTTGTAACGTATTTATCAACAGGCTCGTTTTTATCTTCTTTAAAAGTTTTCAAAATATCAGTTGGGCTTATAATTCCGATAAGGTTTTTTCTGTTGTTTGTAACAGGTAAACCATGTATCCGATGTTCATGCAGTAACTCTGCGGCATCCTTGACATCTTGGTCCTTGGTTACATAGTAAAATTCTCCGCTCATTATAAGAGCGAGTTGTTCCTCATCATACTTTTTGAAAATATCTGTTCTTGTTAATACGCCAACAACTTGTTTTGTGTCTTTCTTTAGGATGGGCATACCTGAGACGTTATGTTTCGCAAGTATACTTAAGGCATCTTTTATAGTGCCTGGAACGTATCCGGCGATTAAATCAGTTGACATCACATCTTCTACTTTCACATTCATCCCTCATTATTTAACGATTGGAACATACAAAGTGTTTAAGGATTTTTTATCCAGCACGACAAAATCAGCTGGTGAATTGGGACCAAGAATGTTACGACCTAGATTTAAAACTTTCCTTGGAAAATAAGTAATCATATTTAATAATTCTTCAACAGAAAATATATTGGTCATCTTTTGTACATGTTTTAATTCATCTAAAACATTAGGGGTGTTTAACATCGCGTTATCAGTACCGAGCATAAGGTTTACACCAACTTTTTTCATCAAATCTATATCAGGTTTTAAACCATAGAAAACATTTGAACGAGGACATAGAACAACAGGTACATTAGATTCCTTTACACTTATAAGATCGGATTCCGTAGCTTTAACCATATGAACAAGGAAATCTGGTTTCAAATCAAGAACCTGGTCGATATCCTCTCTTATTCTCTCGCTAGCATGAAAAGCAAATATTTTGTTTTTATTTCTTGTATGTTTAGAGATTTTTTTAAGCTCAGAATACTCCCAATCAGATATCGCACTTAATCCTATACCATCAGAATTTTTTAATAATATATCTATCTCGTTTTTGTTGTAGACTAAATCATCAGGTCTGGAGAGTATAAAAGCAGAAATCTTCCAGAGCTGCAAAGCAGTTTTTAACTGACAGATACCTAGTATCCCATTTTCTCTGAAGTCACAAAAATATTTTGTTCCATTTTTGATCATTACATCGATAGAGTCCTTCATGCCTTCTATCAGTTCTTGCTCTGATGCTTCTTTTAGAAGTTTATGTTTTAACCCATTTGGGGGTGCAACCAAATCTTCGATTTTTCGTGGTAGCTCAACTCCTTTTTTCCTGATGAAAGAATCACCGATATGGGTGTGAGAATTGATAAAACTTGGAACAATCAACCCTTTATATACTGGTTTTTTTGGGGGGACACCATTACCTCTTTCAATTATAATATTTTTTTCAAAACCCAGGTACCCCTTTTTAAAACCTTCAACTGTTAATATTTCCCCAGATACATATTCCATTGAAGAAAAGTAAATAAAAAAGATGGGTTTAAACTCTTCCTAACTACTTATTTTAGTGTTTTAACCCATTCATATACTGGTTCAACAAGTTTCTTTATCCTCTCTTTTTCTGGATTCATCGGTGATGGTTTCCATCTGTCAGCTGGCTCAAAATGAAAGTCTGTGACGGTAGCAGTTCGTTCTTCTTTTGGTTTAAACACAATCTTTAACTGCATACCAAATTCTACATTCCAAGGTTCGATGCCGTGGAGCTCGTTGGCGATGGCTACTTTGCTATCTCCAATTACAGCATAGACGAGTACAATTGGTAACCGTTTCAAAGAAGATCTCCCACTCCATCCTGCAATGGTCCAAGTATGAACTTTTGCGGTAAGCGGCATTTTAACCCATTCCGTCTCTTGAAGATTACAATCAAGGTTCCAACAGTGGGTTCTTACTGGCACCCACGTATCGCCACATTTTGGACATTTTGTTCCCCAAATTTCTCCATCAAGTAATCCTTTGAAGAATTTACTGTTCCGTCCGTGTCTAATGGTGTACAGCTGGTCATAATGGAGGAATTGATTCATTGCACTTCCATCATCAGAAATTTCATGACCAACAAAGACAAGACCTGTTTCTTTCACACCTTTTGGCCTATAGGATTTTTTTTCTGTGAAATTTGGTTCATCAGCAAATTTCTTCTTTTTTTTCATCACTACCGCCTCGCTCATTTTAACCCTTCCTCAATATAAAGTTAGAAATACTTGTACCGGTACCAGCATGGCTATTAATTATGCCACACTCGGCATCTGGTACCTCGGTTTTTTTACTGAGATGTTTCTTTGGAATCAATCCTGATAACTGATAGAAACATTCTATCGTACTCATAATTCCAGTGGCACCAACAGGATGTCCATATCCCATCAACCCTCCACCAGGGTTCATAGGGATTTCACCATGCATGTGTGTGCTTTCATCACGTAGGAATTGAGCGATGTTGTTCTCATCTGCAAGATACAGCGCTTTATATATCTGGGCCTCTGATGTAGAGAATGCATCATGGATTTCACCGAAATCAATTTCTTTCAACGGATTCTCAATATCTGCCATTTTATATGCTCGGTCTGCTGCATTTCTGCATGCACCAAACTCAGTCATCTCTGGATAACCGGCGCCATATCGTTCAGTCCATCCTGGGAAATTCAACCGATCTCCAGCTCGGATAGTGCAACTAGAAAGCCCCATGCCATCAATGGTAACATAATGATCGGGATTTACTTTTTTCGCATACTCTTCAGAGCATACGAGAACAAATGCTACGCCTCTAGACATAAGACAACAGTCATATTTCTTGATTGGGTATGAGATAAGTCGTGAATTCATTACATCTTCTACTGTGATATATTTGTGTTCGTTTCGATACCATTGAGCCTTTGGGTTATCCATTGCATTATTCCTATTTTTTGCACCAATTGTTGCTACATCCTCTTCAGTTACGTTGTTGTCTTTCATCCATTTGTTTGCCATTGCTGCATAATAAATTGGATAGATGCCACCGACTAGAAGTTCATATCGAATATCAGATGCCAGGGCAATAAATTCACTACCTTTCGACTGAGATACCGAATCCATTGTTTCCCAGCCAATAACACCAACAACATCATGTTGGCCAGACATCACGGCAAGTGCAGCAGCATATAATGCCGACCCGCCCGTGTTCCCGCCGTTTTCAACACGATAATGGGGAACGCCAACTAATCCAAGATGGTCGTGAATAATCCATTCCGAGCACAACTGATGGCCGAAATGGACAGAGAAATGAGAATAAATCATCAAGTCAATATCTCTCATGGAAAACTCAGGGATATCTTTACGAGTTTCCTTTATACATTCTGTTGCGCCTCCTTCTATACTTTCAAAACCAGTTGGACCATAATCAAACGGAGTGGTTGCTCCTCCTACAATACATACTTTTCTTGTCATCTGTCTATTCTCCTCTTCGGCATGAGACGAAAACGTATACGTGGTATCTCCTGTCTCACTTGTAGAATTAATACAAAGTGAGTTAAAAAATGTTGTCGTTTATTGCCGTATTAAATGAATATCCATATTTTTATAAATCCAGACCATATTGGTGTGAACAAAGCAGATGTTAAACTGCGTGTTTTATTTCTTCGATGGCGCTGGTATTCTCAACCGACGAAACATCGCTGACCACTTCGCCAAGAAATGTTGCCTTGATGATTCTTCTCACAATCTTTGCCGATCGTGTTTTTGGTAACTCTTTTACAAACTTGATATCTCGGGGTTTCAGTGTCTTTCCCATGATTTTTACGACTTGAGATTTGAGTTCTTCTCTCAATGTTTCGCTTGGTTTATAGGTTGGTTTTAAGATCACAAAACAAACAATGTCCTCACCTTTTATCTCATCAGGAACACCAATGGTTGCCGCCTCAGACACGGCAGGATGCTCAATTAACGCTGCCTCAATTTCTGCAGGTCCTGTTCTTCTGCCCGCTATTTTGATAGTATCATCACTTCTTCCATGCAGTGACCAAAATCCATCATCGTCAATTTTTGCCCAATCTCCATGATACCATACATTGGACCATTTTGACCAGTAGGTCTCGATATATCGTTCTGGTTCGTTCCAGAATCCTCGAGTCATTGATGGTGCCGGCTTTTTTGCCACGAGATGTCCCATCTTTCCGCGAATAGGATTGCCATTATCATCAAACACATCAATATCCATACCTAAACCAGGCCCGCGGAGTGTGCAGGGTTTCAGTGAGGTGATGGGAAGTGGAGAGAGAAAACACCCTACAATCTCTGTACCTCCAGATATGTTGATAATCGGGATTTTTTTACTACCGATCTTTTCAAAAAACCAATTCCACGAATCAGGATCCCATGGCTCACCAGTAGAACCCAATAGTCGTAGCGAGCTCAAGTCGTGTTTCTTCACCCATTCATCTCCATAGGTCATAAGTAAGCGGATCGCAGTTGGCGAGATCCCAAAGGTTGTTATCTTGTGTTTTTCGACCAGTTCCCATAATCTATCGGGATTTGGATAATTCGGTGCGCCTTCAAAGATGACGATATTGCCACCAAAATTTTGAACACCAATTATCATCCAAGGTCCCATCATCCACCCAATATCGGTTAGCCAGAAAAACACATCATCTGCTTTCACATCAAAATAGTACCCAAGTTCTTTGCTTATCTGAGCAAGAGCACCTCCATGAGTATGAACCGTTCCTTTGGGTTTGCCTGTAGTTCCAGAGGAAAATATTATCATCGCACAATCTTCGGAATCCATGTGTTCTGTGTTACACTTGTCCGACTGACGAGAAACGATGTCCTGCCACCAAATGTCTTTTCCCTCTATCCAAGAGACATCAATGCCTTGATGCTTATACACAATTACATGTTCTAAGGTTGAGACGGTGTCAGCAGCCTTATCCGCCTCGTTTTTTATATTTACTGGTTTTCCTCGTCTCGTGGAGCCATCTGCTGTGAGTAATACTTTTGCACCTGCGATTTCTAATCGAGAGGCAAGCGCATGTCCACCGAAACCCGAGAATATAGGGATACTGATGGCACCAATTTTTATTGCTGCTAAAAATCCGACAACAATTTCTGGAACCATCGGCATATAGATGCCAACTCTGTCTCCTTTTTTGACGCCAAGTTCCTTTAATGCGTTTGCAAATCTATTAACCTCTTTGTACAACTCATGGTAGGTGAGCTTACGTACATCTCCCTGCTCGTTTTCCCAGGTGATCGCGATATTGTCTTTTTTTTCAGAAGTTACATGTTTATCAAGGCAATTGTGGACAATGTTTATTTTGCCGCCGATAAACCATTTCGTCCACTGAATTCCATCAGAATCATCAAGAACCTTTTGATATGGTTGGTACCATTCAATATTTAGGTCTTTTAATGCTGCATCCCAAAACCATTCTATATCTTTTGTGGATCTCTTTATTAGTTCATCATAATCTTTGATATTATGTTTTTTCATAAATCTTGTTATGTTTGCGTTTTCAATGTAATCATTTGATGGTTTCCAAACGATCTCTTCCATAATTGATGATCCCCCAGTCTTTGTATGAAACAGTTCTGTATTCAAAAAAGCTTCGAAAAAGAAATACTAAAATAGTGCTACCTGATTACGGTATCTCACTTTAGTGGGAGGTTAATATAATATGAAAAAAGAATTTGAAGAGGGAGATATCAAAATAACTATAGACTACGACAAATGCACAGGTGCTGGAGAATGTGTAACTGCTTGCCCTGTTGAGATATTTGAACTCGAAAATGAAAAAGCAGTTTGTAAAAATCTTGGTGAATGTATCGAGTGCTGCGTATGTGTTAGTTCATGTCCAAATGATGCAATTGAACATAGTTCTTGTTAGTTATTCTATAGCTTATTTTCTTTATTGGCGAAAGTTTTATATACCTAAGATTGTATTATATGTTAAGTTGTAATGATTACATTTTAGTAACTATTACATGGGTGAGTGCTTGGAAAAATACGTACAAATACTAAAAAACAAAAAAATGAAGGTTACACCACAAAGACTAGCAATACTACAATACCTAGAAACACACAAAACCCATCCAACAGCAGACCAAATATACCGAGAACTAAAAAAGAAAAACCCTTCGCTATCCAAAACCACAGTATACAACTCATTAGAATCACTAAAACAGAACAAAATCATCCAATCACTAACAATATGCGACTCAGAACACAGATACGACATTGAACAGGATATGCATCATCATTTTCTATGTACAAAATGCGGAAGAATATACGATATAGAATTCCAATGCCCAAACATAAAAAAAATAAGATCAGAAATCGAATCATGCGGGCATCGTATAGACGAAGTACACGGCTACTTCAGAGGGATTTGTAAAGAATGTATCCAAAAGGAGAAAAAAATAAACAATGAATAAAAAAGCCTTACATAAAATCTCATATGGACTATATATTGTCTGCTCAAAAAAAGACAAAAAGTTTAATGGTCAAATAGCAAACTCAGTATTCCAAGTAACCTCAGAACCACCAACAATAGCAGTAAGCATAAACAAACAAAACCTTACACATGGATACATAGAACACAGCAAAGTATTCACAATGTCCGTACTCTGCGAAAAAGCACCAATGACTTACATTGGAACATTTGGATACAAAAGCGGAAGAGATATTGATAAATTCAAAGATGTAAAATTTAAGATCGGAAAAACAGGGGCGCCCATTATTCTAGATCACACACTAGCATTTATTGAAGCAGAATTAATCAACCAGATCAGTGTTGGAACACATACGATTTTCATAGGAAAAATTGTTGATGCCGACGTTCTAACAGAAGACAGATGCATGACTTATGAGTATTACCATGTAATAAAAGGTGGCAAATCACCGAAAAATGCCCCAACATACATAAAAGATGAAAAAATAGAAAAAAGGGAGGAAAAAAAGATGGATAAATATGTATGCAAAGTTTGTGGGTATGTATATGACCCAGAAAAAGGAGACCCAGATGGTGGAATTGCACCAGGAACAAAGTTCGAAGACATTCCTGATAACTGGGTGTGTCCTATCTGTGGAGCAGGTAAAGAAGATTTTGAAAAAGAGTGATTAAACTAAATAAAGTTGAGATAAAACGAGAAAAAGATTAGTAAAAATTAAAAAGAAATGAAAATATGAAAGGGAGGTAAAAATATGGGAAAGGTAAAAGTATTTAGATGTAGAATATGTGGTGATCCATATATTGGAACTAAGACACCAATACAATGTCCGTTTTGTGGTGCACCGCAGCAATATTTTGTTGAGGCGAAAGATTGGAATCCAGATGAATTTAACGTAACATTAAGTGAAGTGTCACGCAAAAACCTTGAAGCAGCATTACAACTCGAGTTAGATAACACCGCATTTTATGACTGCGCAAAAAACGCTGCAGAAAAAGTAGAGGATCATTATAGTTTCGCTAAATTTAAGGCTTTGATGAAAGTTGAACGTGAACATGCTTCAGCTATCTCAAAATTCTTAAAAATATCTCAGCCGGAATTAGAGAAACTAGCATGTAATGCAAATGCACAGGCGAATACTAAAGAAGGCTGGCAGCGAGAAGACCGAGCTATAAAAGCTTATGCAGGGTTCAGAGATGAAGCAACGGAGCCAAGACTTAAGGAATTTTTCGGTGCATTAGTTGAGATTGAAACAGATCACCTTGATTTACATGCTGAGAATCTACAACAAATGAAAGAAGAAATAACCCATTAAAAACTATGGAGAAAAAATCTATGATAGGTAAATTACCAAGTGATGTATTAGAAGCAATTCTAGAGATGATACCTTTTGAGTTCTCTGTTCTAGATGCAGATGATAAAGTAATAGGATGGAATAAACACGAGACTCGGATATTTAAAAGACCAGAGGGCGTCGTTGGTAGAGACGTACGTAAATGTCATCCACAGAAAAGCCTTGCAAAAGTCGAACAAATATTATCAGAGATGAGATCTGAGAAACGAGATAAAGCAGAGTTTTGGATTGATCTTCCAATTGGAGACGGAGGAGAGAAACACAAGATATTGATTCGATATTTTGCTTTAAGAAATAAAAATGGAGAATATCTTGGCTGTCTTGAAGCATCTCAGGATATTTCTGATATTCAAAAAATAGAAGGAGAAAAAAAATTACTTGACTAAAGGGGGAAAAATTATGAAGAATTTAAAAGGAACACAAACTGAAAAAAATCTCCTTGCATCTTTTGCGGGGGAATCACAGGCTAGAATGCGGTATACATATTTTGCATCCAAGGCAAAAAAAGAAGGCTATGAACAGATATCTGCTATATTCTCTGAAACTGCTGACAATGAAAAAGAGCATGCTAAAATCTTCTTTAAGTACCTACAGGGTGGCGATGTCGAAATTAAAGCAGCATATCCTGCAGGGGTAATTGGGACTACTGAGGAAAACCTATTGGCAGCGGCTGAAGGTGAAAAAATGGAATGGGGCATGCTTTATCCTGATTTTGCAGATACTGCTGAAAAAGAGGGTTTTCCAGAGGTTGCACGTAGTTTTAGAGAAATTGCAAAAGTTGAGTCTTATCATGAGGGGAGATATCGCAAACTCTTGGACAATGTAAAGAAAAAACGAGTTTTCAAACGTGATAAAGTTGTGAAATGGAAGTGTAGTAACTGCGGTTATGTGCATGAAGGGACTGGGGCTCCTAAGAAGTGTCCGGCTTGTCAACATCCGCAGAGCTATTACGAACTCTGGGTTGAAAACTACTAAGTTTGTGTAGAAAAAAAATGATTTGAGGTAAATTATGACAAAAATTAGAGAGATCTACAAATGTGATATTTGTGGGAATATAGTAGAGGTATTGCACGCTGGTGTTGGCGAACTTGTATGCTGTGGAGAACCAATGGAGTTAATGAAGGGAAAAATCGAAGATTCCACTACTGAAAAACACGTTCCTTACATTGAAAAGACTGCAAATGGTGTTAATGTAAAAGTCGGTCAAAACGAAGATCATCCAATGATAGATAAACACTATATAGAATGGATACAAATCATAGCGGATGGAGCATCATATAGAAAGTTTTTGAAACCTGGTGATAAACCACAAGCTGAATTCAACATTAAGGCGGATAACATTGAGGCCCGAGAATATTGTAATATCCATGGGTTGTGGAAGTCTTGAGTCTAGATATGGGTGATAGATATGGGAGAAATGAAAGAATCTGTTGATAATGTAATACAAATGATGGGAGAGTTGTCAAAGCAACAGCCGGAAACCCTAAGGCATTTTAAAGCCTTTATGGGGTCAGTTCTAAAAGAAGGCACCCTTGACACTAAGACGAAAGAACTTGTTGCTGTTGGAACAGCTATAACCGCTCGATGTAAATATTGTATAGCGATACATGTAGAAAAAGCACTCGAGGCAGGGGCCACTAAAGAAGAAATCTTAGAAGTGGCAACAGTAGCAATACTTATGGGCGGCGGTCCAGCAATGACCTATATTGTTGAAGTCAAAAAAGCCCTTGATGAATTTTTGCGATGATTTCATACAACCAAATTCACTAGTTGAGTAAAATCTGCCGCGAAGTAGATGTATACAAGCAGGGAGAAAGCACCGGATTTTACTTTAAAAGTATGGCGATGCAAGGTATGCGGGTATCTGTGTGCGCGAGATGAGCCGCCAGGCGTGTGTCCCATTTGTAAGGCAAAAAAGGATCGGTTTGCACAGTTTATGTTGTAACAAGAAAGCTCTCAGTTACTAATTGTCTCTGGTAGCTTTTCCGACTAACGTTTTTATAAATTACTAGATGTTATCATTGTTCTGGAGAGAATGAATAAACAGTTTACAGTAGCTTGTATAACCCTTTTACTACTGGTGATTGGTGTAAGCGGTTGTCTCGATAACAGTAATCCAATTAATAACGAAGAGACGGGCGATTATGAAGAATTAGATGCACGCGTTGAGCTTTCAGCGGTGCTTGCTGGGGCACTGAAAGATGGAATAACCAACGACCAGATAGCAAATTTTACAAGAGCGGTTGACATGCTTTCCAACAGTTTACAATACGAGGCCTTATCAGAGTTTCAGAATCTCTCTGACTTGATTGGTCATGAAAACCTTTCCACACTAATTATTGATCCGCCGACGTACAATTCTTCTTTCTTTCATGGTCTTTACTTTACAGACATCCGTGAGGCACGTATCGCTCTGGCTAACATCGATAAAATAAAATCCGATGGTTTTGACACCGTTTTGATTCAGGCACAAATTGTACCTAGGGGCAACGACACCATACTTATCCTAGGAAAAGAAGTTTACAAATTTTACATAAACGCGTTTCATGCCTCTGGTTTTAGAGTATGGCTTGCAGTAGGTCATACCTCGTATGAGTTCTCAAAACAGCTAGAAACCTTTCCTTCTGAAAACTTCCAAATGTTTTATGATCTCTTTGAACCCCACATATTAGAATGGGTAAATCTCGCTGAGAATTACTCTGTTTCTGCTTTCATACCACTTGAGGAACCTGAAGATTTCATGGAATGTGGGGGTACACCTCGTTTAAGCGATGATCAGCAGAATGCTTTAAGCAATTGGTCTCAAGAATTACTTCCAAAAATAAAGACCAGATATTCTGGCGATATCGTTTTTGCGGTCGAGGATTGGAACTCAATGGGATCTATCCTTACCCCCTCAGGTATTCCTTATGATAAAGGGCCAGGATTAAATTATAGCGGTTATTCCTATATTGCTGTAAAGTGCGGCTACTTTAACTGTCTGGCTCGTGATATCTGGTTAAAAGATATGAACGCACGTTTGACTAATGCAAACGGCTATGCTAAACGTGATAGCGTTAGAGGTGTCGTATGGTATGAAGCAGGTACTCCTATGAGTCGCGGATTGAATTTAGACCTGGGGGAACACTTAGTACAGTTAACTGATCAGGAGCAAGAAACAGTTTTTAGCGATATTATAAATATATCTACTGATAACAAATTGAAAGGAGTATTCTTCAAGCTATCTCCAGAGCAACCACACGAGGGTACTTGGAATTTCCTTGACAAACCAGCTGAGATGGTTTTAAGAGAAGCATTTGCAAACGATGGTCACATTGAAGAAAAACCAATTGATAATCTATGGGTCTCTTTGGGGGAAGAACGGCTGAAAGCCATTCAACTCGCTATTGCAAATGACATTCCTTTTGATCCAGATTATTCTCTAGATAAAGGGTATTATGATGGATCCTACCATGAGCTAGAGCTTGCAATAGACGGCGAGTGTATTGGATGTGAGCTTTATTCATAAGATTATTGTTGATTTCTACATCATAAATGTGTGATATATCGATGTCATACCTAGCAGGTTTTAATCAATGTACAGTGAATGGAGAAAAGCAAATCAATACCCAAACTTTCTTTCATATTCTTTATGAGGAAACCACTCAAGAATTAGATTAATGATCATTAATTTGTCTTCAAAAATTGAATATATCAATCTCCATCCATCTGGAAGACCATATTTCCATAAATTATTAATTTGATAATTTTTAATGTAACCTTTAGGCCATAGTTTTCTAGGAATTTTTACTCCACACATTGGATTTTTCTTTAGGTTATCTATTGCCCTTTCGATAAATTCATAAAGTTGTTTATCTTCAAATTTTCCTTCTTTTAACTTATCAAAGTTCTTTTCCAATTTAGGGCTTGCAAAAGCAACATAAATTGGTTTATTGTTCATCTTAATTTCACACCAGAAGATTTGATTTTTTTAATCATTTCAGGATTCCAGGTCCATACGATTCGCCCATCATCGTCTATCAAGATTTTTCCTGATTCTTCAAGATAATCAATTATCATGCAAAACGTCTGATACATTACTTTTTTTGGTAAAGCTTTCCAGAGTTCTGTTTTTTTTGGGTAATCCATTTTTTGAATTGTTTCTTCTACCATTAAAATTGTATCTAGTTGCGGATAGTGTATTTTCTTTGTCATTTCGATAAACCTATTATATAAATTTATATAACTCTTATATTTAAGATTTTTGGTTAAATTCGTCATATTTATCAAATTACATATTGTAAAATCATGATTATATACTTCAAGTAGGGATCATCGAAAGTATTATTTTGTATAATTTATATTAAACTCTAATCATAATTGATATTAGAGTTTTAAAATCTAATCTATGTACAGTGATTAGAAACCTGCTAGGTATTGCTTACTTAACTTGTTGTGTTTATCCCGCTCGACCATCGTCACATGCATCTTCGTCTTCCATGGGCCGTGCATGTTCTGCATGTGCCGGTTGCAAACACAGGTCTACTGGGAGCTGTTTCATTGCTGTTCCACAACACTCTGGTACCTTATCATCATGTGCCGTTACCTTCTTACCGCAGTGTGTACAGGTGTACTCCTTTGTTTCCTTCACGTTATTTTCCTCCTACACAATTTCCTTAATTTTGCAATAATCTTTTACCATGAACGCCAATATGCTCATAGGTTCATTCATGTTCTCAATTATCTCCCAAGTTAAATCAGTACGTAGTCATATATTTTATAATTTACTTATTCAAGAGACCCTAAGGCAATAGCTAAACATAAAAATATGTTTCCCGCTATTGGTTATGAATTGGAACAGGAGAATACATGGACCTCTTTATAACCACATTTGAATCAGTAGCAGTATTACTAGGAATAGGCTTAATCGGCTTCTGGATAATAAAGAAAAAAATCCTACCTGGAACTATACTTAGCCTTCTATCCCCGCTAGCGCTGGAAATTGCACTGCCGAGTCTTATTTTTATAAGGATTATCAGTACATTTTCGCCAGAGGAGTTTCCAGATTGGTGGCAACTACCTCTCTGGTGGTGTTTTTTCACACTAATAGCAGGTGGTCTGACCTTTATCTTCATGTTTGTATCCAAAAAAGATTACCGTAGAGAGTTTGCAATTAGCCTGTTCTATCAAAACGGTATCTTTTTTCCATTGGCAATATTGGTGGGAATATTCCCCAATGACCCATCTTATCAAGTGTATCTGTTCTTCTTTACAATATTTTATCCTCCTCTTTTTTTCAGTACTTACCATTTTTTCTTTAAGGAAAAGAGTAAAAAAATTATTGATTTGAAGAGGATATTCCACCCTGTTCTTATCTTTACAATAATTGCAATTTTGATATCTTCAGTTGGTTTTCAAGACCATGTTCCGAGGGTTGTTAACGATATCGCTATAATGTTAGGTGCGATGACTATCCCGCTAATCCTGTTGATTCTTGGTGGGAATATCTATAATGATTTTCAGAAAAAAGAAAAATGGGAGTTCTTAGAAATAGCTAAATTCGTCACTATAAAAAATATACTATTTCCACTAATATTTTTAGGCATCTTAGTGTTAATCCGCCCGTCTTATCATATTGCTTTGATATTACTCCTTCAGGCTGCTGTTCCACCAATAACCGCGGTACCACTAGTTACTGAGCGGTCAGGTGGAAACCGAGCTATTGTAAACCAGTTTGTAGTAGTAAGTTTTATTTTATCTCTTATAACTATACCAGTGATGGTTTTATTTTTTAGTCATTACTTTATACCATAAAAAAACGGAGGATTAAATGTCTGAAAATATTGTGGAAGTCAAACTGGTAGATAACTGGGATGAAGGAGAAATTGTCGAACTTTACAAAGTGGGGGGGTGGTGGAAAGAAAACTGGGATCCGTCTGGTACAAAAGCATTGATTGCGCGTAGTTTCGCTTTTGCCGTTGCTATAGATCTTTCTTCAGGTAAAGCTGTTGGCATGGGTCGTTTGATATCTGAAGGAGCGTCTGATGCATATATACAGGACTTGGTTGTTTTACCTCGATATCGCAGTCAAGGTATTGGGAAACAAATTGTTGTTGCCTTGGTAGACTATTGTTTATCTAGAGGTATGCGCTGGATAGGTCTTATAGCGGAGCCTGGGAATGAAAACTTTTTCAAAGATATAGGTTTCAAAGTTATGAAAGGTCACGTACCTATGATATATGGGAGCAAGGAGGGATAAGCTCGCTTTCAATTGATGATTTTAAACCTCTTGAGATGGAGAACAAACCTCTTTTTGATAAACACTATGAAAAATATCCTCCAATTCATAGTGATAATGTATTTACAACTCTTGTTAGTTGGATGGAATATTCTGATTATCATTTCACTTTTTTATGTGATAACCTTATAATTTATTCAAAAATAAGCAATCAAATAAGATTTAGACCGCCATCTGGTAGATTTAAAAAAGACGTTTTTTATCAAGTTTTAAAACTTGCAAAAATGCAAGAATCTGACTACCCTTTTGGAGTTGTTGATTTAAAAACAAAAGAATGGGTGTCAAAGATTTATCCAAAAATTAAATTTGGAGGACATAGGGATTTCTATGATTATATTTACCTTTCAAAGGATCTCGCTGGATTAAGAGGATCATCCTATGCAAAAATACGTAATCGTCTTAACAAATTTAAAAGAAACTACAAATACAAAATCGAAAAAATATCTGAAAATAATATGGATAGTATTAGAAAATTCCTTAGAAGATGGTGCCTTTGGAGAGACTGTGAATCTGATCCATTATTAGAAAATGAAAGAAAGGCTATACTATATTCAATGTCACATTTTTTTGAATTGAAACTTTCAGGTATCGCTTTACTCGTAAATGATAAAATCGAGGCTATATCTGTATTTGAGCTGATTAATCCTGATACTGCAGTGGTTCATTATGAAAAAGGATCACCTGATTATGATGGTATTTATAAGGCAATAAATCAAGAAACAGCGTTAATACTTCAAAAAGACTTCAAATTTATCAACCGTGAATCTGATATGGGTTTACCTGGTTTAAGAAAAGCTAAAATGTCTTATCATCCGCATCACAT
>Ga0315555_1000542_pt1 | contig 26591 bp, 26 predicted proteins | sample SalMarSW160380MG_FD_202113 | JGI IMG/M metagenome (GOLD analysis project Ga0315555, IMG submission 202113) | Salt marsh sediment microbial communities from the Plum Island Ecosystem LTER, Massachusetts, United States - Salt Marsh Sediment SW1603-80 ... | reverse complement strand
CTCCAAATACCAGTAAACTCCCTGCTATTACTCCATCTAAACCTCCTTGTATTGGCATATAGGGTGATAAATAATAGAATATAACCGGAAATAGAAGGAATGAAATAAATGCAATTGTTTTACGCAAACCTTGTCTTTTTGGATGTTTTCTAAATGTTTTTAATTCAGTTGTTTTTGCTGATGTTGTTACCATTTTATTCCACCATGGGTATAATTTGTATATTTTATTTTAAAATATTATATATAAAAAGGTTATTATTATAAATTAAAATATTATATATAATAACATATTTATATGAGTTCAGCTTAGGTAAATAAACATAATTAGGTTGAGAAATAATGCCAAGAGTAGCTAAAGAGTCAGTAGATAGGTACGCAATTTTAGGAATGTTAAGTCATGAACCTAAACATGGTTACGATTTAAGAGAAGAGATAACTCAAACTATAGGAATGTTTTGGCCTGAAATAAATTATAGTAAAATATATCCTACTTTGAAGAAACTAGAAAATGAATATCTTGTTGAAATGAAAGAAGTAAAAGATCCAGAAGGAAAAAGACCATCACGAAAGATGTACTATATAACCAAAGGAGGGAAAGAAGCTCTACAAGAGTGGATAGCTGATCCAACAACCTCCACAGATACTAATAATATGTTTACTATACTTCAAGAAACAATGCTCAAGGTTTATTTTGGTGCTGAAATAGGAACAGAGGAAATTATACATGTTCTAGAGGATTTTAAGAAGAAAATTACTCAAAGTGAGAAAATATTAGGTTTTGCTCAGAAGAATTTAGTAGAACATTTAGATATGATGAAAGACCATCACTTTTACTTGTTAACGGTAGAATTAGGCATAGAATTTTCCAAGCTAGTGAAAAAATGGGCTGATAATTCTATGAAAAAACTTGAAGAGTTATAAGGTTCCTTACTTTAGCTTCTTGATGATTCCACAATATCCGCAATTTGGACAGAAACGATGAGTTTTACTATAGCTTCCACCACATCTAGGGCAAAATGAAGCAGTTTCTTCATCTAATTTAACTTGACCTTTATATTTCTGTTTTCCAAAAGTATCAATCTGTGTTATTGGTACATCTACTTCTTCTAAATCTTGTTCAAAATTTAAATCTATATTATTATTTAATTTTCTTGTTTTAAAATAGAATGAAACAACTAGATAGATTATTATTAGGGAGCCAATACTTGCATAAAAAATGAAATCTGTCCAACTAACAGTTTCAGTTATTGGTACAAATACACCTAATATTATTCCTCCAGAAACGATTAACATTGATAGAAAAGATAATTTGAACACTTCAGTTCTAACTTTTTTCTTAACTTCTGAATCTGGAAGCATCAATTTTTCTACTTTAACAGACACTTAAGAATTTTTACTTATCTTAGTTTTTAATTCTAATAATTAGAAAGATTTCTATTTTGATTCTAATAATTAAAAAGACCTCAAAAGAGTTATAAGCCTTCTAAGAGAACTGTTTCTTTGAAGAGGATGAGAAATAAAGTATGTGTACTCTTACTTGTTTTTTGTTTGTTGATTTTACCATCATATGCAATTAAAGCTGAAACTAGCGAGATTCCACAAATTTTCTCACTTTCCATATTAGCTCCAGATTCAAATGAAAAATTAGATTATATAGGAATGCTATTAGAAAACCAATTACCAGAAATAGGGATAGGAGTTAATCATTACTCCATAGCAAGTTGGAATAATATAGCTCCTCGAACTTGGGCATATCCATATAGTGAATATGATTATATCCCGACTTATGCTGAAGGAGGTTATGATATATTAGTTTTTGAAAGAAATTGGGATATAGATTGGGATCCTATTGGTATATACGATACAGGTTTCTGGACTCCAAGAATGATAACTAATTTTTATCAATATTGTAATCCCGTTTATGATAATCTTTTGATTTATTATTTAAGTGAGCTTAACCAAGAAGAGCACAACAATTACGGTAAACAAATGCAAGAGATCCTCTATGAGGATTTATCGAGTATTGCAATAATTTATCCTAGAGCACTTTATGGCTTTAAAGAAGGATTAGTAGGGATTGATGCACAATTATTGAATGTAGGTAGAGAAAGATATGAATATTGGGATGATCCAGATGACCACATCATCAAATATGCTGTTCCAACCAGATTAGAAGGGAACAATTCATTCATTCAGGAAAGTCCGTTTGATAAGATATGGATGCAAGGAATTTATGGTAGTTTATATCAGAGAGAACAGCAAACAAAATTATGGATTCCACAAATTGCAACAAACATAACCTTTAGCGAAGACAAACGTGATATAACAATAACATTAGATCCTAATGCTAAATTCAGTGATGGAAGTCAAGTTTTAGCTGAGGATGTTGAATATTCGTATGAATTACAACAAACAATATCTGTAATGTCCACTTCCTTTGCATATTACAATAATTGGTTAGGAACTAAAAATTCAGTATCAAGTGTTGGTTCGAATATTGTAACTTTTAATCTAACAGACACAAACGCTTATATCTATGATTTTCTTTCTTGTGGAATAATTGATAAAAGCGCTGTTCAGCCAATTATATCGACGTATGGATATAATATTTTTAATGAAGCACCTTTCACAGGAAACGTGAGTGATGTTTTAGTAAAATCTTGTGGACCGTTTATGCTAGATACATATAATCAGACTGAAGGTACAATAAAATTAACCCCTAATCCTTACTATGGTGATATGTTAAGTTGTTCGTCTCCCTTATTAGATGAATTACAATTTGTATATGTTCCAGGAAAAGATACAGCTCTTTCTGAGTTAATTGTAGGTAGTGTAGATATAATAGACGCATGTTATAATCCATTTTTAACCGACCTTGAACCAGCAGGTATAGAAGGAATTCCTGTAAAAACACCTCAATACATTGAATTAGTCATTAATATGAGACATCCAGTTTTTGGTACTGGAGAATTGACACCTCCTGGAACACCTGAAGCAGCTAAATATGTACGTAAGGCAATAAGTCATATTATACCTCGTACAATACTTGCAAACCAAATTTGTGAAGGATTAGCTGTTCCAGCTGCGTCTCCTTGCCCCGATTTGTCTCCTGTTCATGATGACGTTTTAGAACCTTATACTTACGATATTAAATTAGCTCAGGAATATATGGATTTCAACTGGAAAACTGTAACCTCTCCAACGCCTTCAAACACAAATGGTACAAACACTATAGGAGAACCATGGATTATAGTTGTATCTTTGATGAGTATTTTAGGATTAATTTTTACTCAAAAAAACAGGAGGAATAGATAATGATGAAAAAGAAAAGATTGTTTGGTATGATATCTTTTCTATTTATAGTTTGTTTACCAATTGCATTTTCAGCAACAAATTATGAAGTTCAACAAGCTTTTTCTTTAGCTTTACTATCACCAAATACAAGTTCAACCAGATGCCAATGTATGAACATCATAATGGTTCATACTTAGGAATCATTTTAATCGCGATTTTAGTACTGCTAGGAGTTGCAGTTGTAACTATTATTTTAGCATCAAAATCAATGAAAAAATAAGAGAGAGTACTTAAACAAAAAATAAAATTAAGAATGAAGAAACACTATGGTTTCTTATTCATAAGGTTCAAAATCAGATTTTTCTGCTCCGCACTCTGGACAAACCCAGTCATCTGGTACATCTTCAAAAGCTGTTCCAGGAGCCACTCCAGCGTCTGGATCACCTATCTCTGGATCATATACATATCCACAAAGTGTGCAAATCCATTTACCACTCATTTTTAATCCTCTTTATAGATTTTAGGTATCCTTTTTTTGTAAGCTTTATATGTTTTACTCACTTAGCTATTCTTTCAGTCTACCTTGCTAAATTAGAATCTTACCTGCTTTACTATAACAATAATCAATTCTAATTGTAAAAAATGTGGTTTTACTAACAAAAATAATTATTTTACTCGAAATCAAAATCCTCTAATTCTTCATCTTTAGGTTTGAACTCTTCAATCTGAGGATTGAGGGGTTCTTCTTCAACATCTAGTGTTATTGATTCATCTTCTAAAAGTATATCATTGTCGTTGTCATTGACTATTTCCTCTTCGTCTTCTTCCTCTTCTTCTTTCTCTGAATCTTCTTTATTCTCTTCTTCAGTTTCAGCAATTTTTTCTGGTTCAGGTATAATATCTTCTTCCTCTTCCTCTACTATTTCATCAGCTTTTTCTAGAATTTTTTCGACTTTTTCTTTTATGTCGATTGCTTCTTTTATTTCATGTATTGCTTTCTTCCCAGGAACTGGAATTGACATTTCCTCTATTTTTAACTCTATTTCCTTTTTCCCCTTTTCAGCTTGTTCCAGCTCTTTTTCTTTACGCTCTAATTCGTCTGAATCTAAGACTATTTCTTCGTCCATCTCTTCATATTCACTGATTTCTTCAAGGTCCTCTTCAATAGTTTTGAGTTGACCATCCAATTCAAGAGCGTTATCTGTATTTAAATCAATAACATCATCTGGATTTTCCTCGATTGCTACACTCATATCAGCTAAATCTTCTACCCTAAGAGGAAGTTCATGTTCAAAACCTTCCATCTCCACTTCATCACCTGTTAATGTAACTTCATCTGCTTCTAAAGCTACAGTCTCAGTTTGCGTTAAATCAAAGGTTTCATAGGAGGATTTTGCTATAGGAATACCATATGTTTCGATATAAGCCAATAAAGTAGGATCTTTCCTTTTGAGTAAAGTATCTATTTTTTGAAGCTCCATATCGACTTTCTCGATAATTTGAAGTTCATTTTCAAGTTCTTCCTTCTCAAGCATATCTTCTAGTTCATCTTCTACTCGTTCAAGCATCTCTCCTAATTCTTTCAGACTTCTATCAAGATCTAATTTCTCTGTTTTTGCTCTCTCTTCTAATATACCTTCTTGCAGGAAGTAAACATTAGTAACTCTATCTAGAACTTCATAATGAGTATCACGAGCCCCTAAAGGTTCAATTTTAGGCATAAGTTTTCTCAGCGATTCAACATATTTATTGAATTGATTCTTAAGATTGAAAGTAATCTTTTCAGTTATAGCTATAATGATATAATCTCCAACCATATCAATTAGTAAATCTCGTCCATGTTGGCTAACTTCAGTAAGAATTAAATCTTCTTCTAAAACACTTTGTGAGAAGATATTAATTGCAGCTACTAACATTGGTACCAGAGAAGCTTCATCTTTATATTCATGCTTGGTAGTGAAACGGTATTTCATAACAGCTGTATCAGCTTCTACAATTGCTAAACCATACAGTTTTGATGCAACTAGTTTTGGAGCTTTAACAAACTTGAATCCTTGATATTTCTTTAGTGTTTCAGACATTTTGTCAGTTTGCTGAAAGCCTTTTTCTTCTAATATTTCAGCGAATTTTCCTATTTTCTTATCCTTATCAATCTCGTTTAAGAGATCTTGAGAATCTCGTAAAACCTTTGTATAATTGAATCTTTTAGCTAGATCATTAGCATCGGTGAGAGCTTCAATAGCCTTATCTGTTTTCCCTCCGTGTATAAGTAACAATCCTTTTAGTAATTGAATGTCACACATTAGTTTAGGAATAAACTGCTCTTCTGACAAGTAAGTGAGATTATTAAGATAGCTTAAAACAGCTGAATAGTCGTTTAATTCATTGTTTTCATTGAATCTATCGAGATGCAATCCTGCTAGTTCAAACTGAGCTTTAATAAGAAATTCAACATTATTCATATCAGAAGCAGCTTTATTTGAGATTTGTAAAGCCTCTATTGCTTCATCTATTTTTCCTTGTTTTTTGTATAACATTCCTTCATAATAGTAAATATTAGGTTTAACTCTCAATTCTCCTACTTCATCTAAACGCTGTTTACATATCATTAAAGATGATTCAGCTAGTTCAAAATTTGAACGTTCAATAGCTATCCAAGTGGATAATAAATAAGGTTGTATAAGATTCAAATCATATTCTGATTCTAATTGAAGAGCAACATCCAACATCTCTTTAGCTTCTTCATAATTCTCAAGTAATAAGCTAAGTTCTGCAATGTTGGTAGCACTTACAGCTTTTGCCCTGGGATTTTTCGATACTAGTTGATGAATTTGTCTTAACAATCTAATAGAACGTTCATAATCTCCTCTAGCAATCTCAAGTTTTGCAGAATTGTTTAGAAGGCTTGCTCTATCAGCTGCAAGTCCTGTTTCTTCTGTTGGGATAATTGCAGCATTCAACATCTTCTGTGCTTTTTTAAACTCACCTTTGTTAATGAAAACGTTAGTAATAAGATTTAGAGCTACAGATTGGAAGTAGGGATCATTTTGTTGTACTGCACTTTGCAAAACATTCCTTGCTAGATCTTCTACTTTACTAAAGTTATTTACTAATAAGAAAGCTTGCGCAGCTAAAGTGTAAATGAGAAAAGTGTATAGTTGTCCCTCAAAAATATCTGGATATAATTCAGCATGGCTTTCAATTTCTTCAACTGTTGTAAGTGCCATAGGATAGTTTTGCTCACCATAAAGGAGTAAAAACTCCAATCCACCTGTTATAAACATATGTAATGGAGAATTTAGAGAATCATCATATTTTTGCTGAAATTGAAGTTTTAGACTTACTATTTTATTTGTTTGATTTAGTCTTGAAAATGCGTATGCTCTATATAAAAAGAATTCTGGTTTTGTGAGATTTTCCGTAAGATCTAATACAGATTTAAAATCTCGTGTACATATAGCAATATCAACTACTAAATCTCTAACTTCAGTACTTACTTCATTATTTAAAGCAAAATTAACACATTTTTTTGTAAAGGCATTTAAAGGTTTTTTATTTGTGTCTGAAATAGAATCTATTATTGTTTGTATAGGTTCTTCTTCAAAAGCTTTTGAATGTCGTTTACTGAAAGGACTGTACATCTAGATACCTCTTATACCCTAATGTAGATTAGTCTATGAACTTATATACCAATGTAAGACTAGCGAATTCTAATATTTATGTATTAAAAAAGAATATTTAAACATTCATTTAGCAACGGTACTTTTTAAATTAAAAAATCAATAATTCATACTTTCTGGGAGAGGAGTTTCAACAGTTTTTCCATTTCTTTTTTTATGAAGAAATTTTTGCATTATTATTGGAATCATAATGGCTATAGGATAAGCTAATGTGACAACAGGGAAAGTCCAAGGTAGAATTTTTCCTGCTGCATCGTAAATAACTCCACCTATTGTTGTTCCTAGAGCACGTGTAAGTCTTCTCCCTGCTGAAACAAATCCCGTTGAAGAACCTCTATATTTTGGAGGAAGCCAACTATAAAAGAAAGAGTTCCATGCAGGTCTCGACATATTAGCTGAAGAGCTTCTAAGAACAAAGAAGGTAGAACCTAAAATCAGACCTGGACTTAAAGCTAGTCCTAATGCTAATGCTGGAACTGCGAAATGCAATATTGCTAGTATCTTCTCATTTCCAATCTTTTTACTCAGAGGTACAATAGCTAAACTACCAAATGCTATACCAGCGTTGGAAAGTGCGAGTATTATAGCCCATTCCATATCACTCGCTCCAAGATCTTCTATCATATATCTACGTATAAAAGGGATAGCTACTCCAGACGTAAAACCGATTATTGATTCACAGAAAAAGAATGCTACAAGTTGAAAACCTATAGGTTTTTTACTCTCATTTTCATAATTTTTCCAATCCTCTCCTTTGGAAAGATTACCAGCTTCTTTTTTAGAAGTATCAGGAACAGGAAATCTGAATGTTAAGAACATAGTAACAATCAAAAAAATAGCAATAAACAGTATTATATTCATATAAGGGGACTTGTCTGCAATTAAATTAAAATAACCAATATTTGATCCATTCAGATAAACAAAATTAGCATAATGTGTTCTAAAATTAGCATAGATAGTCAAATAAACTCCACCTAATAGAGGTGCTATCACTCCTGCTAAATTCCAGAAGAAATGCATGAAACTGAAAAATCTCGTTTTTTCTTCTTTTGTTGAAGTTATATCTGCAAGAAGTGTTGTAAGTGAAATTTGAGTTAATGATCTTGAGACACCAAATAATGAATAAGCTGTGATCATCCAAGCTTTTAAATCAGTGAAACTAGTAGCATAAAACAGAAACATTGACAATCCTGCAGCTCCTAAGCCAGCAATCATTGTGTATTTTCGTTTTTTTACGTCAGTTATGTAACCTAATCCTATAATTAATCCTGACGCTAAATAGCCAGATACAGCAAAAATCAGGCCATAATAAAAATCACTCCAATTAAGGAATATAATGAACAGAGGTACAAAATATTGGGTTAAACGATTACTTAATCCTATTAATGTTCTATAGAATATAATCGAATAAGCCTTGTTATTTTTACCTCGGTTAGACATAGATAGAGCAAAACTACTTATCCGTTTAAAAAATATTCTGAAAGTTGTAGTTATTCGTTTTCAAGTTTGTTTATTAAATCAACAAGAGGTTGGCTATGAGCAGCAATATTAGTTTCAAGGTCAAAATATTTGGAGTTTTTGACTATTTTATGAATGTTTATAGTAATATCTGCTGCATGAGCTTTGTCTTTTTCAGCACCAATAAAGATACAATTACCTTTAACCTTAGCTAACTGCTCTTCACTAATCTTGAACTTCTTTTGTGTGAGCATAGTTTTTTTAACACGTTTTACATTATAAGCATCAAAATATCCAAAATACTTCTTTGCTTGTTCTTTTTGGCTTCTGTCTAAATAAATATATTTGAGTATAAATTTAGCTACTGGTCTTACAAATAGATACCACAGAGGACGATTCATTATATAAACAAAAGGCCAAGTATAACTTGGAACTTCAATCCTCAGTACAGGTCCTACCATATAAACCGTTCTAGGTTTCAAAATCCCCATGCTCATTGCTAATAATGTGAATCCTGCTCCATAACTTGAAGCAATCATTAAATAATCTTCTAACATTAGATAATCAACAATTTCAGCTATATCTCGTGCAAATCTTTCAGGGGAAAAATCTGGTCTTTTTCCTAATTGAGCAGTGTGTTTTTCTCTGGTTTCTATCACATATATTCTATAATCTTTCATCATCGCGAGAAGCAATTTATCCCAAGCACTGGGTAAGCTACCAAAACCTGGTAAAAGTACTAAAGTATCTTTTATTTCACCTTCTGGTTCGTAATAATGCACTCTCAAAAGATCTTTTCCAGTATCTCCCACTTGGACATAGAGTTGAGTTGCAAAAGGCTCAAATTCGGAGCTCATAAATGTTTTTTTTATTTGTTATTTTTAAATTTATACCTAAAATTGAAAAATCAAGGTTGACAAATTCATACAATAATTAATAAGCTTGAAAAACAAAGTGAGTTGAATTTAATGAACATAGAACAAGCAATTGAATTTTTTGCTGATACTTCTAAAACTGTTGAAGACTTTTACAAAACAGGATTATGTAGTTATTGTGGAGCATGTATTCTTGTTTGTCCTAAAAAAGCTATTAGTTATAAAGAAATGGAAATCACAGTGAATGAGGATTGCATTTACTGTGGAAAATGTCTTCAGATTTGCTCACAAAATCAGAAACTACGCTATGTCACTAAAATGAGTGAAAAAGCAGATAATTTTTTCATAAGCGAATATCTACCAAGATTAAGAGATATCCCTTTTGGTAAATTTGAAGGGTTTTATATCACTAAATCATCCAAAGAAACTGTTTTGAAAGAATCAATGGTTGGAGGTACAACTTTGTCTTTAATTTTATATGCTCTTAACAGCTCACAAATTGATGCTGCGTTGATTACAGATTTTGATTCGAACGGATTTCCTACAGGTAAGATGGTAAAATCTGAAGAAGAACTTTTAATTTCAGGAGGAAGTAAATACCTTCCTTCTATGTCCTTAAGTAGGTTATCTAAGATAATTGAAGATACAAACATTCAATCGTTAGCAATTACGTCTTTACCATGCCAAGCTTATGCAATAAGGAAGTTTGGAACAGATCCAAAAACAGCAGTTTTAAATTCAAAGATTAAACTAGTTTTAACTTTGTTCTGTGGTAGCGGACTACCTACAAAAAATGATTTGAAAGAATATCTAAAAAAGAATAAGGTGAAAGAAGAACTTTCAAATCTTCAGGTTACAAAGAAGAAAAGAAAGAAATTTTGGAGAATCAATCCTCAAGATCAACAAAGATACATTTTCAGTACTCCATCAAATAAGGAGTACAATTTTTCATCTAGAAAAATTCTTGGAATGAAAACAAAAGACAATTGTAGGTTGTTATGTCCTGATTATACTGGATATTTCTCTGATATATCAATAGGAGCGGCAGGAGTAACAACAAACTTAACTATAACAAGAACCAAATTTGGTGAAAAGTTATTTCAAGAAGCTCTACAAGCAAAATACATTAAGCAAAAGAATCTGAATTTTTTAGAATATTTTCTTATTAATATTATGGGAAATAAAAAAAGGCAAAAAAACCATTTAGCTTATGAAAAGTGTTTTTGTGATACAAGATTTTACTAAAGAAAACGTTAAATAATATAACTTATCATCTATTGAATGACCTATGGTTGACATCACGCAAACTGGATTAATTATACTAGAATTAGGATCTATTTTAGTGGTTGGATTCTTAGGAGCTAGAATACTTAAAAAAATACATATCCCTCAGGTTTTAGGTTTTATCGTGATGGGTTTTATAATAGGATTACCTAACAGATACATCTGGAAAAATGGTAATGTCAAGAATTTTATTACTCCAGATTTTTATTTCTGGCAATTTGGAGGAACAAGTCATGTAATCTCATATGATTTCATAGGAAATATTACACCTATTTTAGTAACTTTAGCACTTGGGATCATAGGTTTTAATATTGGAGCAGAACTATCATGGAAAGAACTTAAAAAAATAGATAAGAAACTTTTCATAGTTCTCTTAACAGATAGTATAGGAACATTTCTTGTGGTTTCTTTACTAACTGGGATAGTAACAACTACCATCTATCATGATCCTATTTGGTGGAATTTTGCTTTTATCCTTGGAGCATTAGGAAGCGCAACAGCACCAGCTGCTACAGCAGACGTACTTTGGGAATATAAGTCAAAAGGACCTCTCACACAAGCAGTTCTATTTATTTTAGCATTTGATGATATTATCTCTATTTTTCTTGTTCAGATTACTACAAGTATAACAAAAGGTGGTCTTCCAGAATACCATTTTAGCGCTTTACAGGTTTTTTCTGAATTTGCACTTGAAGCTTTTGCAGCAATTGGTATTGGAATAATAGCAGGAATAATTATAACTTGGGCAATAAACAGAGTTAAAGATCATGCTGAAATTCTTGAACTAATCATTGGAGGAGTAGTGGTTATAATAGGATTAACAATATACATACATTCTTCTTCCATTCTTGCAGCAATGTGTTTAGGGATTATGATTGCAACGTTTACGCGTTCAGAACAAAAAACTGAAGCTGTGTTTCATGATATTTTCAAAATAGGAACACCAATAGTTTCTCTATTCTTCATTGTAGTTGGTTTCAATATCAATCCAGCTGATCTTCAATATATAGGTCTTATTGGAGTTATATATCTTGTGGGAAGAACAATAGGTAAGGTTGGATTTGTAAACTTAACGGCAAAAGCTATGAAGTGTAAACCTGTGATTAGCAAATATTTAGGGTTTACATTATTTAGTCAAGCTGGTGTAGCATTAGGTTTAGCAGTTAGTATAGATGAAACATTTCAAGGGACAATATATGCTGATCATGCACATCTTATTTTCACAACTATCACAGGAACAATAGTTATAGTTCAACTCATTGGTCCAATTCTTGTGAGATGGGCAATTCATAAAGCTAAGGAAGTTGGAGGAAAAATTACACAATTAGAAGTCGCAGCAGCATTGCTTGCAGATGAAGCAGCTGATAAGATTATAGAAAAGGCAAGTGTCAGCGGACAAGAAAACGACATTAACGTTGAAAAAAAGAGAAAAAAAGTAAAAATAACAAAACTTGGTGACAAAATTTCTAAATTAAAATCCAATCTAAACAAAGAAAACTTAAAGGACAAAAAAAATTAATAAACCAGTTTTTTACATTGGATAACATTTTTTAGGTGCTAATATTTTCTTCTTTTATGGAAGACATAATGGAAGATGTTTTTTCCAAAATTAAAGAAATGAAAGCGGATGAGTTTCCAGTAAGAGAGGTTCCAAAAATCTTAGGAAGTTCAGGATGTTCAGACTTATTAGATTTTCTAGTAGATGACAAAAGTTTAGCTGCTATGGTCGTTGATGATAATGGAGAATATATAGGCTTAATTACATTAAGACACTTATTATCGTTAATAAGTACTAAACATACCGAAATAATTGAAATATTTTCAAGAACTCATGTACTCTCATGTATAACTGCATTAGATTTATTGAGATCAGATATTCCTATAGTTAAAGATGAAGATACAGTAGAAAAAATTGCTACACTTATGGAGAGATATAACACAGTTTTCCTCCCACGATCTACTGATAGAAAAAGCAAGGTAAAAGGATTGATTTTTCTCGCTGACATAATGAAAGTTCTAAAAGACAATTGGGTAGGAGCTTGTATTGATTTTGATGAATAACGTGGAGCTAGAAACATGAGTTTTAATTTCAATGTTTTTCTTTATCTTGGTATAGCCTTAATTTCAGCTAGAATTTTAGGAGAAATTTTTGAAAGGTTAAAACTTTCATCAATATTAGGAGAATTATTTGCAGGATTCCTATTTGGTGGTCCTATTTTCTTACTTTTTGATTTAAATGAAATAAATATTGGAGGAGATTTTCCTTTCATTTTTATTGGTCCTGAAAGTATGAAGGAAAGTATTGAACCCTTTGCACAAATAGGGATATTATTATTATTGTTTATAGTAGGAGCTGAAATCAAGACAAAAGAATTGCAAAGAGCTGGAAAAAGGAATCTATTAATCTCTATAACAGACGTATTCATTACTTATAGTCTAGGATTTCTATTTAGTTATGTTCTTTTCTCTTCAACATCCTCTTATCATATGATAGAAGAAAATTCGGTAGTAGGTGTCTCAGCGTTTTTTGCATTAATTTTCGTTCCAACAAGTATAGGAACCACAGTAAGAACACTAAATAATATGAAAAAATTAAACACAAAAGAAGGTCAAACATTGTTGAGTTTGGCTGTATTTGATGATTTTCTAGGACTCTTTCTATTACTTGTTATTTCAGGAATACTTTTTTCAGGTAATTCTATTTTTGGTTTAGGAACTACTCTTTCAATTGTCGTTCAAATTTTGTTTATAGCATTACTTTTAGTTATAATTCTATTTCTTTTACCAAGAACTTTAGAGTTTTTTGAGAATAGGTTCAACACTTTCTCATTGGCTGCTACTAGTTATTTCTCAATAGGGATTGTATTAGCGTTTTTACTAATATTAGCTTATTTTGCAGAATATCTTGGAGTCTCAGCAGCTATAGGTGCTTTTCTTCTAGGAATAGGAATGCAGAGAAATAAATATTTGATGAGTAATACACTTCAAACATTTACAAAAATAGGAGAAGGATCATTTATACCTTTATTCTTTTTCTCTGTTGGTAGTTCCTTTGTATTAACTCAATTTAATCCACTTTTTTTAGTGATTATACCACTAGTAATCCTATCAAAAGGAATAGGTTCATTTACTGGTGCAATGTTTTCAACCAATCCTATAGCAGATTTTTTAAAAATGATGCATAAAAAATCTGGGGATCTTGAAAGTAAACTGATTGAAGAAAATAAAGTAAAAGTGAATAAGTTCTTTGTTTGGTGGCAAAGAAAAAAACCCGACATCATCTCTTCAGCTAGAATCGCAACTGGTATGATACCAAAAGGAGAAATAACTTTAGTAATTGCTGCTATAGGTTTATATGAAGGAGCTAAGATTTTTTCTTCAAATTCAAATGCATTAGCTTTCACTAATGATCTTTATTCAGTAGTTATTTTACTTGTTTTGATAACTGTATTCCTAACACCAATATTACTAAAATTAGCTTTTCAAACCTCAAAAGTTAAAACACAAAACAGTAAAAAGAAGCAGAAGAAAAACGAACAACAATAATTTATTCTTCCTCATCTCTTTTTAACAGATAACGATTTGCAAAATGTTGAATCAATTCTTTAGCCGCGTTGTAATCGACATTTAGTTTATCTCCCCAAATAGATTTTGCACGCTTGAGTTTTCCCATAAGTAACCCTAACTTTAGACCAGTTAATGTATTACGTGTAAAAAGTTCGCTTCCCTTGAAATTAACAACTCCATATTCTTGCATAATTTTCCCATATTGCTGACATAATTGACTGTATTCTTCAGTTGCTTCTTCAAGCTTAGAATCTAACTCTTTCATTGTTATCATCTCATTAAAATCAATGCTTTCTAGAAATGGATAGAAAGTAATTAAATGATCTACAAACTCTTCTAAATCAAGAAAAAGATCAGCGATTTGATCAGGAATCCAGATATTATATTTCACTTTATCACTCATACTATCACCTAAATTTTATTTAAGGATTCAAGAGCTTCTCCTAAAGCTACTATTGTCATGTAATCATCTTCATACTCATCTAAAAGTTTGTACTGTATCTTAATTTTCTTTTTAGTTTCAATAAGATCATCTGCTTTTTGCCTAGTTTTTTCTTCTAGCAATTTAATATTTAAAAATGTCAAAAGATTCTGCCAAGTATCCAAATTGATGAAATCAGAAGATTCATCGAGAAATTGCTCGATCTTATTAACAATTCGATCTGGATTACTGTCTAGTTTTTTAGCGAGCTTAATCAGGTTCTGTTTCTGTTGATAATTTAGCTCATATTTAACAAATTTTTTCTTCTTTGAAAAAACCATTTTTTATTCACTTCCTTCTCTAAATTTCTTATCAATAACATATGTATCAACTGCAGAAAGAGTCATTACTTCAACTGTTTTAGCTATTGTAACTTGTTCATTGAATTCGGGATCTAAACCTGCAACACCACAAGCTTGAACTACTTTATAAATTGCAATTGAGGAATCAACTTCTGATAAGAGCTGTTTCACTAGTTTACATTCGAATGAAATTACAGAATTAACATAGATTGGCACAGAAACTGCTTCTCCAAGTTGAAAATTTTTATCTTCAATTGGAAAATGTGCTAAAACAGCTATTAAAAGAGGATCTTCACCCTTTCTTAATAGGTTAAGACTCAGCTCTTTGGGTGCGGAATTTGTACTTAGTTCAACAAGAATCCTCTCATCTTTTAAAGAAAAGTATCTAGTTATCATAAAGTATTTCCTATTCTCTAAATTACCTGTAATTCCTAACATTGGACTGATTGAATTCAGAAATTGAGATAAAGCTGGAGATAGTTCAAGTCTATCAAACATAAAGTGAGAATAAATCTACTATTTAAGAAAGTTACTCATCTTGGGTCTTTTGAAACGAATAAGTTATATGCTTTTAAGATATAATTAGTTCATGGAAGAGTTAACTTTTAAAGAATTTTTCGCGAAATCTTCAGCTATTCTTGAGAAATACAGATCAAATTTAGCTCATTTACGAAGTTTGAAAGAACAGATTGAAAAAAAGTTCTTTATACCTGCTGAAATGGTCGAACATTTCTATGCTAATAAAAGTGAGTATTATACATGGCAAGAATCACAAGATTCAATCATTAGTCTTGAAGAAGCTCATAATGAACTCGTAAGTAATATGATGGATGCATTAGGTGATCCAGAAGTTTATCAATATTACTTGAAAGACAAGAGAATTCCAGTTTTAGTATATCCCGATGAAGATGATGATGAAGATGATGAAGATGATGAAAATTCAGAAGAAGAGGATATTGACAGTGATAAATTAGCAGATCAATTAGCTAAAGAGATTGTTGATGAAATTACTAAAGAGAAAAAAGATAAAGATAAAGATTAGAACAAATATTTGATAGATCGAACAATACTTCTATTATCTTAGTCCCTAAATGGAAGAATATTTTAAGGTACTAGAGTTGTATGAACTGATGGTAAAAATCCTTGGAAATTATAACAGACGATTCTTTAATATCAAAATAACAGCTTTAATGATATTTTGTCTCATATTAGTTTCACAAAAAAATTATGTTTTATCAGATAGTTCCACCTCTAATTTTAGTTGCATTAGGTACAAAATCACCGAAAACACAACCAAATATTTTGAAGGATATAATCTATATATACTTGAAAGAAAGTGGGCAGATACAGGAATTGTAGTTGATAGAAGAATTCTGATTACTGATATGAATGAGAATATTGTTCTTGAAAAGAACATAAGCTCAACTGATGAGATAGCTGATATCGAATTTTACAACTCAACTACTTTAATTTATGGTGATTCTGAAGCTGTTAGGTTGTGGAATATAGAAACTGATACACTCTCTATTCTCGGATTTGGAGGACATCATGATATTGAAGTTAATTACCTGAATAAAACGTTTTTAACTTTAGGATTCTACACTATCGAGATTAATGGAAGTACATATATCTATGATTTAATTAATGAATATAATTCAACAGGTTCTTTATTGCGTTCATTTGATACAAGAAATTATGTAGAACCTTGGCAAACTTGCCCTTATGAAGATCTGGTAAATGCATCTAAAGACATTACGCATGCTAATTCTCTTTGTTTTGATGAAGATGAAAAGATGATATATCTGAACTGTAGAAACACAAATACATTTTATAAAATAGATTATGAAACTGGAGAAAAAGTGTGGGGGATAGGAGAATACGGTAATTTTAATTTATACAACATATATGGAAAAGAAAAAGACATTCTTTTCTATCACAGTCATAGTCTTGAAAAAATAGGTAAAAATAAATTTCTTCTCTTCGATAACGATTTTCATAATCAAACGAACGCATTAAATAAACAATCGAGATTTTTGGAGATAACAATTGATGAAAAGAAAATGATCGCAAATATAACTTGGGAATGGATTAGTCCAACAGAATATTGGACTCCTATTTGGGGTGACTGTGATTTGTTGCCTAATGATAATAAATTCGGTGTACTTGCATATACCTCTGATACAATTGATGAGACCGGTTCAAAATTTGTGGAAGTAAGTCCTGATGGTGAAATTGTCTGGCAATCAAATTCTACTCATGGAGATAATATGTACTATGAAATCTACAAAGTCGAGAGAATCAGATTTACACCTTTTGTTTTAGAACCAAAATTAGTAAATACTGGAAATGAGCTTATTGCTGAGTGGAATGTTTGGTATAATTTCAAATCTAAAACTAATTTTACGGGACAATACTTCTTGTACTTAAATAATGATTTAATACTGAACAACAGTATTGTGTTCCCCAAGTATTGGCAATCTAAAACCATTAGATATAATTTAGGAGATATTGAACCTGGGGATTATGAATTATCATTAATTCTTGCGGATAAAAAAGGACATTTATCTAATGAATCAGAATTCTATAATGGACCTTTTAATTTTAAAATTCTAGATAATTTAATTGCTATTTTAGGCATTTCTTTAGGAGTTGGGGTCCCTATAGTAATTTTTTGTATTTTAATAATTCTCAGACATTTAAGAAGAATAAAATTAAATTAGTTTATATGAGTAAATTAACTTGAAATAGTTCTATGGATTTTTAATGATAGCAAGAAAATCAGAGAGTATCTGTTGAGTTAATCCCCAAATTTTGTAATGTTCCACACGATAATATTTCCGAACTTCACCTTTTATTAAACCATTTTCTAAAGTTTCAGGATCTAAGAGATGATCTATTTTTGTTAGAAAATATTCTTGTACTTCTTCAGGATTTATCTCAATTTTTGGATTACCTAGTATAAAACCTACAAAAGGATAAACATAATTTTTGCTTGTTGAAATTAGAGGTGGTAATCTTCCTTTCAAATCTATATTCTTCCTATGTATTCCAACTTCTTCTTCCGTTTCTCTTAATATTGTCTCTGTTAAAGTATTGTCCTTTTCTTCAAATTTACCACCAGGAAAAGAAATTTGACCTTGATGCTGACGTAAATTTTCAGTTCTTTTAGTGAAAAGTAATTCTTTTTTTTCAATAAAAACTGGTATTAGAACTGCTGCTAGTCTAAGATTAGGTTTAATAGATAGGAAACCATCAATTGGATTTAATTTTTCTTCTATATTTTCTAGCAGTCCCATGAATTTTCACAGATTTTATTGTTTTTTAATTCTTTGAATTTAGTTACATTATATCTTATTCATCTTTATATTTTAATGAAAAAGTATTTTTAATCCATTCTCGTATTCCTTTTTCATCTTTAGATTTTGGCTCTAATCCTTCATTTGGTTGCTTCTTTCTTCGCTTCTTCATTGTAGAAGACAAATCTTTTTCTGAGACTAATTTTCCTTTTTTAAATTTAAGTTCTAACACAGTTTCATAGGAAGAAGCTCTTTGAAAACCCATATGAACGTACATACTTTGAATGAAATCTTTTGCAATTAGAATCTTTCCTGAATATTCAAGTTTAAGATTTACATATTGGTAATGGAGACGTAAACTATCTTCACGAATCTTAGGTTTAATACCATTTAACTCAAGTTCTTCTTCATTATTAATTTCCATATTGACGAGAATCAAATCCTCATCTTCTATAGTATAGCAGAGTACAAAACCTCTCCAGCAAGCAGTGGTTGCAGCGTTTGGTAAGAAACCATAATCTAGTGGTGAAAATGGTTCTCCTTTTGTGTACCCAGATAAAGAATAAACTTCTCCTTTGTAAAGGAAGGAATCATTAATCTGACCTGTCATTTCAAAAAGATATTCTTTCTTAATATAAAATATATTTGCCAAGTAACCATAATAAATCTAAATAAATGATAGGAAAAAATTGATGTTTAAACTCAATTAAAGGTCGATAAAATTGAAGTAAAGAGATTAGAAAGTTGCTTTTATCTCTTTATCTAATTCGTTGACTTTTTCGTCGACACCTTCAATAAGCCCTTCTAGCTCTGCATACATCTTTTCAGCATATTCTGCATCTTTATTTTTAATCCATCCTAAATTGATCTCAACGTTATGCAACGCACTCTTAAGACCAGTTAAAGCACACAGTGCACCTACAGCAATATCAGAAAGTGCTTGTCGATTTCCTTTTGTTCCCATTTCAATTTGAAGATCAATCACTTCTCTGCAAGCTTTACAAGTTTCAAGAGGAACTTCTGCAGCTATTTTATACTCAGCTAATATTTTAGCTGAACGAGCAACTTTTTGTTCTTCTGTATCTTTAGGCATACCAAAAGCTTTGATTACACCACTGAAAGCATTAGCATCTTTATCTGTCAGTTCTGTTAATTTCTTACGAAGAGTTTCAGTCTTTTCAAGCTTAGCTTTGAAAAATTCTTCTACATCTTCGTAACCTTCTTTACCAATGGTCAATCTAGCAACCATCGATCCTAGAGCAGCTCCCATAGCACCAGCTAAACAAGCTGCGGCTCCACCACCTGGAGCAGGAGAATTACTAGCAAGCTCATCTAAAAACTCAGTTATTACTTTATCTATTAACATTTCAGCCATTTTATTCACTTTTTCCAAAAATTCTTTTTTCGATAATTTGAGATCTGTCAAAGTTATTTAATTGTAAATAGTTTTCTGCAGCATCAAGAAGAGCATCTAAAGGTAGCATACCATAAATTTCTGATTCTGTTACTGCAACACCATATCTTTCAGCTTCACGCTTAACCATATCGAAAACTCGATGTAAAGGAGTTCCTGTATAATTAGTTACATTCATTGAAACTTGAACAACACCTCTTTCTTCAATATTCATAGCTCCAGCTTGAATAAATCTTAATCCTCCTCCAGAGAATCGGATATTTCTAGCAATAGCTTTAGCAACTTCCATATCATCAGTATTCAAGTAAATGTTGTAAGCTATTAGAAAATTACGAGCACCAACATTGGTTGCACCAGCTGTTGGATGAACTTTCCTCTCTCCAAAATCGGGAATATATTTATCATTAGTTGCTATTTCTTCTTTCAGCTGTTCATATTGGAAGGATTTTGTCCTGTAATTCTGAAGTACTTCTCTTTCTGGGATAATAGCAGCGTCTCCATATAGATAAATAGGAATTTTCAAATCTTTAGCAATTTTTTCTCCAAGTTTCTTAGCAAGTTCAGCACATTCTTCTAAACTAATATCTGAAACAGGAATAAAGGGGATAACATCTGTAGAACCAAAACGGTTATGTTCTCCTTCATGTTGGTTTAAGTCTATTAATTCAGCTGCTTTTTTACATCCTGCAAATGCAGCTTTAACGCATTCATTAGGTTCTCCAATGAATGTAACCACAGCACGGTTGTGATCAGGATCCATACGACTGTCTAAAAGAGTGATTTTACCAGCTTTTTTAATAACATCAAGAATCTGATCGATAACCTCTTGCCTTCTTCCTTCTGAAAAATTAGGCACACACTCAACTAAAGGCATTTTTTCACCTTGTGCTAGCAACAAGAATTGAATATAAATAGTTTAGCATGGAAGCTTTAATTTTGATCCATTAGGATAAAAAACAAAAATTCTCAGAGTTCTTTTAAAATATCTCTGAGAATATTCATACCCTCATCAATTTCAGATTCATTAACATTTAAATAAGGTCTGAAACGAATTGTTTTTTCTCCACAACCTAAGAGTAAAAGATTCTGTTTGTAAGCTTGTTGTTTGACCTTGTTTCTTTTCTCAGCACTAGTCAAATTAAAAGCAATTAAAAGACCTAGTCCTCGTGCATTAGAAATCTTTTCGGAGAAATCTTCTTGTAACTCCTGAGTTTGACGTAGCATATACTCTCCCATCTTAGCAGCATTATCTACTAGTTTTTCCTTTTCAATAACTTCAAGATATTTAGTTGCTCGAAACATATCAACTAGATTTCCTCCCCAGGTACTATTAATTCTGCTACTTTCTTCAAAAACACTTTTTTCAACTTCTTTGATTCTATTGGAAGCGAGAATTCCACAGACTTGCATTTTCTTTCCGAAACAAAGAATATCAGGTTGACCACCTTCAAAGTGTTCGAAAGCCCAGAATTTGCCTGTCATACCTACTCCAGTTTGAATTTCATCATATATTAGTAAAAAGTCATGAATATCTGCTAGCTCTCTTAACCTTTTAAAGAATTGAGGACGGAAATGATTATCTCCCCCTTCTGCTTGTACAGGTTCAATAATTAAACATGCGATATCATCGCCATATTTTTCTACTGCTTCGTGTATTTCTTGAATGCTCTTATCTTCCGCAATCATTATTTGTTCGAAATTTTCTTCGATTGGAAAAGTTACTTTTGGATTAGATACACGAGGCCAATCAAATTTAGGATAATATTTGGTTTTTCGTGGATCAAAAGTATTGGTTAAACTCAATGTATATCCTGATCTCCCATGAAAAGCTTGTTTAAAATGAATAACTTTACTCCCCAATTCATTGGTATATCCTTTTTTGAAATTCTTTCTAACTCTCCAGTCAAAAGATGCTTTTAAAGCATTTTCTACTGCTAAAGCTCCACCACTAATTAAGAACAAATTTGGAAGAAAACCAGGTATCCCTACTCTCCCAAAAGTCTCAACAAATTCGGCCATTTCTTCTGTATAAAAATCTGAACAACTTGGTTTATTTACTGCTACTCTTGCTAATCTTTTTAAGAAATCATCTTCCAACAAATTTGGATGATTCAATCCTATAGGAGAAGAAGCAAAGAACGAGAAGAAATCTAAATAACTTTTACCAGTTTTTTTATCAACTAATCTGCTTCCATGGCTTTTATCAAGGTCGACAACCATATCAAAACCATCAGCGAGCATATATTTGCTTATAATTGAAATAGCATCCATCATAAAACACTTCCTTGGCTCAGAATATAACGAATCTTTATAAAATCATCTGAAGAGACATTGAGAATTAAAATAAGAATTTCAAAGTGGTGGAAAATGCCGATATTGAAGAGGAAATTTGAGTGGCTACCACACGAAGTATTTAACCACTCATGCATCCTCTTGGCAAGGGGGCCTATCGGCATAAAAACAACCGTTTTTCTTTTTAAATACATTCTAATAGTTTCATCCGCAATTGTTAGAAAGCTTTTAGTAGCTATTTTAGATATTTTTATAGTAAAAAAATGCTATTTGGATGAGAGAAATGCAAGATGCAAAAATTCATGTTGGATGTACAGGATTCAATTATGAAGACTGGAAAAGTAGTTCAGGAGGTTTTTATCCTTCCAAGATTAATAATTTGGATTTACTTGAATATTATAGTACCCGATTTACAACTTGCGAGATAAACTCAACATTCTACGCCTTTCCTAAATTCCAAACAACTACAAGATGGGCTAAATTACTTCCTGAAGATTTCATCTTAACAGCAAAGATACCTAAATCAATTTGTCAATCTGATTATCTTTCAGGAGTTGAAAAACAGCTTAATGATTTCCTAAATATAATGAGTCCTCTGAAGAAGAATCTTGGTCCTCTTGTCATGCAACTCCAACCCAGTTTTGAGAGGAACGAAACTAATCTAGAACAAATAATTGAATTTATTGATTTCTTTCCTCACAATGAATATGAACTAATAATAGAATTTAGGCATGCAACATGGTTTAACCAAGAAACCTATGATCTCCTTAATGAAAAAAAACTAGGGATTGTAAGCTCGTACCTACCATACATAAAATTTAATTTATTCGAAGAAGTGAAAAAAGAATATTTCTATTTGAGACTAATTGGATCTCATCAACAACCAATTGGTCTAGGAAGAGAACTCAAAGATAGAACTAGTTTAATAGAAAAAACAGCACATGAGTTACAAGAAGCTTATCAAAATAATCCAAATAAGAGCAGTGGGTATGTTTTTATCAACAACCACTTTTCTGGTTATGCTCCACCTGCTGCAAGAAAATTCAAAGAAATTTTAGCAGAAAAAAGACTTATTGTAATTGAACCTAAAAAAACTGTTTTTAAAGGGCAACAGAAATTAGCTGATTTCTTTAGTTCTTGAAATTTTAATAATATCAATCGCTATAATAAAATATAAAAGTAGTTTCTAAAAGATAAAGGTGAGTTCCATTAAACCTTATAGCAGTACCAGGAAAGATTCAATTGACAGAGCATAAAGTCTATCTTCATTCAATAGCTATAACTGTACCTGAAAAATTCTATACACAAAAATTTGCCTTGAAAGAAATGAAGCGAATAGTAGCAGACACACCATATAAAAGAGTGTTTTTGAATAAAGTTTACAAAGGAACTGAAATAAGAAAAAGACACACTGTTATTGATGACTATGGTAAAAATCCAAAGGATTTTACCTTCTATCCAAAGAATAAAACTCTAAGACCTGAACCATCTACCAAACAGAGAAATGATCTTTATGCAATTGAAGCGCTTAGATTAGGAAAACAAGCAGTCCAGAAATTGTTTGATGCTAATCCAAATTTTGATAAAAGTAAAATTTCTCATGTTATAACTGTCACTTGTACAGGTTTTGATGCGCCTGGACTTGATTATTTTATTGTTAAAGACTTTGATTTGAATCCAAAAATGGATAGGTACATTTTAGGATTCATGGGTTGTCAAGCTGCTATTAATGCATTGAAAATGGCTAAAGAGTTTTGTCAATCTAATCCAGAAGCTAGAGTGTTAATAGTTAATGTTGAACTTTGTTCTGTTCACCTGCAACAAGATTGGAATACTCACCAAGTAATAGCAAATGCTATATTTGCTGATGGAATAACAGCTGCGCTTGTATCTGCTGTTGAATCTGATACAGAAGGTAGTAAGTTTGTTTTGCATGATTTTGCGACTGAGATTATTCCTGGCACAGAAGAAGACATGTCTTGGAATATAGGTGATACAGGTTTTGGTATGAAACTAACATTAAATGTTCCAAGAGTTGTCAAGGCAAATGTGAATAAAATATTAGAAGAACTATTAGAGAAAGCAGGAAAAACAAAAAAAGACATAAAAATCTGGGCTATTCATCCTGGTGGGAAAACTATCTTAACTAAATCTCAAGAAGCATTAAATCTAACCCCTGAAGACCTAGATGCGTCTTATCATGTAATGAAAGAATATGGAAATATGAGTTCAGCTACAATCATGTTTGTACTTGAGCATATACTGAAGGATGAAGAAAAACAAGGGTTAACCTTTGCTACTTCTTTTGGGCCAGGAATAACAATAGAAGCCTCATTAATGGAAAAAATAAGATCTATATAGTGTTACAATCAAAAAGAGAAGATTTTTTAATATTGAACGCTATAATAATTTGATGGTCGAAATTAAAGAAATTATTAGTGATTTGAGAATTTCAGCTCTTGAAAATAACATAAAACTTGCTGGATTGGCAGTTATATCTACTGAAGGAAATTTAATATATCAAACAGAAAATTGGGATCTTAGTAATCAGATTAGAAATATATTATATATAATTAAAGGAGACAACCCTTTCGTTTTGAATAATATAGAATTTACAGTAGTTAAATCTACTTCAGCAGGCATTATTGGAACTAATCAAAGTGGAATGGGGCATGTAATTTTCGTATTTTTTCAAGGCGGAATTTTAATAGCAAATGCTCTTCCTCAAGCAAATCCAGACTTAGCATTATCGTTTCTTAAAAAAGAAGTTAATAATTTAGATGGAAAACTATAGAGGGAATTTTGAAAGATTGCTGAATTTTTTTATTGGAAGATTCTTAATCATACTTTTATTTTCTTCCAGAATTTTTTAGCAGATTTATTTCCACCAAAACCTAGCATTTTACCTATGTAAGGCCATAGAGGGTTGAATACTGGAAAATACATTACTATCCAATTAGCTATTTTATGCCACCAAGTGGGTTTGTGATTGTATTCACAGTCAGAAATACAAACAGAACAATCACCTGCATTTTCTAACCAAAACAAATAGCAGGTTTCAACGTTGACATACCATTTTCTAACACCAGGATTATTGCTTATTCCAGTAGTTTTGTAAGAAGGATATTTATCAAAAGGAATTGAAGCACTTGGACATTTTTGAGCACATGTTTTGCAAGTTCTACAGAACCTTTCTACCGACTTAGAAAATTTGTAATCAGGTTTATCCGGTACAAGAGGAATATCGGTAAGAATTTTTGCTATCCTAACTCTAGGCCCAAAATCTCTCGTAATTAACAATCCATGTCTTCCCCACCCTCCCAATCCAGCTTCGACAGCTAGAGGCACAGATATACCCAATGAATTACCAGCTGGAATTGCTTCATAACCTAAATTCTTGATAAAACTAGATACTAAAGTTCTAATAAAAGCTATCTTAGAGTATCCTAAGCCTGTAGCGATACCTCCAGGCATCTTAGGTGTTGTATTTATAGCATCAAGATCCATTTCTACTGCGAGAACTACTGCATATTTGATGGTTTTTGGGATAACATATTCTCTATCCATTCTATCATGAGTATATATCCATTTACGGTCACATCGAGCAATACCCACTAAATCTGCACCAAAAAACTTAGAGATTTTCTTTAACCACAAAGTAATTTCTTCAGGTTTTTCTATGTTATACTTAAAAGGTTCTTGGACATCATAATTAACTTGTTTCACATCGTCTTTTGCCTTTTGAGCTTCCAATTTTTGAAGATCTTCCTTAGCAAGAGTTTTCAATCTATCATTTTGAAACTCGTTCATACTAACTAGATTTTCAATTGACCAAGCAGCATCAACAGCTGCTCCTTCAATCTCTGAATATCCATCTAAACCTAAAGCTGCTCTCTCTTGAACTTTTGCAAAAATAGGTTTTTGATAACCTGCATATTCTTCATCCCACATCCTTCGACTAAAAATTGTATATTTCTCATTGAACGGTTCATACACATCTTCATTTACTTCAAAAGGTTTTTTCTCTCTTAATGTTTCTTTACTTTGTTTCTCTCTTTTCAATTGGTTTATAGGGATTGTTTTCTTTGATTTAGAAACGGCTTTTATTGCTTCAAAAGGACAAACATAGACACAGTATAAACAATTTATACAATTTGATTTGACTATATCTGCTAGATTCTTATTTACTTTAATAGCTTCTTTTCCTTTACTATTTTGAGGGCATATAGATACACATTCACGTTCACATTCTGAAGGAGTACACAGATTCTTATCGATTCTTATATTCATTGCTCTTGAAAAAAAATTAAATTACATAAAGTTTTGGTGGCGTTTTGTAACTATTTTGTTGTATTTTTAAGCCAGAAATAATCCTCTCCTATTTTGTTAACTTTTTCTTGTTCAGCAAGTTTGGCTAGTACTACTATTGCAACATTACGTGCTAATACTTCCCATTTATATTTAGCACGTTCTTGAACTTCTTTAGTAATAGCTTCAAGAGATGATTTCCCATTTTTTAGTTGTTCAATGATTACAGGTTCGTAAGTTGAGAATTGTTTTAAATTGAAAGCTATCATTTTTCTTGGATTTATTATAAAATCTCTATGTCCTGAAAAAGCATATCTAGCTTTCAATTTTGAAACACGAT
>Ga0315555_1000538_pt1 | contig 26624 bp, 29 predicted proteins | sample SalMarSW160380MG_FD_202113 | JGI IMG/M metagenome (GOLD analysis project Ga0315555, IMG submission 202113) | Salt marsh sediment microbial communities from the Plum Island Ecosystem LTER, Massachusetts, United States - Salt Marsh Sediment SW1603-80 ... | reverse complement strand
CATAAAGACATGGTCCCCTGGGAGCATCTTTCTGAAATAGAGAAGAAAAAAGACCGTACCTTAGTGAGAGGTATTCCCAAAATTCTGGCCAAGGCCGGATACTCCATGGCTAAATTGAGCTAAGGCAAGAGAAAGATGAGTGGAGTCGGCGAGATAGCTGAAATCTTCTCGAGGCTGTTAAATCCGGTGCATGGCTGTTTACCTGCTGTTCCTATCAGCCGTTTCGTTTTCCTCCCGGCGATGTCCTTGGGGCCGTTCTCATTACTCCGGACAGGTTGCTCCTAACGACTCCCGCCACGGAAATACCGGTATTCGACTTGTCGGCTGCCGCAAGGTGGGAACTAATTGTTGATTGTTGCCTGGCACTTATTAAGGTGATTAGTTCCGTAGAAACAGCTAGTTCCCACTATACACAGAGAACTCCTTGATTACTTAGTCACGACTGAAGATGCCACTTGTTGCAACGTTTCCTCATCAAGAGTCCCTTTCTATCACTATTAACAAATTAGATTTATTGTACTGTGGAACTACATCGCTTAAAATATAAAGGAGACAATTGTAAAATGGGACGATGGGTAGCAGGATTCAAAGTGCTGCTGAAAATTTCCCCAATTGATTAATCGACAATGTAAAAGGTACAATTTATATTGTTAATGAGCTACCGTCCATATATTCATGAGTTTATCATCCAACAATTATTGAATTAGCTGCATCCCGGTGGAAGTATACTACTCTGAAATACTTCAAGCTTTTTTAAATTGTAGAATTATTAATCTGAAATGTTGAAATTATAGGGAGACAAAGAATGAGTACCAAGAATGACGATTTTAAGGAAGAGATAAGTTTCAAACAGACTATGAAGCCTGAAGAACGTATGATTCCTACCTTCTGTTCTTTGTGCGGTCCGAGCATGGGGTGTGGGCTGAACTGTTATGTGCAAGACGGTAGATTAGTCAGAGTTGAAGGCATGAAGGAATCTCCCATAAACAAAGGTAAACTTTGCCTCAAGGCTTTTGCGTCTATGCAGTGGCTTTATTCACCACAACGTCTTAAGTACCCTTTAAAACGTGTGGGGAAGAAGGGTGAAGGTAAATTCGAGAGGGTGACATGGGATGAAGCTCTTGACTTAATCGCCGATAAGCTAAAGGAACAAAAGGAGAAATATGGGCCGGAATCCCTGGCTATTCTCTCGCCGCAAGCCCGGACCTATAAAAGTTATTTCATTCGGTTCCTGACGGCACACGGCAGTCCTAACTATTGCCATAGCGGTATTTGCGCCATACAGCGAGCTTTCGGCTTTGCCTATACCGTAGCCGCCCCCATGCTCGGTATGGCTGGTGCCGATTATGAGCATGCTGACCTTATCGTGGTATGGGGAGCAAATCCTGTCTACGCTGGTGCACCGACAGGCAATCTGAAAAAGATTTTAGACGCTAAAGAAAGAGGAGCCAAGCTCGTAGTTATTAAACCCGAGATGCAGCCGGATGCGGCTAAGGCTGATATGTGGCTCCCCATCAGGCCCGGTACCGATGGCGCTCTGGCGCTGGCCATGCTCAATGTGATAATCAATGAGCACCTGTATGATGCGGAATTCGTCTCCCGGTGGTGTTACGGTTTCGATAAACTTGTACCTCACATACAGAAATATACCCCGGAGTGGGCTGAGCCCATAACGGGGTTGCCAGCTGAACAGATAAGGGAGGTTGCCCGGTTATACGGGACAGCCGGGTCAGCCTGTATTCTTGCCGGGAACGCGTTCGATCAGGTTGTGGATTCCAATAATGCTATCCGTGCCGTTGCCATATTAATAGCCATCAGCGGTAACCTCGACCGGCCCGGTGGTAATATCGTCCCGATGGAGAGCAGCATGCCGATGCCAAAACCGGTCACTCTTCATAAGAGATATACTCAGGAGTTCATCGACAAGCTGGTAGGCCCGGAGATGCCCCGCTGCTTTCAGCCTTTCATCGAAGGCATATCTTCAGCATACTACCGCTGTCTCGATAGCGTTCTTACCGGAGAGCCATATCCCATCAAGACGATAATCGCTCCCGGAACCCAGCCCACGGTAATCACCCGCGGTTCCAGGAGGATAGTAGAAGCCCTGAAAAAACTGGAATTCTTCGTGGTTATCGACGTGATGCAGACCTCGTCGATGCCCTGGGCCGATGTTGTCATTCCTGTAACTACCATGTACGAATGCGACCACCCGTTTGAAGTACCCATGGGGGGAACGGGCAACTGGATCATGGCGCGAAATAAGGTAATCGAGCCGCTGGGAGACTATAAATCGGACTATGAATTCTGGCTTGACCTCGGTGTTAAGATGGGATACGGAGAGGACTTCTGGCACGGTAACATCGAGGAGTGCATGAACTATCAGTTGGAAAACTTCGGCATGACAATGGATGAGCTCAGAAAATATCCTACCGGTATTATCTATGAGCCGAAGCCGATGGTTTACGAGAAATACGATGAATTTCTTACGGCTCCCAGCCCCCGGCTTTCCGGGGCACCATATCTTCCCCAGGGCAAAGTGGCAATTTATAACACCAGTTTCGAAGAGAACGGGTTTAACCCGCTGCCGGAATGGGTAGAACCTCCCGAGAGCCCGACAGGCACACCCGAACTCCTGGGAAAATATCCCCTGGTCCTTTTTGATTCACATACCTCAGAAGCGTATAATCACGGGTGGTTGCGCAACGTTCCTTATCTGCGCGAGATTCAGCCTGAACCCTGGATACATATCCATCCGGATACAGCCCGACAGCGCGGGATAAACGATGGCGACTGGGTAATCGTCGAGTCACCACATGGCTGGATTAAGGTAAAGGCCCTGTATTTCCCGGGGATTCGCCCGGACACAATCATGAGTCTCCACGGGTGGTGGCAGGGTTGCAGCGAGCTCGGACTACCGGGCTATCCCCTGCTGGATGGGGGCGCGAACGTAAACGTTCTGTACAGTATTGACCCCGATAAAGCCTTTGACCCGGTGGTAACAGCCATGCCGAAACAGACCCTTGTCGAAGTACGAAAAGCAGAGAACAATGGATGATACCTGTAAGGTATCAGTATAATCCAGGAAAGGTATCGATAAATAATGGCTAAGCAATACGGTTTTTACTATGATGCCGGCAGATGTATTCAGTGTCGTACCTGTGAACTGGCCTGCAAGGGCACTCGTGGTCTGGAACCGGGAGTAAAATGGCGGCGGGTCGTTGAGACCTGGGATGGTGAGTATCCCGATGTTACCCGAACATTTTTCTCCCTAGCCTGTATGCACTGTGATAAACCTGCCTGTGCCGCTGTATGTCCTACCGGAGCTATTACCAAACGGGCTGAGGATGGTATCGTAGTGGTTGATAGGGATAAGTGCAATGGTTGTCAAGACTGCTTAGCGGCGTGCCCGTTTGGCGTGCCCCAGTTCGGTGTCGACGGCATCATGCAGAAGTGCGATTTCTGTATAGAGACCGACAGAAAGCCAGCCTGTGCAGTATCCTGCCCGGCTGAAGCTTTACGTTACGGGACTATTGATGAGCTGCTGGAAATGGTACCGGATAAAAACACACAGAGGATGGACGGAGCTACCGGACCGTCTATAATTATTGTCAAGTAAATTATAATTCGTGAGTTTGTTTAATCGTAGGGAGGGGGAATAAAATGGTTCGTCTGGAGACATTAAGCGAAGCCGAGAGAGAACTCACTCAAAGGATGGCGCAAATTTGCCCATCATTTGAAACCAGACCCTGGGTCAAAGGGCCGCCCTTGAGGCAGAGGCGCGTGGCCATTATCACCACAGCCGGACTTCACACCCGCCACGACCGACCTTTTCAACTGGTTCAGGACGATTACTACCGCGTTATCCCGGGCGATGTCCGGGCTAATGACCTGGTTATGTCCCATCTTTCGGCCGGTATGGACCGCACCGGGTACCAGCGGGACTGGAACGTCGTTTTTCCCCTTGACAGGCTCCGCGAGATGGCGGCTGAAGGTATTATCGGCAGCGTGGCCGATTTTCACTATTCCTACAACAGCAGCCGTGCTAAAGAGGATTCTACAGAGCCGATTAGAGAAGTCGCTGGTATGCTCAAGAAGGACAAGGTTGACGCCGTCCTGCTCTTTCCTTCCTGACCGGGATGCACGCGCGCCGTAGGCGTGCTGGGACACTTTATTGAAGAAGAAGGCGTGCCGACAGCCAGCATTAGCCTTATCCGGCTACACACGGAGATTATCCAGCCGCCCCGTGCCTTGTGGGTGCCTTTTGAGCTGGGGCGTCCCCTGGGGCCGCCCGATGATGCTGCCTTCCAGAGGCGGGTACTACTGGCCCTTACGGGGATGTTTGAGGTACCCGATGGCCCGCGGCTGGAGGACTTCCCCGAGGAAGAACCGGAGACGACCGGTGAAATAACGGTGCTGGCCTGCCCGGTGGATTTCGCCCAGGACGCGGTAGAGCCCGGAGAAACCGATCCGCTGCAGGTGGCGTTCCGCCGGGAGATGACAGCCATGCGCCCCTGGTACGACATGGCCGTGGCCAAGCGTCAGCGTACTACGGTAGGGGTTAGCGGCATTGAACTGGAGGCGCTGGGCGATTTTATTTATGCCTTCATCGGAGGTACGGAGCCGGACAATCCTCGTGACGATATACCGCTGGCGTATACGCTAAAATTTGCCGTTGAGGATCTGAAGTCCTACTATATTGAGGGTGTTACGGCGCAACCGGGCCAGACAGGCGCCTCGAGCCAGGTGCTTACGGCCTGGTTCTGGGACGAAACTGTAGCCGGTAAAGTACTCCTGGCGTTGAAGAAGGTCTGCCAGGCAAGCACCGACAGTACAATGAGTATGATTGGCGATCACGCCATCGTCCCCGGCGATGTCGCCCTCCGGCAGGAAAATTGATACTGGATCTGCCCCTGATATAGAAAAGGGCTAATATGGAGGAACGAAGGAAGCTCTTACTAACGATGCTGGATACTGTCTATGTTGATGCGAAGGAAACAAAGTCAATCATCGCTATAAAGCCGAAGCCGCCCTTTAAACCTATCCTCCAAGTAGCGGCTTCACGGGAAAAGTCTGATATTCGTATCTTAAATGAACCTTTTAAGGGTTCATCCGTGTTTCTGGTGGAGACGGGGAAGGCTCGGTCTCCATCGTACCGAAATATTTTAAGCCTGCTGGAACAGAGACGGGCATTTGCTATTAGCTTCTGTTCGTGATAGTAGATCTGGTATTTCATTAATTCGTTAAAAAGGTCACGAATTATTTTTACTTTAATGTTACCCTCTTCATCTTCTCTCGCCTTGACAAGCCCTCAATAAGCCTGTTATACTCTATGTTAAATGATATATTATTTCATTTGCGATTGTATATGAAACTAACAGCCAATAAAATAGCAGGTATTCTCAGGGAGCATGGCTATAAGCTGACTCCGCAGCGCCATGCGGTGCTCAAAGTCATCGCTTCGAGTCACGACCACATGACACCGGAGGCGATATATGCAAAAGCCCACTTAAAGAACCCTGACATCGGGTTGGTTACGATTTACCGTACTTTAGACCTGCTTAGTGAACTCAATCTCGTGTGCCGTGTCCATGCGCCGGATGGACGCCGGAGCTACATGATGCGAAGGCCCACCGAGCACCACCATCACCTGGTTTGCTCCAGCTGTGGCAGGGTCGTGGATTTTACCGGATGCGCTCTGGCTGACCTGGAGCAAAGACTATCTCAAGAAACCGGGTTTGATATTAATGGGCACCTGCTTGAGTTCTACGGGCTATGCTCTGACTGTCGCGTAGCCTCCGAATAAATTTTCAGGAGATTAAGATAATCAAAGAATCCCCCCTTTTCCATTAGTTGAAAATGATTATCAATTGTAAATGGATATAACAGAAGTAGCTTTCCGTATAGGCGGTCTTACGGTCGGTTGGTACGGCATTATGATTATCATCGGTGTCTTGTCGGCCCTGGGCATCGCCTTAATTGAGGCGAAAAGGCGGGGAGAATCTGCCGGGCATATCATCAACATGGCATTGCTTGCCATTCCCCTGGGTATCATTGGTGCTCGCCTGTATCATGTTATCGACCAGTGGGATTACTACATCCATAACCCGGGGTTGATAATCGGCGGGCGGGGGCTTGGCATCTTCGGAGCGATTATCGGCGGCGCACTGGGGCTGATAATCTATACCTGGTGGAAAAAGCTCAACACCCTGCGCTGGCTGGATATAGTTGCCCCCGGCCTGATACTGGCTCAAGCCATCGGCAGATGGGGTAACTTCTTCAACCAGGAGCTATACGGCTATCCCACCGATTTGCCCTGGGCAATATATATCGACCCGGCGCACCGTCTCCCTGGTTACGAGAATTACACTCATTTCCATCCCCTGTTTCTCTATGAGTCATTATGGAACCTGCTCGGCTTCGCCATCCTCATGTTGCTCGGTCGTAAGCTCCGCAGTCGGCTCCGCGACGGGGATATATTCTTCCTTTACGTCATCCACTACAGCATCGGACGCTTTTTCCTGGAAGGACTGAAACTCGATGTCTGGACACTCGGCGGTATCCCGACAGCCCGCTGGATTACCGGTCTGGCAATAGTAGCAGTCATCATCGTGATGGTCATTCGGCATCACAAACATTATAAGGAGATAAAAAATGAAAAACTTAATACCGAATAGGCTTATTTCAACCGTTCTGGTGCTGTTGCTGGCGGCTTCGCTGATAGCGGCGGTAGCAGGCTGCAAACAAGAGGCTGAAACCACAGGGAAAACAATGGTGGCCGTAACCATTCTGCCCCAGGCTGGCTTTGTCGAGGCCATCGGGGGTGATAAAGTGGAGGTTGTCGTCATGGTGCCGCCGGGAGCCTCGCCGCATACCTATGAAGTGACGCCCGACCAGATGACCCGGCTATCAAACGCTAAGATGTATGCCAAGGTCGGCTCCCCGGTGGAGTTCGAGCTTGCCTGGATGGGTAAGCTTATTGCCGTTAACAAGTCCATGCTGGTAGTCGACTGCTCCCGCGGCATCGAGCTCATAGCCTCGGCCGACCCGGATGAGCCCGGGGTAGACCCGCACATCTGGCTCTCGGTGAAAAATGCTAAAATAATGGTGCAGAACATCTGTGACGGACTGGTGCAGGTTGATGCGGCCAATAAAGCCTACTACGAGACAAACTGTGCCGCCTATTTAGAAGAACTGACCAAGCTGGACGGCGATCTGGCGGCAGACCTGTCCGGCGTCATCAACCGCAGCTTCATCGTCTTCCACCCTGCTTTCGGCTATTTTGCCCGCGACTACGACCTGACACAGATCGCGGTGGAGCAGGAGGGCAAGGAGCCCGATGCCGACTACATCGTCCGCCTGATTGAAGAGGCTAAGGAGCTGGACATCCGGGTTATTTTCGTCTCGCCGCAGTACAGCACTAAAAGCGCGGAGGTGATTGCCGGGGAAATTAGTGGTAAAGTAGTTATTATCGACCCGCTGGCTAAAGACTTTATCAATAACATGCGGGCCATCGAGTCGGCGATGAAGCAGGCGATGCAATAGATGAATATGAATGAACTTGAAATAGTCAGGCTGAAAGATATCCGGGTAAACTACGGGGATATACCGGTACTGGAAGATGTCACCCTCTCTATCTTCCAGCACGATTTCCTGGGTATCATCGGCCCTAACGGCGGCGGCAAGAGTACCCTCCTCAAGGTAATCCTGGGGCTTGTAAAGCCAGACTCCGGTTATGTGTCCGTCTTCGGGAAGCCTCCCGAGCAGGTGCGGAGCCGGCTAGGTTACGTGTCTCAGTATTATGCCTTTGACCGTGACTTCCCGGCCAGTGTCTGGGACGTGGTGATGATGGGACGCTACGGTAAAACCGGCCTGTTCCGCCGCTATAACCGCCAGGATATAGCGGCGGCGGAGAAAGCCCTGGAACGAGTGGAAATGCTGGAACATCGTGGGAAGCAGATTGGCAGGCTTTCCGGAGGCCAGCAGCAAAGGGTTTTCATCGCCCGGGCGCTGGTCGCCGAGCCGGGTCTGCTGCTCCTGGATGAGCCTACCGCCAGTATCGACCCCACCATGCAGACCGAGTTTTACGAGCTGCTTGAGGAGCTAAAGAAGAGCCTGACCATCGTCATGGTTTCCCATGATATCGGCGCCATATCCATCTATGTAGACAAGATTGCCTGCCTGAACCGCCAACTGTATTATCACGGCTCTAAAGAAATTACGCCGGAAATACTGGAAGCAACCTACAAATGCCCGGTACAACTCATCGCCCACGGTACAGTGCCCCACCGGGTTTTAAAGGAGCACTGAAGATGCTGGAAGCGCTGCAATACGAGTTCATGCGGAATGCCCTCATGGCCGGCCTGCTGGCGGCCGTCGCCTGTGGCATCGTCGGTGTCTACGTGGTGGTGAAAAGGATAGTGTTCATCAGCGGCGGCATCGCTCATGCCTCCTTCGGCGGAATTGGTTTGGGGTACTTCCTGGGTATCAACCCCATTATCGGCGCTCTATTCTTTTCACTGGCTTCCGGCCTTGCCATCGGTGGGATTACCAGAAAGAGCCGGCTCCCGGCAGACACGGCTATCGGTATCATCTGGGCATTGGGTATGGCATTAGGGGTGGTTTTCATCGCCCTGACGCCGGGCTACGCTCCCGACCTGATGAGCTATCTCTTCGGCAATATCCTGACCGTTCCCATGAGCGACATTCTGCTGATGCTAGCGCTGGATGCCGTCATCATTGGCATCGTCGCCGTCCTGTACAAGGAATACCTTATTCTATCCTTTGATGAAGAATACGCTACCGCCATCGGTATGCCGGTTGAAAAGCTCTATCTCCTCCTGCTCGCCATGATTGCCCTGACCGTGGTGGTCCTCATCCGGGTCGTCGGTATGATACTGGTTATCGCCCTGCTCACCTTCCCGGCGGCAATGGCGCGCCAGTTTACCCACAATATGAAAACGATGATGTTGCTTTCGGTTCTCTTTGGTTTCTTATTCACCCTGGGCGGGCTGTGGCTTTCTTATGTGCTGAAACTACCTTCGGGAGCGACTATCATCCTGCTGGGCGGAACTGTGCTGGCCATTTCGTTCGGTGTTTCCAAACTCCATCTGAAGCGCAATAAAATAAAAGAGACAGCTTAACGCTGCCTTTTGTGGGATGTTTTCTAATCAGCCTGTATTCTTTTGTGGATAGTAGTGAGGCTAAACAATTATGGAAGTGTGTTAAGTTTGCCTTGCGCCCAATTCTTCAGATATCTTAATTTATTTTTTTGTTGGGCCCCACGAGATGAAAAAACGCCAGTACCAGTGATACTAGTGTTAATATCATCAGACTGGAGACGGGGCAGACCCTATCTCCCCCTGAAACAAAAGTCTTGTGTTTTATGTAATTTGTATGAAACCTACATAATCAACTGGACTCTATTTAAGACGGGGGGTCAGTATTACTCTCGATAGGCACCGGGTGACGCATGCGACTATATTGGAAAGTAAATTCTGCTCCCAGAACCATAATGAATGCCGAATAGTATATCCAGACAAGCAGGATAATGATAGAGGCGATAGAACCATAAATAAGCTGGTAATTAGCGAAGTTTTCAAGATAGAAAACAAACAGAGTCCTGGCGATTTCGAAGAGGACCGCGGCCAGGAGCGCCCCCGGCCAAATATAATGCCAGTATGTTTTGGTAAACGGGACGAGTTTATAGAGAAGCAGGAAAACAGCCAGTACAAGAAGGAATGCTAGCAGTCGGCTACCCATGTTTACTATTATCAGGTCTGCTGCAGGCAGGTTTAATACTCCGCTCAAAATTGATATAATGGCACTGGTTCCCAGGGAGAGAAGGAAGAGAATACCAATACCAAATACCATGCCCAGTTCGCGGGCTTTTCTGATAAAGAAAGGTCGGTAACGCTTATTCCTACCCAGCGTACTCCGCCGAATTGATTATTGACCGGTAACTTTGCTCCCGAGACCAACTCGATGAGATTACCTTCAGGGTCTCTGAAATAAACAAAGTTATAAGACCCATATCTGGGGAGCTCGACTGACTTGGGACCGGAAAATAATTCTACCTTGTCCTTAAGATCGTGGTATAAATCATTCACATCGGAGACGGCGATAGTTATCTTGTTAGCTCCGATATCGCCATAGCGTGAATCCTTGCGGATAGCACGGGGAACAGGAGTAATAATGTGAATGAACTCGATAATTATTCCACCCTCATCATGGGAGAGCATGCCAACCGTAAATTCAGGGGTTACGCCTCTCATTATGCCGGACATAATGTCATGCGGGGCAGCCGGAGGTTCGAGGATATTGAATCCGAGTACATCTTTATAAAATGATTTCATTATTTCCAGGTTCTTTACTCCTAGAGCTATATGATGTACCCCGGCTATTTCATACATTATTTGATCTCCGTATTAGTTACATGAATTTTACCAATCATAGATGTAAAAATCCTATTCCCCAGCAATTAGAGCTGCCCCCAGAGCGTTAACTATCTGAGGTTGAGGTGGCACCAGTAATTGTATTTCTAACTCCTCCAGTTTTTTGATAAGCCCAACATCAAGGCCACCGCCACCGCTGATGGCACAAGGCTTCTTCAGCCCGACTCTGTCGATAAGAGTAGATATCTTGCCAGCCAACGCCTTATGCACCCCGGCTAGGATATCTTCCTTGGGTACGCCCTCGGCAACTCTGGAGATGGCCTCCGATTCCCCAAAAACGGCACACCCTGTTGTAAAGGTAACAGGATTTTTCGCATATAGGGAAAGGGGGCCGATATCTTCAAGTTTCACCTGGAGTACGTTAGCGATTACTTCGATAAAGCACCCGCTGCCACTGGCGCAGGCTTCACTGACGGCAAAACCAGTCACATGACCCTTCTCATCGACCCGGATTACCTGACTGGATTGACCTTGCACATCGATGACCATCCTTATGGAAGGGAAGATACAGTTAATTCCCCTGGCGCAGCAGTGCACATCAGCCACATGGCGATTGCTGAAAGGAATGATGCCCGCTCCATGGCCAGTGGTTACCATGCGGGCAATGTCCTCCACGCCTAAGCCCGCCTTGGCTAAAAGCTCTTCCCTTAATTTCAAGGACGCCATTCTGTAATTAACTCCGGAAGCGAGTATATGGTAGACTTCCAACTTACCATCCTTAGTAATAACGCCTTTACTCGTTCCTGAGCCAATATCAATCCCCATAAACCAGGCCATAACGGATTATCCTTTACTAAAATAAAGTGCTTTCATTAAGACTACGCCTACCCTTCTGTACAGGCTTACCCTGGGCCAGGGCTTTCAGTGTGATTTCCTTACCCAGCAGAGCAGCTCCAATAGCCCCGCTGAGCAGCGGCTCTTCGGGAACCAGGACCTTACAACCGAGTTTTGTCTCTAAGGATTTGACAACCCCGATGTTCTTGGCTACCCCTCCGGTAAATACCACGTCAGGTTCAATTTTCAACCTCTCCACCATCCTGGCTACCCTGCTGGCGATGGCATCATGAATCCCGGCCAGGATGTCCTCCAGAGGCACTCCCTCAGATATACGGGATACCACTTCTTGCCGGGCAAAAACAGTGCAGGTGCTGCTAATGGAGGCTTTACTGGTGGATTTTAAAGATAATTTTCCCAAATCGTCGAGTTTGAGGTTCAGAGAGGCAGCGATAAGCTCTAGAAATCTTCCTGTTCCCGCGGCGCACTTGTCGCTCATAACGAAATCGAGCAGCTTGCCGCAGTTCATCTTAAGCCCCTTAGCATCCTGGCCTCCAACGTCAATCGCCAAGCCGACGTTGGGGGCGTAATGAGACACCCCTCGCGCATGGCAGGTCAGCTCTGTAATCTGGCGGTCAGCGAAAGGAACGGTAATCCGACCATAGCCTGTGGCTATCACGTAGGATATTTCGTCGAACGATAAGCCGGCTTGTTGCAGCGCCTCTTCCATAACCTTGTTGGCGAGACGCCGATGTTCAGCGCCGGTGTGTTTTACAATGCTGGCGCAGATTTCATCATTCCTGTTTAAAATCACGACCTTGGTCATCGTGGAACCAAGGTCAATCCCCGCGAAATAGATGTGAATCGCCTCCTAACTCTGCCTATTAACTATCATCATCGTCTTGAATATTTCCAATCTCCTCTTATATTCCTCATGTTTATAAACACGGGGATCAAAATTTTCCCATTCCAGCAACAGTACAGGTATACCAAGTTCCTTGTTTATAGCGTTTTCAATCAACAGGGCGTCACCAGCGACAGCCCGACAACCGACATGAAATCTATCCAGCACTCCGTCGATGTTCAACTTTTTACATCCCTCTATTAATAGAGGGATTCTCATTGCAGGGGGCATGTGCATTGCACCCAATTGCATCCCAATACCAAACTTCATATAAGGGTCTTCCGATGTTTCTTTAATAGACACTTCAAGATTTCTATCTGTCGCTACGATAGCTATACCAACCTCGCATGCCAAATATTCCAGTCGGGGGTCTGTTTGCCCCATCGGAAGTGTAGCCAGCACTCTCGGAGCCTCCTTCTCAACTACTCCCAATCCCTTGGCAACCCTTTCCTGCAATTCCTCATATAGCGTATCAACTGCTTCAGTCGCTTCTGTAATACCATCGATACTCAGTGCCAACACATTCAAGCACATCCAGATGTTCTCATGGGCGGGGCTGAGTGGCAACGGGGTACTACTTTCGACCAAGCCTCTTATTCTGCCAAAAGCTTCATTCAGCTTGCCCTTGGCATCCTGTACCTCAAGCAACATGTCGTTTGTTATTTCAAAGCCCACTACCTCCTGAATTCTCTCAGCTAGCCTTTCCAGGCTTTTCGCGGTTGAGCTGGCAACCCGATTAGATGGCTCGGGGTATTCCCCGCATGTCCGGTCCTGACAGGCATCAACGTACCACACCGGTATGTCATAAAGCTCGTGAAATAAATCAACTGTCTTAGGGGATGTTTCGCAGAGAAAACCCGTGGTTACCAACAGGTCAGGCTTTGGATACAGGCCTAGGACAATCGGCCCCACCAGCGTTTTTAGGTTGGCGCAATGAGCCACCATCCCGGCTTTAAGCCATTTTCTCTCCGCCTCCTCCAGTATGGGCTCTATTTTACCAAAAATACAGCCAACCACAATTTGAAAAGCCCAGCTATGATGTATCGAACATACATCCCTGGATTTGGTGACTAATGCCGAACTGAGTAAATCAAAGCCAGGCGCCATAAATCCGTAGATGACTTTTTTCATACCTTCATCTCTTACCAGCAATGCGTCGACCAGTTCCCGTACAATCAACCGTAGGGCCTTTCGGACACCTTTTAATTCCACATCATAATATTTGGTGAGCCTTTGTTTGCCCCTCTCGATATCCTCAACGGTTATCCCCAGCTTGTTGAACGCCTTCCCTACCCTGGGTAACTCCGACTCGATTTCCTGTTCACTAAAACCACACAATTTAAGTAGTTCAATCATTATTCCATCACTCCCCTTAATATCTCAATAAAAGCCTCGATACGCGTTTTTAACTGGCCCGTGTCCACTGTACTGTAATCCGATTCCAGAATAAGCATCGGTATATTCCGGTCCCCCATCTCCTGAGAAAAAAAGTACGATTCAGAGTCGTAAGTCTCACAACACAGCAACTCATACCATATTACACCAGATACCCCAAAGTCCTTAACCAGTTTGAGCGTAAAATCAAACCTCTTCCTGGTCGAGTATCTCATAAAGGCACAGGGTACTCTGTCCACCAGATATCCCTTGGCCAGAGATTTAAATAAATCGTCTTTGCTTTTAATTTTATTCCAGTAATACCTAATACCCTCGCATATCTCTTCGATGACAATGTCGCCACCAGCTGCCTTCACTAATTCCAAAATTTTATAGTCCCCATATCCAATGTTCGGACCAATTAGTAAAATCCTGGGCGCGTCGGTCTTAGTAACCTGTTGTTTATCCTTTAGTTCATGATAGACGGAATCCAGAAAATCTACCATAAAAGCCGGGTCAGCGTTGAGAGAGGCATGATTCAATTTGACGAAGTCCAGGCCGCTAAGTAATGAGGGGGAGGTGCAGCGTAGCGAACTTATATTCTTCAATAGCTCTCTCATCTTATTATAAAGCCCGATTGCTTGAGTAATTTTCTCATCTGTGATTTTATTTCCAGTGAATACCTGCAGCCTGTCCTTTAGCACTCTTAACCTATCGGTAAAATATTCCAGCTCAAAGTCATTATTATGCTGGTGTGGAATCCCCAGCTTAAATATCTCTAAATCACCGTTGTATTCCCATACTTCCGCTACCTTCTTCAGATGCTGGCATGTGATTGGTGCTACCAGCATGTCTATCATGCTGTAATACGGGTTCTCCTTTAACAGCCTCTCTCCAATCTGGGCTCGGGCGAAGGGGCAGATGACCTGAGGTACGACTGACAGAGCCGCCTCGGCTGGTTGGGAGTCACCACCATTAATAAGACATAATGGTACGGCCCCGGAGGCGTAAATCAATTCCTCTGGCACATAATTCCCAGGAAAGTAGCCAATAATCTTAACCCCCTTGTTCTTTGCCTCCTTTAATTGGGACGGTCTCTCCCTCAAATGGATAGCTAGACGTTCTTCCTGCATAACATTCCTCTTTTAATTTTAATTTGCGGACTTTATCTTAGGTGTCATAAACAGCATCCCACGCACCCTTTTAGGAAAGCAGCTATAAACGCAGTTTATGACCTAAATGATATCTTTTGGGCCACCATCTTATCGAACCGTTTGATGGGTAAAACCACATTACAACCTCTCTCGAAGGCAGTCCGGTCGAAGCTTGTCTGTCCACGGGGCATCCGATCTCGATAAAGGCTTCAATCCATCGTACGAGCTCTATACTCAATAGCAAAGCTTCCTAGCCTGCCTCCCAGAGTCTAGCCATGGGTACTACCATATTCTTAAATCGTTCCACGCAAAGAAGCGATATAAGATTTAGAATCGATGACTAAGCCAATAGCTGATAAAATATTGGACAAACTCCATTTGTGCATCTCTTCATTAACACCCTGGCAGCAATCACTCAAAGTATATATATTATAGCCTCGATTAGTCGCATCTCTGGCAGTTGACTCAACAATCCAGTTGGTAACCAGTCCGGTCAATACCAGGTCAGTAATTCCTTTATTGCGCAGGATAAGGTCCAGCTCTGTATAGGCAAAGGCATTGGAAGAATAATTATATATAATTATATCTTCAGCCAGCGGTTTAAGCTGGTCAATAACCTCAGCTCCCCATGACCCTCGCATCAGACCCCCATCTTTGGCGATACCGCTGCTTAGAGAAGATGGCTTTGGATTCACTTCAGGATAACCTGAGCGGTGGCTGGCATTAACATAGACCACCAGCATACCTTTCTCCCTGCTTACTTTGAGGACTGCCTGAACATGCTCAATTGTGTGATCCGCTGCTAGTCGTTGGGGCATATCTCTGGACAACTTACCGGATGGCATTGCCAGGTCATTTTGCCAGTGCAATAACAAAAGTGCCGTCTTGGTTGGATTAATGGTTGTGGCTCCATCACTTTTCTGCCTCATGACTCTCTCCTATAAGCGAACCTTTTAGTTAGGCCAATTTTACGCCTGTCGTAAACTTTAATCAAGAGATTAATTTCCGACAGTTAGTGACATGATCAGCTAAACAAGCACCCCGTTTTTAAAAGGAATCTTTTTGAACCCTTTTTCAAAACGTCTTTTCTTTCTTCAAATTACCCAGTATACTTTATTGTTACCACTTGGCAAACATCGGGATGTCGACATTTGCGTATTTCATCCCGGTTTGTTTACATCTCTCATTTAGGCAGAATGAGTCTTATCTAGACATTGTACAAAACATCTGATTGTTAAACTCGCCCTGCGAAAACCGTCCCAATTAGATAAATGAAAACTCTGCTCTAAAAGTTCTATCTATTGAACAACTTGGGCTAACGACGTTAATATATAACAGGAGAAACATAACTGTTGAAAGAAAATTCTGATCATTTAATATCACATACACACCATATCGACAATACTGAATCAGAAGTCACCAGAGAATCTGAAACGGGATCATCTGCTTTTCCTACACGTGGCCATAATGAAATATCGACGACAATAGGATATCTTCCTTCTCTGGCCCCGCCACCAATTCGGAGAAGGAAAGACAAGGTCCCAGAGAGAATATACAGTTTCGAGATACCACCTGAGCCAATTCCAGCCAGTGATATCAAGGGAGAGATCGAAACCGAAGTAGTTGTAGTTGGCGCCGGAATAGCCGGATTAAGCGCCTCAATTTCTGCAGCGCAAGCAGGAGCCAAGACCATCTTGATGGAAAAGATGGTAACGGTTCAAGCCCGTGGTCATGATAATGCCTTTCTCAATAGCCGGCTTCAAAAGAATCTGGGTATAGAGATTGACAAAGAAGAAGTTATACTAAACCTGATGAAATATGGATCAAACAAGCCCGATCAAAGGCTTATTAGGATGTGGGTTGAAGGAAGCGGTAAAACAGCGGACTGGCTAATGGATATGACAGACGCCGCCGGACTTGAGGTGATTATAAATCAATTTCCACCTCCGGCTGCTTTCAATAATACTCTTGAGTATTATCCTCAATATCAAGCCACTCACCAATATTCCGATGAACGTCTGGTCGCGAAATGTCTGCTGGAGAATGTTATCAAACGTGGTGCCATTACATATTTTAAGACGCAGGCCAAGCAGTTACTACGAAAGAAAAATGGCAGGGTTTTCGGTGTCATCGCCCGGAATCACGCTGGTGACTATATACAATTCACTACCAAAAAAGCTGTAATACTATGCACAGGAGATTATACAAAAAACTCTGAAATGATGGACAAATATTGTCCTCAATCATCATATCTCGCATCAATGATACCCACAGCTACCGGTGAAGGGCATATGATGGCAATATGGGTTGGTGCGGTAATGGAGCCGGCACCTCACGCTCCTATAATTCACGGCCCTGCCGGCCCTCTTCTTAATGCTGCTGTTTTACAGGTAAATATCCTGGGGGAGCGATTTCAAAACGAAGATGTGCCGGTTCAAAGTAACGTGAATGCTGTAGAACGCCAACCCGGCAAAATGGCTTGGCAGATCTTCGATTCAAAGTATCCACAGGAGTTACCATACCATGGGTTAGGCCTCAGGAAAATAATTATAGCTACCGACAAAATACAGCAGGAAGTAGCTGAAGTATCGATAACGGCCGATTCGATTGAAGAACTGGCTATTAAGATGAATTTACCTGTCGAAACATTCATGGCCACTATAGAGAGGTACAACCAGTTAGCGCATCTGGGGAAAGACCTGGGTTTTGGGAAGCGTTCTGATCGCATGTCGCCTGTTGAGAAACCACCATACTATGCCGGCAAAGGGGGTTATTACTTATTGGCTGTTAACGGTGGTTTGAATGTCAATCCGAAATTGCAGTCGCTAGATAAAGATTGGAAAATTATCCTCGGATTGTACCTGGCGGGAAATACAGTCGGCAACCGCTTCGCTGGTGACTACCCCACCATGTGTCCCGGACTCAGCCACGGGATGGCCATACACTTCGGGCGGATTGCTGGATTAAATGCAGCTACTCTATAAACAATATATTCGGTGGGTCACTTCGTGGCCTATTCCCATGAAAGTTTGATTTCATATAACGGAGGCTATAATGGGTAAGAAATGTTTGATAACGTATGCTTCTTTCACGGGCAACACAGAAAAGGTTGCACAAAGGATTAAAGCAACTTTCGAAAACCAGGGCTGGCAATGTGATATTTTCAAAGTGCGCAAGAACGCGGATGATATTCTCAGACCTCCATTTGATATTCGTCAATATGATTTCGTGTGTATAGGCTCCGGACTCAGGGCGCATTTGCCTTACAATGAAGTATTAAACATGTTGAGGGGATTCATATGGGGGTTCGATCCGCGAATAACACTGGGGTTCAGGGATGAGACCATTCCTTATATTACCGAACCCATACCCAAACATAATAAAGACCCGAAGGAAGCTCATAGAAAAATTGTGCTGAGTCCTGATTCCCCCAAGGCGGTAGTGTTTATCACCTACGGCGGCTATGAATTCGGGGCCAAAGAGGCTGATCCCGCCTTGCGATTACTGGCGTTGGAAATAGAGCATATGGGCTTTCAATGTATCGGACGGTTTTGCTGCCCGGGCAAGTATCTTAATGACCCTACACCCAGAACTTTCCATGGAGACATCCGGGATAGACCAAATGAAAAAGATTTGCTTAAAGCACAGATGTTTATCGAAGAAAAGTTGGAGGAAATAGCCGACCGAACGAGATAAAATGCTTAAACAACCATCGGAATATATTGATTATCAGAAGGGAGGGCTCAAGTTATGAGCATTGTGAATGCCGTGCTTGGACCACTAGATACAAAAGATCTCGGTTTTACACTTATGCACGAACACGTCATGAGCCAGGGTTTTGTCGCTCAGAACTACCCTGAACTTTTTGGCAAAGGATTTATGGGCCGGATTATTACGGGAGTAACTGAAGCTGAGAAGGGAGGGGTTGATACGATCGTTGATGCTACCACTTTCGATCTCGGCCGTGATGTGTCTATACTGGCTGAAGTCTCCCGGCGGACTAAGGTTAACATTATCGCCTGTACCGGATGGTGGATGAATTTACCCGATTATATATCTGGAGCTTCTCCGGATCTGTATGCTGATTTATTCATCAGAGAGATTCAGGAAGGGATTGCTGGAACCGGTATTAAGGCCGGTATTCTGAAATCGGCTGCCGATCATGGTGGAGTAACGGCAACAGGAGAAATAATGCTACGCGCCGTAGCCAGAGCTCATTGCCGTACTCTGGTTCCAATTATGCTGCATTCCGATGCACTTGGACAGGTAGCAAAGCAGCAATTAGCTATTTTAAAAGAGGAAGGTGTTGACCTGAGCAGGGTTGCTGTAGACCATGTCAATGAGACCAAAGATATGGAATACCTTAATTGGTTATTAGACCAAGGATGCTACCTCGGTATGGACCGTTATCCAGGACTGAATTTGAGTTCACGTTCCCGCACAGAAACCTTGAAATTACTGATTGATGCCGGGTGGATTGATCGCCTTCTCCCCTCCCATGACTTCGGTTTAGCTACTCCTGAGACATTCTATCCCCCTGAGGTAAAAGAAAGCATTGAAAAAGGCAATCCCTACGGCTATCTTTATATCAAGAGAGTTGTTTTGCCTCAACTCAAAGAGATGGGCGTCCCGGAAGATGTTTTAAATACTCTATGTGTCAATGGCCCCAAGAAATTTTTCGAGCGTGCCATAATCTAGTAATTCTTGCTAGAATAACCGGGATCGAACACAGGTAATTCTAATTTACAGGTGGTATCCTGTATAGGGTCAGGTCATACCAATGTTAAAAAGTGAACCTTATTTCAATCTTTCTATTTCGGATTTAAGGTTTCTGTAAGGTAAAAAGAAATAGTGGTATTGTACTCAAGTACTCCTTTTCCTTATTTCTCCTATTATACTATGTTGATTTTGAGGCTAAATGGTATTGTCAAATCTGTACGGACGAGTAGGGTCGAACTCCACCCGAAACAATACTCTGCTTTGCTAACTCACCTTATAATATTCCGGACTACGGACCAAAGTGGAGCTTTGATGGATTCAGGTTGAACTCGAACGCGCCGGAGCTATTTCCGGGAGCGTCCCAGCTGCTACGCGGGAGGTCCGGGTCGTTGTACTTATTTACCACGGACTTAGAGACATATACCAGGCCATTATCCGCCATGCCGCTGATAGTCCTCTGCTCCCCGTTCATTGCTCTCAGGGGCTCCGTTTCCAGGTGATAAATCCCCTCCCACTTTATAGTATGCTGATAACACGGACTGTCCATTAGCCCGACTGCCTGTTTGATAAAAGTCATTTTTGCCCTTTTTATCTTTAATATCTTAAAGAGCCCGTGGCACTTTACACCAAAAATATCCTCCAGCGCCTTAGCCTGTTTATCGTCTGCCCTGTCATCTATATACAGTATTGCATTCCAAGGATCTTTCGAAGCGGTGCCCCCTTCGGCTGTATTCATGCCATAGCCTACCAGCAAGCCACTCAAATCAACATCACCATAGTAACCTTCTCTGATGTTGAAGGTGAAAGCCCCCTCGCCATGGTCTTTGCCCCCATGAAGCTGCGCTTGGACAGGTGAACCCCACCAGTACGGGCATACCGGGGGCGAATTGCAGGCATCACATGCTTCTCCACGTACCATCCATTCCATTTTTTCTGTTGTCATCTTTTCCCCTTTCTGAATTAGTTCTTTAGTGACTATATAGTATACCGACTGGTTTCACCAGCTTTTATGTTAGAGTCATTGTCATAATAAATTTAAGTACTATCAATAGTTCAATTATAAGCCAGCCAGCAACCCGGGTCAGTCGCCATCATGTCACCGGTTTCTTCGTAAGCCCTGCCCCGGCAGCCGGAGCAGGTAAGTTTATACTGGCAAAGACCACACTGACCCGTGAGCAGGTCTCTCTGACGTAATTTGGTCAGTATCGGTGAGCTTTCCCAGATAGACATTATGCTCTGCTCCCTGATATTACCCAGGTCGACCTGGAGCAACATGCAGGGGTTTACCTCGCCATTCGAAAGGACCATTACATAGCCCATCGGCATCCCGGCGGCGCAGCCCCTGCCATAGTAAGGGATTCGGCGGAGCATCTCGGCCGGAAAGTGCTTCGGCTTGATATTCCTTTCCTGAAGAATAAGGGGGTATATGGGGCAACCCGGGACCCTTATCAAAATCGGATAATCCTCCTGAGCCAGGGCAAGCTGCTCCATAGCCGCCTGCCTCTCCTCAAGGCTTAAGACCAGCTCCTGACACTCATCCTTAGCCCGGCCTGCCGCCACCAGGTCAAAGACCTCGGCGGCATTGGCACCCAGGTCGACTGCCAGTTTAAGCATGTCCTCAAGCTGCGACAGGTTGTCCTTTCTGATAACCATGTTCAACTGAAAGGGAAGACCCGCGTTCCGGCAAGCTTCTATTCCCCTCAGGGTTTGCTCGAAGGCGCCATCCACTCCTCTAAACGAATCGTGAGTCGCGGCATCCGCGCCGTCAACCGATATAGCGATGGCCATCACACTGGCATCAATCATTTTCCTCGCCATGACTTCATCAATAAGGGTGCCGTTACTGCCGATGGTGGTCCTGATGCCCTTTGAGGAGGCATACTTCACGATATCCAGCAGGTCTTCCCGGCACAAAGGTTCGCCACCATCGATGATGAGAAGGCCTATACCCCAGCTTGACAGGTCGTCCACGAGATGAAACGCTTCCTCAGTGGACAGCTCATCAGGCGCTGCCTGCTCAACCGAGCTGCTGTAGCAGTGTTTGCATTTGAGGTTACACATCGTAGTGATGCTGTAGGAAACCATGAACGGCGGTTGTATCTCCATGAAGAACCTCCTTTATTTGTGCTTCTAACATAATCAGTTATAGAGCCAGTTCAAACCCGACCCCACATCCTATGTACTGTTCAGGAAACCGGTGTTCCAGTTCTTCCTTGTACCGGGTGCAGTGGCAGGGACATATTAAAGATAGCCCGTCTAACCGACTGAAATCAAGAAAGCCGTGGAGGCCGCCGATAATCCCGTAAATTTCGCCGAGTGAAGAAGCAGCATCTAGGATAGTGCCAACACCGGGATGGGAACAACCGGTGACCACTACGATACCTCTGTTAGTTTTAACTGCCAGTGACTGCTCCATATTTTTTAACTCACCGGTGGAAAGGACGTCATCCGAGATTTGCAGAGGACGGCTGACAGAGATTACTTTCCTTCCCGGTATTTTCCCCACCACGGAAGCCGGGAGATAAATGGTAGCGTGCTTATTAACCTCGAGTATCCCGGCAAGACCCCCGGTATGGTCGCTATGAGCATGGGAGATAACGATTGTACCTATGAGTTCCGGGTCAATGCCAAGTCGTTCCATATTATACAGCAAGGCGGCACCATCGTCACCCGTATCGAATAAAATCGGTGATGCATGATTAGTCTCGATGAGGGCTGAAAAACCCCAGCCGGTTTTCAGCCCTTGTTTATTCAGGCAATTGTCATATACAATCGTAATCTTCGTATCCACCCAGCCCCTCCGGAATCTCTTCGATGAGGTTTTACGCCTGACCAATCATTATTTCACTCGGTTCTATCTTACTTTTTAGCAGGGACGTGCTAAACCGAGGAATCCTTACCGAACTCCCTGCCCAGTATTGCTAATATCTGGTCCTCGGTTTGAATACTGGCGGTAGCGGCTACCACCTTTGAGTTCTTAAAGTACACCGTGAACGGCAGCCCCATAAAAGAAGCACATTCGCGAAGATTTGTAATAAATCTAGCTGCCGGAATATCGAAGTCCTGGTCATAGAAATTCACGTGCGGATACCGGGTCTCAAGCTGACTCAATATAGAGTACACCGGAATGCACATCGGTCCCATCCGTCCGCAGCAGATGACCACATTCTCGTTGTTTTTCAGAGCTTCCTGTGTTTCTTCATCAGTCTCCAGATGCTTAAGATTAGTCTGCAACATCACGCTCTCCTCGCATATTTCCTTATATTTCTACTCAAACATTCTTTCGATGCTTTCAGCGGCTAATGCTATCGGTTCCATGCCCGGGTCCGGGGATAACTCCGGCTGACCGGCACACCGTAGTGTTGCCAGATCGAGGGAATTCCAACCCGCTCTAATAGCCACGGCTATTGCATCAATATGTTTTACCGGGCATTCACTATCGCTGACAATCTGACCGCCGATGATTCTTTTATCTTTTTTATTGAATATCAATTTAACTGTGTAGGGTTTTTTACCCCTCATCATGGAGTGCTGGCTGGCTGAAGATTGTACAACGCTCACTACGTCGATGCCTTCTTTTCCTGCCTCCGATTCGGTAATACCTGTCCCGGCAATGGATTTGTCAAAAAATTTCGTGGCGAAACTGTTCATGAGCGGCGGATATTCTATACCGTATCCGAGAATATTCTTGGCGATTACTCTGCCGCCGATTACCGCATTGGGCCGCAGCTGCCCTCTAATCGGCTTGCCCGTGATATAGCTCGGATACTGAATAAGGTCGCCGGCAGAATAAATGTCAGGGTCGGAAGTCTGCAGATAACTGTTGACTTTCAACCCCAGTTCCCCCATTTCAAGACCGGCTTCCTGAGCCAGTTCGCTACGCGGTTCGGCCCCGGCACAGATAATGACCATGTCTGCATTGATTTTTTCACCTGAAGCCAGTACTACCGCTTCTACCTTTTTATCTCCTTGTATCGCTTTGACCTGTTCACGAAGATGCAGGTCGATACCCTGCTCTCGCATATAGTTCTCTATACCTTCGCTCATATCCGGGTCCAATGCGTTTGACAGTATATGCTCGAGCATTTCAACCAGTATGACCTTGATACCATGTTGTGCGGCCAGATAGGCAATCTCTACACTGATAGCGCCGCCACCTACCAGCACCGCGCTCTTTACCCGTTTAGCATTTAACCAGTGGAGTATATCGATGGCACCGTCACTGGTCCGCAGCGTGAAAACACCCGGCAGGTCAGTACCCGAGATAGGCGGTACTATAGACCTGGCTCCAGTAGCTAAAACCAGCTTGTCATATGAATAATTTTTGCCATCGGCAGTTGTTACTATCTTCTGTTTTCTATCAATTTTTTCAGCCCTCACATTAACAAGATTTATCCCCGGTTTTGTGAAGATACTATCATCTTTGTAAGAAGGGTCTGCCAGCACGTGCCCGAAGCAAATATACGGCGTGGCACATCTGGTCAGAAGCCCCTGTTCCTCTTCTTCCCTGATTATGGTTACATCCACAGACGGCGCCAGGTTTTTTAACATACGCGCCGCCAGGGCACCGGTACCCGAACAGCCTATGACTACGACTTCTCCAACATTATCCATGATATCATCCCCTATATGAATTTTTACCTTTTACCATATCGCCGATATACACCGGCAATCCCGGGAGTATTTCCGCTAAACCATATAATTTCGACTAGATACTGTTAAACCATCTATCTTTGTAAGTCCTCAAATATTCATCATAGAAATAGGTCCGGGCAATATCTTCCTCCCTGAAACTATATTTATACTCATTGCAGTAGTCCATTAGAAGCTTGTATGCCCGGTTTACTCTTTTCATGGTCTCGCCCTCGGAGCCGTCGTCTTCCCCGAGCTTATCGGGGTGGTGGCGATGGGCCAGTATCCGGTAAGCTTTCTTAATCTCTTTAAGTGTCGCTTCCTCACCGAGTCCCAGCAGTATTCGCGCCTCTTCTATTTCGTTAAAGTTTGCCATCTCGGTATACTAATCCTCCTCAACCTGTTCGACCTCGTCCGAGAGCAAGTCTGTCAGAGAATATCAACAATATATGTTCCCCGCAGGCGCTATGATGAAGCCCTCTCCATCTGGTAAATTCACATAGTCAATCGTATTTCTATCAGCGAAGGCTTTGATTGCATCAGAAATTAAAACATCAATGCCGTTGATCTGAGTTGTATCTTCATTCTCATTTGGCTCATCCAGAGCCAACCCCAAGCGGGGGCCCCCTCAACCTATTCCCTGCGTTACAATACGTAAATATTTACCAGGATTCTTATTGAGTACTTCTTTTATCTTTTCTTTGGCTGCATCAGTTATTTCAACCATTATGCACCTCCTCGTTATAGTTTTTATAACTTCGAGTCATTCCTTAGATTCGACCTCGTCCGAGAGCAGTCCCAGTAAACGGTCATGAGTTACCGGGTAGGGACCTACGGGAATGCCCATCCAGTCAGAGAACTCGAGGATTTCTTCCGGATTATCCCGCATCATTGCATCAAAGAAGCCTACAGAGTCCAGCATAATAGCCCCGCCGCTATGCTTGGGGAAATTCTCGTTGGCCAGACCTTTATCCCATCCCTGAAATACCTGGTGGCGATATTTCATCCATCCCGGCGTAAGCCAGTAGACATCCTTACCCTGACTTATTCGTTCCCTTTCTTCATCACTCATCAGCATGTCAACACAGTGAGTTGCCTTAATCCTGGAAATCCTGACTCCGGGTTCTATTTGCTCTTGAATTATGGTGTCAATCTTGCGGTACGGGTCATTGGCATTGATATAACAGAACTTACCGCCATAGGCCACAATGATGTTCGGTGCGTATGTCTTGGCCGTTCCTATCTGCCTGATAAGCTGGCTTTCCAGCTCGAGAGGTACCTCGTGGCGACCGGGCTTGGTATAGAGAATTATCCTGGCGTCCAGGAGGCCGCTATCCTTGAGACTATTTAACTCCATATTAAGCGTGCCGCAAGCAACAATCGCGTAGTCTTGAAATGAGACATCCTTGCCCATGTTCACCTCCCCATATCTGACGTTATCTGTTTTTTTTACCAGCGGTGATTATCGTAAAGCCGGCATCGGGGAAATAACCTTCCCTGGGTATTTCCATGTTCTGGACGTCGTCCGGCTTTTGAAAAAGTGTCGAGATAATTCTCTCGGTTACGAAACCCGCCTGCAGTAAGAGCTTGATTACCTCATCGCGGCTGTAAAAGGTCGCAAATTTATAAAATCGATGACCTTCGTCCTTCTTCTGCTGATAGAATTGGCCCCACGGACTTTCTTTCAAGACCAGACCCAGGACTATCTTGCCGTCGGGTGACAAGATACGGTTGGCTTCCTTCAGAACGTTCAGGGGAGAATCCAGAAAACATAAAGTAACAATCAAAAAGACTGTTCCCAGGGTTCCCTGGTCATACAACTCCTGTTCTCCTTTACCTTGAAAGGCTTTTATACCTCTACGTCTTGCCATCTGAATGAGCTTAATAGAAGGGTCAATGCCTGTTTCTATCCCCAGAGCCTGAGCAAAACGACCGCTGCCAACTCCTATTTCGAGCCAGGGTCTGGGCAGGGAAGGTAACACCGTTTTGAATGCCTGCACCTCGATGAAGAAGATAAGGCTTCCATTTTTATCAAACCAGGCATCATATTCCGACGCCATGTCATCGAAGGGAGAAAAATCTGTGCTGTTTAGTCTTCCCACTTTTTTTGCTGCTCCAGTAAGATACTTAGTTGACGACATAGTCCATCATCTTGGTATTGGCATATCTGCCCCTGACAGTATGCTATCCATTACCTCTTTAGTCTCCCGGACCGCTACCCCATTTTCCGGGATTTTGCCGTCCAGACTTGAGGTGAAAATATCATTATCGAGGTAGATGCAACCGACCACCTCGATGTTCCGCTCCTGCAATTCCGTTTTCAGTCTGGCAGCTATCTCTTCCGACGGTACCTTGTTCAGCACAGCCCAGACATTCTTTATTCCGATACCCGAAGCCAGTTCGTGTATCTTCTGGCCCACATTTACCGACTCCAGAGGAGGCTCGACCACGACAAGCACGCTGTCAATACTGGTATCGACACCCCGGCCAAAATGTTCCACTCCCGCTTCCATGTCAACTATAACAAGCTCGTTTTCCTGTAAAACAAGCTTCTTTAAGAACTCGCGGCTTAATACCCCCATAGGACAGGCGCAGCCTTCCAAGGACTGAAGTATC
>Ga0315555_1000537_pt1 | contig 26646 bp, 28 predicted proteins | sample SalMarSW160380MG_FD_202113 | JGI IMG/M metagenome (GOLD analysis project Ga0315555, IMG submission 202113) | Salt marsh sediment microbial communities from the Plum Island Ecosystem LTER, Massachusetts, United States - Salt Marsh Sediment SW1603-80 ... | reverse complement strand
AACAGCTTCAGATAATTGTAATGTCCAAAGAGATTGTGGAAGTTGTTCAAGTGGAGACCTTTGTTTAATTGATGGAACTTGTGTTGGTGGCGTTGAACCTTGTACAGATTCAAGAACAGATGCAACTGTATGCGGAAGCAGGGTTTGTGGAACAGCTTCAGATAATTGTAATGTTCAAAGAGATTGTGGAAGTTGTTCAAGTGGGAACCTTTGTTTAGATAGCGGAACTTGTTATAATCCTTCATGTACAGATTCAAGAACAGATGCAACTGTATGCGGAAGCAGGGTTTGTGGAACAGCTTCAGATAATTGTAATGTCCAAAGAGATTGTGGAAGTTGTTCAAGTGGAGACCTTTGTTTAATTGATGGAACTTGTGTTAGTAATGTTCAAGGTGCAATATGCGGAGATGGAATAATCCAACAACCAAATGATGGGAACATAAATGAAGACTGTGACCCTAATGATTATCCTAACCCAACTGGAACCTCCATTTTTCCTGCAGATGGAGTAACTTGCAAAGCAGTAACAGATAATTATGATAGAGATACCTATATTAGTGGAACTTTATTTTGTAATTCTAAATGTGGATTTGATACAACACAGTGTATATCTTCTGTGACTTGCATAACTATTGATGATTGCCCTGCAGAAGAAGGGTGGGAAAGTTGCATTAATGGAAATTGTGTGAAATGCGGTGATGGCGTTGTGAACCAATTTACAGAAGAGTGTGATGGAAATGACTTACAAGGTAAATCCTGTAGTTATTGGGGGCATGAAGGAATATTAAGTTGTACAGCAGATTGTAAATTTGATATCTCTTCCTGCACAGGTGAGGATTGGGGAATCCCTTTAGTTGGAAATTGCAAATACACTGAAGATGCAGGTGAAGATGATTGTGAGGAGGGTGATTTTTTAACTTATTCCTGGACAGCAGACTGGACATGGGCCCCCGAAAATATTGGAAAGGCTCCCCCATGTAAAGGGGGTTATACTTTAGATTCAGGAGATAACAAATGTTATTATGACCCAGATGAAAAATCTAAAAAATGTGTAAATGGTCAAAGAACAGTTCCCTGCCCTGCACAACTAAAACTGCCTTTCTTTGGTCCATATAATGTGATTACAGCAATTGCCTTGATTGCCTTAATTTATTTATTTTTAATAAAGAAAAGATACGGCAGATAAAAGGGAATTAAATAAGTAAAAGACTGAATGAAAGTTTATTAATTAAATCGTTTGGGAAAAGAGTTACAATTATTAAAATAAATAAGGACTTTATAAAAATCAAGAGGCACATCAAAATTTTTGGTGCATCAAAAAAGATTTAGTAAAAATTAAAAACAAAGTAAATTTAATTAAAGAAAATGGAAATAAACTTAAAACATTTTTTCACAATCATCTTCTTAGTCCTGCTTCTAAATGTAGTCTCTGCAAGTTTCGAAGTCGGTGATGCGTCTCATAATTTAACTTACACAAATTACAATCCCGAAGACAACATAAAAGGATGGATAAACATAAGTTTTGATAATGAATCAAGTACTTCTGTTTTTAATGATTCTTTCGGAAATTCCATAAGTTTAATTGATTTGTTGGACAGAAATGAAGAGGCAGAATATGAAGGAACTGAAAACATAACCGCGGATTTTCAAAAAATATATTTGGATGAAGGGAATTTTTCTCTTCCTGAAGATTATGGCAATTTCACTTTTCAGTTGAATTTTAACAGTTCAACAGGCAATTTTGAAATTTTTTCAGAAAAAATAAATATCACAGATGTTCCTGTAATTGAAAGCTTGGCTCCTACGACAACTGTTTCTGCATTTCCTACTCCTTTTGAAGTAAAAGTAAATTCTGCAAAAAACATAACTAAATACAAATGGGACTTTGGGGATAATAAAACTGAAACAACTGAGACCGATGAAGTAACTCACACATATAATTCTGTAGGACAGTATGAATTAAAAATAACTGTAACAAATTCAGAGGAGTTCAGCACTCATAGAACTTTTAAGATAACTGTGGAGACTCCTGTAGAAATGATAAATCTAACTTTAAAAAAAATGCAGGAAGATTTAACTAATTTAAAAAACCAAATTAAAGAATTTGACCAGTTCTATCAGGAATGCTTAAATTCTGCTTTGGGAATTGTGACTCTAGAAAATAAATTGACAGCCATGCAAAAAGAATTTTTAACAGAAGCAAGTTCTGAAGAGGACTTCAATGAAATTCTGACTGGTTTATTGGATTTAAAAATTCCTGAATCAATCCTTATAAGCGGAAGAGCGGACTCGATTCCGTTCTATCCTGAAACAAACAACATAAATTTAAAGGTTTTAAAGGAAATCGGAGGAGGAGATTACAATACTAGTGATAAAAACAAATACATTGATGCGATCCTGTCATGGAATATAGAAAATATGGAAACAAAAATTGCTTTTGAAGAAATATCTGCAAAATATGAATTTTTTGAAGAGCCTGTTTTAAGAGTATTTGAATTAAAAATAAATAAAGATAATGACCAAGTGGATGACCCTTATCTTATTCTTAAGCAACTTGGCGGGCTCAAATTTAAAGAAGATTATTCAGAAAAAGAAAAATCAGGATATGCCTGCATAAAATTAGAATCTTTTAATACAGTTGTCTTTTCAACAACAGAAGATGTGGATTTCACTAACCTGCCTCTTTTTATTTCCCCTGAAATAAGCAAATTAACAATAATAAAAGAAGATTGGTATACTGAAAAAGAGAGGAGTTTTTCAAAAAATGTTCTTTTTGTTTTGATTTTAGCTTTATTATTAATTATTGGTATTGCTTCTTATATAATTTTACAGGAATGGTACAAGAAAAAATATGAAAATCACTTGTTTAAAAATAAAAATGATCTTCACAATTTAGTTATGTATATTGAAAATTCTAAAAGCAAGGGGCTTAAAAATAAAGATATTACAGGAAAGTTAAAAAAAGTTGGGTGGAAGCCTGAACAAATAAATTATGTTATAAAGAAGCACAGTGGAAAAAGAACAGGAATGTTTGAAATTCCAATAGGAAAAATTTTTAATATTTTCAAGAAAGAAAAGGTTTAGATTTATAAAAAATTGTGTGATGAAAATTAAACGACGCAAGTCCTCTTGATAATTGTTGTCCAGTATAGAAAAGTTTAATAAACTTTCTTAACACCATATATTATGGTGATAAAAATCTTCAGAAATTTTTTTAAAAGAATTTTTTCAAATATTTTTAAAAATAAAAAAGAGATAAAACTGGGATTTTACGGTCCTCCGAATGCCGGAAAAACAAGTTTAGCTAACAGAATCTGCAAGGATTTTACCGGAGAAGGCATTGGAAAAATCAGCAAAATTCCCCACGAAACGAGAAGTGTCCAGTTTAAAGAAAAGGTTGTAATAGAGTACAAAGGGAAAAAAATGCTTTTCAAGATGATAGACACCCCGGGAATTGCAACACGGATAGATTATGAAAAATTTCTAAAATATAAAATAAAAAAGAAAGAAGCAAAGAAAAGAGCGAAAGAAGCAACGCAAGGAGTAATTGAAAGCATAAAATGGCTCGACGATATGGACCTTGTCGTAATTGTTTTGGATTCCACTGAAAACCCTTACAACCAGGTAAACATCACAATTATCGGAAACTTGGTCGCAAGAAAAATTCCTGTTTTAATCGTCGCTAACAAAGTTGATTTAAAAAAATCAGACATTAAAAAAATTGAAGCTGCATTTCCGGAATATGAAGTTGTTGGAATAAGTGCAAGATACGGAAAGAATCTGGAGGAATTTTATGAATCAATTTTTAAATTATCAAAAAAGATTTAGTAAAAATTAAAAACAAAGTAAATTTAATAAATAAAAGAGGCAATGAGAATTAAAAATCCCCGAGCATTTAAGTTTAAAAAAGGTGAAATTTAAATATGAAAAAAAAGAGTGAAAATTTTGGGAAAATAAAAGGGTTTTCAATCCAGTTTTTACCTTATTCTGAAATAAGAGATTTGGGCAGCAATGAAAGAATAAAAAAAATCCTTAAAATTGTTTTGGGGAATAATATTTTAATTTTGCAAGGAAAACTAATGGCCGAAGAAGAAGCGAGGCTTATCGGGGACACTATGGCAATGATAGGATATGTAAAAAATTTTAAAGGGATAGAGCTCGCAGTAATTTCTGGTAATGGAAACGAGGGGTTTTTTGGAAGAATGAGAAAAGGCATTGTGAATAGCCTGTCTAGGGGCGATTTGGGTGCAATAACAATCATCGGACCTGCAACAATTGTCAAAGAGATTAAAAGAAATCCAAAAAAAATTGAGTTGTTGCTGAATGGATAATCAAGATAATAAAAAAAGACTTATTTTGCTTAGACTTCTTTAAGATTAGAAGATGAAATTAATTTCAGAAAATATTAAATACCCAAAAGGGGTTACTTAATAATGCCACACCAATGCGTCAGATGCTCAAGAATTATTCCTTCTGGAAGCAAAGAATTGTTGGAAGGATGTAGCAATTGTGGAAGCCATTTTTTCTTTTACATAAGAGACGAGCAATTAAAAGAAATGAAGGAGAACCGAATTGAAATTCCTGAAAAAGAAAGAGAGACAATTGAGAAAGACATCAGGGAAATGGCAGGGATTACTGAAGAAGATGCACCTGTCATATTAGACCTGGAGTCTGTCAGAGTCGCGGGTCCCGGAAAATTTGAAATTGATGTTGTGAATTTGTTTAGCAAGAAAAGACCGTTAATTTACAAACTTGAAGAAGGAAAATATATAATTGACTTGGCTTCAACATTAAAAGGAAGCATGAAAGATGTGAAGGAAATAAGAAATCCTGGAAAGAGGGATTAAACTCTATTTGAATTATAAGGACAATCTGGTAAATCGGGAGCATAACCTCCATCAATACAACAATATCCAAATTCTCCAGCCATTAAATCTGTATCTAATTCTCCATCAGGATCAATTTTACTAACGGGTGTTCCACAAGTATATTCTCCTTCTCTATTTTTATGCCTTCTTTCACATGGGAGAATAGGGATTATTTTTCTATCATTGTCTAATCTAAAAGGAGTTAAGCCTTTTCTTTCGTCTCTTGGCAGATTATTATAATTTCTCCAAAAATCCTTTTCTTTAATTAATTTAGAGATTGCCTGTAAACAATCTTTGCCCTCAAATAAAGCCCATCTAGGAACTCTTCCTCTAAGAGGATTATTGGGATCAAGAGTTTCAAGATGCATAGGAATCCAAATAGGAATTTTAAAAATACGCTGAGTTGTCTCCATATTCTCCATTCTAATTTTTATTTAATTACATTTATAAGTATTATTGTGTTCTAATAATTATGACCCGAAAAATAAGTCTTATTTTAAAAGAGGTTTTAAAAAAAATAGAGCCTACAAAAAAGGAATTAGAAACAATCGGAAATTCTTTTAAAGAGTTTTTAAAAAAATTTGAGAAGAGACTTAAAACCCTGAAAATAAATGCAGAAGTTTTCGTCGGGGGAAGTTTTGCTAAAAAAACCATGATTAAAAAAAATTCTTATGATGTTGATATTTTTGTGAGGTTTGATAAAATATACGGAGAAAATATTTCCAGTATTTTAGAAAAAATTGTGGAACCAATGAAAGCAAAAAAAGTGCACGGAAGCAGGGATTATTTCCAAATACAAAAAGAAAATCTTATATTTGAATTAATTCCTGTAATAAAAATAAGGAGCCCAAAAGAAGCCAAAAATATTACTGATTTATCCTATTCCCATGTTAAATACATAAATAAAAAAATTAAGTCCGAAGAGCTTTTGGGGGAAATAAAAATTGCAAAAGCTTTTTGCTACGCGAATAATTGTTATGGCGCTGAATCTTACATTAACGGTTTTTCAGGTTATTCTTTGGAATTATTAATTTATTATTACAAAAATTTCATAAAATTTATCAAAGCTGTTTCAAAAATGGGAGAAGGAAAAATTGTCATAGATATTGAAAAACACCATAAAACCAAGCAGGATGTTTTAATGGATTTAAACAGTTCAAAGTTAAATTCTCCGATTATCTTGATTGATCCCACATATAAACAGAGAAATGCTCTGGCCGCACTTTCTAAAGAAACATTTGAAGAGTTTAAAAAGGACTGCAAAAAATTCCTGAAAAACCCTTCGATAAAAGCATTTGAAATTAAAAAAATGAATTTAGAAAAAATGAAAGATTCTGCGAAAAAAAATAAATTTGAATATGCTTTGATAAAAACAAAGACATCCAAACAAGCCGGAGATGTTGCTGGAAGCAAATTACTTAAATTTTACAGGCATTTGAATTTTGAGATAAGGAGATTTTTTGAAATTAAAAATAAGGGGTTTGAGTATCCAGTAATTTCTGACGAAATTCCTGTCTCGAAAACTTCTAAAAAACAGAAAGAAGTTTCCGATGATGAGAAAAAATCTGCTGATTATTTTTTCGTTGTTAAAAATAAAAAAGAAATTTTAATCAAAGGTCCGAATATTAAAAGTTTAAAGAATGTGGAAGCATTCAGGAAAAAACACAGGAATACTTTTGTAAAGAAAAACAGAATTTACGCTTTAGAATCAACACCAAAAAATTTAAAAGAATTTATCAATAATTGGAAAAAGAAGAATAAACAAAGAATTAAGGATATGTATATTGAAGAATTGAAAATTTTAGAGAATTAATTTTTTCAATTTTAATCAAGTGCTTTTTCAAATAAAACTGCGAAAGCCCGAGCAAAAAATCCAGAGTTAATCCAAATTGCCTGATCTTCTTCATTTGAATTTTTTGATAAATAAAACAGTATTTCTTTTTTATCTATAATAAAAAATTTAGCGTCGATGTTTATTTTTTTAATCTTTATATTAAGAATGTTTTTTATTTTTCTGATTAGAACATCCTCTCCTGAAAGAGCTATTTTTATTTTTACTCCTGCTTTGTTAAGAACAAAAAAAGTTTGCTGGAACAGTTTTAATTTTGAATACATCTCTTCGGCATTTGTGCAAATCATAACTTCTTTTCCTGCATTCTGAAGAATCTCTTTAATGTAATTAGAAATATTTGATTTTCCTTTTAATGCTGCAGAAACATCTTCTCTTTTTACTGGAATTGCCCCTTCTTTGTACAATTCCTCGAGTTTTGCGAACTCATCTGTTTCCTTAATATTTGAAAGACTGACTATCCTTTCTTCTGCTCCTTTTCTGACATTGTTTTTTAATTTTTCAAGAATTACTCTCGGCTTGATTCCAAGATATTTAACTGGCTTTCCTAATTTTATAATTGCGAATCCTTTTTTCTCCAGACTTTCCAAAACATCGTATGTTCTGCTTCTTGGAACTTTTGAAATATCTGCAACCTGCCCTGCTGAAGCGACTCCCATTCCGAGCAAAGCCAACCAGACTTTTGTTTCATAAATATTCAGATCAAAGTAGTCTTTGATTTTGCTTATTAGTTCCTGTTTTATTAACATTTTATTTAACCTTTTGAATATTCCCTTCTAAAGAATAATCTAATTCAGTTAATATCCCAGCAAACCTGATAGTGTCTAAAACTCCTTCTGTTTCTAGTTTTAACCTAAAGATAGTTTGGGCATCATTCATGATTCTATTTTCAAGAATCATAATTTCTTTACCTAAACAAAGTTTTCTTAGAGATTCTAAATTTTTATATTCTCCCTTAATGTCTACTCCATATTCCATCATCTCCCATAGAAAGCCTCTTTTATAAATCTTTCTGTCTGTTACCTTCATAGAGTAAGAACATATTGAAAAAGTACTTATTAAATTAAAAATATTAAATAACTAAGAACCATTCCTGCAAAAATTCCAGTTGTGATGAAAGGCATTGCAGGGTAGAATTTCCTTTTTTCTGAAAAGAAAAACAAATAACATAACCCAAGAGTTGCTCCTGCAATAACAAACAATGCAGGTAAAAATCCCCAAGTTTTAAGCACAACTCCAGCAGTAATTATCGGAAATATGACATCCCCACCGCCCAAAATCGCGACATTGACCTTTATTCTTTTTGTCTTTAATTCTGATTTTTTCATCTTCTTTATTTTTGATCTAATTTTTTTTGAAACATACGGAACAAAAAATCCCGGGAAAATATTTAATTTGTTTATCTGGTATTTTGCCATTTTCTGCATAATGCCCGAATGCCAGACAGCCCAAATATCGTAAACTGAGATTAGTATAAGAAAAATAATTATTGTATAGAGATTTAAAATTGGAACGAAAACAGCTGCAATTCCCGGATAAATTAAAAGTTCTGTAAAATTATGCACGAGAAATTCTCTTTTGAAAATTTTTATAAATGCAAGGGGGAGTGCTATAATTATCGGAATTATTAATGCTAAATTTGAAGGGATTGCAAATGGAACGAGTTTTTCAAATGCATAAATTGTTAAAAAAAGGGCTATGCAAACAACTAAAAAAAACCACGCCTTTAAAATAAATCTTATCTTGAACTTGCTTAGAAGAATTAACAAAGAAATTGCAATTATAAAAGCGAAAATCAAACTGCCCAGCATGCTGAATGATTCTTTTTGAGTTTCTACTTCAGGAGGCTGAATCCAGGAAAGATGGGGGTTCGGAACTGTTTCTATTGTTCCGTTAACTTCCTGCTCTAAATGAAAAATATCTGCATGCAGAACCGCCAGCCCGATGAACTGCGTTACAACAAACATTGCCAAAAGAAGGATTATTATTTTTGGATTGTGCTTCATGAAACAAAAAGGAGAAGTATGTTTTTAAAGTTTTAAATTTCTCCGCCCGCCTTTTTGTTTTTTTAAAAAAAAGAGTTCCGTCTTTTTGTTTTTTTTTCTAAAAAGAAGAGAATTAAATAATCTTTTTGGGGTTAAACCTTTAATGTTTCTTTTACCTGAATAATTTCTTCTTTTAATGAACCTAACCTTTCTTTTTGATATTTTCCAACAAAGTATAAAACAAGAAAATAGGCAATGATTGAAGTTAATATAGACAGGATTAAACTTCCTATTAAAAATCTCCCAGTATAGACAAAAAGTTGATTTAATATTTCAAATTTAAATTTAGTCACAGGAAAATCAACTAAAATAAAATTTCCAATACTATATTCTAGGGGGTAAAGAAGAGTTAAAATTAAGGGATTCCAAATAGCAAAAGATACAAACATAGAAATTTTGCTAACTTTCTTAAATATCACTAAGACTAATAAGCCAATGAAAATGCCCAATCCAAATGTTGGAAGAATTGCAATTAGGGTTCCAATTGCAAATCCCATAGCGATTGAATGAGGAGAAGTTTTTAATTCCAAAACTTCTTTAAAATGCTTTTTTATTCTATTTTTTAATCTCATTATTATTGTTTGTACTTAAAATTGGAAGAAAATTTATTAAAACACTCGTAATAAAGGTCATGCTAAAAATAATGATAAACCATGTTAATCTGTAAGGTAATCCAAAGTGTAAATTTATGCAGGGATGGAATACACAATTTATATTTAGGTCGGGGGAACTAAATAAGGTTACAAATAAATAAACAACGGTTATTTGAATAAAGCTCCATTTCCAAGCATCTTTTCTTTTTATTCCTATGATTTTTGCTATGTAAATTGACAATGGAACAGTAAATAAATGTTGCAAACTAATTATTTTTCCAATAAGAGAATGTCCTTCTGCAAAAAAATAATTTGTAATCCCAAACAAGGGCTTATTAAAAATCAACCAATGTAAAAAATCAATATCCCAAATTAATAAGGGTATAGCAAGGATATATACTTGGCTCATTATTATGTAACTTCTTTTAGTTAAAATTCCAATTCCTATTAAAATTAACCCCAAATAACACATGTAAAGAATTTGAGTAGGATTCTTATTATACATTGAAAGAGAAATAGCTATTACCCCCCAAGTCAAAAAAAAGATACCAAGTATATCTAAAATAAAAAATTTATGCTTCTTTTTCATTTTAAATAAAAAATATCAGTTGTTAAATAGTTTTTCATTGAGGTGGAGAAAAAAACGCGTTTTTTGTTTCTTTTTTCTAAAAAGAAAATAAAATACTCTTTGGGGTGGAAAATTTGCGTTAAGTATTTAAAACAGATTTTACTTAAATTTCAATAATGAAATTAACAAAAGAGGATAAACAACTTATTGAAAAAGCAAAAGAAATTATAATAAAATCTCGTCCAGTAAATCTTATAGATACGGGAGATGTAGGTTCTGCTCTGATTACTTCAAAAGGAAATATTTTTCAAGGAGTAAGTATGGGTTTTTATTGTGGTATTGGTTCTTGTGGGGAATACCAAGCAATAGGCAATATGATTTCAAATGGAGAAAAGGAAATTAAAAATATTGTAGCGGTTTGGTATGATGAAAAAAATAAAAGATATCATATAATTCCACCCTGTGGGAAATGTAGAGAGATGATTAACCAAATTGGTAAAAAAAGCAAAGAAACTTTTGTTATTATCTCTCGAAAAGAAAAAGTTAAGTTGAAAGATTTACTTCCTTTAGCATGGGAAGGGAGTATTGAGAAATGAAAACCAATACAAATGTTGAAATAAAAAAAGGAGATAGATTATCCAAAACTGAGTTGGATCTTATTGTGAAAACAAACATTAAAACTTTTAATTCTTGCAAGGAATATGAAAAAGAGTTGAAAATATTAAAAGACGAAGAGATGGAAAGCAGTTTTTTCTTTGTAAAAAAAGGCAAACAAGATGTGTCCTTTGGTTTATTAAGACCAATTAAAATAAAATATCTTAGAAAAAATTATAATATATTTGGTATAAGCAATATGATATCTATTAAAAAAGGAAAAGGTTACGGAAAAATTTTAGTTCAAGCAATGAAAGATTTTTTATCTAAAAAGGATAAAACTGCAATCGGATTTTGTCACGAAGGTAATGTGGGATTTTATAAAAAATCTGGATTGATTGTAGAGGGAAAATTAAAAAACAGATTTTTCTATGATTATGGAGATTCTAAAGAAAATAAAAATGCTATGCAAGATTTTGTTATATATCAAGAAGGGAAGGATAAATTTCCTACAAAACTATTAAAAACAAAATCTTTAGTCAAGATTCCTTGCGAACATTTGTAAAATGAAAATCAAACCAAAATTAAAAACCAAAAATATAAACCAAGAATATCTGAAAGTTGCGAAAGAATACATAAGTGAGATTTCTAAAAATAAGGGAGTTATAGGAGTAGCTGTTGGAGGAGGATTAGGGAGAGGGCATTCTGATACTCATTCAGACATAGATATCTATGTTTATTTAGATTCTAAAACATATAATAAATGGAAAAAGAAAGCCCCAATAAAAGAAAAATGTCATCGGTGGAATGGTTATAAGATGGAAACTTATTTTATCAATTATGAAGATGAAATAAAGTCTAATGATTGGTGTGTTGAAGATAGGTGGGAAAGACAACACCATTTTACCATATTCGATACAAAAAATAAGATTACAAATTTGTTAAATAAAAAATGTGTTTGGGAAAAAGGAGAAAAAGAGAAACTTTTACAAGAGAGATTAAAACGAACAGATTGGTATATTGAATTGCCAGAAGATTTTGTTAAAAGAGGAGATATAGGGCAGGCACATTATCTTCTAAATGTTGTGACTGATTGGATTTTAGATGTTGTCTTGTTGAAAAATAATTATTTTATTCCTTGGGCAAAGTGGAAATTTCATTATGCTGTTTTAATGAAGAAAAAACCTAAGAATTTTGAGAGAAGAATTAAGGAAGCAATGAAAATAAAATCTTTTGATTCCAAAGATGTTTATAGAAGAATAAGAATCACAGACAAAATTTTCCAAGAACTGAAGTAGTGAGTAGCGCCTCGCGTGAGCAGGAAGCTCACTTGTCTTTTGTATTTAGGGGAAAAGATTATTTCTAAATTAAATTTCAAAACCGAAGGTTTTGACTATCTGTCCTGAAAGGACTAAGCGCGTGCTCGTCTTTAAAACTCAAACTCAATTAGACATAACATAAGATTATAAATAATAAAACTATTGATAACCTTCAAATAAGAATATTTAGTAACCTTTTTATAATTTTATTGTTATTTTCACTTAACATGAAGAACTTGCTTTAAAAATTTAAGTGATTTCAAACTAAAATCTATCGCAACCGCAAGGTCTCCAAAGCACGTGGGACATTTGTTTCAACCCTGTTGAGTTTGTAAAGTGCCGATGCCAAATCCAAGGATTTTGAAACTTCACCATGATTAATTATAATTCTTTTTGGTTTTGGCCTCATGTTATTAAAAAACGAAAGCAGTTCATTTCTTCCTGAGTGGGCAGTAAGTCCGTCAATTGTGTGAACTTCTAAATTTATATCCACTATTTCTTCTCTTCCATCAACAACCATCTTTGTCTGCTTTATTCCTTCCTGAACCTGCCTTCCTAAAGAACCGATTCCCTGATAGCAGATAAAAACTATTGAATTATTTTTATTTACTGCGAATTCTTTAAGATATTCAACTGATGCTCCTCCCACAAGCATACCACTTGTAGCCAGAACAACACACGGTCCTCCTTCCACAACCTTCCTCCTTTCTTGTGGAGAACCAACTCTTGAAAAAGTGTCTGAAACAAAAGGGTTCCTGTCCTGAAAAATTTGTGCTCTTATTCTGCTGCTCAAAAAATCCGGGTAAGCTGTGTGAATGGCATTAATATCCCAAATCATGCCGTCGATATAAACCGGAACTTTTTTCAGTTTCCCTGCTCTCATTGCATCTTCAATAATCAGCATGGTTTCTTGTGCTCTTCCCAACCCCAGCTCTGGAATCAGAACCTTTCCATTCCTGTTGATTGTTTTATTGACTATATCCAAAAGCTCTTCTTCTGATTTAATTCTTGGCGGAAGAATATCTTCTTTTGAACCATAAGTAGATTCTGTAATCACTGACTCAATTCTTGGGAAATTTGATACTGCGGGGTCCAAAAGTCTTGACCTCCCGTATTTAAAATCTCCTGTGTAAAGCAGATTATGCGCCCCGTTTCCGATATTCAGATGAATCATAGCACTGCCCAATGCATGTCCTGCATTATAAAATGTGAGCCGAACATCCGGCATTACATCAGTGACTTCATTATAGTTCAAGCAGATGCTGTGCTTTACCATTTCTTTTATATCTGTAGAACTAAACAAAGGCTGTGCTGCCTGTTTGTAAGCAACGCCAATAAAATCCAAAGAAACCAGAGCTGCTATATCTCTTGTTGGAATAGTCATATACACCGGCCCTTTGTATCCCATTTTATATAAATAAGGAACCAGTCCGACATGGTCGAGATGTGCATGGCTGATAATTACTGCGTCTAAATTAGCTATATCAAACTCTGGAACATTAAAAGATGGAAATTTATCACTTCCCTGAGAAGCCACGTCAATTCCACAATCAAGAAGTATTTTAGAGTTTGGAGTTTGCAAAAGAATACAGCTTCTCCCCACTTGCCTTGCTCCGCCTAAAAAACTAAGCCGAATCCATTCATCAACTTTTTCAGGATTCCATTCCTCATATATTTTTTTCCCAATTGAATTAAGGAATTTTCTTCTGTAATTATTATTCGCATAAAGAACTTCCCGAATATTTTCTGTTATCTTGCTTTTTATTGCAGGAGACCTCTGGACTTGCGGTGTCCATAAAGTTGTTCTTCTTATTTCCTCAAGAATAGAACCCTGTTTTCCAATTACCAATCCTGGCTTTTTTGCTTCAATTACAACAATGCTCCTCTGAATATCAAAAATCAAATTTGTAACTTCCGCATCTCTTGGAATAATTTTTTTTATTTCTTCCTCTGTTTTCTTCTGCTCTGGAAGAATTTTCTGGTCTGCCCTTAGTTCAATTCTTTTTTTAATTTTTTCAACTATCTCTTTTATCTTTCCCTCTCCTCCTCTAAAAAAATTCTCACTGCAAGTATACAAAACTATATTCGCCCCTTCAAAGCTTGCGTCAGTGATATCTTCACTGAGCTGTTCCTTTATATTTTTTAAGATGTCCATTTTACCTCGTATTTTTGTTTGATATAAGAATAATATTTATTTTTCTTTTTCGTCATCCTTGTAATCTGGTTTTATTTCCTGACTTACAACTTTTTTTATTCCCTCTTTTGTGATTGTAAAAACATCAATTCCATAACCAGAGCCAGTGTCTCTTTGGGTTGAACTCTTCAAAGCTTCTTTTGCAAGCTCAACACCTTCTTTAACACTAATTCCTTTTTTATACTGCCTTTCTAACAAACCAAGAACATATGGCATGCCACTTCCAAAGTTTGCATCATAGTCTTCTACTTTTATAATACTCCCCGCAGGTTCAATACTATAAAGGGCGGTTGTTCCATCTTCATTAAATCCTGCAATTAAAAATCCTGCTTGTTGAGGAATCATAGATGGTTGTCTTATACCACTATAATTTATATTCATAAGTAAGCTTGCTGCCTGCCCTACTGTCGGACGAGATTTTGAACGCAATTCCTTAAGCTTTAATTCTGCTGAAACAATTTTTGGAACTCTTTGTATATCTCCTGCAATTCCACAACCGGACATAATCAAGTAATCATTTATCTGAAAAACCTTTTTTTCGGTTTTTGACATCACATGAGTCCCTCCTGTAATCTGCCGGTCAGCAGCCATAACAACTCCGTCTTTGCAGACAATTCCAAGTATGGTTGTTCCTGTTTTCAAAATTGATTTTTTTAATTCTTCGTCCATTTTATTAAATTAAAGAATAATTCTTTTAGAACTTATGCAAAATATGAGAAAAAGACATATTTAAAGTTTTCGGATTATAAATTATTTCAAAAAATATTTAAAGGATTGAAAACCAATTCTTTTATGGATAAACTTCAGTTTGAAAACAACCTGCTTAAAATTTACGAAATATCAAAAAAGTATTCTGATGAAACTAATTCTTATTTGAATATCAAAGAAAAGGGGGACAAAAAGGATGCTATTGATTCTTTTTTAAAAGAAAATAATTTGCCAATTAATAATGAATCAAGATTTGCTGTTGCAATGAGAATCGCTTTCCTAAAGGATACCCCAATAATCCAATTTTTAAAAAAGCAAAATTTGAATGAAGAAAAGTTTGAAGAGATAAAATGGAAAGCCTATGATTTGGTGAGGGAGATATCTGAAAGAAATTTTGAAAAGATGCTCTCTGACATTAAAGAAAAAAACTTATTAAATAATTTTTATTTGGAAATTTTAAAAGGAATTCATAATATTGGGAAAATTATGAACAGGTTACAAATAAGTTGGGAAAAGAAAATTAATTTTATTAACTCTGACCTTGAAAAAAAATTGGGAGATAAAAAAAGTATCATGAATTTTTTAAGGGAAAATAATTTTTTGGATAAAGATAAGAAAGGAAACGAAGTAGGGGTATGTTATTCTCTTCTTGTAAATGAGGGGAGTTATAAAATCAAATCTTATTATGAAGTTTTTGAAGAGATTAAAGAAATTATTAACGGGCTTAAAAAATTTAAAAAAAATCTCGAAAAATATGATGATGAAGTTTATAATCTTAAAAATGAATATCTTGATTACCTAGATAGTCTTATTGATGCTTTTTCTGAAACAAATAGAAATAAACTAAGTTTAAAATGGGAAGAAGTTGACAGAAAATGGATGAAAATTAAATCCCCTTTTCAGATAGGACATTTTTTTGAGTGCTATGATGACCCATATAGAAAATCAGTTTCAATTGAATGGGACTTAAGATTTCAGAAATTAGATTTTCCAGAAAACAACGACATTGAAAAAATCAAAGAAGGTTATAAAAAATTATTTAATAAATTTGGAATAGAGAAGTATAAAGAAGTTTATGATAAATCATTGTACCACCTAAATCAGGTTCAGTTATATTTTTCAAAACCTCTTTTGTATTACGGTTCTCACTTAAATGGCCTTTGGATTGCCCAAGTTCTTCCTAATAGTTCTCAGATAAGCGACGAATTAGGAAAAAAAATATTTGGATTTCCAGATATGTTATTAGAACAACAAAGAGCTAAACCTTTTACGAAATTAAGCAGCGAGATGTTTGAAAAAGAATTTCTGGATAAAGCAAGGAGATTTTTATTTAATGAAACAGATGAATGGTACGAAGTTTATGATCTTTCTACAATTTACCACGAATTCGGACATATTTTATGGTTAGGAAAAAACACCGAATCTTTAATGAACAAAAGCGGGGAGTTTAAAAATATCGAGGAATTCAAAGCCACTACCTTTGGGATTGTCATGTTCATGTTAAATGAAAAAGAAGAAATTAAAGAGGCTTTTTTAAGGGATGCTATCTCAAGAGCAGTTGGTTTAATTTCATGGAAAAATGAAGAGAGTTTCAAGCCATATTATATTGAAGGTTTAATTCATCTCACAGGACTTTTTGATTCAGGAATTTTAGAATTTAACGGCAGAAAAATTTTAGTTGACTTATCAAATGATAAATATGAAAAATTAAAAGAATGGTATATAAAAAATTATGAGAGTCTGGCTAAACATTATCTTGAAAAAAAGGATGCAAGTGAATATCTGAATATGTTCGTTTATCCTGAAAAAAAGACATATCTACCAAAAGATGAAAAATTAAAAGAATTTGTAGAATATTTTTATAAGAAATTTCAAGAACTTGGGAACATTATTGATGAATCTGTTTCAAAAGAAGATTATATAATCAAATCTTAACACCCAAAATTTTCCATTTCCCATTTTCCTGAACAACTTTTCTATCTAAAATTATTTTTGCTTTTGACATATCTTTAACAATATCCCAGTGGATTGCGGAATCATTTCCTCCACCATTTTCTTTATAAGCCCTTCCTAAAGCAAGATGAATCGTTCCTCCAATTTTCTCATCAAATAAAAGTTCTTTTGTGAATTTTTTTATTTTTGGATTATAACCGATTCCAAATTCTCCAACATAAGAAGAGTTTTCGTCTGTTGCTAACATTTCTTTAAGAAAGTCTTCATTCTTTGAAGCTTTTGCTTCAATAACTTTTCCATTTTCAAAGCTTAATTCAGTATCTGTGACTTCTTTTCCTCCTCTAATCGCAGGATAATCAAATTTTATCCAGCCATTTAAACTTTCTCTTACAGGAGCCATGAAAATCTCTCCATCAGGCATATTTTCTTTTCCATCTCCAACAACAACATTTTTTCCAGCAATTGAAAATTTCAAATCAACCCCTTCACCGATTAAATGCACTTGTTTTCCTTTTTCAAAAGTTTTAGCAATTTTATTCATCTGCTTTCCAAGTTCTTTCCAGTCCTGCAAACAAGCACCATAAACAAAATTTTCATAATCTGTCAAACTCATTTCTGCTTCCTGTGCAAGAGCATTGCAGGGATAAGCGATTGTGCATCTCCTTATTTTATCTTTTTCATTACAAATATAATCTGAGATTGGATGGACTACTCTCTGTCTCGCTATAATTTTTCTAGAATCTGTCCCTGTTAATTCTTTCGTATTAGTGGTTGTTACAACACCAATATATTTGTCTGCTTTTTTGACTGTCTCCATCCACTCATCAGGAAATCTTTCAATTTGTTCCTTTGTTGCATATTTATAAAAAAAATCTGAAACATCAGGCAAACCGACTTTCACAATCGGGTGTGCTTTTTGTAAAATTATTTCCTTATATAATTCAACTAAAAAAGGTATTGCCTCGCTTCCTCCGGAAATAATAACTTTTTCCCCTGGTTTTACAAATACAGAATATCTTACTGCAAGTTGTGCAAGTTTTTGTGTTCTAATATCAAACGGCATTTTATTTTCCAAAAAATCTTAAGATGACTTCAAACCCATACCTCAAAAATAAGAGAGATACTTCTTTTATAAAATTAACTGCTCTCCATACTATAGAGGGTACTGCATGTAAAGATTATACAAAATCAAGTATGATCTTCCAACCAAGAAAATTTTTTGGTGTAAAAATCTCGTCCAAAAAATTCAACAATATCAATCAACTGTAATATCAATTCAAGAGTATTCATTTTATTTCTATCTCTACCCTCAAAAAAGTGAGTATCGGCATTTGTAAAATAGTCATTAGGTAACCATTTAATATACCTCAATGAAAATTCTTTTCCTTTAAGAAAAACATTTGGAAGGTCTGTTCCACATGCCTCCTTGTGGGCTTCTATTTTTGGGTCATATGAAGTAGGAAATTCTATACCAAGCATCTCCTTCTCCTTAATGAACTCGTATATTGAAGGCAAAGAACGTGCCTCAGCTATTTCATGTAATGCAACAGGAGGTTGAAATTCCAGAGGAACATTTTTTTCCATAACAAACGCATTTCCATCATCGTAAGAGCGAGCCATACAAAATCCTGTCACTTTTCTTTTTTCCATTAATTCAAGGTATCTCTTCAAATAGAGCTCGTCGGGGTTTGCTAAATCTACAGAAAGAAGAGCATAAAGATATTTTCCTCCATTATAATCATCAGAAACCTCTCTAACCCTTCCTCTTTTTCCGGCACGATGGAAAATAACATCATGATTAAAAGAACATTGTAAGTTTTTCAATTCTTCTAATTCTTGTTGTTTTAAACTCATTTTTTCACTTCTCCATCACACTAATTCCTCTCTCTTTCTTAAACCTTATAACATTCTCAACAAAACTTTCTATTTTTTGTTCGTGGCTTACAATTATTATTTGCTTCACATTTAACTGCTGCAGAACATCCCGGATTTTATCCAACTGCTGTTCAGAAAATCCGTCTGTCGGCTCGTCCAAAATAACAATGTCTTTTGTTTTAATTTTGCTTAAAAGAGAATTGATTATCTGATTCAACGATAAGCGGTAGGCGAGAGCAATTGCAGTTCTCTCTCCTCCTGAAAGATAAGCGTAGTCAATTTCATAATCCTGCTGTTCTATAATCGGGGTGAAATCGTCGCTGAGCCTGACATTAAAAGAATCAGAAACAAGCATATAAAACCATTCCGCGAAAAGTTTAGAAAATCCTGCCTTAAGTTTTGTCATGACATTTTGCTCAATAAATGAAATTAAAAGAGTAAATTTATTTGACAGCCAGTCCTCGAGTTTAGCAAGGTAATCCATTTGTTCCTTAATTTTTTCTATGACCTTTATTCTTTCTTTTAATTCTTTTATCTCAATAGAAAAAAAATCTATTTCTTTTTTTAATTCGGCGACTTTTATCTCTGCCATTTTTTCATGCTCTAAAGATTCTTCCAATTCTTTTTGTTTTGATTCGAAAATATTATTAAATTTACTCAATTCAAAAATGTGGTAATTCAAAGTTTCCATATGCCTGTTTAAAAGTTCTAAATCTTTTTTAAGAAAAACATTTAATTTTTCAAATTCCTGGGCATTTTTTTGCTTTTCTTCAATCCCATGATATTTAATTTTCAGTATATTCATCTCCTGAATCTTTTTTTCATATAAGGAAATTCCTGAATCAATTTCATTTATCTTTTCTGATATCCTTTTCTTCTGTTGTTCTAATTCTCCAAGTTTTTTATTATTTTCAGCCGTGTTTGTATAAATTTTGTTAAGAACATTGGCCCTATAAACAGCGTCGACATTCTGCAGGCAAGTCGGACAAATCTCCAAATTAGAGATTTTTTTTTCTAATTCTTTATTTTCCGCATTTTTTAGATTTATAGAATTTATCTGTGAATTTATCTCAAGGTTATTTTTCTCAAGCTCTTGTTTTTCTTTTTTATTCAAATAAATTTCTCTCTCAAATTCCTGAATTTTTGATTCATCAATTTCTAAATCTTTTAATTCTTTTATCTGGATGTTGAGCTGTCCAATTGCTGTGGAATTGCTTAAAAAAGATTCTTTTTTGTTTGAGATCATTATTTTTGCTTTTTCAATTTCTTGCTGAAGTTTGTTTTTTTCTTCTATTTTCTCCGCGATTTCCTGTTTCTCCTCTTGGATTTTTTTTCTTTCTTCTGTTTTTAAAAAAAGCTCTCTTTCAACTGAAATTAGATTGTAATGTCTTGATTCAAGTTCATTTTCCTTGGATAACAGACTTGTTTTTTCCTGTTCAAGATTTGCAGTAATCCCCTCTTTTACTTTCCTCTCTTCCCTTATTTTGGAAATTAATGCTGAAACATTTTCAAAAACACGTTTATATTTATCAATCCCAAAAACATGCCTCAAAGTGTTCATTCTTGTCTCTGAATCCTGAAGAATTATCTGCTTCATTTCTTCCTGCGGAGTATAAACTGTAAACTTGTAAAGGATGTTCTGTTTTTTTGAAAATTCCTTGGGGTAGTTTAATAATTCAAGAATTTTATTTTTCAATTCAGTAACAGAAAATTCTTTTTTTTCGCCGTCGACAGTTATCGCACAATAATCCTGTGAAATTGCTTTGCCTTTTTTAAGACTTCTTTCAATAATAATTAATTTGTTATCAACTTCAAATTCTATTTTTGCTCCGCCCTGATTTTTTCCATTTCTCAATAAGGAAGAGCCCCTTTGTCCTGGTTGCAGCCCGAACAACGCAAATTCTATTCCCAAAAGAATTGATGTTTTTCCTGAACCAATATCGCCGGACAGCAAAGTAGAACCCTCAGGAAATTCAACTTCCTGATGCTCGTAACTTCTTATGTTATTCAAGGTTATTTTTTTTAATAACATAGATAATCAAGAATTGAAGAATATTTAAGATTAGTTGTGGTTAAGATAAGCAAGTAGTAACCATCACATAGTAGTAACCAATAGAAATATTTATAAAGTTTAAATTCCACATAAAAACATGAAAATTAAAAGAAGAGCAATAGAAGGGTTATCAAGTTTACTTATACTTGGAAGTTTAGTTTCACCTTTAAATGCTGGAGAATTATCTATGATTAAGGGTCCAAAAGACCTTACTAGATACTTTAATCAAGAATCTACAACATTTGATATTCTTACTAAAAATGGAACTAAAATAAAAAATGTTGGATTTGCTCAATTAAACGAAGGACAAAGCAATGATGTTTTAGAGTTAGGAACAGATTATCTAAAGGAACTATGTAAAGAAAGAGGAGTTAACTACCTGATATACACAATAAAGGAAGATAGAGACTTCGGACAAAAAGTATTGTACATGTATAATTCAAAAAATGGTTTTACAGGTTTAACAGATTGTGATTGTGGTAGTGGAAATTGTGGGGATAGGGATTATGGGGCAATAACAAAGGCTTTTACTCCTTTTCCACCCAAGTCAATAGAATAAGTTCTTAAAGAAATTTCTTTTCTCTTTAAAATAAAAATTTTAATTTAATTTTTTCAAAACTCCAAAACCTTTTTAGATTCTTCTAAGAGTCTGTTCGTGAAGTTCTCGCTTTTTTCGTCTTCCTGTTTTTCAATTGAAAGAGCATCAATCAACTGGAGAATCAATTTATTAAAATCAGACGGATTTTTTTCTGAATAAACTTTTATTGTTTCCCCCTCGATATTTTCTGTCTCTCTCACTTCAATTTCTAATTCAACTTCTTTGGTCTTTAGGTTGTGTGTATTTTTTAACAGAAAATACGCATTCTTTTGTTTTACAAACTCCTCTATCTGTAAAAATTTTATGTCAGATGTTTTCCCATTTTCCAATTCTCCACTGACTCTTAAAAGAACTATTTTATCTTCCAAGTCCCTCTTTTCTAATTCAAAGATTATCTGAGAAGTCGCTGCAAGGGCATCTTTTACTTTAATTTCCAAGGACACGACTTCTTTAAGATTCAGTTCTATTTTTTGCAAAGAATTCTCTGCTTCAGTGTCTACGATATAAAAACCTCCGTGTTCTAAATCCTCTAGCTCTTGGAAATTGTTGGGAAAAATCGGACCCGGGTAAACAAAATTCTGGTATTGAAAATCAATGTGCAAATGCCCCAAAGCGTAATAATCTGCATACGGGAGCGATTCTGTCTCGATAGAATCTATTGGAAGAGTCCCTTTTGCTTTGTCAATTACTGTGTGCAAAACAAGAATTTTGAACATGCCCGGAGAATCATTTAACTTTATCTTTCTTAAATCAGGTATTTCCAACCCGGATTTTTTTCCCGGATAACCATAAAGAGCAACATTCCCGTGAATCGTCGGATTTAAAATTATTTCACCTTCTTTTTCTTCAAAATCTGCCACATTTTTGCAAAAGCCTGCTTTTTCTAAAACATCCAAAAAAGTTTTTCCAGAAATAGAAGAATCATGAGAGCCGGCAATAATAAAGCAGGGAATTTCCGCTTCTTTGAGTTTTTTGAATTCAAAAAAAGTCTCCTTAAGAATTTCAATTCCGGGATAAGCTGAATCAAACAAATCTCCGGATATGATTACAAAATCCGGTTTTTTGATTATGCAAATATCAACTGTTTTTCTAAATGACTGGACGTTTAATTCCTGAAGCGGCTGCTGTTTCCATCCCCCTAAATGGACATCAGAAATATGCGCGAATCTTACCATTATTTTGAAAAAATATCCTAGTATATAAAATTGATTGTTGTGAAGTATAGATAACCTTTAAGTAGTAACAAGTAGAAGGTTTAAATATCTAAAAAACAGAATTAGAAAAATGGAAAGCAGATTAATAAAAACTCTTATAACTGGAACTCCTATCGGAGGAAAGACTAGTCTTGCAGAAAAACTAGCCGGAAAACTCTCTGAAATAGGGGGGGTAGTAAATCATGACGTAGATTATACAGAGGAATGGAAAAAGCACTATCCAGGAAAAGAAGAAGATTTTTATCTCTTACAAACTCCTCACGGAGCTGAGGCTGAATCAGAAGACGGGATTTCATTTAAAGAATTTGATTTAATTACCTTAGTAGTTCCAAGAACTTTATGCTATAGCAAGCTATTGATAAACAGAGGGCTTGCCTGGTTTAAAGAAGGAGTGGTAGAAAAACCTTATTTCAAAGAACCCGCTCCCTATTCTCCAAAATTAATAATTCCCATAGCAAGGAACCTTTTTTATTATTTTAAAAAAAGGAGGGAGTGGGCAAGTGAAGATAGGGAGAGATTTAAAGGAACAGAAATAGTTGAAATTACTCCTTATTTTAGAAAAGGGAAACTTACTTTTGCTGGAGAAAAAGAATTAATTTCAGAAATTAAAAAGAAAATAAACCAAGAGACAGACTAAAATGAATTTCATTGATTTTATTAATCAAGATTTTAAATTAAGAGACGAAAAGATAATTAGAATTAAAAGAATGAAAACATCAGGAAATATTTCTTTCTTGATTAAAACAGATAGAAATGAATATATTCTGAGATTATCTGGAGAGGGAGAACGTTCCAGAACAAAAGAAGAAATTTCCGCTGAAATAGAACTATTGGATTTTCTTGCTGAAAAGAACTTTCCTGTACCCTCTCCAATTGAATTAAATTCCAAAAAAGTTCTTGTAACTAATAAAGGATGTGGTTTTTGTTATAAAATTCTCAAAGGAAAATCTATTGAAGAATTTTCTCCTGAGAAATATTTTTTTGTTGGAAAAATTCTTGGAAGAATCCATAAACAAATTAGGGACTTTAAATTTTCCTATCCCAGAAAATCATGGGGCTTAAAAACAGCTCAAAAAAAATTCTTAGAGATTAAAGAAGAAATAAAAAACAAAGAAGAACTAGAGAAAAATAATTTTGCAGAAATATTTGAAAAAGAAATCAGGAAAATAAAATTTTCCAAAAAACTTCCAAAGGGGATTATTCATGAAGACTTGGGAAAAAGGCATGTTTTATTTAATAATAATGAAATCTCAGGAATTATAGACTGGGACAGAAGTTATGAAGGATTTTTAATTTTAGACTTGGGTCAGACAATAAGAAGTTGGTGTTTTGATAATTGGGAAAAATTAAATAAAAGAAAATTGGATTTAGTTTTAGAAGGATATAATAATGAGAGAAAATTAAATTTGCTAGAAAGATTTTATCTAAAAAAAGCAGTTAGGTTTGCATTTTTGGAAAGAGCCTTGTCTTTTGCAGTAAAATTTCTGAATGAACAAAAAAAAGAAGATTTGGAATTTGCATTCAGAAATCTGGAATTGGCTGGAGAAATTTAATCTTAGTAAGATTTATATAATAAAATTTTCTTATAGAATTATGGATTATGAAAGAAGGAAAGAAGAATATATTCCCCAGAAACTATATGAAAAACCTGTAATTAAAAAACTAGATAAGATGAATTTCCCATTAGAGATACTGGCTTCAGCAACTGGAGAGAAAATTCTTTGTAAACAATGCTCTTCATGTCATAATTGTAGATAAATTTAGTATAAATTTTAGAAGAATTTATTAAAAAACTCTGTCAGTTCTGCTTTGAATAAAAAAACAGCCGCTAAAATTCCCACTAAAACGAGCAACAGAGCTACCATAACAAAAAGCACCCATTCTCTCCCAGGTTTAAAATCTTCCTGCCCATAATTTGAAACTCTCTGGACTGTTCTTATCGGTTGCTGTGGCATTGCTTCAGGTTTTGATTTAATCTGCTGGACTGGTTGTGCATTTTGGGTTTGTTGTGTCTGCTGGGCTGGTTGTCCGGATTCCGGTTCCTGCAAAGCCCTTGCAGCAGCCTCAATATCTTCTTTTTTATAACCAGCATCGTAAAAACTCATCATAGATTGTCTGAGAGATTCCCCCCTGTTCAACGCTGATTTTAGCCCCCCAAGAATTTCTTCGTTAACCATTTTACAACAAAGAAACATGTGTTTAAAAATTATTTGTGGGGAATCTGTAAGTGTTAAGAAAGAATTAAATATAGTTTTGTGGATGATTAAAGATAAGTTCAATATTCTACTTCTCTTTTATCTCCTTCTATATTCTTATACAATATAGGAAATTTTTTTTTAACTTCTGATTCTGAAATTAATGTGAACATTCTTTGGAGTGCAGATAAGGCAGACCTTTTATCAAGTCTTGATCCAGAAGAATAGGCCCTATCTCTATAAGTTCTAAATTCTCCATATTCCATGATAAATTGCTCTATTTTTCCCATATTAGAGGATTATGTTCCAACTATTTAACTATTTCTTTTCTCTGGTATATACTTCAAAATCACAACATCACAACTTTAAAACTTTTCCGTTTGAAGAAAGATGCGATGTTTCACCAAAGTTATAACCCATTTCAGAAGCAAGGTCAATCATGGGAGCCTCCTGCTGAAGCGTCCCGTGTGCAGGAATCACGTGCTTTGGATTTAACATCCTGATTAAGTCTCTTATGTCTTCTCTGCTCCCGTGTCCATGAACATGGATATCTGTCTGCAACCGAACTCCGATTCTCCTGAGTTTCGCGTCAAGTTTGTCTCTCAAAACAACATTTACAGGGGCAGGAATAACTGAAGATGAAAAAATCAAGTGGTCTCCTTCCCTAAATTTAAATGGCGTGCTTCCCTTGACAATCCTGTCCATCACAGAATTTTCTTCTGCCTGATGCCCCGTACATACAACAAAATATTTCCCCCTCTCTCTTTCCAGTTTTCTCAAAAAAGCTTCACGCTGTTTTCCATATTTAATAAGCCTGACTTTGTTTTTATGAGGCCAGAAATTAACTTTGGATGCTGCTTCAACATATTTACTCAGGCTCCTTCCAATAAAAACTATCTCTCTTCCTGTTTTTTTTGCAAGATTAACAATATTAATCAGCCGTTCTATATGTGAAGAAAAAGTCGTTGCAAAAAAAGCAGAGTTTTTTCCTCTTAGTTTAGAAAATGAATCTTCAAGCATATGCTTCGCTATTACTTCTCCTCCGGGCTTTTTTTCTGTTTGGGAATAAAGTGCGTCTGTCACAAGAACTTTTACTCCCGCCCTCCCCAGTTCCTTCAATTTTTTATAATTAGGAGGTTTTCCAATTGTAGGATAATTATCAAATTTAAGGTCTAACCCGTAAAAGAAAATTCCTTCTTTTGTGTGCAGTGCAACGAAGACGCACTGGATAGTTGAGTGCGTGGTGTGGACGAAATCAACTTTGTATTTCCCGGATTTCCCCTCGATAAACTGGAAAGAATCCGGCTGGACTATTTTTAGCGGGTTGTTTATTTTTATTTTTTCACCTTCTAAAATTGCCTCTAAAACTTTTATTGTGAAAGGGGTTCCGTAGATTGGAACTTCGGGATATCTTTTCATAATATAAGGAACCCCGCCAACATGGTCCAAATGTGCGTGGCTTATGAATGCTGCCCGAACATTTTTTCTCCACCCAAGTTTATCAAGAACTGTGTCATTTGGAATCGCCCCGAATTCCCTTAACTTTTTTTCAGTGTATGTATTTTCAAATCTTTTTCCTTTTTTTAATCTGTCAGTGTACTGTAAAAGATTTTCTTCCTGAAGTTCAACTATCCCAGGAATATAAAGTCCTGCGTCGAAAATAAAAACATCTTCTCCGACTTTCACTGCAGTCATATTTTTCCCCACTTCATTAAATCCGCCAATAGTGCAAACTTCCATCTTATTTATTCTAATTAGCAAAAAGAGTTTAAAAATTCTTGCAAAAGATTTTGTGATTATAAATCTTAGACAGGAAAAATTTTACTCATCAAATTAAAGAGTGCGGGCATTCCTGCACCATTTTCTTTACATGTATCACAAATATCTTTAGTTCTTCGCACAAATTCTCTATTTACCTCATTAGAACCTGCTGCTTTTTCTGCCTTACTTAATCCTTCTTGCACTCCTCTAAGAAAAACTGGTTTTTTTCTTTGGAGTGCATTTTGCAATACATACTTAA
>Ga0315555_1000535_pt1 | contig 26711 bp, 39 predicted proteins | sample SalMarSW160380MG_FD_202113 | JGI IMG/M metagenome (GOLD analysis project Ga0315555, IMG submission 202113) | Salt marsh sediment microbial communities from the Plum Island Ecosystem LTER, Massachusetts, United States - Salt Marsh Sediment SW1603-80 ... | reverse complement strand
TTGTCTATTTCTTTTTCTTTCAATTGCTCCGACAGCTATTTTTTACTCTCAAGGGTATCGGTTTGATTTTGAGACAAAAAAAATTACCCAAACTGGAGGTTTGTTTTTAAAAGCCGAACCAAAACAAGTCGAAGTGTTTATTGACGGGAAATTAAAAAAGAAAACTGATTTTTTCTTTGGTTCAGCTTTAATTGAAAATTTATTACCCAAAAAATATAAAATTCAGATAAAAAAAGAGGGGTATTATCCCTGGGAAAAGAATTTGGAAATAAGAGAAAAAGAGGTTGCCGAAGCAAGAAAAATCGTTTTAATTCCGGAAAATCCAAGTTTTAGCATTTTAGACGATAAAGTAAAAGAATTTTGGCCATCTCCTAATGAAAAAATGGTAGTCCTTAAAGAGGCTGATGGAGATGGCTGGGCCCTAAAACTTTACGACCTGGAAAATGGCGTCAAAAGTCATTTAATCGAAGAAAAAGATGTTTATTCAAAGGGGGCTGATTTGCTAGGATTAGAATTTTCTCCCGACTCAAAAGAAATTTATCTGAATGTTGGAGTGAAAGAGCAAGAGAAAAATTTTGTTTTAGGATTAGATAAAGTTCCGCCGGTTTTAACTGAAAGAAAAATTACCCCCCAAACTGAAGACATTGTTACCTCTCAAGTCTTCAATGGAGAGAACTATTATTTAGATAGCTCGGGCCACCTTTTTAAGAACGAAGAGAGACTAACTGAAAAACCTTTCCCGGTCAAACCGGAGACTAAATATGCTTTAGAAATATTCCAAAATTTTTTATTTTTACATGAGGGTCAGGTTTTGTATCAATTTAATCCTGACTTAAAATCCTTTGAGAAATTTTTTGAACCAATAAAAGATTTAAAAATCTCTCCCGATTATAAAAAAATAGTTTATTTTTCAGATTACGAAATCTGGATTTTGTTTCTAGAAAAAATAAACGACCAGCCCAAAAGAGAATCTCGAGACAAACTTTTTCTAATCCGCCTCTCTGAACAAATTAAAGATTGCTTTTGGTTAAACTCTGACTATTTAATTTTTAATGCCGCCAATAAAACAAAAATCGCCGAAATCGACGACCGAGATAGAATAAACGTTGTAGATGTGGCAGAGTTTGAAAACCCGAAGATATTTTGGAATCAATTCGATAAAAAACTCTATGTTTTAAGTGACAGCAATTTGTATCAATCTGAAAGGTTATTACCTTGAGATTCGACTTTTTTCTTGAATTCTTCCCATCTAATATTACTTGAACCAGCCGTTGCGCAAATTTCTTTAAACCGGCAATATCGACACTGCCAGTTTCCCGGGTAATCGGGTAATCTCTGGGGAATAATATTTGAGTCAACTTTTCCCTTAAGGGTCTCAAAATCTTTTAAAAGAGACTGAACAAGTTTTTCATCATAGTTAAGTAAAAATTCCTTAATATCCTGCTGGTCTTTATCTATGTAAAGGAGTATTCCTTTTTTTATGTTGAAATAGTGAAGATAAAGCTGAAGCTGGTAAGCATTTTCTTCTTTCGGTTGGGTTAAATTTTTAAAAATTGAGCTATTTATACTTTTGATGTCTAAAACATAATTCTCATTATTCATGCAAAGTATGGCGTCGGCTCGGCCGGAAATTATTTCTTGAGCAGGAATGGTTACTTCAGTTGTCATTCCAATTTTAAGACGGTATAAAATATTAAAAATATTCCTATGAAGATATTCTCCACGCTCGTAGATTCTTAAAATCCTGGGCTCCATTTTTTTTCCCGGGGCATTCTTGAATTTAAAAAATACTGAACGATGGCACTTGCCAACATCAGAAATATAAAAACGAGTTTGTTCTTTATCTTTCTGCTGGTCCAAATAAAATTGGTCAATAAGTTCTTTTAGCATCGAGATAAATCGAAGATTTATCGAAGATCGAAATGAGTCAAAGACTAATTGAGCATCGAAATGAATCAAAGACTCATTTAGCATATTACCTTTTGCTCCACTGGGGGGCTCTTCTGGCTCTTTTTAATCCGAATTTCTTTCTTTCCCGCATTCGAGGGTCTCGAGTAAGATATCCTGCTTTCTTTAATCTCTTTCTGAAGTCGGGGTTAAATAGAACTAAAGCTCGAGCTATCCCATGAGATAGGGCTTGGGCCTGAGAAGACAAACCACCTCCTTTTACAATAGCTGAAATTTTAAACTTATCAAGGTATTTTATTGTTGCCAGAGGAGCAGTAACTGTTTGCTGAAGTTCAGAAATTGGAAAATAGACCTCCAATGGTTTTTTATTAACCAAAAATGTTTTCTCGCCCTGGGTAAAGAGTCTAACCCGAGCTACCGATGTCTTTCGCCGACCTACTGCTTCAAAATATTTTGCCGGTTTTACCGCTGGTTTTTTAACTTCCTTTTTAACCTTCTTTTTCGAGGGACCCGCCTTCGGCGGGAGGGTGGCGGAAGGGTTATAGTCTTTTTTGATTGTCTTTTTAGGAGTTTTTTTTATCATATTTATCGGAGCACATAAATCGTTATGTGCTCGATTTACTCAAAATTTAATCTTTTTATCTGTTCGGCCCTTAGTTTATTTTTTGGCAACATTCCAAAAACTGCTTTTTTAAGAACTTCAGAGGGATTGGTTTTAAAAATTTTTTTTAAAGGAATTTCTTTAAAGCTTCCGAGATAACCTGAATGGCGAAAATATTTTTTTTGTTCCATCTTTTTACCGGTAATCTTTAATTTCGAGACGTTTTTGACAATCACAAAATCTCCCATGTCCAGATAAGGTACAAAATCAGGCTTATGCTTACCCCGCAACAGAACTGCAATTTCAGTTGCTAATCGGCCAAGCACTTTACCTGTTGCATCTATTGCGTGCGTTTTCCTTTCCATTAGAAATTTATCCCACTAACTCAATGATGGCCATCTTTGCCCCATTACTTTTCCTTGGCCCCAATTTAATTATCCTGGTATACCCTCCTTTTCTTTCTTTGTATCTTGGGGCAATTTCCTCCATTGATTTTTTAACTATTTTTTTAGGAAAAAACTTAGCTAATAATTTTATTGAAGCCAAATCACCTTTTTTAGCTTGGGTAATAAATTTTTCAACTAAACTAGATACTTCCTTGGCTTTAGCCTCAGTGGTTTTAATTTTTTCATTTAAAAGAAGAGCACTGGCTAGAGCTTTTAATAATGCTTTTCTCTGATCTCGTTTCCTGCTCAATTTTCGACCGCGTTTACGTTTTCTCATGTCCTACTTAGTTTTTTTTCCGAGGGACCCGCTTGCGGGAGGGCGGAGGGGGAGTTGTAGTTTTTTTCGCTTTCTCATATCGAGTTTTCGCTTGCGAAAGCGAAGATGAAGAAGAGGATGAAGTCCTCTTCGACTGCTTTACCTTTTTAACTTTTTTCGGAGCTCGCCTTGGTTTAGTGACTGCGTGAATGCTTGGAACTTTTTCAACTTTTTTAAAGGGCTCTCCGAATAGTGAGAAATGTTTAACTAAAATTTCTAAAGCTTCAGAAAATGCTGCTTCGGGAGTAATGGTGCCGTCAGTTTCAATTTCTAAAAACAATCGGTCGAAATCAGTTCTCTCCCCTACTCTCATATTTTCAATTTTGTAACTCACTCTTTTAACCGGAGTAAAAATGGCATCAAGAGGTATTGCCCCTATCCCTAATTTTTCTTTCTGGGTGGCGGGTAGGTGACGTCCAGCTTCGCGGGGGGAGTAACCTATTCCTTTTTCAATTTGAATTTCCATATCTAATTCTGCGCTCTTGGCAGTTAAGGTGGCCAGGTGAGCATTTTTATTTACTAATTCGACCATACTGGGTAATTCAAAATTAGAACCTTTAACTTCTTTCTCTCCCTTGACTTTCAAATTAGCTTTCTGGGGTTCTTCGCTGTAAATTCTAAATCTCAATTGTTTTAGGTTTTGCATAATCAGAATTACATCTTCCAGAATTCCCGGGATAGTTGAAAACTCATGGGGAATGCCTTTGATTTTCATCTGGGTTACGGCTGCCCCTGGTAAAGATGAAAGGAGGACTCTCCTCAGAGAGTTTCCAATAGTTACTCCATATCCCGGATAAAGAGCTTCTATCTCAAAAGTGGCTTTATCGCCTTCTTTTTTGATAACTTTGGGTTGAGATGGTAATGGTATCATATTGTTTATTTATCTGTTTATCTTGTTATCTTGAATAATATTCAAATATTGAAGATATTTCAACTGGAGGGGCAGCTTCCTCAAGCGTTGGTAAACCTCTAACTTTCCCTTCTAATTTTTCAATAATCAATGAGGCTGTTGCTTCATCTCTGCGCTTCGCTAACACTTGCGTATTTAACTCAAGCCAAGCCGGTGTTTCATATTTTTTTAAGGCTATAGGAAGATTTTGAAAAACAGTTTTTTTAGAAGAGGTGGGTCTAATTTTAATTTTATCTCCTTTTTTAACTAAATAGCTAGGAATATTAATTACTTTGCCATTAACTAAGAAATGGCGATGGGAAATTAGCTGCCGGGCTTTCCAGCGAGAAGAAGCGAAACCTAATCTAAAAACTACATTATCTAAACGACTTTCTAATGTTTTAATTAACAGGGTACCGGTATCTTCCACTTTGCCTCGCTTTTTTAAGGCCTCTTTTACATATTTTTGGAATTGTCTTTCTTCTAAATTATACCAATTTTTTAATTTTTGTTTTTCTCTTAATTCCTTACCATATTCAGAAAGAGCTCTGACCCTTCTTTTCCCTTTTTGGCCGGGCGGGTAGGCTTTTCTCACCATCGGACATTTAGGAGAAAAGCACTTCTCACCCTTGAGAAATAATTTCACCCCTAACCTTCGACAAATTTTACACTTAGCATTTTGCATATTATACCCGTCTTACTTTAGGGGGCCTACAACCATTATGAGGAACTGGAGTAATATCAGTTATTGAAACAACTTCTAAACCTCGGGCAGCAAAAGACCTGATTGCTGATTCTCGACCAGAGCCAATTCCTTTTACAAAAATTGCTAATTTTTCAATCCCTAATTTTTTAATAACCTGACCCATTGCCTCAGCCACTTTGGAAGCAGCAAAAGGAGTGGCTTTTTTTGCCCCTTTAAAGCCGATGGAACCGGCACTAGTCCAATGAAGAACATTTCCTTTAGGGTCGGTTAAAGTGATGATAGTGTTGTTATAAGAAGAAGAAATATAAATCCTCCCCTCCCTAATTTTTCGAGGGGCCTCTTTAATCTCTTTTTTTACTTTTGCTTCTACTTTCTCTCTTTCTTTTAAGAGTTCTTCTTCAGTTTTGGTAGCAATTCTCTTTTTTCCCATAGTGGTATTATGTTGGGGTGGCTGATGGTTTTCTTCCAGACCCTACTGTTTTTCTAACGTTTCCTCGAATAGTTCTGGTATTGGTCCTGGTTCTCTGCCCCCTCGCTGGAAGGCCTTTTTGATGACGAATCCCTCGAAAAGAACCAATATCTTTTAATCTTTTTATCGCCATCATTACCTCTCTCCTTAAGTCTCCTTCAATTTTGTATTTTTTTTCAATAATTTCTTTGAGTTTACTAACCTCAGCTGGAGTTAGTTGGGAAGCTTTTGAAACGGGGTTAATCTTGGCTTCGGCTAAAATTTTCCTACTCAAAGAAAGACCTATTCCATAAATATAGGTCAGGGCTATTTCTATTTGTTTGTTTTCCGGGATACTAATCCCAGCAATACGTGGCATTTTTATAATTAACCTTGTCTTTGTTTGTGTTTAGGGTTTTTACAAATAACATAAACCCGGCCTTTACGCCTCACGATTTTACAATGTTTGCAAATTTTTTTAACTGATGATCTTACCTTCATACCGAAAGCGATATACGAATTATTACGAATAAATTATTCGTATATTCGTGGTAATTCGTAGGGTTAGTTATTTACCTCGATATACTATTCTGCCTCTTTCTTTATCATAAGGAGTCATTTCTACTGTAACCTGATCTCCTGGCAAAACCTTAATTCGGTAGATTCTTAGCTTCCCAGCAAGATGAGCAATTATTTCTTCCCCCCCGTCTAGTTTTACTCGAAAATGAGCACTGGGCAGGGCTTCAATTACTATTCCTTGCTTTCTGAAAACTTTTTTATCTGAATTCATTAACTAATTAATTAAGATACCAAAATTTATTAAATTAGTCAACCCTCAGCCTTATTTCAATTTTCTCTATGTCTTCCGGAGCCTTTTTAACCCAAAATGGCCAAAATTTTACTAAAACCCGGGTAATCTGAGGTTGGTCTTCTAAAAAAAGTTTGGCCTCGGCCAATGATTTTCCGCTCAGTCCTTTCTTCAAATTCTCAGTATCAATATCTGAATAAATTTTAGCTTCCATATTTAAAGAGAGAGAAATTTTCCCTAATTTCAAATCGCTGGTTTCGGGAAGATAATTTATTTTTAGACTTTCTTGATGGAGCTGCTTATCTTCGGGAATTTGAGAGAGAATAAAATCTCTAGCGAAATTTTCAGCATCTTCAGATTTAAATACCAGGGCTTCTGATTTAGCTTTCATCTGAAAACTAAATTTTTCTAATTCCTCTTTTGGTTTGGCTAAAGAAAACGTTTCAATAATCTTCGAATCCAAAATCTCGTCTAATAAAATAAATTCCGGAGAGATTTTCTCCTTTAAGGCAAGCCTGCAATTTTGAAGCGCTTTTTCTTCCAGGAACTTTTGGGCCTGGTCTAAATCCTCCTGGGTAACCTGAGGTACTTCTTCTCTGAGACCCCCAGTCATAGCCTGGAAAGATTTACCATAAAACTTGGTATATCTAGCGGTTCCGGCAAAGCCCGGAATAGAAAAAGTAGATGGGCCAATATTATACTCCGGACCTGGCTGGTCGGCTTTTACCTGAACATCAAGATAACCAGAGACAAATTTCCCGTTTTCATAATGACCCCCGGGAATAGTTATTCTAATTGGAGTTCTAAATAATTTTCCATCGGCTGAAACAAATCGAGTAGTAGCCAATAAAACTTGAGGGGAGGTAGAATAATCATTGTAAACTCGAATTATGCCTTCAGCTTTCTTTTCTTTAAGGACAGTACCGGAAGATGAAAATTCTTCAGTAATAGTTTTTTCCGCCTCAAAAATTTTACCAGGAATAACCCCCGCCTTTACCCAAAGGGCGGAGTCAACATTCTCAGCTGTTTTGTCTATGGTCAATTTTGTCTCAAAGGTCAAAACTTCGGATTCTGGCCAAATTTCTATTTCTGCCCCGCCCCACAAGTGAGGAGGGGAAAAGTAACAAAAAAGAAAAACTAAAATTAATGAGACGTAAAATAAACTCTTTTTTTTACCCCACGCCACTTTTGCCACTTTTTTGGATTTACTAGTTTTAGCCTGAGTTATTTGTTTGGGTTTTTCTTCCTGAAAAGCGGCTGAGGGCTTTGGAGGTAAAATGTCAAATATTTTTTTGCTCATTTTTTAATTTTACCAAAACTGCTCTTATTCGTCTAACGCTTGAACCGGAACTTTCTTCTTTGACGATTTTGAATTGACCCAGCTCCGAAGTTCTCCTGACATGGGGGCCAGCGCAGATTTCTTTAGAAAAGTCACCAGTCGAAGAAGATAAATCTTCTTCTCCACCCTTTGCTCGGCTTTGCCTCGCTCGGGTGATAGAATAAACGGTAACTATTGGGGGATATTTTTCTCTAAAAAAAGCCAGGGCTCCTAATTTTATAGCTTTTTCATAAGCCATCTCCTCTTTTTTCACTTCCAAATCTTCTTTTATTTTTTGATTAACTATTTCTTCAACTTTTTTAATTTCTTTGTCGGTCATTTTTTGAGGGTGAGAAAAATCAAAACGAAGACGCTGGGGGGTAATATCCGAACCCATTTGTTTGACGTGCTCCCCCAAAACCTGACGCAAGGCAGAGTGTAAAAGATGAGTGGCGGTATGTAGTTTTACCGACTCATAGCCAGTTTCTTCGCCCACTCCTCCAAATTTCTTTTCTGCTCCGGCTCTAGAAATATCTTGATGTTTCTTTTGGGCTTCCAGAAAACCTTCTTTAGCTACTTTAAACCCCCTCTCTTTGGCTAATTCCTCGGTAAGCTCCAGAGGAAATCCATAACTCTGATAAAGATTAAATGTTTCGTCTCCGCTAATAATTTTTAATTTTTCACTTTTAATTTTTAATTTGAGAAGTTTTTCAAACTGCGATAAGCCTTCGGTTAGAGTCTTTTCAAATTTTTCTTCCTCATTTTGAACAATTGTTAAAATATCTGTTTCTTTAGATTTAAGTTCGGGATAAATATCTTTGTAAATTTCGATAATTTTCTGGACTAAGGGAATTAAAAAACCTGGACCTACCCCTAAAACTTTACCATAACGAATAGCCCTTCTTAAAATCCTTCGTAAAACATATCCTCTTTCAACATTTGAAGGAAAAATTTCCTCAGCTATTAAAAAAACAGCTCCCTTAATGTGGTCAGCAACAACTCTCTTGGCTTTTTTGTTCTGACCTGAAATGTTTTTCATAATCGGCAAGAACAAATCGGTTTCATAAACTGAAGGTTTCTCCTGACAAATCATAGCTAATCTTTCCATGCCCATTCCCGTATCCACCCCTTTTTGTTTTAAAGGTATAAGTTTTTTATTTCTGTCTTGGTGATATTCATTAAAAACCAGGTTCCACACCTCAACTCCATTTAAATAAATCTCAGTATTCGGGCCGCAAGGTCCTTCCTCACCAGTCGGTCCCCAGAAGTTGTCGGCTCTTCCATATTTTTTAATTTTCTCATCCGGAATACCTATTTTTTTCCAAATCTCAGCAGATTCTTTATCCTCCGGAGTGTCTTTATCGCCTTCAAAAATTGTAAAAATAGCGTCTTTTAACGGTAATTTAAGTCCTTTAAAAAGAAACTCGTAAGCTAATTTTATTGTTTCTTCCTTAAAGTATCCACCGAAAGAAAAATTTCCCAGCATTTCAATAAAAGTAAGGTGGCTTTCATCACCAACTTCATCAATATCAGAAGTTCTGAAGCATTTCTGACAGGAGGCAACATTCAAACCGTAAGGAGAACTTTCGCCAAGATAGTATGGTTTAAATTGCTGCATTCCAGCCGAGGTTAAAAGAACACTGGGGTCAGTGGGAATGAGTGAAGAGGAAGGCACTACTTTGTGCCCTTTTTTTCTAAAAAAATCTAAAAAACTTTTTCGAAGATTTGAAGAGACCATATCTAATTTAATTATACCAAAAATTTAGAAGCTGAAAATTATTTAATGATTCCCCCTCCCAAAACCTCTTGGCCTCGATAAAATACGACTGACTGACCGGGAGTGATTGCTCTTTGAAGCCGATTAAATTTTAGAATACAGGTTTTAGGAGTTAGGGTTTTAATGATTGTAGCTGAATTAGCTGGATGTAAATATCTAATTTTAGCTTTAATTTTTAAGGGTAATTTCGGTGCCTTTCTTGAAACCCAGTTTACTTTTTCAGCAATTAATTCTTTTTTATATAATTCTTTTTCATTATCAGCAACAATCAAAGTATTATTTTTAAAATCTGATTTCAAAACATAATATGGAAGGGCCCCGGGAACCTTGATTGCTTTTCTCTGGCCAATGGTATACAAAGGTAAACCTTGATGCTGACCAATTCTTTTTCCCGAGGCATTTAAAATTGGCCCTGGCTTTAATTTTAAATATTTTTTAAAAAAATCTTGGTATTTCCCTTTCAAAAAACAAATGTCTCTTGATTCTGGCCTCACCAAATTAGCTATTTCAAAATCTTTAGCTAATTTCTTTACTTTTGTTTTAGTATAATTTCCAACGGGAAATAAAATTTTTTTAAGCTGCGACTGCTTTAAATTATACAAAAAATAACTTTGGTCCTTCTCTTTGTCCTTTGCCGTTAATAATTTTGCACCAGAGCTCTCAATAAATTGAGAGCTCGGCCGAGCACCAAGCTTTGCTTTGGTGCTCTGGTTTTTAATTCGGGCGTAATGACCGGTAGCAACGAAATCTACGCCCAAAGCTAAGGCTTTTTTTAAAAAAAATCCAAATTTTATTTCTTTATTACACTTAACGCAGGGGTTGGGAGTTCTACCTCTCTGATATTCTGCCAAAAAATAATCAACTACTTTTTTCTTAAATTCTTTAGACAAATCAAAAACTAAAAAAGGAATGCCGAGTTTTAAGGTAATTTTTTTTACAGTTTTTTGAGCTGTATCACTAAAGTTTCTTTCTGGCCAAAACTTCATCAAGCAGCCAATAACATTAAAGCCCTGCTTCTTTAGCAGGGCAGCAGCGACCGAAGAATCAACTCCTCCTGACATCGCACAAATGACCTTAGGCATAACGATCAGCAACGGTTGAAGCGACAAACGATTCTGGCTTTATTTTCGGTTCAAAACCATTTCCCCGGATCAGACCAGTCACCTCTTTTACCATATCTTTGGTCTGGCCGTTTTCTCCGACATCAGCATGAATATAACGAAATTGATAATTAAAAGAGTTAGCTTTTAATTTACTCTCTATATTTTCTCTTAAAAATAACGCTAATTCGCAAGATAGCAAAACCTCCTCTAAAATTCTTGTCTTCCAGTTGTAAAATTTACGATTTTTATATCTGATTTTTTTAAGGAAAAATCTCCCTCCCTCTCCTTTCCGTAAAATAACCACTGCCACCGGGAAATGGGGCTCTTCACCTGAAGAGGAATCACACCCAACAATAATGTCATAAAATTTCTCCGGTTTCTTGACTATATAGCCTAAAATTTCATCAATCACCTGATTTATCTTTAAATTTCCCAGAGTTGGATTATAAAATTGGCCTTCTGAAAAATGTTCCATAATTAATCAATATTAACAAAAATTCCTAAAAAGGTCAATCCTTGCTAATATTTTTAACAATCTTAATAAATTCTTTGGGGGTTAAGGAGGCTCCGCCAATTAAAAATCCTTGAAATTTAGCTTTTTTAATAAAGTCTCTGGCGTTTTGAGAATTAACACTGCCTCCATATAATAAAACATTTTTGTTCAGAATTTTTCTGAACAGGGAATTCATTTTTTTAGCTTTTTTTATGCTACAAGGCTTTCCGGTTCCAATTGCCCAGACCGGTTCATAAGCCAGAATTAAATTCCTTAATTCCTTTTTTGAAACTCCTTTTATGTCCTTTCTAATTTGAGAAGTCTTTTCAATACATAAAATTGGCCTTAAGCCAATTTTCAAGGCTGCTTTTAATTTTTTATTGACCATTTCATCAGTTTCCTTAAAATTTCTCCGCCTTTCTGAATGACCAACAATCACGTATTTACACTCCAAATCTTTTAACATTTTAGGGGATACTTCACCGGTAAAAGCCCCTTTTTCTTCCCAAAAACAATCTTGAGCACCGTTAGCCTTTAAAAGGGGAAGGTAAACAAATGGTGGGCAAATTACCACTTCAACATTTTTAACATTCTTCGTTCCTTTCCGTACCAAATTAAAAAGCCGCTTAGCTTCAGCTAAACTGGTTGGATTACATTTCCAGTTAGCGACAATTAACGGCTTCATTGACCAAGTTTTTATTTATAAAAACGCGGGTGGAGATGAAGATTTATCTTCATCGACTTGTCTTCGCAAATAGGCTGCGGCTTTTTCTGGCTCAATGGTTGAAATTTCAATCATTGTTCCCATTTCAAATCCGGCCCAAGTGGCTGTTTTCGGTAAAATTGTCCAATGCCAATGGTAAAAATCATAATTTTTACCATCGCAAGGAGCAGTGTGTAAATAAAAATTATAAGCCGGGGCCGATAGCCCTTTGTAAAGTTTATTCAAAGCCACTTGAAAAGCTTCGGCTAAAGTTAATTTTTCTTTTTCGGTTATTTTTTCAAAATAAGAGAGGTGTTTCTTTGGTGAGATTATAATCTCAAAGGCTACCTTCGAGGCGAAAGGGCAAATAACTAAAAAGTCTTGATTCTCAAAAACAATTCTTTTTTTTACTTTTTGCTCCCAACTATTCATTTGGCAATAAATACATTTTTTGGTAGCTCGGTAATATTCTTGAGAATTAAAAAGGGCTTTCTTTAGATCAACGTCGACTAAAGGAGTGGTAATAATTTGAGAATGAGGGTGGGCAATTGAAGCCCCAGCTTCTACGCCATGATTATGAAAAATAAATACATAATTAACAAATTTTTCTTTCATCAATTCTAAATATCTCTCTTGATAAACATCAATTACTTCTTTAACCTGCTCTATTTTAAATTGGGCCAATTGTTTTTGATGGTCTTTGGTAATAACCACCTCATGAAAACCAATTGCTGGTATGGTTTGATACAATTTACCCTCGATGTGTTTTTCTATTTTAGGGTAGTCAAAGAACGTTCTTTCTTTTCCACCCTTCGCTGCGCTCGGGTAAGGGAGGAAAGCCGGAAATTTATTAGGGATAACAATAATTGTCCAGTTTTTTGGTTCTTTTTTTATTAAAATGGCTTCTTCTAAAATTTCTGGCTGACAAAAGGGGCATTTTTCTTTTGGTACTTCTTCAATTTTTCGCCTCTCTTTTTTAAAAGCTTCTGGACGACGAGCTCTGCCGGTAGCAACAACCACCCAATCTTTAGAAATGAGGTCAAAACGCAATTCTGATGGGAACTTTGGCTTTTTAGGTTTAATCATATTTACCGGCGATTAAATTCCGTCTTATTTTAAGTAAATCAATCGCCATATTTGCTATCCATTTTGGTTTTACTTTGCTTTCGGGATCATTTTTCCAATAGACCGGAATTTCTTTAATTTTAGAACCTAATTTTTTAGCAATAACTAAAATTTCTGGGTCAAAAGCGAAACGGTCAATTCTGCATTTGGGAAAAATATCTTTTGTTACCCTTTTAGTAAAACATTTAAATCCGCATTGGGTATCTTCAATCCCCCAGAGACCCAAAATTATTTTTCTATATAATTTAAAACCCTCTCCTAAAATTAGCTTTCTTATCCAAGGTTGAGGTGGGTCTAAAACAGCTCCTTTAATATCCCTTGAACCAATGATAATACCAAATCCTTTTTTAAACTCTGGCCAGATTTTTTCGAGATGGTCAATTGAGGTAGAGTTGTCGGCATCAGTAAATAATCGATAATCCCCCTTAGCTTCTAGCATCCCGAAGCGAACAGCGTAACCCTTACCTCGATTTTTTTCATAGCCAGTAACTTTTAGATTTTTAATTTCTGGCATAAGACTTTTAGCAACCTCAACCGTTTTATCTTTTGAACCGTCATTAACCACCATAATTTCGTAATCATAATTTTGCTTTTTCAAATATTTATCGATTTCCTCCAGAGTTTTCGGCAACCTCGTTTCCTCATTATAGGCCGGAATAATAACCGAAAGATACATATTAAAACATTATATCACAGTCAAAACCTTGACTCCATTTTTGGTGACGACCATCATATGTTCAAAGTGGCAAGACAGGGAACCATCCTGAGTTTCAAAGCCATAACTGTCCTTTGATTTTTTTAATTTCCAATCCCCTACTGTCACCATTGGCTCAAGACAAAAAGTCATACCTTCCTTTATCTCCGGACCCAGATGGCGTTTTCCATAATTTAAAATTTTAGGCTCTTCATGAAGTTCTCTCCCAATTCCATGGCCGCAAAGATCTCGGACCACATTAAACCCCTGGCTCTCAACATATCTTTGAATGGTGTTTCCAATATCGCCAAAAGTATTTCCCGGCCTGACTTTTTTAATTCCTCTTTTTAAAGCCTTTTTTGTTATTCGAATTAATCTTATGGCTTCCGGGGAAATTTTCTTTGGGACCGGCAAGGTAATTGCCATATCTGAATGATAACCTTGGTATTTCATCCCAATATCTAAAGATAATATATCTCCTTCTTTTAATTTTCTTTGAGAAGGTACGACATGAACAAGTTCTTCATTGATTGAAGTACATAAAGTAGCCGGAAACCCATCATATCCTTTAAAGGAGGGGGTTCCTCCAGATTTAAAAATCAGGGCCTCGGCGACCCTGTCTAATTCTTTAGTAGTAATTCCTGGCTTAACTTTTTTCTCTAATTCTTTAAGGATTTTAGCCAGAATTTTCCCACCTTCTGCCATTATCTCAATTTCTTTTGAAGATTTTATAGTTATTACCATTTTCTATTCGTTTTAGGCCATTAGTTTTTTGAGGCTTTTAAAATATCTTTAAAAACATTTTCAATGTTTTGCTCCCCATTAATTTCTATTAATAATCCTTTTTTCTTAAAAAATTTAATAACTGGGTAGGTCTCTTTCATAAAAACTTTTAATCTTTTTTTTACCTTTTTAGGTTTATCATCTTCTCTTGTAATTAATTTTCCCCCACAACCTTTTCTCGGACAGATTTTTAAATCCTTGGTCTGTTTTGTGTAAGGAATGGGGTTATCGCATTTCTGACAAATTTTTCTTCTGGTATTTCTCCAAATTGCCTCTTGGGGACTAATTTTTATATTTAAAATTTTAATATTTCCCGCTCCGTATTTGTTAACTAAAACTGGGAAAAATCTTTTCACTTCGTAAAGCGTCCGAGGAGAACCATCAAAAATGATTCTTTTGGTTTTAATCTTTTTTATTTTTTCAATAACCCATCCAGTCACTAACCTGGTAGGGGTCATCTTGCCACCGTAAAAAAATTCTTTTGCCCGCTTAATCTCGGGGTCATTTGGAAATTTCCTAAACTTTTCTTGAATTACATCACTGGTTTCGAAATGAAAAAGCCCTAATTTTTTTGCAAGCAAGGCGGCTTGGGTCCCCTTTCCTGAGCCCGGGCGTCCCAACACAACAATCACTATTGATTTTTCAGTTCTGGGTTTTTTAAAAGGTTTCATACTCTCTCATTTGAAGTTGAGCATTAATTTGACGGACAGTTTCTAAAACCACCGAAACTACAATCAACAAAGCCGTCCCTCCAATCAAGAAACTAAAGACCATCACCCCGGTTATTCCTTCAATAATTGAAGGCGTGATGGCAATCATTCCCAAGAAAAGAGCTCCAATCAACAAAACTCGATTTAAAATATAATACATAAAATTGGCCGTGGAACTTCCCGGCCTGATTCCCGGAACAAATCCTCCCATTTTTTGCAAATTGGTAGAAATGGCTTTGGGGTCAAAAGTAACGGCAGTATAAAAAAAGGTGAAAAGAACAACCAATAAAAAGTATGAAATTCCATAAAACCAGGGGTTCTGAAATAAAGCCCCAATGCTTTGAGCAATATTTCCAATCGTTCCGCCAGCCCCTCCTAAAAAATTAGCAATCATACTGGGAAAAAGCATGATTGATAAGGCAAAAATTATTGGAATTACTCCCGCTGGATTGACGTTTAAGGGAAGATAGGTAGAAACCCCGCCATACATTTTCATTCCCCTCACTCTTTTGGCATAGGAAACTGGAATATTTCGCCGGCCTTCATTAATTAAAACTACTCCGGCAATTATCAATAAAGCCATGCCAAAAAAAAGTAAATAAGCCGGAAGTCTGGCCGGATCCCAGGTGACCAACATCTGACGAATATTATTTGGGAAATCAGCAATAATTCCAGCGAAAATCATAAGAGAAACCCCGTTACCAATTCCTTTTTCTGAAATTAACTCTCCCAGCCACATTAAAAATAGAGCGCCGGCAGTTATAGTTAAAATTGAAGTGAGAAGTAGGGTTGGAGATAAACCTTCAATTACTCCTTGACGCTGAAATAAGGTTAACATCGCATATCCTTGAAGAACAGCTAAAGGCACGGTGGCAATTCGGCAATACTGATCAAATTTTTGTCGGCCTGCTTCGCCTTCTTCTTTATACATTCTTTCAAGCTGGGGAAAAATCATAGTTAACAACTGAAAAATAATGACCGCCGTAATATAAGGACCTAACCCCAACATCACAATGGAAAGATTGTCTAAGGCTCCCCCAGTAAACATATTTAGAAGACCGAACATTTGAAACTGTCCAAAAAAATCTTTTAAATTTTCAGCATTAATCCCGGGCATGGGCATATTAGCCATCACCCGAAAGATAGCAAAAATTCCCAAAACAAATAATATTTTGTTTCTTAGGTCCCGGATTTTAAAAATTTGAATAACTCTTTGATGCCACATATTACTTGACGCTACCCCCGGCCTTCTCAATTTTCTCTTTTGCCTGTTTTGACACCTGACAACCTTCGATAGTCAATTTTTTGGTTAGTTGGGTGGTGGGCGAGTGGCGTCCCTGCCCTAAAATTTTTACCTTAGGCAATCTTCCTCCTATTCTATGAATTAATCCCTTTTCAATCAATACTTTTGGAGTTATGGTATCTGTGGCTTTAAATCTCTTCTCTAAGGTGTCAAGACTAACCACGGACGGGTGGCGGAAGGGTTTTTGTCTTTTAAATTTGTATCCTCTTAATTTTGGGTATCTTTTTATTAATTCTCGAATGACCGGTTTAAATTTTCGGCCCGCCCGCGATCTTTGACCCTTTATTCCCCGGCCAGAATAAGTACCCCGCTTCCCACCTCGGCCCACTCTCTTTCTTTTCTTTAACTTATGTTTTGGCTTTAATTGGTGAAGCTGCATATTTTAGTTTTTTTAAAGCTTCAATTGTTGCTAGGGCATTATTTAATTTATTCCCAGTTCGGCCTAAAATTTTAGATGAAACATTCTTTATTCCAGCCAAAGTACAAATAACCCTAACTGTTCCTCCGGCTACCAATCCTCTCCCCATTCTTTGAGGTTTCAGGATTACTTTAGCTGGTCCAAATTTTGCGAAAACTTCATGGGGAATGGTATTTAAGATAATTGGAATCTCGATTAAATTTTTTTTAGCCAACCTAGTTGCCTTTTCTACTGCTTGGGCTACATCACGGCCTTTGGCCACCCCTACTCCAACCTTGCCCTCTTTGTTCCCCGCAACCATCACTGCTCGAAACCCTATTCTTCTTCCCCCAGCTCTAGTGTGAGAAGTCCTAGCCAAATCCAATAGTTTTGACTCAAATTCCTCCCTAGGTTTTTCCTCTTTAATTTTTTGAAAGTTTCTCCTCATATTATTTAGAAATTAGGAATTAGGAATTTAAAATCTTAGTCCTCCTTCCCTTGCTCCTTCGGCCAGCGCTTTTACTCTTCCCTGATAGCGGTAACTTGCTTTATCAAAAACAACTTTTTCGATTTTATTTCCCTGCCTACCGGCAGGCAGATTAATGGCCTTTTCAGCAATTAATTTCCCAACCTCAAAAGCGATAGCTACTTTTGACTTTCTTTCCTTTTTAGGACGGGAAGGTTTGGGTTTTTGAAGGATGGACTCCGACCCGGGAGGCACCTTACTTTCCACCCTCCTGTCTTTGGTAGGCGTCTCGGGCGGGCAGCAGTCTTGGTCGCTGGCAGCAGTTAAAGTTCGACCATTTTCATCATCAATTAACTGGGCGTAGATATGTTTATTTGATTTAAAAACACAAAGCCGAGGCCTCTCGCTGGTTCCCGATATTTTTGCTCTCACTCTTTTATGGCGCCTAAATCTTTTTTCTCGTTTTAGTTTAGATTTCATATATTTTACCGGAGCACATAAAGTATTATGTGCTCGGTTTACATTGTTGTGACTACCTTTTTCCCAACCTTTCTTTTAACTATTTCTCCTTGGTATCTAATTCCCTTTCCTTTATAAGGCTCAGGAGGTTTAACTTTCCTTATTGTAGCGGCAACGAGACCAACTTTTTCCTTATCAATTCCTGAAACGGTAATAACATTTTTTTCTACCAAAAATTTTATATCTGGGGGGGCTTTTATTTTAACCGGACGACTAAAACCAACGAGTAATTCCAGATTTTCTCCTTCAACTAAAGCCTTAAAGCCCAATCCTTCTATTTCTAATTTTTTTTCATATCCTTCCTTTACCCCTTTTATCATGTTAGCCAGAAGAGTTCGAGTTAATCCCCAGAAGGCCTTAGTTTTTTTACCGAGCACATAACGCGTTATGTGCTTCGGTTTAGTCTCCTTTTTTGGAAAAATAAAAATTTGGTTGCCTTTTGCTTCAACTTTAATTTCCGGCCGAATTTCTCTTGAAAGCTCGCCTTTGGGACCTTTAATAATTACTTTTTGACTTTCAATTACCGAGCCCCGAAGGGACGAAGGTGAAGAAGAAACGGAAGTCTCTTCGACCTTAACCTCTACGTTCTCCGGTATTAAAATTGGTTTTTTTCCGACCCTGGACATAGTATTATGATTTGATTACCCGAGCGTTAGCGAAGGGTGAAGATGAAGGCAAACTTCATCGCCTACCCGAGCGTTAGCGAAGGGTGAAGATGAAGGCAAACTTCATCGCCTACCAAACTTCACAAATTACCTCTCCTCCTAACTTCTTCTTTCTGGCTTCTCTATCTGTTATCAAACCTTCTTTAGGAGTAGAAATTACATCCACTCCATAACCTCCCTTCACTGGCTTAATTTCTTTAGCTTTTTTATAAATTCTCTGACCAGGTTTTGAGATTCTCTTTAAACCTGAAATTACTGGTTGATTAGCGTCGTATTTTAAAGTAATTTCAATAGTTCTTCTTGTCTTTTTTCCTTTTTTTTCAATCTTGGCAACAAATCCTTTTTTTTCTAAAATTTTAGCAATCTCATACTTTAAATCGGAAAAGGGAATATCTACCGTTGCTTTCAAAACGGCCTGAGCATTTCTTATTCGATTTAACATGTCGGCGATTGGGTCAGTCATAGTGGTATTACCAACTACTCTTTTTAACTCCGGGAATCTCTCCTTTGTTCGCTAACTCTCGAAAACATATTCTGCATAATCCAAATTTACGAAGGAAACCTCTCTTTCTTCCACATCTAAAACAGCGTCGAACAATTCGACTTTTAAATTTTGGTTTTTTCTTTGATTTTTCTATTTGGGCTTTGGTTGCCATATTATTTAATCGGGAAACCTAGTAATTTTAATAATTCTAGGCCTTCTTCTCTATTTCTGGCGGTGGTAACTACTGTCAATTCTATTCCAAAAATGGTTTTTGCTTTTTCTGGCAAAATTTCGGGAAAAGCAATATGTTCTTTGATGGCTATGGTTAAATTCCCTTCTTTATCAACAGATTTGGGGTCTATCCCTCGAAAATCCCGAGATCTAGGAAGAGCAATGTGGATTAATCTTTCTAAGAAATCATACATCATTTTTCTTCTCAAAGTAACCATCGCTCCAACTGGCATTCCCTCGCGAATTTTAAAACCAGAAATTGATTTTTTAGCCTTGGTTAAAATTGACCTCTGGCCACAAATTAAAGTTAAATCTTCTAAAATCTGTCCGTAAATTTTTTTCTGTTCTTCTGGAGTTTTTCCCGAAACCAATCTTCCAAAACCAGTATTTGCTACCACTTTTTCAATTTTCGGAACAGCCATATCATTTTGATAACCAAACTTCTCCTTAATGGCTGGAATTGCTTCATTTTTATATTTTTCGGGTAATCTAAGCATAATAATTTATATCTCCTGTCCACACTTCTTGCAAATCCTATATTTCTTCCCTTCAGTAATTTTGTATTTTATTCGCGTTGCCTTTCCACATTTTGGACAGATTAATTTTACATCCGAAATATGAACAGGGACAGACATTTCAATGATTTGACCTTTTTCTCCCGTCTTTCTCGGTTTTTGATGTTTTTTTCTTAGATTCATTCCTTCTACCAAAATCCGACTTTCCTTAGGAAAAGCCTCTAAAACCTTACCTTTTCTACCTCTATCTTTTCCCGAAGTTATTAAAACTGTGTCGTCTTTTTTTAATTTCATACTCCGAATGTTAACGAAGGAAATAACGAGCTCCGTTCGTCAGACTAATTCTTCAGCCAAGGCAGCTATTTTATCAAATCTCTTTTCTTTGAGTTCTCTTGGCACTGGACCTGAAACTCCTCCTCCTTTTGGCGCTTTTGTTTTTCCTTCCAAGATTACGCAAGCATTATCATCAAATCGAATATAAGAACCATCTTTTCTCCGAAAAGCTTTTTTTTGTCTAACGATTACTGCTCTTACTATATCATGTTTTTTAACTATTCTTCTGGGTTCGGCTTCTTTTACTGTACCTACGATGCAGTCCCCAATTTGAGCATATCTTTTGCCGCTACTACCCAAAACATGGAAACATTGGACAACTTTTGCTCCGGTATTATCTGCTACTTTTAACATTGTTCTTGGTTGAATCATATTTTTTTAATCACTTTCCATCTTTTCTCTTTACTTATTGGCCGACATTCCTCAATGGCAACTTTGTCGCCAACTTTATATTTACCTCCGCCAGCTGGCGGATTTTCCATGTGGGCCTTATATTTTTTGTGCGTCTTGTATCTTCTTTTATATCGAGGATGTTCTTTTATCCTCTCAACCTTAACCACCACTGTCTTTGGCATTTTATCTGATACAATTTGACCAATTAACCTTTTTTTCATATATCAAGTTTTTTATTTTATAAAAAACGCAGATGGGTTTGAAGAAGCAATCTTCTTCTCTCGCCCTCATTAACATTCGGGCAGCTGAAGATTATTTTTCATCGACTATCAAGTTTTTTACTTTAATATTGTAAGTATTCTGGCAATATCTTTTTTGATTTTACGAACTTCTCTGACATTTTTTACTTTACCAGCTGCTAAATCAAAACGTAATTGCCTTAGTTTTCCCCGATTGTCTGATAAAATTTTTTGTAATTCTGACTTAGATTTCTGTTGTAATTCTGTTGTTTTCATAGACAGAGATTAATATGGATTTTGACGGATTTATGCTGATAATTTCTCCGTATAAATCAGTTTAATTAGCATAAATCAACGTTTAATAAACTTTGTTTTTATCGGTAGCTTATCGGCTGCTACTTTAAAGGCTTCTTTAGCTACTTCTTCTTTTACTCCTTCTATTTCAAAAATAATTCTTCCCGGCTTTATTGGAAAAACATAATGCGAAACTCCTCCTTTTCCCCCGCCCATGGGAACCTCGGTCCCTTTTCTAGTTACTGGTTTATCTGGAAAAATTCTAATCCAGAGTTTCCCTCCTTTTTTTAAATATCTAATGATTGCTCTTCTGCTGGCTTCTATTTGACGAGCACTAATCCAGTGAGTCTCCAAACTTTTTAAACCGAAGGAGCCAAAAGCAATCTCGGTTCCTCGAGAGGATTTTCCTTTCAATCTCCCCTTTCGCCACTTTCGATGTTTAACTTTTCTCGGCGCTAGTATAGCCATATTTAAAATTTTTCTCCTTTATATATCCAGACCTTTATCCCGATTACTCCATAAGTACAGAAAGCTCGGGCTGTAGCATAATCTATATTAGCTCTTAGGGTTTGGAGAGGTAATCTTCCTTTTTTTAGCCATTGCCGGCGGGCAATTTCTGCCCCACCTAGGCGGCCGGCTACCTCTACTCGGCCGCCTTCCACTCCCCTGGAAGCTAAAATTTTATCTAAAGCCTGTTTCAAGATTCGGCGGGGAGGAATTCTCCTTTCAATTTGTTGAGCAATCCATTGAGCAGACAAGGAAGCCGAAGACCAAGGATCTCTAATTTCTTTAATTTCCAGTTTTAACTCTCGCTTGTCTTTTTGGGCCGGTTTGAGGATAACCTCCAAATCCCTTTTTAACTCTTCCACGCCTCCTCCCCCCCGACCAATAACCATCCCGGGTCGGGCTGAAGAAATGATAATATTTATTTTCCCCGAAAATCTCTCAATTTCAATCTTTTCTACTCCTATTTTCCCCAATTTTTTTCTTAAAAATTCTCTAATTTTAAAATCTTCTTCCAAATATTCAGGAAGTTTTTTTCGATAAAATCCTCGAGAATCCCAGTCAGTTATCTCTTTTATTCTAAATACTTTTGGATGAACCCTGTGTGTCATATTAAAACGCTTTTCTTCTAAATATTCTTTTAATGCCTCTCTCCACCTTTGGTTTTTTTATTTCAATTTCTGGTTTTACTTTAGGTTTCTCGATTTTAGGAGTTTTTTTCACTTTTTTAACCTTTTTTGCCTGCCCCGTGGGAAGCTTGCTTTCCTTCGGGGGCTTTTTAATAATTTCGTCAAGAACAACGGTAACGTGAGAGGTCCTTTTCTGAATTTCCTCAGCTCTTCCTCTGGCTCGAGCCCGCCATCTTTTATACTTTGGACCTTCATCAACTAAAATTTTTGTAATATAAAGATTTGATTCATCTAGCTGAAAATTATTTTTCGCATTAGCCGTAGCTGAGCGCAAAAGTTTTAATAAGGGTGGGGCGGCTTTTTTAATCGTAAAATTTAAGATATTTTGAGCTTTCTCAATTCTTTTTCCCCGAATTAAATCGGCCACCAGTCTAACTTTTCTTGGGGCGATTCTTAAATATCTAAGTTTAGCGATTACAGACATGTTATTCATCGAAATAAACTGAAAGTTTATTGAAGATACGAAATGAATCTTCGATTCATTGAGTTGTGGCTTTTTTTAGTTTCTCAGCCTCCTGGGTAGTTGCTTTTGCCTCTAACTCCCTCTGCATTCTCCCACCATGACGGGAGAACTTTGTGGTTGGAGAAAATTCACCGAGACGATAGCCAACCATGTCTTCGGTTACTTTAACTGGTATAAATTCTCGACCATTATGAACTCCAAAAATAAAACCAACCATCTCGGGAGTAATAGTGCAAGCTCTCGACCAAGTTTTGATTACAGCTTTTTCATCCGGTTTCAATTTTTTTATTTTTTCAAGAAGTTTTTGGTCAACAAATGGACCTTTTCTAAGAGAACGGGCCATATTTTTACTTCCTTTTTTTAATTATTAATTTGTCTGTCCATTTTCTTTTCTTTCTGGTCTTCACTCCTAAGGCTGGCTTCCCCCAAGGAGTTTTGGGATATTTTAATCCGATTGGGCTTCTCCCTTCTCCCCCCCCATGGGGATGGTCACAGGGATTCATTGCTTTTCCCCGGACAGTCGGCCTAAAACCTTTTAACCTCATTCGGCCAGCTTTTCCAATTTTTTCGAAACGATGCTCGGGATGAGAAACCTGACCGATGGTACCAAAGCAATTTTGAGAAATTTTTCTAATTTCTCCCGAAGGCATTTCCAAATGACAAAAACTTTCTTCTTGGGCTAATACTTTGGCTGAAGTTCCTGCTCCTTTTGCTAATTTTCCTCCTTTTCCTGACTCTAACTCAATATTAAATATCTGAGTCCCTACTGGAATATTTTTTAATTTGTTTCGATTACCAATTTTGATTTCGGCTTTCTCTGAGGCTATTATTTCATCTCCTATTTTCAAATCTTTGGGAGCCAATCTGTATCTTTTTTCCCCATCTTGATATTGAAGAAGGGCAATAAAAGCAGCTCGGTTGGGATCGTATTCTAAGGCAATGACTTTAGCTGAAATGTTTAATTTCTCTTCCCCAAAATCTAAAATTCTATAAAGCCTTTTTACTCCTCCACCTCGGTGACGGCAAGTTATCTCTCCCGAGCGAGCCCTGCCCGCTCTTTTCTTTAATGGTAAAAGCAACCTCCTTTCTGGCTCTTTTTTTGTTAATATTTTTGTTGATTTTAAGATTTTGGTCATCTGTATTAAAGTTTTTGGTTTTATCGAGGTAGCACCTCGATTTTTTGTCCTTCTTTTATTTTGACAATTGCTTTTTTGTAACCCTTTCTCCAGCCAGATATTCTTCCTAACCTCCTTCGTTTTCTGGGAACTTTAATAATTTTCACCGATACAACGTCAACCCCGTAAAGATATTCAATTGCTTTTTTTGTCTCCACTTTATTGGCCCTTGGCCAAATCTTAAAAACATATTGATTTTGACCAACCAGACCAGTAGCCTTCTCAGTAACCTGGGGAGCTTTTAAAACTCTCCAAGTATCCCCAATTTTACTCTCTTTAACTTTAAGAGGTTTAGCCTTAAGGGGTTTTTCTTCTTTAATTTCCTTTGGTTTTTCAATAACTTTGGGTTTTACCTCAGGTTTGATTCTTTCCTTTTCTTTTTTTATTTTTTTCCTTTTGAAAATATCTAAAAGCGGCATATTACTTCAAAAATGTCTCTCTTATTACTTTTATTGTTTCTTTGGGCATTATTAAATATTTAAAAGAAAGTAAATCCAGGGCATTAAGATTCCGGGCTTCAACAGTTTGGGCATTAGGAATATTTCTCGTAACTCTTATTATCGTCTTATCCGCCCGAGGTAAAGCTATTAAGCAAGAAGTCTCGTTTTTAAAAGGTAATTTCCCTAAAATTTTTTTCATTAATTTTGTCTTAGCTTCAGGCAAACTTAATTTGTCCAAAATTAAAAGTAAATTATTTTTTGCTTTGGCTGATAAAACCATGGAGAGGGCAATTCTTCGCATTTTTTTATTAATTTTTTTCTTAAAAACTCTTTCTTTAGTTGGTCCGAAAGTTACACCCCCACCCTTCCACAAAGGAGACCTTATTGAACCTGCTCTGGCTCGACCTGTTCCTTTTTGTCGCCAGGGCTTCCTTCCCCCACCCCGAACTTCAGTTCTTCCTTTAGTATGGGCAATAACTTTTCTTCGATTTGCCATTTGGGACACCACCACCTGATGAACCAAATCAGGATTTGTCTTTACGTCAAAAATCTCCTTAGGTAATAAAGTTGTTCCCGCTTCTTCACCTTGTTGGCTATAAACTTTAATCTTCATGAAGCAAGATTTTAATTCATTAAAATCGAAGATCGAAATGAGAATGCAGTTCTCATTGAGCAATTTATCCTTTAACCTCCAGAAGTATTCCTTTTCTCCCCGGCACCGCACCTTTTACTGCCAGTAAATTGTTTTCTTTGTCTACTTTTACTACTTTTAAATTTTTAACTGTTACCCGGACATATCCCATTCTGCCCGGCATTTTTCTTCCTTTTATTACTCTCTCTGGAAAAGAACTCCCCACCGAACCCAAAGTTCGAAGCTCATGTTTGGTCCCATGGGTGGCTGATGCCCTTCCCTTAAATCCCCAACGCTTTACCGCCCCGGCAAAACCTTTTCCTTTAGAAAACCCCGAAACTTTGACCTTATCTCCTTCTTGAAAAATCGAGGCGTCAATTTTATCGCCCACCTTGAACTCACCATTTTTGAATTCTCTTAAATATCTATATGGTTTTTGAGCCTGTGGCTTTTTAATTTTTTTTGGTTTTTCAATCTTTTTAAATCCGACCTGAATAGCTTGATAGCCATCCTTTCCCTTTGTTTTTATCTGAGTAACCTCGCAGGGTCCGGCTTCAATCAAAGTGACCGGAATTATTTTTCCTTCTTCATTAAAAATATGGGACATACCAAGTTTCAGGCCTAAAATAAATTTCATTATTTCAATGAATTTCGGTTTTCAATGAAAAACTGGGCCATTGCCCAGTTTTTCAAGGCAATTTTATTTATTATAAAAAATTTTTTAACTTTTGGAAAGATGTAACATATTATAAGCTACATTTTTATTTCGATATCAACTCCGGCCGGTAAGGTTAAACTCATCAAGGCATCAATTACTTTTGGATTGGGATTTAGAATATCAATTAATCTTTTATGAACTCTCATTTCGAATTGTTCTCGACTATCTTTATGAATAAAAGAAGACCTATTGACGGTATATATATGAATTTCGGTTGGTAAAGGAACCGGACCCGAAACTTCAGCTCCGTAACGCAAAGCTGTCTCAATAATCTGTTTTGCAGAATTATCAATTACTTTATGGTCATAAGCCCAAAGCTTAATACGGAGTTTGGGCTTAACCTCTTCTTCAACAACAGCTTTTGTTTTAGCCATCTTCTATAATTCAATATGGGGGCCCGCTTGCGGGACGCCACCCTCCCTACCACCCTCCTGCCTTTGGCAGGCGCCTCGGGCGGGGCGGGAAAGTTGTAGTCTAAGTTCTATATTTTTATTTAGCTATCTTGGTCACCACTCCTGCGCCAACTGTCTTCCCCCCTTCTCTAATTGCGAATCTTTGCTTTTCTTCTAAAGCAATAGGGGCAATTAATTTAATTTTTAAATTAACCGTATCTCCAGGCATCACCATTTCCATTCCTTCGGGCAAGACTATTTCTCCGGTTACATCAGTTGTCCGGAAATAAAGCTGGGGTTTGTAGCCAGAAAAGAAAGGTGTATGCCTACCGCCTTCCTCTTTAGTCAAAACATAAACCTCTCCATCAAATTCAGTATGGGGAGTGATTGAACCTGGCTTGGATAACACTTGACCTCTTTCTACATCTTCTTTTTTAAATCCTCTTAGTAAAATTCCAACATTATCTCCAGCTCTTCCCTCGTCCAGAGTTTTGTTAAACATTTCAACGCTGACTGCTATTGTCTTTACGGTTAAGCCCAAACCAACTAATTCCACGTCATCGTTGGGGTGGACCACTCCTCTCTCAATTCTTCCCGTGGCTACTGTCCCCCGACCGGCAATTGAGAAAACATCTTCAATGGCCATCAAGAAGGGTTTCTCAATTTCTCTAGCCGGTTCCTGGATATAATCATCAACCGCTTTTACTAAATCCGAAATTGGTTTGGCTGCTTCATCATCAGGGGATTTTACGTCGAGAGCTTTCAAAGCCGAACCCCGAATGATTGGAATTTCATCTCCCGGAAAATTATATTTTTTCAAAAGTTCTCTGACTTCAGACTCAACTAAATCAATAATTTCTGGGTCATCTACGGCATCGCATTTGTTTAAAAATACTATTACTGAGGGGAGACCAACTTGTCTCGCCAGCAAAATGTGTTCTCTGGTCTGAGGCATCGGCCCATCGGGAGCGGAAACAACTAATATTGCTCCATCCATCTGGGCGGCTCCAGTAATCATGTTCTTGACATAAT
>Ga0315555_1000534_pt1 | contig 26734 bp, 22 predicted proteins | sample SalMarSW160380MG_FD_202113 | JGI IMG/M metagenome (GOLD analysis project Ga0315555, IMG submission 202113) | Salt marsh sediment microbial communities from the Plum Island Ecosystem LTER, Massachusetts, United States - Salt Marsh Sediment SW1603-80 ... | reverse complement strand
ATGGGCCCTATATGGAAAGACTGTCGTCAAGGCGGGATTCGTATAATCTGCAAAATGAATTTAGAGTCCTGGGATGGCGGGATGATATTTATCGGCTGATGAGGGCGGCGAATATTTTTGTGCTGCCGACGTATTATTTTGAGGGGCTGCCGGTATCGATTCTGGAGGCAATGGCTTGTGGCAAACCTGTGGTGGCCACGCAACACCGAGGTTGTGAAGATGCTATGGTTGATGGGCAGACGGGTTATCTCGTTCCAGTAAAAAAAGCTGTTCCTCTGGTTGACAAAATCCGATTACTTCTCGACAACGAGCAGCTACGAATAAAAATGGGTAAGGCAGGACGACAGTTGGTTGAGCGACGTTTTGAACTTAATTATTGCACAGAGCGGATAATTGAAGCCCTCGAAAAGGCGTGTTAGAAATAGAAATATAACAATGATAAACATTGCTTTGTGTTTACTTAGATTGATTGATAAGCACAATATTTACCTGGTTGAAATTAATACAAGATACAATCGTGCAAAAGTTTCTTAAACGTTTGGGTGATATTATTATTTCGTTGTTGGCGCTAATGGTGCTTCTGCCGTTTTTTGCTGTTATAGCCGTGGCTGTTAGATTATCAAGCAATGGGCCGGCGATATTCAGGCAGGAAAGGGCGGGCAAAAATGGCAAGCCGTTTGTCTTTTATAAGTTTCGCACAATGAAAGTTGGTGTTGAGTTGTTTGGGCCAAGCCCTAAGTCTGGTGATGACCCGCGGCTCACGAAGGTTGGCAAGTTCCTGCGGGAATATTCTCTTGACGAATTGCCACAATTGTTTAATATATTGAAAGGAGAAATGAGCATAGTTGGGCCTCGTCCGTTGTATCTTTCACAGATGGCTGAATGGAGTGAGCGGCAAAAAAAGCGTCTTCTTGTCAAGCCGGGCCTGACCGGGCTGGCGCAAATATCAGGGCGGGGAGAACTGACACGGGAAGAGAAGCTTGAACTCGATGTAAAATATGTGGAGGAGGCGGGTTTTTGGACCGATATCAAAGTAGTCCTGAAGACCATTGCCCTGGTGTTTAGAAGGAGAAGTATTTATGAAAAAAGGTATTCCCAATCCGAATATACACGAGGTCAAGCCGAATAATATATGAAGATGTAAACAAGAAATTCGAGGAGGTCAAATGGAAAGTAAAAGAACTAATAAAGTAAAATACATCACAAAGATAGAACAATTGGAGCATTTAAGCGAACAGGAGAAAAAAGAGTTACAAAAAGTTACCGAAAAATTCGCATTTCGCAGTAATGACTATTACCTGTCACTTATTGACTGGGATGACCCGAACGACCCGATACGCTCTATAATAATACCTCATATTCGCGAGCTTGATGAGTGGGGCCAGCTTGATCCCTCGAATGAAAAGGCCTACACGGTTATGCCCGGTCTGGAGCACAAATATCATTCTACGGTGCTTCTTTTAGTATGCAACGTGTGTGACGGCATATGTCGTTATTGTTTTCGAAAGCGAGTTTTCATAAAATCACAAAAGGAATATTTGAGTGACCTGCCGGCGGTAATACAGTATATAAGGCAGCATACCGAGATAACCAACATCCTTTTGAGTGGTGGTGACCCTTTGTCATTGGCGACATCCAAGCTCGAAAGCATTGTTCGACAACTAAGGGAAATTGACCATATCTATATAATCCGTATAGGGACAAAAGTGCCTATATTTAATCCATATCGGATTATTGGTGATCCTTATTTGCCGCAGATGATAGAAAAGTACAGCACTGAAAACAAGAAAATATATGTGATGACACATTATATTCACCCGCTGGAATTGACGGATGTTTCGGTTCGGGCAATTCACATTTTGCAAAAGGCAGGTGCCATAATTGCAAACCAGATGCCATTGATACGAGGAGTGAATGACAATCCTCATATCCTGGCTGATTTATTGGCGAAGCTTTCTTTTATTGGGGCAGTCCCTTATTATATTTTCCAGTGCCGTCCGGCTTTGGGTAATAAGGCCTATACAGTACCCATCGAAGAAGGATATGAGATTATTGAGCAGGCTAAGTCGATGGTATCAGGGCTGGCCAAAAGAGCCAGATTTGTAATGTCACATTCGAGCGGCAAGATTGAAATTATTGGCTTGACCGAAGATTGTATTCATCTTAGATACCTGCGGGCCGCGAACGACCGGGACAGCGGTCGTTACCTGTTCCTTAGACGCAATCCGCAGGCCTGCTGGCTTGATGATTATGATGAGGTTATCAAAGAATTTCCAGCTAACTAAACGTAGCGTTCCTATGGAAGGGGATAATGCAGTTGTTTTTTTAGCTAAATTTGAATATATTGTCGTTGATTTATACCCCCGTTTTCACCGGGGGTTATTTCTTGCCCGTAAAAAGAAGCGATGGTAAGGCATATTAAAATTTCAGGTAGAAAGGCCATAATTTTCCTGTTGATTGTCTTTTGCTGCAAAGATGGATTTGCGCTGGAAGCTGATGAGATTCTGGTAGTCGCAAACAAGGACATCGCGGCATCTATGCGGATTGCTAATTACTACTGCTCGAAGCGGGGTGTGCCGGAAGATAATATCCTTGCCCTGTCTTTAGGGACGAAGCTGAAAGATACAATTACAAGAGAGGATTATGAAAGATTGCTTGCGGGGCCGATTCGTAAAGAATTGCTCACTAAAAAAAAGCCCGGCCAAGTCCGGTGCCTGCTGATGATATACGGTGTGCCGTATAAAGTGGGAGGCCGAGGGCCGTTAAAAAATCAGCAGGATAAGCTCGAAAAGCTGAAAGAATCAGCAGAGCAGGAGAAGAAAAAGATTGAAAGCTTCAAGCAGAATGGCCAGACAGATTCAACCGAATACAGGCAGAGCAGTTATAAACTGACACAACTGCAATCCGAGATTGATTGTATCGAGGGCAAAGAGACAAACGCATCTGTTGACAGCGAATTGTCAATGGTGCCGGATACAAGCTATGAGCTGTATCGGTGGCAGCCGAATATGCTCAAAGGCGGCGTGCCGGGTTTGAGTCTTGATACGCTTATGGTAAGCCGGCTCGATGGGCCAAATTATGAGATAGCCAAAGGGCTAATTGACAAGGCGATAGCGGCAGAGAAGACGGGATTAAAAGGCATCGCTTACTTCGATTCGCGGGGTATTGTAAAGGAAGATTTATACGGTCAATATGACCAGTCTTTGCGTGACCTGGCAGTGATTACAAGGTTGCAAACAGAAATGCCTGTTGAAGAGGAACAAACAGAGGAGCTATTCCTGCCTGGGGCGTGTCCTCAGACCGCCATTTATTGCGGCTGGTATAGTTTGAAGAAATATGTCGATGCCTTCGATTTTGTCGATGGTGCGGTAGGATATCATATTTCGAGCTGGGAGGCAATCGACCTTCATGACCCAAACAGCAGCCAGTGGTGCCCGGCGATGCTCACTGATGGTATAACAGCGACTCTTGGTGCGGTAGCCGAGCCGTATCTTCATTCATTTCCGAAGCCGAAACAATTTTTCCTGGAATTATATAAGGGCAGCTGTCTTGTTGAGGCATACTACCGAATAAAGCCGTTTAATTCGTGGCAGCTGGTCCTGCTCGGCGACCCGCTCTACAGGCCTTTCAAAAAGGCCACCGAGAGAAATTAAGACAGTTGTCTCGGTTTGTGAAGCAGGCCAATCAGACTAACTAATAAAAAAGCGGTTAAGATTCCTGAACCGGCAATAACTACATCCTTTGCAACAATTTCTTTGCCGAGAATAGAGGAAACTATTTTTACAATCAGCAAAAATCCTGTCGGCAGTGCCAAACTTGTTACAAGCCATTTTCCCCCTTGGGCTTTTGGTAAAAGATAACGGTGTATATATTGAATCCATACAACGGTGAAAAAACCATATGCGAAAAAGTGAAACATTGCGTTTGTGATTGGCATCAGGTCCGTAAGATTTGCTTTCGCAATGTTAGTTAAAGTAAAGATGGCAATGCCCACAACTACAAGCAACGCCAGCCAAAAGTTCAAAAGCGAACACAGAATCATACCTGTAAGCATCCCCACTAAATTTGCGACATAGTCCCTGATATCACAGGTGCGAGCTGCCATACAGTCCTGAAGCAGTTCATCAACAATTCCATAACCGGCTATTACTAAAAGTACCCACCAGGCCGAGGCTCTGTGCCAATTTACCTTTCGGTTGGGATTTAATGCGTACCAGAGCAGAAAAACCAGAATCAAATAAGCAATGAAGTGAACACCTTTATCGGATACATTGGCCCTGCGAACCAGTTGGGGGATGGGTATATGTACAAGGATAAAAAGAGCAGGCCAATAAAGAACCAATGCCCCTATAGTTAGCTTTTGCTGCCAGGATGAAGCCATTGAGACCCCAATATGCTATATTTCTATTACCGATTTTTTTTATCATCGGCAATCTAAGTGCGTATAATGAGTGATATGCTTAAAAATAAAGTTTAATATAGGACGAGATTATGTGTATAATATGAGTAGATTATGTTTTGCCATTTCAGAGTCAATTTGGAGGTTTGATAAAAATGAAACGTCTAACAATTTTTGCATTAGTAGCCGGTTTTGTAACTCTTTGTCTCGCTCAGAGCAGGACTGCGACCCCGATACGCAGAAATGCCCGGGTGTCTCAACGAAAGATAATACAGCTTACTGAGTCGAAGCTGAAAGGTTCGGTTAGCTTGGAAGAGGCACTGGCTAAGCGGCGGAGCGTGCGTAAGTTTACCGGCGAGGCGCTGAAGCCAAACCAGGTTAGCCAGTTGGCCTGGGCGGGTCAGGGCATAACAGAGCCGCAAGGGGGGCTGCGAACGGCGCCGTCTGCAGGAGCGATCTATCCGATAGAATTATATTTTGCTAATGAAGAGGGATTGTTTGTTTACCTGCCGGAACAACACAGTCTGGAACAAGTTATAGAGCAGGATGTTCGCAGCGATTTGGCGACAACAGCTTCTACGCCGGAGTCGGTTGCCAATGCTGCGTGCGATATTATTGTTGCCGGCTCTGCAAGGAAACTTATGACCCAGTTCCGCGATAAGGCCAGAACATTTATGTTATTGGAGGCGGGGCACGTTGCACAAAATATCCAACTGCAGGCGGTATGTTTGGATTTGGGCTCTGTTCCGGTTGGTGAATTTGATGAAAAGGGCGTTAACAGGATTTGTCGGCTGCCGAGGAACCTGGAGCCGATTTATATAATATGTGTTGGTTACCCTGCGGCTGAGCAGACACCGGCCGCAGGCTCAGAGCAAAGTTATGCCGCTGCGAAGAAAGCGGTACTTATTGCCGCAAGGGAGAATTTCCGGGATGAAGAGCTTTTTGATACGAAGCATGTTCTTGAATCTGCTGGAGTTCAAACCGTTATAGCGAGCTCAAGGATAGGTATTATAAGGGGTATGCTTGGAAATACGGCAGAGGCGCAGATTACATTGAATCAGTTGAGGGTTGACGACTTCGATGCGATAATCTTCGTAGGCGGTAGCGGCGCAGTTGAGTATTTTGATAACCCTGTTGCTTTAGATATCGCCCGCACAGCGGCAGCCAAGAGGAAAGTCGTAGCGGCAATCTGTATCGCGCCTACAGTATTGGCCAATTCGGGCATTCTGACGGGTGTCCGGGCCACCAGCTTTCTGTCCGAGCGGGAGCGGCTTATACGAGCCGGCGCTCTATACAGCGGTGCTCCGGTTGAAAGAGACAGGTTTATAATAACCGCCACCGACCCGACTGTTGCGGTTTCGTTCGGCCAGGCAATTGCGGACGCCCTCGCAGGAAGATAAATATATGCTGAAAGGTGAGATTTGCAGTAGAAGCCGGAAGCTGCACCTGTTATTTGTCCGTTATATCCGAGCATGAGCTTACCTTTCGCGCTAAGCCGGCAACGCCGGAGGACACTCTTGGCTGGAGCAGGCTATCGGGAAAGGTTAATCAACGGTATGTTTCACCTCATCCTATAATCACAAGGACAATGTAGGGAACGAGGTTGAAGAATATGACAAAAATCTTGTATAATCCGACGAAGGAACAGACTATTACGTTGAATGCTTCTCTTGAGATAGAAAAAAATCTGTGGTTCATCCGGTAGGAGAAATCAGCCAAAAAGATACACATAAGGGAAGACAGAATAAGCAGTCCCCCGTTTATAATCGTGCACCACCAAAAGAACGCTTTGAGAGTAACGATATTCATAATAATTCTCCTTTTTTCTATGAACAATGAACTACGAACCTTCTCTTATTTGCTATAGCGATTCGTAATCGGCAGCCGGCGGTCTTTGCCGAAGGCCTTCGGTGTAATTTTTATGCCGGGCGGGGAAAGCCGTCTTTTATATTCATTTATATCGACCATACGAATTACTTTATGCACAACATCTTTCGGCAGGCCCGAATCAATGAGCTGCTGAGGGGATTTGTCCTCTTCGACGTAGCCCTTCAGGATTTTATCGAGCAGGTCATAATCCGGCAGCGAGTCGCTGTCTTTCTGGTCCGGCCTTAGCTCGGCGGAAGGTGCACGCGTAATAACATCAGCAGGTATAATCTCACGCTCTGATATTCTGTTTATATGTTCGGCCAATTGATAGACCATTGTCTTGGGTACGTCTTTTATCACTGCGAAACCGCCTGCCGTATCGCCATAGAGGGTCGTATAGCCGACCGAGGTTTCGCTTTTATTGCCGGTAGTCAATACCAGGGCGCCGGTGCTGTTGCTCAGCGACATCAGGATATTGCCTCGAATCCTTGCCTGCAAATTCTCGTAAGCGATGCCCTTATCATCCCAGCCGGGGACTGCCTTTAGGGCATTGTCGGATTGCTTTAGTATCGGCTCGATTGGAATGGTTAAAAATTCCGTGCCCAGATTTTCAGCGAGTTTCTTCGCATCATTTTGGGTTTCCGGGCTGTTGAACTTTGACGGCATCGATACGCAGACGACGTTTTCAGTCCCCAGTGCAACGGCGGCGATGGCGGCTGTAACCGAGGAATCTATCCCGCCACTGAGGCCTAATAGGACTTTTTCAAAGCCGTTTTTCCGTGCATAATCCCTCGTTCCGAGGACAAGGGCCTGATAAACTTCATCGATAATATCAGCGGCTTCAGCGGCAGAGGGTTGTGTTGGCTTAATTTGGACGGTCCCATCTTTGGCTGTTGTGATATCGGCAATAAGTAAATCCTCGTCAAACGCTTTTGCCCTGGCGACTATATTGCCATTCGAATCGGCGAACATACTTCGGCCGTCAAAGACCAATTCATCCTGGCCACCCACAAGGTTGCAATACGAGACGGCACAGTTAAATGTTTTGGCACAGGAGCTGATGACCGCTTCTCTTTTTTTAATTTTGCCCATATAAAAAGGCGAGGCCGATATGTTCAGAAGCGTATGGATTTGGCCGATGCCCTTCAGGAAGTTGCTCAGCCAATCGGTATTCCACATATCGAAGCAGATAGTGAGCGCTATATTCAGCCCGGTTACGTTGATTACTACCGGTTCGGTCCCGGATTTAAAATATCTTTGCTCGTCGAATACGCTGAAATTTGGCAGCAGGCCCTTTCGATAAATTTTATCTATCCGGCCGTTTTGTAATACAGCAGCAGAGTTGTAATTGTTGCCCTGATGGCTTTCTGCGAAGCCGACTATGAGCGTTATATCCGGGCAGTCGGCGGCGAGCTTCTCGACGGTCTTGCGATTGTCATTCAGGAAATGCTTTTTGTATATTAAGTCCTCCGGCGGATAGCCGCATATAGCAAGCTCCGGAAAGACCAGCAAATCTACGCCTGCGCTAACCGTCTGAGCATAGACTTGCCGTATCTTCTCGGCATTGCCTGCCAAATCGCCAACTACAGCATTAATTTGTCCAAGTCCGACACGCATCGAATGCGGCCTCCACTTTTGTTTAATGTTAAGAAAAAGAGTGTTTAACTGCAAGTCTTTTTTATATAACAGATTGGGTGATATAATTTGTTCCTTTTGCTAATCGGGTTGCTATAAAGATTCATAACAGCAAAACAGGGCTGAGAAACTTATTGACCTTTGGATATTAAATGGAACATTACCGTAAAAACAAAACAAGGATGTCATTCCCGTGAAAACGGGAATCCAGCCGTTTTATCGGTGTTTTTTGGACTCCTGCTTGCGCAGGGGTGACAATTTGGTCTGTTCCATTGCTCATGCACAAATCATTGAATATTTTACGCCTTGTTACTTTGTAAATGGGGATTTATACTTTCGATTATGCTGCAAAAGATATTAAAGGTCTATACAAAGTTCTTCGCTGTATGGGTGATTCTTTTCGGAGTAGTCGCGTATATTTTTCCTAAGCCCTTTGTCGCTTTAAGGCCGGGGATGGACTGGTTCTTTGCCCTGACGATGTTTGGTATCGGAGCGGTCCTGGATGTCGAAGATTTCAAGCGGATTGCCAAAAAGCCGACCGTAGTCCTTATCGGCTCGGCTGCACAGTTTATTATTATGCCGCTGGGGGCGTTTGCGTTGGCGAAGCTGTTCAGGTTACCGCCGGAGATAGCGGTTGGCTTGATACTGACCGGCTCGGCGCCGGGTGCGATGTCAAGCAATGTGATGAGCTATATTGCCAAAGCGGATACGGCATACTCGGTGTCGCTGACGACCGTCTCTACGCTGTTGTGTCCTTTGTTTACGCCGGGACTGACATTTGTTTTGGCGGGGTCGGCCCTGCCGGTCCCTGTTTTGAAAATGGTCCTTAGCGTTATTAAGATGGTGATAGTGCCATTGTTTATAGGATTTGGGGTGAGGCACTACTTCAAAGACAAGGTTCAAAAAGTTCTGGCGATATTTCCTGCGATATCGGTCACGTTCATCATATTTATCTGCTCACTGGTAATAGCCCTTAACAGGAATTACCTGGCCCAGGTAACATTGCTGATTTTGGCTGCTGGCGTGATACTGAATATCTACGGTATGCTGGCTGGTTACGGTGTCGGTGCAATTTTTCGGATGGAAATTCGCAGAAGAAGGACATTGGCGATTGAGATTGGCATGCAGAATGCCGGCCTGGGAACGGTTCTGGCGTTGAAGCATTTCGGCGAGAAAGCAGCGATGCCGACAGCGATTTTCGTGTTTATCTGCATTATTACAGCGTCAATAATGGCGGAGAGATGGCGGAAAAGACCGGCTGAACCAGTAGCAGAATAAATAAAATATATTAGCGAAATGCTGTTGCATTTTGTCGATAAAAGATATATAATTTCGTTTCGACATTATAAGTTAATGAGTAATGATGGGCAGTCATTGTTTGACTGCCTCTTGCTTATGTAAGCATATTTTAGGTGATAAGATTTGATTTAGGAGAAGTTTAGCATGGGTTGTAATTTAGCAGTTGCGGGAGTGACGGGGGCGGTAGGCCAGGAGTTTCTGGCGATATTGCAGGAGCGGGATTTTCCCTTTGATTCGTTAAAAATGCTGGCAAGCAGCCGGTCAGCCGGTAAGAAAATAGAATTCAAAGGTAAAACATATATCGTTGAAGAGATGACTAAGAACAGCTTCACAGGAGTTGATATTGCCCTGTTCAGCGCCGGAGCGGCTCGAAGTAAGGAGTTTGCGCCTGCTGCGGTAAAAGCCGGCGCGGTGGTGGTGGATAACTCTTCGGCTTTCAGGATGGATGCGGATGTGCCGCTGGTTATCCCGGAGATAAATCCGCAGAAAATAGCCGAGCATAGAGGAATAATCGCCAACCCGAACTGCTCGACCATAGTCGGGATTGTTCCGGTCTGGCCGCTGCATAAGGCAAATCCTGTCAGGAGAATGGTTGTCAGCACCTACCAGGCGGCAAGCGGTGCGGGCCAGCAGGCGATGCTCGAGCTTGAGCGCCAGAGCAGGGAAATCCTCGATGGCAAAGAGCCGACCTGCCGTGCTTTTCCATACCAGATAGCTTTTAATATATTCAGTCACAACTCCGAGCTGGATGCGGACGGATACAACCTTGAAGAGGTCAAAATGGTCAAGGAGACCAGAAAGATTTTCGACTGTTCTGAGATTGCGATTACCTGCACGTGTATCCGGATACCGGTATTCAGGGCGCATTGTGAGAGTATTAACCTCGAATTTATGGGCTCGATTACTCCTGATGAGGTCCGGGATTTATTGAGCACTGCGCCGGGCGTGTCGGTGCTTGATGACCGGGAACATAATCGCTTCCCGATGCCGATAGATGCTACCGGCAAGGATAATATTTTTGTGGGCAGAATTCGGCAGGACCGGTCGATACCCGAGAACCGAGGCATCAATATCTGGGTTGCCGGTGACCAATTGCGCAAAGGAGCGGCACTGAATGCTGTGCAAATTGCGGAAAAGCTGCTATAATCAGCCGTGATGGCTGTTCGGAAAATAAAACTCATCGTTCAGTATGACGGCAGCAGGTATAGCGGCTGGCAGGTTCAGCCGGGAAAGAGAACCATCCAGGGCGCGCTTGTCGAAGCTGTATCAAATCTCACCGGAGTTCGAACTTTCGTTCACGGCGCCAGCAGGACCGACGCCGGCGTAAGCGCGCTGGGCCAGGTCGCACTTTTCGAGATTGATTCGCCCATTCCCACGGAGAATTTTGCGGAGGCGATAAACGACCGCCTTCCACCTGAAATTGTTGTAATAAGCGCCGAGGAAGCGCCGCCTAAATTCGACCTTTTGGGCGATGTTAAGAGCAAGCTCTACCGCTACACGATTTACACAGGCAGGCACCGCCCGGTCTTCAGGTTAAATCAGTGCTGGCACATCCCGAAAAAGCTCGATGTAGCGGCAATGAACCAGGCGGCGCAAATGCTCATCGGGACAAAAGACTTCAAATCCTTTGCAACCGCCAAAGACCGGCGGGATAATACTGTACGTACTATTTTTAGCTGCAATGTTATGAGCGATGACAAGTGGATATACGTGGATGTCGAAGGGGATGGCTTTTTGTATAATATGATAAGAAACATAGTCGGCACTTTGGTCGAGGTCGGCCTCGGAAGATGGAAGCCGGAAAAGATAACCGAAATCCTTGAAGCAAAAGACCGCCGGACCGCAGGGCCGTTGGCTTCTGCTGCGGGATTGTGCTTAGTACGGATTCAATATTGAAAATCGTCCACATTATAACTCGGCTGATATTGGGCGGGGCACAGGAGAATACGCTTATTACCTGCAAGCTGTTAGCTGAACGCGGCCACGATGTTACGCTCATCACCGGACCGGCCATCGGGCCTGAAGGCGAATTATTTGAACAGACAAAAAAACAAAACTATAAGACAATCGTTGTTGATAAACTAAGACGTCCCATTTGTCCTGTATATGACACCATAAGCTACTTCCAGATTAAAAGCCACCTTCAACAAATACAGCCGGATATTGTTCATACCCATTCAGCCAAAGCCGGCATACTCGGCAGATTTGCAGCACATAGTCTTAGGCGAGATACGAGTCACGGGATACGAGGCACGAAAGTTGTGCACACTATCCACGGCCTGGCGTTTCATTCATATCAGAATAATCTACTGAACAGGTTTTATATCGCAATCGAGAAATCCGCTGCGAAGCGGACGGATTTTTTTATCAGCGTTGCGAATGCGATGACCGAACAGGCACTGGCGGTGGGTATCGGCAGAGCAGAGCAATTTGTTACCGCATATTCGGCTATTGAAGAGGATGCTTTTTTAGAGCCGATTCCAGAAGGGCGTAAGAAAGAGTTTCGACAGGAATATGGAATCAAAGAAGGTGCGACTGTGCTGATTACCATTTCCCGGCTGTTTGAGCTAAAAGGCCACGATTATATAATCGAGTCGGCCAAAGAGCTTTCCAAACGATTTGAAAATGCGGTCTGGCTGTTTGTGGGTGACGGTAACCTGTCTGACCATTATAAACAGCAGGTTCGGAAGCTGGGTTTGACTGAAAGGTTCAAATTTACCGGCCTTCTGCCGCCGAGTAAGATTCCGCTTGCGATTGCCTCGTCGGATATACTTGTTCACTGCTCGCTAAGAGAGGGCCTTGCCCGCACGCTGCCGCAGGCAATGTTGTGCGGCAAGCCCGTGGTTTCTTTCGATGTCGATGGTGCAAGAGAGGTAGTTAATGAAAACACCGGAAGATTGATTGAGCCGCCGTGCTCCGGCAGGCTCCGCCCTGACGAGAAGAATGTCGGGCAATTAACAAAGGCCTGTGCAGAACTAATACGAGATGAGAATTTGAGGAAGAAGCTCGGCGAGCAGGGCAGGGAATCGGTAAAGAAAAAATTCGCACCGGAAACGATGGTCGATACTATCGAAGGGGTCTATCAGAAACTGCTGAAGCAAAAATAGCGAAAAAAGATGAATGAAGAAATTGCATATTGTGGTTTGGTTTGCTATAGCTGCGCTATTTATCTGGCAACAAGAGAACAGGACGAAGACAAAAGATACAAAATGAGGATTAATATAGCACAGCAAATTAAAAAGCACTACGGCCAGGAATGTAAACCGGAAGACGTTACCGACTGTGACGGATGTAAGGTGGAAACCGGAAGACTATTTTCAGGATGCAGGAAATGTCAGATAAGAAAGTGCGCAAAAGAGAAAGATATTGAGAATTGTGCCCATTGCGATGTGTTTCCCTGTGAAGAGCTTGAGAAACTTTTTACTGCGGACCCGGGTGCCAGAGAACGGTTAGAACAGATAAAAAGCGAACTCTAATTCTATCGGGATTGTTTGGATAACATTAGGGAGTTTAAATCCTTCGATTTTGCTCCAGATAGATTTATTAACGGATGGATTTTTCTGATTTTCTGAAAGATTCCGTGATGTTTGACAGCTAATATGGAGTCTGCTGTGAATCACTTTCCTGGTTGGGAGAAGGTGTAAAATATTTTCTTGTGTATAATAAATACCCCAGGAAGCCAAAAAACCATAATCCAAAAAACAAGGCCATTGTAAAACTCCGTGGCATACAAGACTCTTTCATTATCTCCAACTGCTGCTCGGGAAAGTCCATCTTTTCACAGAAATCCAGCATACTCACTCGTGAGAACGTAATAACCGATGACAGAGCCCAGGCAATAACTAGTAAGACCGAGCACCACCAGGCGTTGATTTTCAGCTTATAGGTTCCCCAGGCCATGTAAACAAAGAGAAACATAGCAACGAGGGCAACCGCAGCGCCAGCCGCTCCGCTGAGAATGAAACCGAAGAACGGAATCGTACAGCTATAAAATCCCATAGATAGCATTGACAAAGCCCAGAATACAAAAATCAGACTGACAGCCAGAACAGGCAAAGGGCATTTATCAGTCCAGCGAACCTGCGGGTCCCTGGATATACAGGTTGCATTTACGTTCTTGTTTCCGTAGAAGAGAATGAACGCAAGAGGTATAATTACGTAAAAGATGGTCATAAAACCAATCATTGCGAACTCTATGATTGTAACGACCGCCTGAGGTATCTGCTCGTTCCTGCCTATCTGGTCGTAAATATTGGGCATAAACAGGAGCACAAAAATAAATCCTGCTGCGCCGCAGATAAGCCAGAGCCACGAGGTAACCAGTATAAGTGCTCTTGCCCAGCGTCGGGCCTTGATGGAGCCGATCCCCATCCAGATGAACCAGGCAGCCAGTATTATGTAGAATAAGACGCCGGGAATCATCATTCGGACGCTCATAGGTGCGGCTGAGCTATCGCTGCTAAGGATTGAGGCGAGCATACCTACAATCAGAAAAGGTATCATAAGCACACAAAATGCGCCGAAGATAATCTGAATGATTCCAAAGATTACAAGACCCGTTTTCATATCTTTAAAATCCGGGATTTGCGCCGTTTCTTCAGGATTTATCATACTTAATTTCTCCCATTCTTGTCGAAGCAGCTTTTCTATGTCTCATTAACTGATTTTTGATGATTGTAGCTCATTTAGCTGCTGAAAGTCAAGTATTTTATTTTCGGCAAAAGGTCTGCAGGAACTGTCATTCTGCACTTGATGCGGAATCCAGAGGTTTGATAAGATGGATTCCTGTATTCGCAGGAATAACATCACTCCGTTAAGCTGCGGCAAAATCCAGAAGTTATTCAGCGGGATATGATTTCAAGCAACTAAATATCTATCCCCGGAGAAATAAAAGCAATGTTGCTTTTTAATCGGTGCGGCTTCAGGAATCGGCAGAAACCGTGATTTTGGGCCAATAACAAGGATATTGGCGATATATAATGGGATTACAGCCGATTGATTGGCGTCCGTATTACAGATTTTATTCTATATTATCGTTTATAATACTTGATACATCGATGCAGTGATGGTATAGTGTCCAGCCGGAGCACAGTTTTATTTCACTACTTAAAGACTGCAAAACGGAAGAGGTCAGACAGTAGTTTTAGTTGTTGAGATTAAGTGTTGAAAAGACATTTGAGTGTAAGGAGCGATCAGGTGCCGAAATGATTCAACAAACTCCCCATTCATCGGATGAAAAGTTTGTGCCTACCTGTAGTATATGCGGTGAAAAACACTGGCCTCACCATCCTTTAGTTCCCTGCGTTAATAAGAAAAAAGCCAGGGCAAAAGCCAGAGCCGAAAAAAAAGCGCGGGCGGAAGCAAAGGCAAAAGAAAGAGTTGAAGCAAAAGAAAAAGCAAGAGCCGAAGCCAGGGCCAGAGTAGATGAAGAGGCAAGGGCCAAAGCTGAGAAAAAGGCGTATATCAGGGAGATAATGGAGGCCAAAGAAGGACTGAAAGCCGAAGCTGAAGCGAGAGCTGAGGCAGAAGAAAAGCTTAATGCGGAAATTGCAGCGAGATTGGAGGCCGAGGAAAAACTCAGGGAACAATCACGGGCAAGGGCCGTAGCTGAAGAGAAAGCCGGGGCCGAGACCGCAGCAAGGGCCGAAGCAGAAGAAAAAGTGAGAGTCCAGGCCGAGACCCTATCCGAGAAAGAAAAGGACCTCCAGCTTGAATCACAGGAAAGAGCAAATGTAGAGGAAAAGTTCGAGGCCGAATCGAAAGCCAGAGTTCGGGCTGAAGAAAAGGCAGAAGCCGAGGCCTCGGCAAGGACAGAAGCCGAAAAGAAGATTCAAATCCAGGTAAAATCACTATCCGAAGTGGAGAAAAACCTCCAGCTCGAGATACAAGCAAGGGCGAACGCGGAAGAAAGACTAAAAGCCGAGACCGAGGAATTGGCCAGAGTCGAAGCTGAGGCAACAGAGACGATAGAAAGAATCAGAGCAGAAACTTTAGAGGCGATAGAGGCCGCCAAAACAGAAGCAGAGGGAAAGATTAATTCTTATGCTGATGCGATAGCCAGGATAGAACAAAAGCTGCAGGTCGAGACAGAGCGAAGAACAAGAGCGGAAGCAAAGTCAGAATCTGAAACAAAAGCCAAGGCCGAGGCCGAAGAAAGGGCAAGGTCAGAAGCGCAGGCAAGAGCGATAGCGGAAAAGCAGGCCAAAACAGAAGCTGAAGAAAAGGCAATGGCTTACGGTGAATCTTTGGCAAGAGCCGAAGAGAAGCTAAACACCGCGATTGAGGCAAGAATTAAGGCAGAAGAAAAAGCGGAAGCCGAAGCAGCGGCAAGAGCCGAAGCCGAAGAAAAAGCCGGATATAATAGCGCAGCATTAGCTGATTTGGAGAAGAAACTTCAGGTTTTGATGCAGGCAAAGGCAGAACTGCAGGAGCACTTAAAGGTTGAGACCGAGGAACGAGCAAGAATCGAAGCTGAATCGGCAGAGATGATAGACAGAATCAGGGCGGAATCTGCTGACGCGATAGCTGAAGTCGGGACAGAGATTGAGGAAAAAAGCAGGGCTTATGGTGAAGCTTTGGCAAGGTCGGAAGAAAAGCTAAAAGCCGAATCTAAAGCAAGAAAACAGGCGGAGGAAAGAGCAGACGCCGAGACGGCGGCCAGAACAAAAACTGAAGAAAAACTTCAGTTACAAGCCGAGAAAATATCTGAATTGGAGAAAGACCTGCTGCTCGAATTTCAGGCAAGGGCCAACGCGGAAGAGAAACTAAGAGCGGAGACCGAAGAACTGGCCAGAGTCGAAGTTGAAGCAACAGAGACGATAGAAAGAATCAAGGCAGAAACAACAGAAGCCATAGAAGCAGCACAGAAGGAAGCTGAGGAAAAGGTTAATTCTTATGCTGAAGCGATAGCCAGGATGGAACAGAAGCTTCAGGCCGAAGCTGAGCAAAGGGCAAGAGCAGAAGCAAAAGCGGAATCTGAAGCAGAAGCCAAAGCTGAGGCCGAGGAAAGGGCAAAGTCGGAGGCAGATGCAAGGGCCAGGGCGGAAAGACTGGCCAAAGCAGAGGCCGAAGAAAAGGCAATGGAATACGGTGAATCTTTGACAAGAGCTGAAGAGAAGCTGAACACCGCAACCGAAGAAAGAATTAAGGCAGAAGAAAAGGCGGAAGCCCAGGCCGCAGCAAAAGCCAGAGCAGAGGAAAAAGTCCAGTCGCAGGCCGAAGTGATATCCGAAATGAAGAGGAACCTGCAACCCTTAATGCAGGCAAAGACCGAATTGGAAGAGAAACTAAGAATTGAGACCGGAGAGCGGGCCAGAATTGAAGCCGAAGCTGAGGAAAAAGAGAAGTCTTTTGCTGAGGTATTGGAAAGCGTAAAGCAAAAACTGCAGGCAGAAGTCGAGCGAAGGACAAGGGCACAAGCAGAGGCGGAATCCGAAGCAAAGGCCAGGGCCAAGGCCGAAGAAAGGGCAAAGTCGGAAGAACAGGCAAGAACGGCGGCAGAAAGACAAGCCAAAGCAGAAGCTGAAGAAAAGGCAAGGGCATACGGTGAATCTTTGGCACACGCCGAGGAAAGATTAATGGCCGAATCTAAAGCAAGGGCACAGGCAGAGGAAAGAGCAGAAGCCGAGGAGGCAGCGAGGGAAGAAGCGGAAGCAAAAGTCAAATTACATTCGGCAGCGTTAATTGATTTAGAGAAAAATCTTCAGTCTGAAATGCGGGCCAGAGCTGAGGTGGAGGAGAAGTTGAGAGCAGAGATTGAGCAGCGTGACAGAATTGAAACTGAAGCTGCAAATACGATAGACAATATCAGGACAGAGTCAGAAGATGAGATAGAAGCAGCGAAGGTAGAAGCCGAGGGGAAAGTTAAATCTTACATCGAGGCGTTAGCCGAAGCAGAGCAGAAGCTGCAGGCCCAGGCCGAGCGAAGAGCGGGAGCGGAAGCAAAAGCAGAATCTTTGGCAAAGAGCAGTGCGGAGGCCGAAGAAAGGGCAAAGACGGAAAGAGAGGCCCGAACAGAAGCGGAGGAAAAAGCAAGGGCTTATAGCGAAGCCTTGGCAAGGGCTGAAGAAAAGCTGGAGGTCGAATTTAGGGCAAGGACGCAGGCTCAGGAGACAGCAGTAGCCGAAGCTAAAGAAAGAGCTGAAGCTCAGGAAAAAATTCGGTCACAAGCTGAGGCACTATCCGAGATGGAAAAGAACCTTCAGCTTGAATCAAAGGCGAGAGCAGAAGCGGAAGAAAAGTTGAGAGCAGAGATTGAGGAGCGGGCCGGAATTGAAACTGAAGCCGCAGATGCCATAAACAGAATCAGGGCAGAATCTGAAGAGGTGATGGATGCGGCGATGGCAGAAGCAGAGGAAAGAATAAAATCTTACACCGAGGCGATAGATAAGATGGAGCAAAAACTGCAGGTCCAGGCCGAACAAAGAGCGAGAGCGGAAGCAAAAGCAGAAACCGAAGCGAAGGTGAGAACAGAGGCCGAGGAAAAAGCCGGGTCTTATAGTGAAGCTTTGGCAAGGGTCGAGGAAAGACTAAAAGCCGAATCCATATTAAGGATGAAGGCAGAGGAAAGAGCAGAGACCGAGGCAGTGGCCAGTGCCAAAGCTGAGGAAAAAATTGCTTCCTATGTTCAGACAATATCTGAAATGAAGAAGAATCTGCAGGATTTGTTGCAGGCAAAGAGCGAGGTGGAAGAGAAGATTGAGGCAGAGACCTTGGCAAGATTGAGGGCTGAAGACGAAGTCCGTGCTGAAGCCCAAAGGAGAGCCGGCATCGAAGTCAAATTGAAAGAACTATCCGATACCAGGGCAGAAAGGATAGCAAAAGCACAGGCCAAAGCTCAGGCAAAAGCCGACAAAAGAGCATATACTCAGGCAATAAATGAAGCTCAAGAGCAGATAAAAGCCGAAGCAGAAGCAAGAGCCCAGGCGGAAGAAAAACTGAATGCTGAATCCCAGGCAAGGATTCTGGCCGAAGAAAGAGCGGAAGCTGAAGAAAAAGCCAGGGCCGAGGCGGAGGAAAAGATTATGTCTCAGGCCGAAACATTATCAAAAATGGTGAGGGAGTTGCGGCTTGAGGCACAGGCAAAAGCGGATGCACAGGATAAGCTCAACGCCGAAGCCGAGGAACGAGAGAGAGTCGAAGCTGAAGCCGCAGATACGATCGAAAGAATCAGGGCAGAGTCTGTTGAGGCAGTCCAAGCGGTAAAGACGGAAGCCGAAGATAAAGTCAAATCTTATGCTGAGGCGATATCCGAGATGGAGAAGAAGCTGCAGCTTGTGACGCAGGCAAATGCAAAGATAGAGGATAGGCTGAATACCGAGGCCGAGGAACGAGAGAGAGTCGAAGCTGAAGCCGCAGATACGATCGAAAGAATCAGGGCAGAGTCTGTTGAGGCAGTCCAAGCGGTAAAGACGGAAGCCGAGGAAAAGGTCAAATCTTATGCTGATGCGGTGTCTGAGATGGAGGAAAAATTGCAGCGTGTGGCACAGGCAAAGGCAGAGATAGAGGATAGGCTGAATACCGAGGCCGAAGAACGAATCAGAATCGAAGATGAGGCAGCGGATGCGATAAAAAGAATCAAGGCGGAATCTGAAGATGCAATGGAGGCGGTGAAAACGAAAGCCGAAGAAAAGGTTAAATCTTATGCTGAGGCCATATCCGAGATGAAGAATAAGTTGAAGATTGAGGGACGAACAAAAGCAGATAAGCTCAAGGCCGAGACCGAAAAACGAATCAGAATTGAAGCGGATGCGGCAGATGCGATAGAAAGAATGAGGGCAGAATTTGAAGAGGCAGTGGAGGCCGCCAGAACAGCAGCCGAGGAAAAGGTCAAATCTTATGCTGATGCACTATCTGAAATGGAGATGAAGCTTCAGGCAGAGGTGCAAGTTAGAGCCGAGGTTGAAAAGAATCTTGAAGAAGCGGTTGAGATAAGATTGCGAGAAGAAGAACAAGCTGCTGATGAAGCAGAAAAAAGAGGCGAAATTGAAGCCAGGTTGAAAACAAAAACAGGTGCCGGAGCACAAATAAAAACAAAAGCTAAACCGATTGAAATTCGCAGTATTGAGATGAAAGATATTACGTGTGAATGTTGCGGTGCAAAGGTCTCTTCGGAAGAGCAGTTAGTCAGAATAGATTCGGGGCATCTGTTTTGTCAGGATTGCCTTGAAGCGATGAGAAAATAAAACCTCTTAATCACAAGTGCTCGCGAATGGGCGGTACTGGACTTGAACCAGTGACCTCCTGCGTGTCGAGCAGGCGCTCTATCCAGCTGAGCTAACCGCCCCCTTGCTAACCCGATTATAATATGGTTAACAAAAGAAGAAATCAAGGATATTTATAAAGGTCGGCTTTTCTAAAAAACACGATTTTTATGGTGTGTGTAAGATTAGCTGCAAAAGAGAGTTATGAGAAATTTTTGTTGTTTATAACAGTAGATACAATAAGGAGTTGCGGCACAACGACCAAAGTTTTCACTTCAAATTTCGTCTAATAACAGCAGCGGCAGAGACGGTCCGCTGGGCTTCGCCGCTTGCAACGGTTATGGAAATCTGAACGGATTTAACGTAGGTGACAGAACCATCGACAGCGGTATTTTTCGTAAAGGTCATAGCGGTGACATTATCGCAAAGTTTATAACTATCGCCTGATGTGTTATCAACCAGATAAAGCGTGCTGTTTCCGCTGTTATACTGATAAGTTATGTCGTCTCCGTTGGAGGTAATCAGCGAGCATCGGTTGGTAGATGAGTTGGGGTCAACGGCATCGGCTGTTCGAAGCTGACTTGTTATTCGAAACAGCGCCTGCCTGGCATTATTGATTGTTCTGAATATATCTTCGTTTTCGCTGTAGTTTATAACAGAGGCATTGAAAGCTATAGCCACGGCGACGAGAAGTATGGCTGTTATAGCCAGAGAAATCAGCAATTCGGCAAGACTGAAACCAGGTTCGTATTTCGCATTTCGTATGTTGTGTTTAGTGTGTCGCATTTTATATCGGCTTTGGTCTCTTAATATTGTGCTCGAATCCAGCTGGTGGAGCTTATTTCTCTTGAATTGAGAAATACTTTTACGGTTACTCTGACGAAACTGCTGCTGTGGTGGCTCACAATCTGCTCGAAATTAGAAGCGCTGACATTGTCAACGGTAATCTGCTGACTGAATGCGGCAAAATTATTCAGGGCGGCCCGGTCGGCATTGATAGGCGGAGAGAAGCTCGCGCCATCGAAATCGTCCAGGTCATCGTATGCAGATAAATTTGCTTCTTCCGGCCCGAATGTAGAGACGCCGGTTTGGGGGTCAATTACCGGTAATAAAGTGGTAAGCTCTCTTATTTGCTCGATGAAAAACTCAGCGGTGGACAGGTCTGCTCCGGCCCCGTTGACTTTTGAGACCGAGCCGCTGGCTATAACCAGAGATACAACTGCAAGGCCTACCAGCAATGTGGCAATCAGCACCTCGATAAGTGTGAAAGCGCTCTTGTGTTTTTTATCCTGCATACTGTGACCGGTAAAAGCTGATCCAAACGGGCGACGGATTTATTTGCCCATAACAATGCTGGACATCCTGAATATCGGCAGAATTATGCTCATTGCGATAAAGCCGACCAGAACACCCATCATCACTATCATTATGGGCTCTATCATCGATGTTGCCGTTTTGATGACAGTTTTAAGCTCTCTTGCGTAATAATTGGAAACATCTCTGAGCACATCGCTCATCGTGCCTGAATCTTCGCCGCTTCTAATCATTTGAACCACATTCGGAGGCATCAGGTTATAGCGGGCAAGACTTGATGCGATTTTTTTGCCCTGACGCACTTCTTCGTAAACACCAAGCCACATACCCTTGTAAAGGATGTTTCCTGATATCTGTGCGGTTATTGAAATCGTATTTAGTATGGGCACGCCGGCTCTTGTTAATACTCCCATTGTATGTAAAGACCTTGTTATATAAAGATTTCTGCAAAGCGTTTTTATAAGAGGCAGTGTTAATTTGGTTTTATCCCACCATAGCCGGCCTGAACGGGTGCTAATAAAGTGCCAAAACCCCCATATTATACCGCCAATAGTCGGAACGATAAAAAACCAGTAGTTCCGCAGAAATGCACTGGTAGCCATCAGAATTGTCGTCGGCTTGGGTAACAGATGCTCCTTTCCTGCAAATATGGCAGTAAATCTCGGCAAAACAAAACACAACAGAAAAATAGTTACCGCCACCGCCATAGTTGCGATTATGATTGGATAAACCATTGCAGACTTGACCTGTGAGTGGGTTTCGGCTTCACTATCCAGGTACTCTGCCAACTTTTGCAACATCTGGCTGAGAGAGCCGGAAACCTCCGCTGCAGCTACCATGTTTACATAAAGATTGCTAAATACCTGTGGGTGCTCGGCAAGCGCCTGCGAAAAGCTGTTACCTTCCTCAATGCGATTTTTCAAGTCGGTGATGACTGTCTTGAATTTATGATTTTCATTTTGCTCTGCTATAGATTCCAGCGAATCCTGAAGACTTATCCCGGCGTGAATCATCACAGCGAGCTGGTTAGTAAAATTCAAGATATCTTTTTTCCCAGGCCCGAAATCAACTTTGAAATTCCTTATTTTAAGCAACACGGTTTGTTGTTTTGCGTATGCCTGGGCAGCCAGACTTCGAGACGCTTGTTGCTGTGATTGTTCCTGTTGGTTTTGAGCTTTTTGCTGTCTTTCCGCAACTGTGGTGCTGGTATCATAATTTTGCGAAGAATCATCAAACATATATTTGCCTTACTTTTTTGCCATTAGTTCTTCGGGAAGTGTAATAGCTTCGTACTCGCTGAGGGGTACAAGCAGCTTGTTCATCTTTCCGGGATTAGTCGAACGCGTAATTGCTTCGTCTCTATCTATGAAACCCTTGAAATACATCTCAGCAATGCTGTGATCCAGGTTTTGCATACCTAATTTGCGGGAGGTCTCGATAATATTCGGGATTTCAAAGATTCTGTTCTCACGAATGCAGTTTCTCACAGCGGATGTGCAAAGCAATATCTCCGTACACGGCACCATACCCGGCTCGTCTATTCGTCTAAACAGTGTCTGCGATATGACGGCCTGCAGGGTATTGGCCAGCATGGTTCGAATCTGATTCTGCTGATTGGCGGGGTAGATGTCTATAATACGGTCGATAGTTTGAGGTGCATTAATCGTGTGCAGAGTGCTGAAGACAAGGTGTCCGGTTTCGGCAGCGGTGATTGTGAAGCTGGTAGTTTCCAGGTCTCTCATTTCACCGACCATAATTATATCCGGATCCTGTCGCAGCACGTGTCTAAGGCCCGATGCAAATTTCATACAATCAGAGCCGATTTCACGTTGCTCTATAATACTCTTGTTATTTTCTATCATATATTCGATTGGGTCTTCCAATGTAATTATATGTTTGCGGTATTTTTCGTTTATTGCTCCTATCATCGCAGCGAGCGTCGTACTTTTTCCGGAGCCGGTATGGCCGGTTACCAGAACAAGGCCCCTTGGCAGGTCTGTCAATTCCTTCGCTATTGGCGGCAGGTGCAGGTCTTCTATCAAGGGGATTTGATTGGGAATCACTCTAAACGAAATTGCAATTGTATCACGCTGGTAATGGGCGTTAACACGGAAACGGTGGCCGTCATCAATGCTTGTAGAGAAATCAAGGTCTCTTTTTTCTTTTAATTCTTCTAATCTGTCCGGCCCAACCATTATAAGGAGCATCTCTTTTGCATCTTCATCGCTGACAGGGGAAAATTCCATATCGATTAATTCCGTGTTCCTTCGCAGGACAGGCGGCAATCCGACATTGATGTGCACATCACTTGCATCTGTTTCTATCGCCTTTTCTAATATATTTTTTATATCTGCCATTTAACTATCTCTTTAAATTTTTGTCTTTGGTTGTTTAATTGGTGTTTATGTTGTTTTCTGTGCTCCAGATATCAGACGTTTTCCATCTTTTGCTCGGAAAAAATCTTGTTTTTAATTCATACCGAAGTTAGTATCCCTGCGATAATTTCAAAACTATCTCCACGTCTTCCGGCTGGTTTGCCAAATGTTCTTCATTGTCTTGAAAGTTATGTCTGAGCTTTACGAAATTATCACCGATTTCGATGACCTTAAAACCTTTTATAGTATCACCCTTATAGAGGATTTTATCGTCAATCATACAGCAATTTCCTTGTTCCGATTGCATAATACTCCAAAGCTGCAAATTTTTCACTTGCTGTCTTAGTATCATTTCGGCTTCGATGCTCAGGTTTTTCCCTTCGGAGTTGGCTTTTCCTCTTAAGCTAGCCAGGAACAGCTCAAGCTCAAAGGGATTTTTCACAAGTTCATTAACCTGCACCTGCAGGACGTTAGAAAACTCATAGAACTTATTCACTATTTCGTCCATGCTGTTAAACACTTCGGATTTGACACCGGTAAGCCGGGTGATAGCCATTTCAATCTGTGCCTCTTCGGTGTTAACGACTGCCGCTGAAGCTGATTGGGGTGAACTCTTTTTTATCATAAACAAAAGGCACAACAGGCCTATCCCAAACAGGACGGCAAGCAATATCGTGCTCTTTCGAACATCTTTGCTCTTGGCCGACACGGTAAGATATTCCCGGCCCCGGGGCTGTTTTTCTGTGGTCCGGCTAGGCCCAGCGGGATTGGACGTTTCCTGCATCGACGAATTTTCAATTTCCTGCTCGCGTAAAAAAGATAACATAACAAAGCTCCGTTAAGTTCGGTGACTGGCAATTTGAAAATGCCTGACCAGTCACAGTTAACTGGATTTATTCTGGAAAAATATACTCACTATGAAATCGGCTGCTATTTGACCTTCGCTTTGCTCCTGTTTATGTAGCTGAAGCTCCCGGATTTTCATTATTCGTGGTAATTTTTCAAGCTCCAGGAGATACGAATAGAAGGAGTTGAAGTTTCCCTCCAGTTGCATTTTCAACGGCTGTTCTATATATCCGCTATTGTCCTTTTTATTGAGTGTGCGAATTGTTTTGGGTTTTAGGCCTTCTTTTTGCGCAATTACAGTTACCTGTTCGAGCACTTTGTGTATTTCACTTGTGGGCGGCAGTTTGCTTTCGAAAAATTGGATCGCCTCCTGTAATTGCTCAAGCTGTTTTGTAAGACTCTCTGCCGCTGCGGTTGTCTGTTCAAATTCAGCTAATTTATTCAATTTTACCTGGACACGTCCTTTTGCTTCAGCCAGATGCTTATTCGCCGGTTTAATCATGTATTGATAACCGACTATAGTTACTCCCAGGAGCAAAATAAAAAACACAGCTTTTCTAAAACCGCTTGTCATAATTTTTCCCCATATTAGTATCTTGAGTAAATATTCATATTCAACGCATTTGCTTATTATTGCTAAAAGTTCCAGGTCGTAGTCTCGGCCTTGGTCCTGATTTTCTCGACATCATCCCTGGTGAGATGAACGTCTTTCCTGAGCATTGCCTTGAGCTTGAATTGTCTGAAAGTCGTATCTTCGATGCTGTGCTCTTTTGATTCCACCAGAGCGACGCTGTTTATTAAAGCCGACTCGCTCAGTTGTTCGATGTAGGCCGCAACCTGAAGGTCGCTGGGAGCTATGCCTTCAATGTCTATATGTGTTTCCAACAGTTTTTCTGTCGAGCTTTGCGTCCTTTTAGCTTGTGTCTCCTGGTATTTGTTGGTTGCTGCAAAGTTGCCTGTTATTTTTGGCTCAATCTGGGCAATATTGAGTCTTAAGAGCGAAACACCCGGCGGCAGGTTATTTGTCAGGGATGCCAGCAGAACACTTCTCGGCACCGGTTCAAGCAGTTCCGCGGTTGTCAGAGCCGTTTTCATCATTTCCTTTCGTTTTGTCTGTAGCTCTTCGAACTGCTTTATTGCCTGCTGTGTCTGGGACATTTTTTTGTTTACGAGTCTTTCCTTGGCGTAGCAGGCACTCTGGCGTATTTTGATAGTTATAAACGAACCACCCAATGCCACCATTACCACGGCAAGCAGAGCAAGATACATCAGATTTGTTCTCCGCGATTCGTTGTTTTGAACATAGTCATCAGGTACAAAGTTTATATTAAGCATTTTTTCCTGTCTCCTTTTATCGGTTTCCAAATGCTTTTTGTTGCTTTCGGGGCACAGTTCCTACGATAAGCTAAGGCCAAACGCAGTTGCCCAGTTAATCTGCTGCTTCCCGTTGTGGTCGGTGGTCCTTCTATCTATCCCCAGACGGCGGGGGTCGGTTATATCCACTGCTGCCAGGCAATCTCCCATCTGTGCCGGTATTTCCAGATGCTTTGCTATTGTTGCACACATTTCTCTGTCTATCGCCTGACTCGAAAGGAAAACCAGACGTTCTATTTGGGCATTTCGGAGCATTGAGCCAAATTGTTTTTTGCAGGCAGACAGCTCCATCACTAGTCTTGTTAACATTTTCTCATCGTCAATCTGGTTTATTCCTATCGATATCGAACGAGCAAAAAGCAGATTCTTATGTTTGCAAATTACCACATTCGTGTAGTTTGTCTCCATACAGGTAAGCATCACGATTGCATCAATATCTGTTTTGCGTCTGCCAAAAAATTTGACATAGATGTTTGTCAATGCTGCTGGCCAAACACCGATTGTTTTAATTCTCAAGCCGGCGTTTTCGTATATTGCCAGATGCCTGTCGATAATCTTACGCTCTGTTGCCATTACGAGGGCATTGTCATCCTCGGTCGGGATATACTTTATCATTGTGTTTTCCTTGACCGGCTCAAATGGCAGTTTCTGTCTTATTTTCGAGAAGATGGTGTCGGTCAGCTTGTCACTCGGTCCCCAGACACCTTTTTTGGCGTTTTGCAACTCGTCGTTTATCCTTGGCATTCTTATATGGTCAATAAACAAGTCGCTGGCGGGTATCGCAGCTATGACGTCTTTGCCTCGAAAATTACCGTTTGTTGTCAATCGACGCAGGGCTTCAATGGCCCATCCTTGCCAATCTATGCTGCCTGGTATAACATAATCAGGCCGGCTTTCGAGGCCTCCGTCAACTAAACTTATTCCATTTCCATTGTTTCCAAGCTGGACTACCTTCAAGTTGTCATCTCCAACGTCCGCACCAATGGAATATGTGTGGTTTTTCGTAAGCCCAAACATATCAATCTCATCCACAAAAGCGCATTGTTATCAGGTTTGGCATTTCCAACACTTGCACGAATTACCCATTCTCCAGGCCCTGTAAAATTGCTCCTGATTCAGTTAATCATTAAGATTCATCGGGTTTTTAGGGCACTATCTGTATTAAATCGTACCGGCCTCGGCGAGACAGAACCTAGCGCAATTACAGCTTGCCAAGTAAAATATATGAAACAGAAGCCAAGTGAGGCAAACGACAACAAACATAATAGTGCCTCTTTTTAATAAGTGTGACAAAGACTATTCTTACATCCTATAAAATGTATGGTCTTGATTCATCGGGGCAGGTTTGGCTGATGGATGATTTGAGCTGTTTTTGATAGTGTTTCCATAATAAAAATTTTTTGCGGAAAGGAATTATAGAA
>Ga0315555_1000531_pt1 | contig 26747 bp, 21 predicted proteins | sample SalMarSW160380MG_FD_202113 | JGI IMG/M metagenome (GOLD analysis project Ga0315555, IMG submission 202113) | Salt marsh sediment microbial communities from the Plum Island Ecosystem LTER, Massachusetts, United States - Salt Marsh Sediment SW1603-80 ... | reverse complement strand
CCCCAAAGGGGAGAAATTATAATTCCCCCTTTTCCCCCCACCCAGAGGGGGAAATTATCCTCTCCCCCCAATAAAGGAAATTTTAGAGGCATAGCCTCTGTGGGCGGGAGGGTGAGAAATAAAACGCCCCTCTTAAACTCCCCCTTTTCTCACCCCTGTAAAAAGAAATTGATAGAAGTATCACTTCTGTAGGGCGGGAGGGTGGGAAATAATACGCACTCTAAAAACCAGACAATCCCCCGCTTTACATTTTTGACTTCAGACTGTGTAAAATAAAGCCGCTTTGATATATAATTAACCAATAAAGCTATTTCATGATAAGGTTTGTTAGAAATGATATGCCCGGCCTGCAAAAGCGACATGATAGTGGTCGAGCACAGCCAGATTGAGCTTGACTACTGCCCCGGCTGCCGCGGTGTCTGGTTCGACTCCGGGGAGCTTGAGCTTCTGCTCGAGTCGGCGGGGCTTGAGGGCCTGGAGCCGCTGCTGGCTGACCTGGCCGGCTCAGCCGAAGCCGGGTCGGCGGAAAAGAAGCGCAAATGCCCGATATGCCGCCAGAAAATGAAGAAGGTATCAGTCGGCCAGGAGCCCGAAATACTCCTCGACGTCTGCCGCCGGGGGGACGGGCTCTGGTTTGACGGCGGCGAGCTGGCCCTGCTGGTGGGACAGCTGGCCGGGAAAGCGGGTGAAAAGACGACCCCCCGGCAGGAGATTGTCGCCTTCCTGCGGGAGGTATTTAAAACCGAAGAACAGATTATCCCGGAATAAAAAGGAGGTACACTACTATGATAGCCGTCTACGTCATTATAGGCATTGTCGTCGTCCTTATTATCATATTTATTGCCATCTACAACCGGCTGGTCGGCTGGCGCAATCAGGTAAAGAACGCCTGGGCGCAGATTGACGTCCAGCTAAAGAGGCGGTACGACCTCATCCCCAACCTGATGGAAACGGTCAAGGGCTACATGAAACACGAGCGGGAGACAATGGAAGCGGTGACCAAGGCCCGCAACCTGGCCCAGGGGATGGCTTCCGCCGGGGCCGGCGAACGGGGCAAGGCGGAAGGCGAGCTGAGTTCGGCTCTAGCACGGCTGCTGGCGGTAGTCGAAAATTACCCCGACCTCAAAGCCAACCAGAACTTTCTGGCCCTCCAGGAAGAGCTTACCTCGACCGAGAACAAGATAAGCTTTTCCCGCCAGTACTATAACGATTCGGTACTCAAATACAATAACCAGATTCAGATGTTCCCCTCCAACACGGTAGCCGGCATGACCGGCTTTAAGGCCGGTGAGTTCTTCGAGGTTACCGCCGAAGAGGAGAGAAAGGCGCCGAAGGTCAGCTTTAGCTAGCACCGGCCGGACTTAGAGCATGTGGGAACAGATCAGGTCAAACCAGACAAGGTCGGCGGTACTCGTCGCCGGAATGGGGGTACTGCTGCTGCTCATCGGCTACCTTCTGGGCATGGCCTTCTTCGATAACGCCATCGGGGGGCTCATTATCGCCTTTATCGTCTGGGGGATAATGAGCCTGATTGCCTTCTACCAGGGGGACAGTATCCTGCTGGGTATGGCCAGGGCCAGGAAAATCAGCCATGACGACAACCCCCGCCTGTACAACATCGTTGAGGAGATGAAGATTGCCTCCGGGCTGGAAAAAGTCCCCGATATCTATATCATTGACGACCCGGCGCCCAACGCCTTCGCCGTCGGCCGCAGCCCGGACAAGGCCGCCGTGGCCATCACCACCGGCCTGTTACAGAAGCTGAACCGCGACGAGCTGCAGGGCGTTATCGGCCACGAGATAGCCCATATCAGGAACCGCGATGTGTTGCTGATGGCCATCAGCGGCGTCCTGCTCGGCACCATCGTTATTCTGGCCTGGTACGCCACCCGCTTCATGTTCTTCGGCGGCATGGCCCGGAGCCGGAGGAGCTCTTCATCGGGGGGCGGCGGCCAGCTGATAATCCTGGTGGTGGCCATCGTCCTGATAATACTGGCCCCGATTATGGCCCAGCTCATCTATTTCGCCATCTCCCGGAAGCGGGAATATATGGCCGATGCCTCCTCCGCCCTCTATACCCGCTACCCCGAGGGGCTGGCTTCGGCGCTGGAGAAAATCGCGGCCTCAACCACCCAGTTGAAATCGGCCAATCAGGCCACGGCGCCGATGTACATTATAAATCCCTTCCGCAAGGAAGGCCGGGCGGCCAGCAATCTCACCAGCACCCACCCGCCAATTTCGGAGAGAATCCGCATCCTGCGTTCCATGGCGGGGGCTTCCTTTGCCGACTATGAGCAGGTTTACCAGAAAGTTCACGGGGCGGGGAAGGGGGTTATTCCGGCTTCCGCCCTGGCTCTCAGCCACCCCGCCGGCCTGCGCGCCGCCGGAGCCGAAGCAGTATCAAAAGAGCCGGACAGAATAGAAAGGACGCGTGAAACCTCGGACCTGATGTGGCGCCTGGGCAACTATAAGACTATAACCTGCGACTGCGGCACCAAACTAAGAGTACCACCCAACTTCAAGGAGCCTGCGGTCAGGTGCCCCCACTGTGGTAGAATTAACCCGGTAGCATGAATATCAAGCTGAGTTTCCTGGGAGCGGCGCAGAATGTCACCGGGTCACAGTACCTGATTGAGACAGATAATGTAAAATTTCTGGTGGACTGCGGCCTCTATCAGGAGAGAGAACTGACCGGGCGGAACTGGAGCCCTTTCCTGATGCCGCCGGAGAATCTGGATGCGGTACTGCTGACCCACGCCCACCTTGACCACTGCGGCCTGCTGCCCAAGCTGGTCCGGGAGGGCTTTAACCAGGCCATCTACTGTACCGGTGCCACCTCGGAAATCACCCGGATAATGCTGCTGGACTCGGGAAAGATACAGGAGGAAGACGCCGATTTTAAGAGGCGCCGGCACCAGAGGGAAAGCCGGAAAGGCCCCTATCCCGAGGTTCCGCTGTACACCAGGGACGACGCCGAAGCCGTGTCCCCGCTATTCTCACCGGTTAAATACGGCCAGGCCGTCCCGATAGGCGATGACGTCGAGGCTGCCTTCTACGATGCCGGGCACGTCCTGGGCTCGTCCATGATAAGGCTGAAGATAGAGCAAGACGGAGAGGCCAGAACAATAATATTCTCCGGGGACATCGGACGGCGGAACAAACCGATACTTAATGACCCGACTTTCTTCGACGAGGCGGACTACGTCATAGTGGAGTCCACCTACGGCGATAGACTGCTCGAACCCCCCCAGGATTCCGCCGACCAGCTCGCCGGGGCTATAAACACCACCGCCCAAAAAGGCGGCAAGATAGTTATACCCAGCTTTGCCCTGGAGAGGTCTCAGGAGATTCTGTATTACCTGAACACATTCCTGCTTGAAGGCCGCATCCCCCGCCTCAGGGTTTTCGTCGACAGCCCCATGGCGGTGGAGGTTACCGGGGTGTTTGAGCGCCACCCCGAGCTGTTTGACCAGGAAATGAAAAAACTGCTGCGCCAGCAGAAGTCGCCCTTTGACTTTCCCGGCCTGAACCTGGTCGGAACCGTTGATGAATCAAAGGCGATAAACCGTATAGGTGGCAGTGCCATTATCATTGCCGGCTCCGGCATGTGCACCGGAGGCCGGATAAAGCACCACCTGGTCAACAATATCTCAAAAGAGGAAAGCACCGTTCTCTTTGTCGGCTATCAGGCGGCCGGAACACTGGGACGGCAGATCGTCGACGGGGCTAAAAGGGTCAGGATACTGGGGCAGTACTATCCGGTAAAAGCCGGAATAGTGCAGCTCAACGGTTTTTCGGCGCATGCCGACAAAAACGGGCTGCTTAGATGGCTGTCCAGCCTGCGCAAGCCGCCGAGGCGTGTTTTCGTGACTCACGGCGAGCTCGATGCCTCGCAACACCTGGCCGGTTTAATAAGAAGCCGCCTCGGCTGGGAAACGTTAGTCCCGCCATACCAGGAGCAGGTTTTCCTGGATTAGATACCCGGTACAGGCTCTAACATTTATGGTAGCTCAGATACATACAGATGGCGCCGCAGGCCGCTACATTCAGCGATTCCGCTCTTCCCCGGATTACGGGCAATCTTAATCTGTGATCGGACATATTAAGCACCGGGTCCGAAAGGCCGGATGCCTCGTTGCCCAGGGCCAGCAGCAGCTTGTCCCGGCCCTGGAGGACCGATGGGTCTTCCGCGCCGCCGAGGTCGGCGGCTACCAGGGAGCAGCCGTTATGTTGCAGTTCCTCGACAAGCTCCAGATAGCGGGAGGTCCTTCTGAGCCATAAAGACAACACCGTGCCGGCGGTCGACTGAACACATTTTGGGGACAGGGGATCGGCGCATTTTTCGGTCAGGATAACCCCGGAAAAATCAAAGGCGGCGGCGGTGCGGATGAGAGTGCCCACATTCCCCGGGTCCTGGACGTCTTCGAGCAGCAGGATTTTATCACCGGTATCGTCCGGCAGCCGGTCGGAGTATATATCCGGGGGCGTACGGACGACGGCAGCGATTCCCTGGGGCGTCTTTGTGGAGCAGATAGAGCGCATCTGGCTTTCGGTGACCAGGCGCCTGGGGTATTTATGGTAAAAGGGAGCCGGCTCCCCGGTGGATACGATTTCAATTATATCATCAGGACTGCTGCCGATTATCTGTCTGATGGCCCTGTCCCCTTCAACGAGAAAGGCTCCGGCTTCAAGCCGCCCCTTTCTTTCGGCAAGTTTCCTGTACCACCTGATGGGCTTCAGCGCAATGGTTCCGTCATCGGGCACGAGTAACACGGTATCTTCACCCTCTCTATACGGCAGCGTTGCCGCCGGTCGTTGAAATACTATTTAATAATATCACGCTAATAATATCACGGTATCCCCCTTTCGGGTAACCTGGTAATCCCATGTGCTTCATTTATTGCGGCGTCATCTGTATAATTAATCGGGTCGCAGAAATGCTGACTATCCCGGACATATCAAAGTCTCACGGGGACCAGACCCTGTTCAGTGCCGTTTAAGAATAAAACACCCCCCGGCCTTTAGACAAATTACCCCATTATGGTATAATTAGGCCATCAAGGCAAAGGAGAAACCCCGGTTAGCCTTAAGTTGAGACATTTAATCTAAAACCCCACCCCAGCGCCCTGACCCTGGTTAAAAGATAACTGCAAGGAGGAGTAGCATGCGCCCAGGCAAAAAGGCCATTGTCTGGTTCAACGAGGTTACCAAAGAGGATGTAGCCACCGTCGGCGGCAAGGGAGCCAACCTCGGCGAGATGACCAGGGCCAAGATCCCGGTCCCCCCCGGCTTCATCGTCACCGCCGACGCCTATTTCGACTTTCTGAAAAAATCAAAGCTCACCACTGAAATCAACAAACTGCTAAAACCCTTAAACCCGGATAACAGCAACCAGCTCCACCAGATTGCCGGCCAGGTCAAACAGCTAATCCTTGATACCCCCATCCCCCCGGAGATAGCCGAAGAGATCAAGCGATCTTATAAAAAGATGGGCGGCGGGTTGGTGGCGGTGCGCTCATCGGCCACCGCCGAAGACCTGCCCGAAGCCTCTTTCGCCGGCCAGCAGCGCACCTTCCTCAATATCGAGGGCTATAAGGAGGTCATCACCGCGGTGCGGGGGTGCTGGGCGTCGCTTTTCGAGCCGCGGGCTATCTTCTACCGCCACCAGCAGGGCTTCGACCACTTCAAGGTGGGCATTGCCGTGCCGGTGCAAAAGATGGTGCAGTCGGAGGCGTCGGGGGTAATGTTCACCATAGAGCCGGTCACCAGCGACAGCGACCATATTATCATCGAGGCCGTCCACGGCCTGGGCGAGGCCATTGTCTCCGGGGAGGTAACCCCGGACCTCTATATCGTTGATAAAAAGACAACCAGAATCGTCAGCAAGAAACCGGCCCGGCAGGAGCTCCAGCTGGTCAGGAACCCGGGAGCTGTCGGCGAGGAGGCCAATATCTGGGTGGAGATGGCGCCGGAGGAGCAGACCCGGCAGAAGGTAACCGATGAAGAGATAATCGAGATAGCCAAGCTGGGCAAAAAGCTTGAGGACTGGTACAAGTTCCCCCAGGACATCGAGTGGGCCAAGCAGGACAGCGAAATCTTTATCGTCCAGACACGGCCGGTAACCACCATCAAAGAGAAAGCCGAAGAAGAAGAGGAAATTAAGGCTCCGGTGCTGCTCACCGGCGATAAGGCCAGCCCGGGTATAGCCTCGGGCCCGGCCAAGATAATAAAAGATTTATCCCATATAGAGCGGGTGCACGAGGGCGATATCCTGGTGGCGGAGATGACCACCCCGGACTTCGTCCCGGCCATGAAACGGGCGGTGGCCATCGTCACCGACCGCGGCGGCCGGACGGCCCACGCCGCCATCGTCAGCCGCGAGCTGGGCATCCCCTGCGTTGTCGGCACCGGTGAGGCAACCACCAAGCTTACCAACGGGCAGGTGGTCACCGTGGACGGCTCGCACGGCAAGGTCTATGACGGCAAGGTGACCCGCCGGATAAAGACCACCGCCGTCTCCGATATCCTCAGGGAGGCCGTCAGGACCAGGACCAGGGTCTACGTAAACCTGGCCCAGCCGGAGCTGGCCGAAAAGGTGGCCGCCCACAACGTGGACGGAGTCGGCCTGCTCAGGGCCGAGTTCATCGTGGCCCAGATCGGCGAGCACCCCCAGTATATGATCAAGCAGAAGCGGGGGCATGAGTTCGTCGAAAAGCTCTATCACGGCATCAATCTCTTCGCCCAGGCCTTCGACCCCCGCCCGGTGGTCTACCGCACCAACGACTTCAAGACCAACGAATACCGGGAGCTCACCGGCGGTAAGGACTACGAAGCGGTAGAGGAAAACCCCATGATCGGCTATAGAGGGGCTTCGCGCTATATCACCGATATAGATGTGTTTAAATTAGAGCTGGAGGCTATCAAAAAGGTAAGAAAAGAGCACAAGAACCTGTGGGTGATGATTCCCTTCGTCAGGACGGTCGACGAACTGGCCGGAACCAAGAAAATCATGGAGGCCGAGGGACTCAAGCGCTCTAAAGACTTTAAACTGTGGATGATGGTCGAGGTGCCCTCCAACGTATTAATTTTAGAGAAATTTTTAGAGGTCGGCATCGACGGCATATCCATCGGCTCCAACGACTTAACCCAGCTCATCCTGGGCATTGACCGCGACAGCGAAAAGCTGGCCGGGACCTTTGACGAGCGCAACGAAGCGGTGATGGTGGCCCTGGAAAGGGTCATCAAGGTATCCAGGAAAATGGGCGTCACCTCGTCTATCTGCGGGCAGGCGCCCTCGGTCTACCCCGAGCTTACCGAAAAGCTGGTGGCCTGGGGCATCACCTCGGTCTCGATAAGCCCGGATATGATCGGCACCACCAGAGAGATAATCGCCAGAGCAGAAGCCAAGTTAAAGCACAAATGATTGGTCGGCTTAATATCCGACAGCTCACCGAAGAACGGGAAGAAAGCCTCTCCCCTCATGCCGTCAAAAGCAAATTCTCCCGGGGTAGAGCCAGACCTGAAGAGCCCTGCCCGGTGCGCACCGTCTTCCAGCGCGACCGAGACCGCATCATCCACTGCAAGGCTTTCCGCCGCCTGAAGCACAAGACACAGGTCTTTATTGCCCCCCTGGGCGACCACTACGTAACCCGGCTCACCCATACTTTAGAAGTCGCCCAGATTGCCCGGACCATAGCCCGGGCGCTGAACCTCAATGAAGACCTGGCCGAGGCCATCGCCCTGGGGCACGACCTGGGGCACACCCCCTTCGGCCACGTCGGCGAGGACGTCTTAAACGAGCTTTACCACAAAGGATTTAAGCACAACGAGCAGAGCCTGCGCGTGGTCGACCTGCTGGAGAACGACGGCCACGGGCTTAATCTTACCTGGGAGGTGAGGGACGGTATCCTGAACCACTCCAAGGACAGAGTTAGCATTCAGGGGGAGGGCGGTGGAGAAGCCGGGACTCTGGAGGGCGAGGTGGTCAGGATTTCCGATTCCATCGCCTACATCAACCACGATATCGACGACGCCATCAGGGCGGGTATGCTGGCCGAGGGAGATTTACCCCTGGCCGCCATCACCATACTGGGCAATACCCGCTCCCTGCGCATCAACACCATGGTCTGTGATATCATCGAGCGCTGCTACCCCTCAATGAGCGATACCAGGGAAAAACCGTCTATAGGCATGAGCCCCCGGATACTGGAGGCCACCGACGCCCTGCGCGATTTTCTCTTCGAGCGGGTCTACAATGTACACTCGGCGCAGGGGGAGTCGGAGAAAGCGAGGGGGATAGTCCGCGCCCTCTATAAATACTTCAAAGAGCACGCCGATAAAATGCCGCAGGAGTACAAGTTTTACAGCGATGAGCTGGAGCGGAGGGTGGTGGACTATATCGCCGGCATGACCGACCAGTACGCCGCCAGAATGGCCGAAGAGCTTTTCCCCGCCCACGAAGAAGACCCACCACCCCCGGTTGAGGAAAAGCAAAAGGGCAAGCCCCCGCCCAAAGCCATACCCCTCCCACTGTTTGGAGACGAAGCCCCACCCCCATAGATTTATCTTTACCCGCCCTGCCACCCTTATATGGAAGGGGTTACTCCCCCCTCCCCTGAAACTTTTAGAATCTTTTCCCGCCCACCACCCTTTTAAGGAAGTTTCACCCCCCAACAGTGAAAAAGGCACCATTCCCTTCGGGCGGGGGAAGAAAGTTTTAGAGGCATAGCCTCTTTAGGGCGGGTGGGTGGGACGAAAAACGACGGCAAAAATGGTATATAATATAGTATTATGGGCGCTGTTGACGAAGTAAAGCAGAGAACAGACATCGTCGAGGTCATCGGCCGGGACATCACCCTGGTCAAGGCCGGGCGGACTTTCAAGGGGCTCTGCCCCTTCCACGGTGAAAAGCACCCCTCTTTCTACGTCTACCCGGAGCAGCAGAGCTGGCACTGCTTCGGCTGCAACAACGGCGGCGATGTCTTCTCCTTCATCATGAAGAAGCAGAACATAGACTTCGGCGAGGCCCTGAGGCAGCTCGCCGAGAAAGCCGGTGTCGTTATCCCCACCAGGTTCGAACCGGGCATGGAGAGCGAAGAAAAACAGCGGCTCTATCAGGTCAACCAGGCGGCGGCGCAGTACTTCCACAATCTGCTTTTAAATTCGCCGGCGGGCAAAAAGGCGCAGAGCTATATCGCCAAGCGCGGCTTCACCGAACAGACCATAAAGGACTTCCAGCTCGGCTACAGCCCGGACAGCTGGGAAGCGCTCAAAAACTATCTCACCGAGAGAGACTATACCGAAAAAGAAATGCTGGCCGCCGGCCTAATTATTGAGGCCGAAGGCAAAAAGCCCCACGACCGCTTCCGCAACAAGCTGATGTTCCCTATAATGGATATACGGGGACGAATCACCGGCTTCGGCGGCCGGGCGCTGGACGACTCCCTGCCCAAGTACACCAACTCCCCACAGACCCCCCTCTTCGATAAGAGCGGCACCCTCTACGGCATCAACCTGGCCAAAGACACCATCAGGGAGCAGGACACGGCGGTCATTGTCGAAGGCTACATGGACGTCATCACCGCCCACCAGAACGGCTTTAATAACGCCGTCGCCTCGATGGGCACGGCGGTAACCGAAAAGCAGGTGAGCATCTTAAAGAGGCTGACCCGGAACATGGCTTTAGCCCTCGACGCCGATGCCGCCGGCGAGGAGGCCATGCTGAGGACAGTGGGCTACGAAAACACCCTGGATGCCGAGGTAAGGGTTATTATTTTGCCAGAAGGCAAAGACCCCGATGACGTTATCAAAGATGATATAGAAAACTGGCAGAAGCTGGTGGCGGCGGCGGTGCCCATCGTCGATTACACCTTCGATATGGCCACCGCCGGGCTTGACCTTAATACGGCCAGGGGCAAGGCTTCGGCCAGGGACAGGCTGCTGCCCATCGTCGGCGAGATAAAGGACAACGTGCGCCGGGCGCACTATCTGCAGAAGCTGGCCGGCCTGCTCAGGGTGAGTGAACGAGACCTGGAAGCCGACCTGGCCAGGATCAGACCCAAACCGGTCAGGAGGCAGGCATCAGCACCGGAACCAAAGCCGGTTCGTTCGGCTCTGTCCAGCCCCAAAGAGGAGTACTGCCTGGCATTATTATTGCAGCACCCGGAGCTAAAGCGCCAGGACGAAGGGCTTGAGCCGGAGCACTTCGAAAACAGCGAAAACCGGGAAATCTTTATCGCCTGGCGGCGGAGTGCTAAAATAGAAGCAATAAGAAAGAAACTAGAGCCAGTCATCCACGAGCACCTGGACTCACTGGCCACCAGACAGCTCTTGAGCAATAATCTGGAGCAGAAGTACGCCCGGTGCGCTCTGGAGCTGCGGGAGAAGTTCTACCGGAGCTTGAAAAACAAACAAGAAGTAGTATTAGCTTTAGAAGCTCAATCGGGGGGCGCCGCCGCCGAGCTGGCCAAGCTTAAGGAGCTGGGGATAGAGGTTGATAGACAGCTGGCCGGGGTGGTAAAAAGCCGGCGGCGGTTGGAGCAAAGGGGGTAGAGGCAATGGCCAGAAAAGAGAATAACGACGACGAAAAAACCACCGAAGACGAGCGGCTCGACTCCGAAGAGCCAACCGAGCCCAACGCCTTCGCCGACTCCGAGGACGAGGACGACGGCGATAACGGTGAGGAAGACGCCCCCTGGCACGAGGTAAGGCACCTTGAGATTGAAAAGCCGGAGTCGATGCCGGACCTGGAGCTGGAAATGCCGCTGGGACAGATGGGTGACCAGGAGGTAGTCGATGACCCGGTGCGCATGTACCTCCACGAAATCGGGCGGGTCTCCCTGCTCACCGCCGCCGAGGAAAAGGACCTGGCCAGAAAGATGGAGGAGGGGCGGCGCATCAGGCAGATCAGACGGGACTACCTGGAACAACAGGAAACCGAACCTTCGGCGACGGATATCATACTGGCCATACTTCACGAGCTGGCTCAGGCGGCCTCGGTTATCAACCTGCTGCAGGAGCACCTCGAGCTGCCGACCGGGGTCAGCTTTATCGAGAAAATCTATAACAATAAGATGCGCTCCAGCATTGACAGCGAGATAAGCCCCAACCTGATACTGGCGGTGGCCCACCACTCGCAGAAATCAATATCGGAAACCGAGCTCTTTCTCACCGAGCTGTCGCTGAATATCAACCTGCTGCCGCAGGAAATCCTGGATGCCCTGGGGGAAAAGGTCTCGGCGGCGGGCATAGAGAACCTGGTAAACGACCCCGGCTTCGTCAACGACATTCAGGCCTACGAGACACAGCTGCAGGCCTACCTGGATAACATCGAGCATGAAGCGGAGATAGCGGAGAAACACCTCACCGAGGCCAACCTGCGCCTGGTGGTCAGCGTGGCCAAGAAGCATATCGGGCGGGGCATGTCGCTGCTCGACCTCATCCAGGAGGGCAATATCGGCCTCATCCGGGCGGTGGAGAAGTTCGACTACCGCAAGGGCTATAAGTTCAGCACCTACGCCACCTGGTGGATTCGCCAGGCAATTACCCGCTCCATCGCCGACCAGGCGCGGACCATCCGCATCCCGGTGCACATGGTAGAGACCATCAATAAATTGCTCCGGGTCAGCCGCCGGCTGGCCCAGGAGTACGGCCGGGAGCCCACCGCCAAGGAAATCGGCAAGGAGATGGAGATGCCCCCGGAGAAGGTGGGGGAGATAGTCAAGGTCTCGCAGCTTCCGGTTTCGCTGGAATCACCGATGGGCGAAGAGGAGGACAGCCACCTGGGCGACTTTATCGAGGACCGCAACGCCCTCCCCCCCGCCGACGCCGCTTCCCGCCAGCTACTCAAGGAACAGATAGACTCGGTGCTCTCCAGCCTCAGCCCCCGCGAGCAGAGGGTGCTCCAGCTACGCTTCGGGTTAGAGGACGGCAGGAGCCGCACCTTAGAGGAAGTGGGCAAGGAGTTTAACGTCACCCGGGAGAGAATCCGCCAGATTGAGGCCAAGGCCCTGCGCAAGTTAAGGCACCCCAGCCGCAGCCGCCGCCTTAAAGACTACCTAGAATAGCGATTTTATCTATTCCCGCCCGCCGCCCTTATGGAAATATGACTACTTATTTCGTTTCTTTGCTCTCTGTATAATGTTGGTGAGCAAGAAAATATTAGGGATGTACAATATATTTTCGTCGGTATCCACTACCGTATAGATAACACCAATTTCAATGACTCTTCCTTTCGTTCCGGAGACTGATATCATATCGCTATGAACGAAAGGCCTGAACAGCACTAAAATCAGACTTGCAATCAAATTGCCAATAATATTCTGTGAAGCAAAGCCGATTACTATTCCTAAAAAAGCTCCCACGCTGATAGCCAATGTGGGATTGGCCGCTAGAATGGCAATCAGAGAAATCGTAAGGATCAGGTAAGAAACAACACGAAATACAGCCCTTACACTTATGCCAAACTGCGCTGTCCCGGATTTTTTAGCGCGCGTGATAAACCTTCTTCCGACCAATTCGATTAACACAATCGATAGAATCCCTACCTCGGCGGCAATGATATGACCGCGCTGTAACTGTAGGAAGGTAAATTTTGTTTGCGCATCAAGGAAGTGTGTTGTAAAAAATACCAACACGATGCTGAATATTATGAGAAATAAAATGAAAAAATTGTTTCTAGAGAATCTGCTATCGCTTTTTATTTTTGTTTCGTTCGCGCTCATTTCCACCCTTCATCCAGTATTACTTTAACAATCGGCCAGATTATAGCGCCACTAAAGTAACATATCTATATCTATATATAGAAAAAGGGGCTAACGCCCCCCCCATTTTTAACGGTTCTTTTTCTTCCCATACCCACCCGCCCAAAAGGCTGCGCCTCTTATACTCTGTTCCCCCACCCCCCAGGAGAGATTAACCTCCCCTTATCCCCCCCTTCAAAGATGTCCGTAAAGAGGTCACACCTCTTAGGGCGGGAGGGTGGGAAGTACAACGTACTCTGAAAATCGGGCTAGACTCTCATCTTCCCCCCCATCACCAGACATTAAACACCGCGAAAGCTGTCAATTGACACGTATTCTACTGATGCCTATGATAAGAGCATGGGAATTGCTATCTTGCCGAAGACGCTTTTAGGTAAATGGTCAGCTGGATTGGTGGTAGCTGCCATTTTGTTTTTCGCATTGGGCGGGGCCTTGTTTCCTTTTGAACCGTCTGACTCTAGATTCAATCCGGTTCTGGCTCTGACTGTGATTATCGTCGTCGTGGGCATATCAGGAGCTGCTTTTGTAACGGGTCTCATCAGTATGATAAAGAGTAAGGAGCGGTCTGTTGTTGCCTTCGTGAGCACAGCAATCGGCTTGTGGTTTCTAACAGCGACAACTGTTTCACTTCCTCAGATGTACTCCTATTTGTCTCTCTATGCCACGCCCTGAAGCTACTACCCCCTGTTCAAAATAATTTTAAAGGCAAGGCCTCTGTGGGCGGGAGGGCGGGAAGTAAAACGTACTCTAAAAGCAGGACGAGACCCCCTTTCCCCCATTAAACACTACGTCAAAATGTTAAGGAGGCCCAGCCATCCTTTATCAGCTGAGAGATTATCGGGCCGACGTATACAACCTTTATCCCGGCTTTTTCAAGCAAATCGGATATCCCCATTCTATCGGAACACCATTTGCAGGCGAGAATGTCAACGCCAACCCTACTCAACTCCTTCAGCATCGCCTGAACTTCCATATCATACGCGGCGAGCTTCTCCGACGGGCCAAAAATAATGAGCTTGACCTCGTCCATCCACTTTTCATCCGCCGCGTGGAACGGGTATACCAGCCCAACCTCCAAAGCCACTTCCCGGTCTCCGGTGCTCAGAAGTACAAATAGTTTTGTGGCCATGGTCAATACCTCCTTGTGTTAAGCCATTAACGGGTAATGCGGCCGCGGACTACCCGAAAAGCCCCTTCAGATTACCGGGCAGCTTGCCCCTGGCCCCCAGCTTCATCAGCTTCTGCATCTGCCGGAACTGGTTGAGCAGCTGGTTAACGTCATGGGTCATTACCCCGCTCCCCCTGGCGATGCGGCGCCTTCGGCTCCCGTCGATAATATTGGGGTTCCGCCTCTCCTCCGGCGTCATCGAGCGTATCATCGCCTCCACTTTCTTGAGCTGTTTCTCCTGCATGCCGTCAGGCATCTGATTGGCCAGCTTTGACGCCCCCGGCAGCATCTCCATCAGCTGGGCCACCGGCCCCATCTTCTGTATTTCGCCCAGCTGGTCGAGAAAGTCCTCCAGGGTAAAGCTGGCGGTCTTGACCTTCTTCTCTAATTCTTTGACCCGCTTCTGGTCGAAGGTCTTCTCCGCCTTCTCGATAAAGGTGAGCATGTCGCCCATGCCCAGTATCCGCGAGGCCAGCCGGTCGGGGTAAAAAGGCTCAAAGTCACCCACCTTCTCCCCCACCCCCATAAACTTTATCGGTACCCCGCTCACCCACCGAATAGACAGGGCCGCCCCGCCCCGGGCGTCCCCGTCCATCTTGGTAAGAATGAGGCCGGTCAGGCCCAGCCGGGAGTTGAACTCGTCGGCCATCCGCACCGCGTCCTGCCCGGTCATGGCGTCCACCACCAGCAGCACTTCAGCCGGTTTAAGCTCCTTCTTGACCTCGGCAAGCTCGGCCATCAGCACCTCGTCGATGTGCATCCGCCCGGCGGTGTCGGCGATAACCCAGTTGGCCCCCGTCTCTCTGGCTTTTTTAAGGGCGTGGGCGCAGACATCTTTGCTCTTTGATTTGACCGTCTCGTGGTAAACGGGCACGTCAATCTGCCCGCCCAGCGTCACCATCTGCTCGATGGCCGCCGGACGGCGGTTGTCGGCGGCCACCAGAAGCGGCTTCTGTCCGGAATGCTTGAGATTTAAGGCCAGCTTGGCGGCGGTGGTGGTCTTGCCCGAACCCTGCAAACCCGCCAGCATTATTACCGATGGCGAATGGGCAGAAGCCTCCAGGCGGTTCTCCCCCTCCCCCAGTATCCTGACCAGCTCCTCGTTGACGATTTTGACCATCTGCTGGGCGGGGGTAAGGCTCTCCAGCACCTGCGCCCCCAGTGAGCGCTCCCTCACCCGGGCGGTAAACTCCTTGACCACCTTAAAGTTGACGTCGGCTTCCAGCAGGGCCAGGCGCACCTGGCGCAGCGCCTCGTCAATATCCTTCTCGGTAAGTTTGCCCCGGCTGCCCAGCCTGCGGAATACGGCGCTCAGCTTATCGGTCAAAACTTCAAACATGGCAGTATCATTCTAAGGGGCTTAAGCCTCAAGCGTCAAGCCGATTTAAGACAAGCCCAAAAAGTGTTATAATGTCAGGCATCCAGAGCAAAAACCCAGCTCAGAAGGAGGTTATCCAGGATGGCAGAATCAAAATACGGGAAATATGTCGTTACCGAGCTTAAGATTCCCGAATCCAAACAGAAAATCGCCGAATTTTACTCCACCTATGCCAAAAGAGTCTTGTGGATGGACGATGACGTGGTCGAAGGGGCTTTTCATATGAACACTTCCTGGTTTCTTAAAGCCTCAACCACGACCGAAAACGAGCCGCATGTGCACGATTCCGATGAGATTATCGGTTTTTACGGTAGTAACCCAGATGACCCCTATGACCTGGGCGGAGAAGTAGAGATCTGGCTGGAAGACGAAAAACACATGCTCACCAAGACCTGCCTTCTCTTTATCCCGGCGGGGATGAAACACTGCCCCCTGACAATAAGGCGTGTTGACCGGCCTATCTTCCACTTCACCATAGTAGCCAGCGGCCAGTACACCAGGGAAGATAAACCCCAAAAATAGCCTAAAACCGGGCTTGACCCCCTATAAAAGATAATTGGCGGTATGCTATTATTCCTGTTAGTTAACGACGATGCTGCTTAAAGGGGGCTAGCCCGTGAGCGTATCTCCTATCGGTAGGGGGGTAATTGGCTACTGGTCAGCGGTGGCCATCGGCATCGGCGGCATGGTCGGCGGGGGCATCTTCGCCGTCCTCGGCCTGGCCGTCCAGCTGGCCCACGGCGGAACGCCGATAGCCTTTGCCCTAGCCGGCATAGTAGCCCTGATAACAGCCTACTCCTACGCCAAACTATCCATCGCCTACCCTACCCAGGGAGGCACCGTTGAATTCCTCAACCAGGCCTTCGGCCCCGGAGTGCTCACCGGTGGTCTAAACGTCCTTCTCTGGTTGAGCTACATCGTCATGCTTTCACTGTATGCCTATGCTTTTGGTAGCTACGGGGCTACCTTTTTCCCGGAAAGTGTGCAGCCGATATGGAAGCATATACTCACCAGTGCCGCCGTTATCCTTTTCACCTGTTTGAATATTCTGGGGGCTAAAACAGTCGGCAGGTCCGAGAACTACATTGTGGCGGTAAAGATTGCTATACTCTGTGTCTTTCTGGGAGTGGGCCTGGGCAGCGTTAAGATGACACAGCTGGCCCCGGCGGCCTGGAGTGCCCCGGTACAGCTGGTGGCGGGAGGGATGATAATCTTCCTGGCCTACGAGGGATTTGAGCTTATCGCCAACACCGCCGAAAACGTGAGGAACCCGCGCCGGACGCTGCCCCGCGCCTACTTCTCCGCGGTTGGCTTCGTTATTGTCCTTTACGTTCTTATCTCCCTGGTAACCATCGGGAACTTAAGCATAGCCAGCATAGTGGCCGCGGAAGACTACGCCCTGGCCGAGGCCGCCAGGCCTTTCCTGGGGGCTATCGGCTTCGCCATGATTGCCGCCGCCGCCCTGCTATCAACCGGCTCCGCCATCAACGCCACCCTCTACGGGACGGCCCGCGTCAGCTACGTCATCGCCAAAGAGGGAGAGCTGCCCGAGGGCCTGGACAGGGAGGTCTGGAGGCGTCCTATCGAAGGACTGCTGATAACCTCCGCCCTGACGCTGATGGTGGCAAACCTCTTTGACCTGTCCCGCATCTCCACCATGGGCAGTTCCGGTTTCCTGCTCATCTTCGCCGCGGTCAATATCGCCAACGCCCACCTGGCGGCTACCACCGGCTCCCGGAGATGGCTATCGGTTATCGGCGCTATTGTCTGCCTCAGCGCCCTGGCGATACTGATTGCCCAGAGAGCCACCACCGCCCCCAGGGAGCTGCTGGTGCTGGTGGTAATGGTGGGCTCGGCTTTCCTTATTGAGGTCATCTACCGCCGAATCACGGGCAGGTCAATCAAGTCCCTGCATCGCCATAAGCCCCATCTTTAATTCTTGTTCGGGTTACCATACCCTCCCGCCCAAAAGGTTTCACCTTTTTCATCTCTATAACCCCACCCCCAAGAAGAAATCGATAGAGGTCTAACCTCTGTATGGCGGGTGGGAAATAAATTGACACTAAACAGACGAGGTTGTATGCTTCGCAAAAAGGAAGCTCTGATGAAAGCTGCGGTTTGTTACGAATTCGGTAAACCCCTGGTGGTGGAGGAGGTAGACATGGACCCGCCCCAGAAAGGCGAAGTGAAGGTCCGCCTCGTGGCGACCGCCATCTGCCACAGTGATATTCACTCGCTCAGGGGGGATTTCAAGGGCAATTTACCTATTGTGGCCGGCCACGAGTCAGCCGGGCATGTAGAGGAGGTAGGAGAAGGCGTCACCCTGGTGAAACCCGGTGACGGCGTCGTCGTGTCGCTTCTGGCCTCCTGCGGACAGTGCCGGTATTGCCGGACCGGGCTACCTCACTTATGCGAGGCAGATTGGCCCCTGAAGAAGGAAAGCCGCCTGCGTAACAAAAAAGGGCAGCGCCTTACCGCGATGGCCAAGGTAGGCGGCTTCGCTGAGTCCGTTATTGTTCATGAATCCCAGTTAGTTAAAATTCCCCGGGAGATGCCCATGGACCGGGCGGCACTGCTTGCCTGCGGTGTCATCACGGGGTTCGGGGCGGTGGTTAACCGCGCCCGGGTTAAGCCACTCAGCAGTGTTGTCGTGGTTGGAACCGGGGGCGTTGGACTCAATGCCGTACAGGGAGCGGCGTTCTCGGGAGCACGTCCGATTATCGCCGTAGACATGCTGGATAACAAGCTGAAAGCGGCCCTAGCTTTTGGTGCCACACATACGCTCAATGCCGGGCGGGATGACGCCGTCAAGGCTGTACAGCAACTGACATCCGGCAGAGGGGCTGACTATGTGTTTGTGACGGTTGGCAGTGCTGCCGCCATACGTCAGGGTTTTTCGATGTCAGGTCGGCGCGGAATGACGGTTATCGTCGGCCTCCCACCGGCCAAGGAGAGTCTGTCTTTATCGCCATTTGAGTTCGTTACCGGTGAGAGAACGCTTACCGGTTGCTGGATGGGAACAACACGGCTGAGCCTGGATGTTCCCCGGCTGGTGGCTCTTTATCAGGCCGGACTTCTCAAACTGGATGAGCTTATCACCGGCCGATACCCCCTGGATCAGATTAACCAGGCAATAGAGGCTGTGGAAAGAGGGGAAACACTGCGCAATGTAATTATATTTTAGGTGGGAAATAAAACGCACGCTAAAAACTGTGCGCTTCCTCCCCGTTTTTTATCTTTTCCCACCCGCCAACCCTTTTTAAGGTAAAGAGGGGGCTAACGCCCCCTCTTGAACACCCTCTTTTTGACCGTTATTCATTCCGCACTACTTATTGACACCATCCCGTAGATATGTATAATGCCAACTAAGATGACACCTAAGTTTGACGAAATTGGCTATTGGTCTGAGATAAAGCTAGATATTATCAGACGATATGCGTTAGAATACTCTAAAATCCTCTCGAAACAAAGGAATCCAACACTACACCATACATATATTGATGCTTTTGCTGGTTCTGGAAAACATATCTCAAAAGCTACACGAGGCACTGTGGCTGGAAGCCCCCAGATTGCTTTAGATATCATGCCTCCTTTCAAAGAATATTACTTCATCGACATTGATGGTGCCAAGGTAGCTGAACTAAATAAAATTGTTGCAAACCGCCCCGAAGCCCATGTTCTCAAAGGTGACTGCAATGCGCGTCTATTAGACGATGTATTTCCAAACGTAAAATATGCTGATTATAAGCGTGCTTTTTGCCTTTTAGATCCTTATGGTCTTGATTTAGACTGGACAGTCATGCTCACAGCAGGTCAAATGAAGTCAATAGAGATACTACTTAACTTCCCAGTCATGGATATGAACCGCAATGCGCTTTGGATTCATCCAGAAAGGGTAAAACCACAATTAATGGAGAGGATGAATGCATTCTGGGGAGATGATTCTTGGCAAAAAGCTGCTTATGCACAGCAGCTTGACTTCAATGGTAAGATTAATCTCCGCAAGCTAAGGAATGAAGATATTTCGAATGCTTTTAAGAAGAGACTAAAAGACATCGCGGGATTTGCATATGTATCCAAACCATTGCCAATGAGAAACTCCAACAATGCCGTTGTTTACTATCTCTTCCATGCATCACAAAAACCTGTTGCAGGTAATATAATGAAATATATCTTTAATGATTATTGGTATAGGAATTATCGAAAGGAAATAATCTAATGGCTTTATCATCATCTATTGAGTGGACAGATTCTACGTGGAACCCTGTTACTGGATGCACAAAAATAAGCACGGGGTGTGCAAACTGCTATGCTGAGCGCATGGCACTGCGGCTAAAAGCGGCAGGTAATCCGAGTTATGCTAACGGTTTTTCCGTAACCATGCATGAAGATATGCTAGACCGTCCCCTAAAATGGAAAAAACCGCAAGTTATATTTGTAAATTCAATGAGTGATTTGTTTCACGAGGATATTCCTACAGAATTCATATTCCGCGTATTTGATGTTATGCGCCGTGCGGATTGGCACTGTTTTCAGATTCTCACCAAAAGGTCTGAAAGGATGCTAGAGCTTAGTCCACAACTACCGTGGAAGCCTCATATATGGTTAGGTGTTACAGTAGAAAAGCAGGATTACACATTTCGTATTAACCATCTTCAAGATACAAACGCAGCGGTCAAATTCCTATCACTCGAACCACTCCTCGGCCCTATTTCAAACCTCAACCTTGAAGGGATAGATTGGGTTATTGTGGGCGGTGAGTCTGGCCCCAGAGCTAGGCCGATAAAAGAGTCTTGGGTAGTTGATATCCGTAATCACTGCCAAGCAATAAACGTGCCATTCTTCTTCAAACAATGGGGTGGCACAAACAAGAAAAAGGCGGGGCGGGAACTTGAAGGACGTACTTGGGATGACATGCCGTTACTATCACCCAGCTTATTATAAACAATAATCCCTCATTCACTTACCATAACGGTAAAGAAAAACAAAAAACCTCATCCCCAAAATCCCATCGTAGTTACCATAACGGAGCAACCAAAACAAATAGCCCACTCCCCAAAACCCCTCACTACTTACCATAACGCTAAAAACAAATCCCGCCCTCCCCCCGCGCCTGAATTGTTTCCCCATTTTTGTCGCCCCCGACTTGTGCTAAAATAACCCCATGATTCCCGTCAGGCTGGCCGTGCGCAACTTCATGCCCTACCGGGACAACGTGCCCCCGCTCAGCTTCAACGGCATCCACACCGCCTGCATCTCCGGCGACAACGGCAACGGCAAGTCAGCCCTGATAGATGCCATGACCTGGGCGCTCTGGGGCAAGACCAGGGCCAAAAGCGACGACGAGCTCATCCACCAGGGCCAGAGTGAGATGGAGGTGGAGTTCGACTTCGCCGTGGGCGGCCAGCCCTACCGCATCATCCGCAAGCATTCCAGACCCAGGCGCCGGACAGGCTCGGGAAAGACCATCCTCGACTTCCAGATAACCAGTGACGGCGGCTTCAAGTCAATCAGCGCCGATAGCATAACCCAGACCCAGCAGAAGATTATCGATACCCTGCACATGGACTACGCCACCTTCATCAACAGCGCCTTCCTCAGGCAGGGCCACGCCGACGAGTTCACCAACCAGCCCCCAAACAAACGCAAGGAGGTGCTGGGCAATATCCTAGGGCTTTCCCTCTACGATGAACTTGCGGAGGCGGCTAAAGACCGTGCCAGACATCAGGAGATGGAAAAGGAGCAGCTTAACCGCGCTATTGAGGACATTAGCCAGGAACTGGCCCGAAAGCCCGTCTATGAGGCTGAGGTGGAACAGGCTCAGGCGGGGCTGGCTCAGATTGACCAGCTAATAACCGCCCACGAATCAAGACTCAATCACTTAAGACAGAAAAAGGAAGCGCTGGAAAACAAGAAGTCACAACTGTCCCAGCTTGAGGAGCATATATCCGCCACCCGAAGAGAACTGGAACGCCGCGAGCAGGAAGTTGCTCAATACCAGGCCCGCATCAAAGAACACGAGGCGCTTATCGCCCGGCGCTCGTCTATAGAAGAGGGCTATACCCAGCTCGCCGAAGCCCGCAAACAAAGCGAGGAACTGAACCAGAAGCTGGGACTGCTGGTAAAACTAAGGGAGAAAAAAAGCCAGCTGGAGATGGCCATCGAGCGGGCGCAGGCAAATCTAATTACCGAACACAAATTAGCCCAGAGCCGAATCAGCGAACTGGAGGCTAAATCGGCAAAGCTGCCCCAGCTTAGAACCGAGCTACAGCAGGCGGAAGCCCGGTTACACCAGCTGGCCGAACAGGAAACAGAGCTAGGCCGGAAAAAGCAGGCCGGCCAGGAGCTGCGGAAGCAGCTAAACTATCTGGAATCCAGCCAGACCCGCCTGGAAAAAGAGATAAAAGAGATAAAGGAAAAGCTCGATTTACTGACCCATCAGGAGGGAGCTACCTGTCCCCTATGTGAGACCGAGGTGGGCGTAGACGGCTTACAACGGATTGAAGCCAAATACACCGCCGACCGAGATGGTAAAGCTGACTCCCTAAATTCAAACCGAACTGAACTGGCGGATAAGAAAAAGAAGCTTGAGGCACTGGAAAGCGAAATATCACCGCTGGAAACCCGGTTAAATCAGGATAAAGCCTCGGCGCAGAGCCAGGTCAGCCTCTTAAAGCAGGGCATCAACGAAGCCCAAGCCGTAGAAAAACAGCTAAACCAGGCAAGGGATAGCCTTAACGAAATCGAACAGCGCTTGGCCGGCAAGGACTTCGCCGCTACCGAGCAAGAGGCTTTAGCCCAGGTTGAGGAGGAAACAGCCCGGCTCGATTACAACTCAGAGCAGCATGAGCAGGTGCGCCACCACCTCACTGAGCTAGAACAGTACGAAAGCCCCAAACAGAAACTGGAAGAGGCTGACAGGCTCATCAATCAAGAGAAGGAGGCGGTCCAAAAAGCCGAGGAAGCCAGCCAGGAGCTGCACCAAAGGTTGGAGACAAACCACCAGAAAAGCCAGGAGCTAAATAAAGAACTCGAAGCCCTCCCCCAGCTAACCAGTGATTTAACCCAGGCGGAGACGGAACACCAGTCGCTAGCCGCCCAGCAAAAGCAAGCCCAAGAGCTGATGTGGCAAGCGAATTCAAAACTGGAGCGCTGTGCTGATCTGGAGACGCAACAGAAGGAAAAGGGTAAACTGCTGGGTCAAGCATCCAAAGAGGAGAAAATATATAAAGACCTGGCCCAGGCCTTCGGCAAAAAGGGGATACAGGCTCTGCTCATTGAGATGGCGCTCCCTGAGATTGAAGCCGAAGCCAACCGGCTACTGGGACGGATGACCGATAACCGTATGCACGTCAAGATTGAAACCCAGAGAGAGACTAAGAAGGGAGACTTACTGGAGACCCTGGATATAAAAATCGCTGACGAACTGGGAACGCGGAACTACGAAATGTTCAGCGGTGGTGAAGCCTTTCGCATCAACTTTGCCGTCCGTATTGCCCTTTCCAAGCTATTAGCCAGAAGAGCTGGAGCTCCACTCCCCACCCTCATCATCGACGAAGGCTTCGGCACCCAGGATGTCATCGGCATAGAAAAAGTCAAAGAGGCGATAAACTCAATTCAGGACGACTTTGAAAAAATACTGGTCATTACCCATATGGAGGATATGCGGGACGCCTTCCCCACCCGCATCGACGTTATCAAGACCGCCGAAGGCTCGACGATTGAGGTTAACTGATTTATAGCCCCAGGCTGGAGGCAATCCCCTTCATCGCCGCCAGCCCCAGCTCAATAAACTGGTCAAGCTCAAGCCCAAGCTCAGCGCATTGAGCAATCTGCTCCCGGCTGGCCCCGGCGGCGAAGCTTTTCTCTTTATATCTCTTCATCACCGACTTCGCCTCGACCCCGGCCAGCTTTTTATCGGGGCGCACCAGGGCGGCGGCCACAATAAGTCCGGTCAGCGGGTCGGCGCAAAAGAGGGCCTTATCCAGCCGGCTATCGCGGGGAATGCCGTGGGCCTGATTATGGCAGAGGATGGCGTGGGCCATCGCCTCGCTGGCGCCCAGCTCCCGGGCCAGGTCAGCCCCCAGCTTGCTGTGGGTGCTCATGTCACCCTCGGTAAGCTCCATGTCAATATCGTGCACCAGCCCGGTAAGCCCCCACTCATCCTCGTCCTCGCCGAAGCGCCGGGCTAAAGCCCGCATAATCGCCTCGGTGGCCAGCATGTGCTTGATGGTGTTCTTGTTCTCAATATTGGCCCTGATTGAGTCCAGTGCTTCCTCTCGGGTCACCTCGCCTCCTTTAGTGCCGGGGGTTTACCGGTCAAAGCATACTCCATATCCTTGTCCTTAGGCAACACCCGGCTCAGGTACTGGCCGGTGGCCGAGGACTTAACCCTGGCAATCTCCTCAGGCGTGCCGGTGGCGACGATATAGCCCCCCCGGTCACCCGCCCCCGGCCCCAGGTCAATGACATGGTCGGCGTTCTTGATTACGTCCAGGTGATGCTCAATGACCACCACCGTATTGCCAGCGTCAACCAGGCGCTGCAGCACCCGCAGCAGGGCGGCCACGTCGTCGAAGGCGAGGCCGGTGGTCGGCTCGTCGAGGATATAGAGCGTCCTGCCCGTGGAGCGCTTGGATAGCTCGGTGGCCAGCTTCACCCGCTGCGCCTCGCCGCCGGATAGTGTCGGCGCCGGCTGGCCGAGGCGGATATAGCCCAGCCCCACGTCCCGCAGCGTCTCCAGCTTGTTCTTGACCCTGGGGAAGTGGTCAAAGAAGACAAAAGCCTGCTCCACGGTCATGTCCAGCACCTCGGCGATGTTCTTGCCCTTGAAACGAATCTCCAGCGCCTCGCGGTTATAGCGCTTCCCCTGGCAGACCTCGCAGGGTACGGTGACGTCGGGCAGGAACTGCATCTCAATCTGGATGAAGCCCTCCCCGCGGCAGGCCTCGCAGCGCCCCCCCTTGACGTTAAAGGAGAACCGCCCCGGCTTGTAGCCCCTCATCCTGGCCTCGGGGACGGTGGCGAAGAGCTCGCGGATGGGGGTGAAGGTGCCGGTATAGGTGGCCGGGTTGCTGCGGGGGGTGCGCCCGATGGGGGACTGGTCGATATTGACCACTTTATCAATGTGCTCGATTCCGGTAATATCGTCACAGTCGCCCGCCCTCTCCCGCGAACGGTAGAAGAGCTGGGCCAGCCTCTTATATAAAATATCGTCAATAAGGGTGCTCTTGCCCGAGCCGGAGACGCCGGTGACGCCGACGAACTTGCCCAGCGGGATGTGGACCTCGATATTTTTGAGGTTGTTCTCCCGCGCCCCTTTAATTATTAGCTCTTCCCCGTTGCCGGGGCGGCGCTGGGAGGGGAGGGGGATCTTCTTGGCGCCGCTCAGGTACTGGCCGGTCTTGGACTCGGCACAATTCATAATATCGTCTATGGTGCCGGTGGCCACAATCCAGCCGCCGTGCTCACCCGCCCCCAGCCCCATATCAATGATATAGTCGGCCGCCCTCATCATGGCCTCGTCGTGCTCCACCACCAGTATGGTGTTGCCCAGGTCTCTCAGTCGTTTCAGGGTCTCAATCAGGCGGAAGTCATCGGCGGGGTGAAGGCCAATGGTCGGTTCGTCGCAGATATAGAGCACCCCCATCAGCCCACTGCCAATCTGGGTGGCCAGCCGGATGCGCTGGGCCTCGCCGCCGGCCAGCGTCGCCGAGGAGCGGTCGAGGGTGAGGTAGTCCAGGCCGACATCCTTGAGGAAACCGAGGCGGGACTGAATCTCCTTGATAATCTGATGGGCGATGAGCTTCTCCCGCTTGTTGAGCACCGCCTTTTTACCGTCGCCGCTGATGGCGGCCACCCAGTCCATCGCCTGGCTGACCGACATGGCGCTGACCTCGACGATGTTCTTAGCGCCGATGGTCACCGCCAGAGACTCCGGCTTAAGGCGCTTGCCACCGCAGGCGGGACAGGGACGGGCCACCATGTAGCGCTCGATGTTGGCCCGCGAGTTCTCCGACTCCGTCTCCCGGTACTGCCGCTGCATGGTCGGGATAATGCCCTCAAAGCCGTCATCGTAGCGCCGGAGCCGGCCGAAGCGGTTGCGGTAGTACCTGGCCTCACCCCCCTCACCATAGAGAAGGAGGTTAACCTGCTCCGGGGTTAAATCTTTAAGGGGCTTGTTCAGCGAGATGCCGTGGGCGCGGGCCATCGGCTCCAGCCGGTAGAAGTACCAGCTGTGGAACTGCCAGGGGCGGATGGCCCCTTCCATAATAGAAAGTTCTTTATTAAGCACCAGCTCCGGGTCTATCTCCAGCTTTACCCCCAGCCCGGTGCACTCCCGGCAGGCCCCGTGGGGCGAGTTAAAGCTGAAAGTCCGGGGGGCAATCTCCCCTAAACTAATGCCGCAGTGGACGCAGGCAAAGTGCTCCGAGAAGAGCAGTTCCTCGCCGCCTTCAATAGCCACCAGCACCACCCCCGCCCCCAGTTTAAGGGCGGTCTCCACCGAATCGGCGATGCGGCTCTTGTCCTCCGGCTGTCCCGTCACCAGCCGGTCCACCACCGCTTCGATGGAGTGCTTCTTGTATTTATCCAGTTGGAATTCCTCGGTGAGATCGTGGAGCTCACCGTCAACCCTCACCCTTACGTAGCCGGCCTTACGCAGGTCGTCAAAAACGGTCTGGTACTCGCCCTTGCGGTCCCTCACCAGCGGCGCCAGAATCATAATGCGGCTGCCCGCTGGTATATTCTGGATGGCGTCAACAATCTGCTGCACCGTCTGGGCGGTAATCTCCCGCCCGCACTGGGGGCAGTGGGGGTGGCCAACGCGGGCGAAGAGCAGCCTCAGGTAGTCATAGGTCTCGGTGACGGTGCCCACCGTGGAGCGGGGGTTTTTACTGGGGCCCTTCTGGTCGATAGAGATAGCCGGGCTCAGGCCCTCGATATAGTCAACCTCGGGCTTCTCCATCCGGCCCAGGAACTGGCGGGCGTAGGCCGACAGCGACTCAACATAGCGGCGCTGCCCCTCGGCATAGATGGTGTCGAAGGCTAGCGAGCTCTTGCCCGAGCCGGAGACGCCGGTGATAACCACCAGCTTGTCCCGGGGGATAACCACGTTTATATTTTTGAGGTTATGCTCGCGGGCCCCCTTAACGACGATACTATCTAACGGCATTCTTTTCTCTGCCTTCCCTATTAAATTTTACCATTTGCCCCCAAGCGCAACAAGTTTGAGCACGAATTCTTGATTACACTCCCGACATCAGCTATACTACCTGTGGCCGGTTATTTAAATAATACCCTACAAGCCAGAGAAGGAGATTGTCCTTGAAAGAACTAACCATAAGCTCTGACGCCCCCGGCCAGCGGCTTTTTGTCCTGGGCAATGAGGCTATAGCCAGGGGGGCGATTGAGGCTGGAGTTCAAATTGCCGCCGCTTACC
>Ga0315555_1000528_pt1 | contig 26806 bp, 18 predicted proteins | sample SalMarSW160380MG_FD_202113 | JGI IMG/M metagenome (GOLD analysis project Ga0315555, IMG submission 202113) | Salt marsh sediment microbial communities from the Plum Island Ecosystem LTER, Massachusetts, United States - Salt Marsh Sediment SW1603-80 ... | reverse complement strand
GGCCTAAGGACAGGGTAATGGGCAGATATTTCATAAAATCGCCCATTATGCCCGGCCAGAACATCAGCGGCAGAAAGGCGCACACCGTTGTCAGTGTGGAGGTTGCCACCGGCCATGCGACCTCGCGAGCGCCGAGAATCGCTGCTTCAAACCGGTTATACCCAAGTTGTACGTGCCGGTAGATGTTCTCCACAATAACGATGGCATTATCTACAAGCATACCAAGAACAAGTACCAGGGAAAACAGCACAATCATATTCAGCGTGAAACCGAGCATCTGGATGAGAAAAAAAGTGATAAGCATGCTCAGTGGTATAATCATTGCCACTATCGTGGCCGAACGCCAGCCCAAAAAAAGCAGCAGCACACATGTAACCAGAATCAGCGCCGCCAGGATATTGTTCTCAAGATCCGCCACGATATTGCGGATATACTTGGACATATCAAAGGTGATATCGAATTTGACTGCATCGGGAATCTGCTGTTGTGCCTTGTCGAGAACGACCTTTATATAATCGGATATATGTACGACATTGGCGCCGGCCCGCTTCTGGATGCTCAGCGTGACGTTGTCGGTACCGTTAAGACGTGAATAGCTGGTTCGGTCTTTGAAGGTTGCCCGTACATTTGCAACGTCGGCCAGATAGATAGGTTTATCATTGCGGACGGTAAGCAGCAGATGGTCCACATCTTCTGCCGTGACAAGTTCGGCTGGAATACGAACGTTAAATTTTGTACCCCTTGTTTCCAAACCACCGGCGGAGATGTTAACATTTTCCGAAGGGATAAGCGCCAGAATCTCCGAGATAGTCAGGTTATACATTGCCAGTCGCTCGGGATCGAATTCCAGCCGTATCTCCGGTTCCAGCGTACCCATGACATCCACTTTGAGTACGCCGGGAACTGTTTCGAGTGTGTCCTGGAGAGTATCCGCAATTTCCTTGAGCTGGATAGGTGATACATCGCCTGATATGCTGACAAGCATGATGGGGAATTCCGCAAAATTTATCTCGCTGATAACAGGTTCTTCAGCGTCACTTGGAAGCTCTCCTTTTGCCAGGTCCACCCGGTCGCGCACTCGTTGGAGGGCGACTTCGGTCGGCACATCCGGGTCGAACTCCACGCTAATCATCGATAGCCCTTCGGCGCTGCTGGAGCGGATTTCTTTAACGCCGCGAATGCTGTTTAACTCCTTCTCAATTTTCATTGTGACGGAGGTCTCGATGTCTTCGGGTGATACTCCTTCATACGTCGTGTTGATTAAAATGTATGGTATCGGAATGTCCGGGAACGCCTCGCGAGGCAGAGAAAGATAGCTGTATCCTCCCATCAGGATTATGATAAAGGCGAGGACGGCTACAGTGGTCCGGTTTTTGATGGCAACATCGGTGATTAGCATTGTGTTCTATTCGTTTTCTACAACGGCATTTACCTTTTGTCCCGGAGCGACGAAACGATGGCCTGCAATGATTAACTTATCACCCGGCTCCAGGCCGGATTTTACATGTACACGGTCTGCTTTGATGATTCCGAGTTTCACTTCGCGTCGTTGAGCCTCTGTGGAATTGACGACGTAAACAGCATAACCGTTTTCCATCGGTATCACGGCCAACAGGGGAATTAATACGGCATCTTTTATATTCTGACGAGTCAGGCGGACACGAACAATCTGCCCGCTGCGCAAGAAACCTTCCTTATTGGCCAGTGTAATCTCCATGCTTGTCGAGCGGGTTTGCTGGTCTGCGAGTTCGCTGATAAATGTGATTGTTCCGGCCAGTGATTTCTCCTTGTCCCTGTAATTCAGAAAGACCTCGGTATTTTGGCCGACAGTGAAGAACGTAATGTCCCGTTCGGGTACATCGACCACTACCTTAACCATGTCCGTATCCACTATTTCGGCGACCGGCGTGCCGGACTGAACATACTCACCTTGTTCAACCATCAGATTATTCAAAACACCGTTTATAGGGGCGATGATTTGGGTCCGTTCCAGGCGTGCGCTGACCTCCTCAAGCTGTGCCTTGCTGGTAGCCAGTTGGACGGTGGCATCATCTAAGTCGCTGCGAGAGGTAGCGTCCTTTTCTACTAATTCCTTCATGCGTTCGAACTCGATCTTGTCGCGGTTGAATTGTGCTTCGGCAATCTCGAACTGGGGCCGGATAAGATCTGAGTTTAGCCTGATTAGCAAATCACCCGTCTTTAACTTGCTTCCCTCTACCGAGGGTATTTTCTCTATACGTCCTTCAACTTCGGCAGAGACAGTAACTATCCGGTTCGGTTCGACGATTGCCGGCAGGTCGAATGTTTCGGCGAACTGAGGTTCTGCAACAACTGTCTCAACCTTAACGTTCACCGGGACCGCTTCAGTCGGGGCGGCATGCTGTTCTTTCTTTGGTATTTTCGTAATCAAAGTCAGCGCTGCTATCGCGGCGATGATGACAACCGCTTTCGGGGCATTCCGGCGGAGCCACCCATGCGTTTTCTCTTCTTTTTTTGTTACCGATTCTTTATTACTCATTAGCGGAGTCCGTTTTATTGAGGTAATAGCAGTTCGCAATAAGACCTGCTGATTAAAACGAACATTGTAGCCTTAAATCCGGTATAATGCAAGAACTTATGTATTATCTTTTTAAGGTAAAAGCCCTTTTGATCTACGTAATGTTGACTTTTACGAAGAAACTGATTAAGATATTTACAATAAAAATCAGATTTCTGATTTATCCGCCAATCTGTATGGCGGGATAATAACCGGTTTTTGGAAGAAAAATGAAGAAATTCCTTTTTGCCTTTTTCATTCTTGCCGTTGTTGTGACGGCAGGCTGGCTGACATTTAAGCGAATTAATGCCTCAAAGAATCCGGAAGATGCTCGCATATCCGTCCCGGTAGCCGTTGAGACACAACCGATACATAAAGGTGTTATTAGAGATATCGGAATTTTTACCGGCTCTCTTATACCAAAATCTCAATTTGTTGTTGCGCCGAAAGTGTCCGGTTGGCTTAAGCAACTTCTTGTAAATGTTGGAGATACGATTCAACAGAATCAGTTGATAGCTATTCTCGATGATGAAGAGTTTACCCAGCAGGTTGAACAGGCCAGGGCGGAATTACAGGTTGCCGAGGCGAACGCCGAAAATTGTGCCAGCGACCTCGACCTTGCCAAGCGGGAGTACGAAAGAGCTAAAACGCTTCGTGAAAAACAAATCGCCTCGGCTTCTGAAATGGATGAATCCGAGGCCGCGTATAATTCATGTCGTACACAGCTCAAAGTCGCACTCGCTCAGGTGACCCAAAAGGAAGCGGCTTTAAAAGGTGCTCAGCTCAAACTGTCCTATACGAGGGTTCAGGCTTTCTGGGAAACCGATGACCAAACCAGGGTGGTAGGCGAACGATTCGTGGACGAAGGTGCATTGTTACAGGTTAATCAGCCGATAGTTTCGGTTCTCGAAAATACCGTATTGACCGCGGTTGTTTACGTAGTTGAGAAAGACTACCCGAAGATCGAAATTAATCAGTATGCAGTTATTAGCACGGATGCTTATCCGGATAAAACTTTTAACGGTATTATTGTTCGGATAGCACCGCTTCTCAAAGAAAGCTCAAGGCAGGCGAGGGTGGAAATGGAAATTCCAAACTCCGAACAACTTCTTAAGCCCGGCATGTTCGTAAGGGCGAAAATCGAATTCGCCAGCCATGAAAATGCCACACTGGCTCCTCTGACCGCTTTGGTTAAGAGGGATAGCAAACAGGGTGTTTTTATTATCGAGCAGGAAAATCTCAAGGCTCGCTTTGTGCCTGTGAAAGTTGGTATTATAAATGATGAGTTAGCTGAAATTCTGGAACCGGAAATTTCAGGATTGGTGGCCACCATGGGCAATCATCTTCTGGAGGATGGAGCGGAAATCGCACTTCCGGATAATAATCCTCCGGTTTCAGCACCTCAGGAAAAGGATAATAAATCAAAGGTTGTTCCCGCCGGCCGGCAATCAGGATAATAACGATGAAGATATCACGCCTTGCTGTCCACCGCCCCATATTTACTATTATGGTTGTATTGATAGTAATCCTTCTGGGCATCATCTCGCTTTTACGGTTGCCGATCGATCTTATGCCTGATATTTCGTACCCGACCTTGAGTATATCCTGTAGTTATACGAACGCCGGTCCGGAAGAAATCGAGGAACTCATAACACGTCCGATTGAACAGGCCATGAGTGCCGTGCCGGGAGTGGAGGAGGTCAGTTCCGTATCGGTTGAAGGCCGAAGCTCGGTTCGGGTGACTTTTTCCTGGGGGACCGACCTTGATGCCGCCGCAAATGATATCCGCGACCGTCTTGACCGCGTTGTTCAACGTCTGCCGGAGGAAGTTGACAGACCCACACTTCGAAAATTTGACCTCGCCAGTTTCCCGATATTGATTCTTGGTGCATCCAGCAAGCTGGACCCGGTACAGACCCGACAAATTCTGGAAGACGAGGTTAAATATCGTCTCGAACGGGTACCTGGTGTGGCTGCTGTTGACATTTGGGGAGGGCTTGAGCGGGAAATTCACGTAAATCTCGATCCGGCCAAGATAAACGCCTTGTCCATACCTCTGGATGTAATTATAGCGAGTGTACGCGAGGGAAATGTTAATATTCCTGCCGGAACCATCGAAAAGGGAAACTTCGAAATAACCATAAGAACGCCCGGCGAATATACAGATATGAAGCAACTGGGAGATACGGTCATCGCAATTCGCCAGGGAGTGCCGATTCAATTGAGGGAAATTGCTACAATCGAAGATTCCTGGCAAAAGGTAACGAGAATTGTTCGTGTCAACGGCCAGCCGGGCGTGAGGCTATCGGTCAGCAAACAATCGGGAAAGAATACCGTAGAGGTCGCACGTGGTGCGCTTAGGGAGCTCGGAGGTATTAATCGTGACATTCCACAGATTAAAATAATACCTATTGTTGACACCTCCGACTATATTCAGCGTTCCATCAGGAACGTGGGCTCTTCCGCGATTTTCGGAGGAATTCTGGCCGTTGTTGTGCTGCTTGTATTCCTGCGTAATCTCAGAAGCACCGTAATCATTGCCACTGCTATTCCGGTCTCGATAATAGCCACTTTTGCTTTGCTGTATTTTGGAGGATTTACCCTTAACATTATGACCCTGGGTGGGCTTGCTCTCGGAATTGGAATGCTCGTTGACAATGCCATTGTGGTGCTTGAAAATATCTTTCGAATGCGGGAATCGGGGGATTTTTCGGAACGAGCGGCTATCAACGGCACCGAGGAAGTCACTTCGGCCATAATTGCAAGCACTCTAACCACAATGGTGGTTTTTTTGCCGCTGATTTTTATCCAGGGCATGTCCGGCATAATGTTCAAGCAACTTTCTATTGTGGTTGCTTTTTCGCTTCTGTGTTCTCTGGGAGCGGCATTGACGCTGGTGCCGATGCTCTCTGTGCGTATTCTTCCTTCTGTTTCAAAGGATGACCTGCAAAAGCCCGATATCTGGAGACGAATATTTGAAATAAGCGGAAGGTTTTTTCAGCGACTGGAAAATAATTACAAGAAACTTCTCCACATATCCCTGAATCATCGTTTCGTCGTGGTATTGATTGCGGTTCTTATAATGACGCTAAGCCTGCTTCTTATTCCGTATGTCGGAGCGGAATTGATGCCCAGCACGGATGAAGGTGAGGTTAGAGTTAACAGCGAAATGCAGGTAGGCACCCGCCTGGATTTGCTGGATGAAAAGACTAAAGTCATCGAGGAGATCATCGACGAATCTGTTCCTGAAATGCAGAACATAGTAACGAGCGTAGGCGGAGGTGGATGGCGTGGTTCCGGGGGACATACAGGTAGTATTCGCATCTCACTCAAATCGCAGTCCCAGCGTATCAGGTCGAGCGAGGAAATTGCAGCGGACCTTCGCCGTAAGCTCAGTAATATTCCCGGGATGATCATTCGAACTCGTGCAGGCCAGGGATTATTTATACTCCGCATGGGGACCACGGGAAACGACAGGATTCAGGTTGAAATCCGCGGCCATGACCTTCAGACGGCGGATGCATTAGCGGCTCAAATCAAGACTCTCGTGGAATCTGTGGAAGGAGTTACCGACGCCCAGGTCAGTCGGGAATCCGGAAGTCCCGAAGAGTTGATTTTAATAGACCGCCAGAAGGCCGCCGATATGAATTTAAGTGTTTCAAAAATCGCCAACGCCCTTCAAACTATACTTTCAGGAACAAACGCCGGTTACTATCGCCAGTCCGGCGATGAATTTACAATTCTGGTCAAGCTAAGGGATGCCGAGCAAATGAATATGAGTGAGATTCTCGATTTGACCTTAGTCAACTCCGATGGTCTGCCGGTTGTACTTAAAAATGTAGTGACCGTACAGGCTCAAAGCGGTCCTGTGCGGATTGAACGTATGGACCAGGAGCGTGTTGTTACAGTTTCGGCCGACATCAGTGGAAGAAAAATGAACTCGGTTCTCTCTGACATCCGTGAACTTTTAAGAACGGTTCCTGTCCCCCGGGATTTTAGCATTAGTTTCGGAGGTGATTATGAAGAACAGCAGAAATCGTTTCGTGAACTGCTGCTGAGCTGCATTCTTGCTCTTGTATTGGTCTATATGGTAATGGCGTGCCAGTATGAATCTTTACGCGATCCCTTCGTTGTGATGTTCTCCGTCCCTCTGGCGGCGATAGGGGTCATTCTAATGCTTTTCTTCACGGGTACGACCTTTAATGTGCAGTCATTTATTGGAAGTATTATGCTTGGAGGAATTGTAGTCAATAATGCGATTCTTCTTGTCGATCATACCAACCTTCTTCGTCGAAAAGCCTCAATGCCGATCCGTGAAGCTATAGAAGAAGCCGGAAGAAGGCGTCTGCGGCCGATTCTAATGACGGCAACCACGACCATTTTTGGTCTGGTACCGTTGGCCCTCGGCCTTGGTGAAGGAGGTGAGGCTCAGGCTCCCATGGCCAGAGTCGTCATTGGAGGTTTGCTCAGTTCAACGGTCATCACACTAATATTTGTTCCTGTTGTTTATTCCATTTTTGAACGTCGAAAACCTGGTGCAATGTCCAGCGGCGGAAGCGGCGAGTAGCTTAATTTTAGATTGATTCTATTTAAAGGGAATGCTCATGGTTACTGGAAATTTGGCCTCAGCATTTTTCGTCTTTATGTTTGCTTCACGAATCTTTTTACCGTCTTTAGCATTATTGGTCGCCGATCAATATGAAGGGGACGTCCCCAGGCAGGAATCAGAAGCATCTGAGACCGACTCCGGCGAAGCAAACAGTACCGGGACGGCTGAAGAACCTCTGACAATCAGTGTCCAGGAAGCAATTCTTATGGCTATGGAAAACAATCGGTCGCTTATTGTCGAGAGAATGAATCCGGAAATAATGAGCTCATTCGAGGAAGAAGAACGTTCTGTTTTTGACCCTGTCCTTGGTGCGGAAGTATCGCCGAGAAGAACCGTAGCCGACAGGCTTTCACGGGCCGGGTCGAGCACGGAAAGTCAAATTGTCGATAGCATTACAGGCTCGCTTTCTATGGGCAAATTTTTTTCAACCGGTACAACCCTCGAACTTCTCGGAAGTACAAGTTACACAGATTCGTCTCTGTATAGTGATACATTTACTTCTAATCGTCTCGGAGTCAATGTCACTCAGGCGCTTCTGCAGGGAAGGGATGTACGTGCTAATTTGGCCAGTGTACATCAGGCCGGAATAGAGGCCCTTATATCGGAGTACGAGCTGCGCGGATTTGCAGAGGTTCTTCTGGAAGAGGTCGAATCGAAATTCTGGGATTACGCCCTCGCTCAGAAGCAAATCGAGATATATACGGATTCTCTCAGCCTTGCCGAGCAGCAGTTGGCCGAGGTTCAGGAAAGAATCAAGATTGGCAACCTTCCCGAAATCGAGCTGGCCGCTGCACAGGCTGAGGTTGCTCTCAGGCGGGAGAACCTTATAAATGTGCGGAGTGACCTTGCGAAGGAACGTCTAAATCTGCTCCGGCTTCTAAATCCTTCGCCGAACATCGAATGGGGTCGGGATATAATTCTACGATATCAGACCTCTTTGCCTGAGATCGAGCTTGTTGACGTTGAAGAGCATGTTCAGGTTGCTCTGAAAATGCGTCCGGATCTGAACCAGGCGCGTCTTCAAATAAGACAGGGTGATTTAGAGGTGGTTAAGACTAAAAATGGTTTGCTTCCCAGAATGGATGCGTTTATCAACTTCGGCAAGACCGGTTATGCCAATACCTTCGATAGGTCCCTGCGTAATCTGGACGAAGACAGTTACGATGTTACCTTCGGGCTGACATTCGAATACCCTATGACAAACCAGGCCGCACGCGCCAGATATAGCCGTGCCGTCCTCAGCAGACAACAAATGCTTAAAGCTCTGGAGAATCTTGTACAGCTTGTACAGGTTGACGTTCGTTCCGCTTACATTGAGGTGACTCGCACTCGCGAACAAATTACCGCGACGGCGGCCACACGTAATTTCCAGGAGGAAAAGCTCCGCGCGGAAACGGAAAAATTCAGGGTGGGCAAATCCACTTCTTTACTCGTTGCACAGACTCAGCGTGACCTTGTCGCCAGCCAGATAGCCGAGATAGAGGCGTTTGCGAACTATCTTAAAGCTCTGGTTTCTCTTTATAGTTTGGAAGGCTCATTGCTTCAGCGCCGGGGCATATCGGCATCGGGCGCCGAGCCTGTTACTCTCGATAATCAGCAAAATCATGATTTGTAAACTTCCCCGGTGTAATTTTATGGAGATTTACTACGGTTGGGTGGACGATTATCGAATTGCTATATCTATCTATCTTGATCCATCATAATCGCTAATAATAAACTTTATCTGCATCAAAATCCAGTTTTTTAATAAGAAAATAGACAGCCTTGGGAATTATCCAGTTCACGAGTAATATAGCAGCTTTCGTTTGTAATATCGCTATTTTTGCAGCCACAAATATGTATCTTGCAGTCGTAATCATTCGCAATTTTTCTGATTCTTTTAAAACTTGACCTTCTGACTTCCAATGGTAACATTTTTCCCGTTGAGTTTTTTAGGCCAATAGATAAATTAATTCCTTCTGAAAAAGGATCAAGAATTTTTTTAAGCATGTTAATGTCAGCAATATTCTTTTTTAGGCTGGATATTATAGCAGGCCTCAAAAAAAGAAAACTAACAGCAATTTCTTTACACCCAGTTTTAGAAATCGCTAAAAACAAATCTCGTAACTGTTCATCACTGTCAGTGATGTTAGGTATTAAAGGATCACACCTGGCGGTTATTTGAATTCCCATTTTGATGAGTCTTGCAAGATGGTCAAGTCTCTCATGGGCTTTAGCGGCAGCAGGCTCAATTACGCTTAGGATTACGTCATCAATCGTTGTAATACCAATCTGGCCAGCTATTTTGGAACAGTATTTCTCAAATAATTTAAAAATCTCATCGGGTATTTTGCCTTTAGTCATAAATTGAACACCAATATCATTTTCCAACAGGGTTTTTATTACATCAAAAGTAACTTGCTGAATTTGCGGCATAGGCTGAAATGGATCGCATGAGGGGCAGAAGTAAACAGCAGCGGGCTTCTTGCGTTTACGTTTAACCTCATCAGCTATTCGCTCGGCCATATCTTCATAAATTTCGATTGAATCATCGCCGGGGTAAACAGAGTAGCCCTTAGTATAACAGTAAACACAATTATGCGCACAACCAGCAGACACATTTACGGTAGGCAAATTTGCCAAACATCTCAATCCGGATGGCAAAAGGAAATTTGTTTTGCGATGTTTTGTGATTATTTTCAGCATATTTTAATACCGGGCAAACAGTTTTCATATCTCTTGTCGCAAACAGCAAGAACTTGAGATGAATAGCGAAGGTCAGTATTAATTGCAGATATAACACAATTTAAATTATGTTCTTGAATATGTTTAACCAAATAATTTGCCGTCAAATCGACATCTTCGATAACGGTCAGCTTGGCAATTCTCGATAATTTCTCAATAATACTCCTGTCTTTAGAGTTCAAAAGAGATAAAGGGTTGAACTTTCTTACAGGATAATAATAAAAGTCCTCTTCTATTTTCATATCCATGCAAATTGCAATTGCTTTATAGTAGTCTGTTAGAGAAATAACTCTATATGCGGAACGATCTTCTGACAATCTGGTCTTGGCATTTGTGTGTATGAGATTTTTGGGGCAATAGTTTTCCGGATTAAGACAATAGATAGGATTGTATTTTTGACTAATCATAATTTCCGGAAGGTTTTGTTGTCCCGCAATATACCACAGTGCCCCTTCATCATCCACCGCTTCGATGTCAAATAAACTCAGATTGTTAAGAATACGGCACATTAAAACAGTATCTAATTGGAACATCTCTGGCTGTTTATTTATCCAATTTATATAGTCTATTTGCTGATAATCCAAATAGGACATATTTGCCCTGATTGAACCCTTAGAGAAATGGCGAGCCGGATTTTGCACTCTTAAACCAATAATAGAACCATTCAAACACCAATTTTCTTTAGCGGTTCCGTCCTTGCTAAGTATATGCTCCCATATATGCCGAAGCATAATGCCACTGCCACCACCGATGTCAGTGATATGAATGTCACATTTTTCATTACTATTTTCTTCTAAAGAAGTTTTGAGAAATGGGAGTATTACAGATTCTGCCAACAACTGTGCCCTTGGCTTGCTTCTGGGATCGGACTTACGTGAAAAACCGTTAGCAAGTGATTCAATTAGTGTAAAAGATTCAGCTCTATCCTCAAGGCCTATAGCGGGATACATAAAGATTGAAAAATCGGGATCATTTGATATGCGATATTGACGATAATGGTAAAAAAGTTTATTGCCGGAAGAAGACCTGAGCATAATTATTGGTAGATATTTAGGATCATCGTTAGAGGATTTTTTGCCGAGATGAGCAAGTAGATATCCAGGGTTTCTGTGACTTGTTGTACCAGTAGCTATTCCTGTTTTGTCATCATACCAACGTATTGCAAAATTTTCCAAGGACAATAATTTACTCAGCAATTCCAGCACATATGAGTCATTTCGATTATTTAACCATTTGGAAACTAAGATAAAGTATCGATAACAATATTCACAGAGATAATCTGGTTGAAAGTCACTATCAAAATATGCATCCCGTGCCTTTTCAAAATGCAAAAAAGAATCTTGTTCCGGCAAAGTCTCTTTAATATTCCAATAGAAATCCCAGCTTTGTTTTTTTATTTCAATCCTGCCGTGCCAATCGATTTCTACCGCGATAACAATCTCTTTTGAAGCAAATGCCTTGGCCAGATTAGCTTTAATGCATTTCTGTACCAGACCCGGCAAAGGTTCCACCGGCGAATAATCAGTATTTGACACTTAATTCCCTCGTGATTTGTTGATATTCAAAACTTCTTATTACAATGTTCAATTTTAGTAGATTTTGACCCGAAAATCAAGAGTGAAAGGTAACAAAATAACGCTATCGTAATTGCTTTTGCTACTTTATAGATGTTAGGGCGGTTAACGGCATTACAAACAGGGGGTATAAAATTCTCGAACTTACACAAGCCCATTAAAAACAGTATGCTACGCCAAAATTACTGTAAATTGTTTCCCAAAAACTAAAAGGCTCCCTTTGTTTTCGAACTAAAATCCTGATAACATAAGTTCCTGTGTAAGCTTAGGCTGCTATTCATATACAATATTTACAAAGAACCAAAATGTTTTTTTAATACGCCCGGCAGGATTCGAACCTGCGACCCCCGGTTTAGGAAACCGGTGCTCTATCCTACTGAGCTACGAGCGCAAATTGATAACATTTCGGTTGATTATAAGCGGAAAATGTGATTTTATCAACAAAAAGGATTATCCGTACTTAGAAAGGAAAATATCATGCCGGCCAACATTACGCATATGCTCATCGCTCATAAGGCGATTCAAACATTGAAAGCAAAAGGAATTGCGGAATATGAAGAATTTGCGAACATCCTGGACGAGACCTCGAAGAAAAAGAACTACAAGGCGTATGTCAATCTCGGGAGTATGGGGCCCGACCTTTATTACTACACTAAAATATCCAGCTCTGTCAAGGACATGCTCACGGAAGGTTTCGTGCAGGCCAAGGGTGTGACTCCCTGGTCGTACCATTTGCATTCGCACAGGCCGAATGAGTTTCCCTTGAAGCTCGTCGAGGTTATTTTCCGTGACGTGATAAGAAAAAACGGCGATGTTAAACTGAATGAAGACGATTATAGAAAACTTGCATACGTAGCCGGTCACCTGACACATATCGCCGCCGACCAGATTATACATCCTATAGTTAACAGCGTTGCAGGCCCGTACTACCGCAGCGGCGAGAACCGTAAGACACATCGTGAGTGCGAGGTTTTCCAGGATTATTTTTTATATACGAAGGTCTATCGCCTTGAAGAAAAGACAGGCTCGAAATACGACTTTTTTGAGCAGGATTTCCGAAAATGGACGGATTGCATCAGGGGATTCACGACCAGGAACACGGAAGACTGGTTTCGTTACTTTCTGCAGCGCGGATTTGTAGAAACCTATAGCTCATGCCCGCCGGAGGAAGATATTGAAAACTCTGTTGATAACTTGTTGATGACACTTCGAGTATGCCAACAGGTGGGGCCGTATAAAAAAGCGGACAAGGAATATCAAAAAGATAAAGAAAAGTCTAAAATGTACAAGGAATACATTAAAAAAGTAGATTATATTAAATTCTATCGATTAGCTATTGAATTGGCCGTTGTTTATCTTATAGCATTGTATGAGGTTTATTTTGTGCTCGAGCAGGGAAAAGATTTTACCAACAGGCATAAAAAGCGCTTTTTGAAAATCGTCAGTGACGCGGACCTGTCATGTCCCTTGAAGCAAAAGATATTCGAGAAGGCAAGTGCCGCTCTTAGAAACAAAAGGAATATGGAAACAACCTTCAGGATTCACTCCTCCGAACTCCTAACAAAAACAAAATTTATAACTCGTGGCAGCATTTTCAAGGCCGTCAGTGACAAAGATGTCCTGAAAGTATAGGAAAAGAGTTTTACGCCGATGCCCGGGATATAGTGTTATTGGAAGTAATTGATGGACCTATCGATTGTTATACCGGTGTATGAGGAAGACGGAAAGATCGACCGTGACATTAAAGCTGCCGCGGAGTTCCTGGTAGCTCATCATTTGGCGGGTGAGATTATAATTGTCGATGACGGCAGCAAAGATAAAACCGCCAGAGCCGCAAAAAATGTTGAAGTTCCGGCTGATGTAAAAGTTAAAGTCATCCGTTATGAGCTGCATCGGGGTAAAGGCTACGCCGTGCGTACAGGTATGGGATATACAAAAGGTCAATACGTAATGTTCGCAGACAGCGGCAGTTGCGTTCCGTACGAGGACAGTATTCGAGGGCTGGACCTTCTGAAAAAAGGGGTATGTGACATAGCACACGGCTCAAGAAAGATGGACGGATGCCATATCGAAAAGGCGCAGAGTCTATATCGCCGTGTATGTTCAAAGCTGTTCCACTGGTTTGTCATTTATTACATGAAAATTCCTTCCGAGCTTACCGATACGCAGTGCGGATTCAAGATGTATAAAGGTGACGTTGCACGAGATTTGTACGGCAAGGGTATTACGGACGGCTTTGCGTTCGATATAGAAATCATCAAGCGAGCCCAGAAGGAAGGTTACAAAATAAAAGAATTCCCCATAAACTGGACCTGTGACCGTGACAGCCGGTTATCACCTGCCCGCAGTTCACGATATGTTCTTTCTGAATTAATGAATATTAAAAGAGCGATTGCAGAAAAATAAAAGCTTGTTATGCCGCTATGTGAATAATCCTTCCTTGTGCCGGAAGCCGAAACGTAGAATCCTGTTTTTCTGTGTGTCTTTATTCGGTTCTTGTAACATTATCATGGCCGATATGTTCGGATGACTCGAACAATATTTTTCGATTTCATCGGGACTCATAACCATAAACGCAGTTGAAAGGGCATCAGCAGTCGCGGCATCCGGGGCGGATGACCATGCGGCGAGTTTGCCCTTGACGGGCTGCATTGTACGAGGATCAATAATGTGTTGACCCTTTTTGAGGCCTGAGCTTCCCAGTGCCCGGCCCTGCAGATTCGGACGGGCCAATACTTCTTTACGGTTGGTCGGATTGCTTAGCGTCAAAGGCCAGCCCTTTGTACCGGCCGGTGCGTCGAGTGCCAAGACGGAGCTGTAACCGCCGGAAATTAAGGCGGTATCAATACTCCATTCCCGCAGCAATTCCGCCATCCTGTCAACAGCATAACCTTTGCCTATACCACCGAGGTCAATCTGGACCGGCCCGGCCGATAGCTCGATAGTATGTTCATCTTCGTCTAATTTCAGAAGGTTCGTGCCGATGCGTTGACGGGTGTGATGTAACTCTTCTTCGGTGGGGACACGGAAACTTCCATCATCATTTCGTTGGCGGCTCAACAGCGGACATATGGTGACATCAAAAGCTCCGTTGGTCTCGGTGTAAATTCGGCGGCTAAGCTGTAAACATTTGAATGCATCCAGGCCGAGGACTAAGGGCTGATTTGTGGGAAGATTGTTTATGCGTGAAATGTCGCTGTTTTCGATAAATCGGCTAAGCTCGGCTTCGAGACGATCGACCTCTTCAAAGGCCGCGGCCGCAGCCTGACGGGCGTATTTTTCATCATCGTGAACAATGATGACCTCGAATGTGGTCGCCATTGCCTCGTGCGAGAAACGTTTCATCCCGGCAATCGCGGAATTATTGCTCTCGATTAAATCAGAATTTGCCCTGGATTCGGTCATTTTTAGGGGGTGTTATTTATCAAGTCGTTCGGATCCGGTCTCTGGTGGGCGGCATCCCAAAGGTCCTTCCGAACAAAGCCAAGTAATTTGACTTTCGGGCGCAGCCAGATGTAGTAGGGAGATTTATCGAATAAATACATGTATAGATGACGCTGCTCGAAAGGAATCGATTCATCGTAAAATCTTTTTCTCAAGTCGGCTTCAACCGTCGGCGAAGCGATAATCAATGGCGCGGGTAGTTCATCGTCACTTACTTTGTCCGTATAGCTGACCCGGGTAAATGTGCGCAGATACCAGGGCAGAGGCCAGTAGTCATGTCCCGGACAGATTACGTCGATGTGCACATTATGACCGTCTGGATTTGCCCCAGCATAATATTCGATTCTATCAACTATAGTGAAAACATCTGTAGTCGGGTGAGCATAGACATACGGATTACTGCTGTCGGCGTAATATTTGTAATTGTTGAGATAGGCCTGCCAGGCCAAATGAACAGTTGCACCGAATAAAAGTAGAATAATGATAAAACGGGGTAATTTTTCGGAGGCAAGACGGATAAGCACGACGGCCCCGACACCTGCCAATAAAATCATACCATGCAGAAAGCCCAGCATACACCAGGGAGTTTTGTATGTTATGACCGAGTAAGCTATAGTCATAATAAGCGTGTAAAAAGCGATGAATCTGAGCAAATTAACATCCGCAAGAGACGGACCTTTTTTTGTCATTGCAGCTATAAAACCAATCACGGCCAGGATGACAATGAGGGCTTCAGTCCAGATTGGGCCGCTGTCGTATCTGTAATAAACGAGCATTTTAAGGTAGTAATACCACGGTTGAATATGCAGGGTGTTATTACCGGCACGATTGAAATAGGTTGTGTAAGTTTGAACCGAATCCAGAATTCCGCGCGGATTTGTAAGAAACGATGAGTAGAACAAAATTGAAACAATAACGGCGGCCCCAAGAGCTGTAACAAGATGCAGCGGCTTTATCGATTTGATAGCGTGCGAGGAAGAACCTTTCTGATTTTGTATTAAAAGTGTAACAACAAGGGCTAACAACATCGAACCGAATGCAATGATACACGTTTCTTTTGTGGCGTGCATCAGACCTGCAAATATCCCCGCAAATAAGGCCCATAGAATGTTCTTGCTGCTCAGATAACGATAACCGGTTGCGATTAGTCCAAAAGTAAAACATACAAGAAGCATTTCCTGGATATAATAGCGGCTGTAGAAAACCATTGCCGGAGATACTGCGGTTAGTAAGGCGGCGTAAATCGCAGCCCCCGGTCGTATGCCGTCACATATCAGAAGAACCAGCAGCACAAGAGCGATGCCCGTAAAAACAGGGACGATACGCAGTGTAAACTCGGTGACCTCTGTTGAGTTTTTAGCCGATGTTGACCAGGCTGGAATTAAAGTCAGATAGTTAAGGGTCGGTCCGTGGTAGTCGTGAGGATCGTAGGTGTAAATCCCACGTTCGAGCAGTTCACCGAATTTGACGGCATGAATCGCCTCGTCCCCGTGCATGGGGCGCTGAGCAAGCCGTGGCAAACGCAGCGCACAGGCGACGATTGTCACGGCTAAAATGAGGACGCAATATTTCCTTGTCATCTCATTCTACGGGCTTACCGTAAACTTCCACCTCGGTATATCGATTCAAGTCGTCACTTGTATTGCCATTGCTGTGGAGCCTGATATAACGGGCCTTCACACCTTTGGCATCGATGAGTTTTCCTTCGTTGGTCTCTGTATAGTGCATGTCCTTGCCGATACCAAGGCCGGCAGAATTATCGATATCGTTGTTGAATACCGTCTGGACATTCGTAATGAAATCTGCATCGTCGGCGACCTGCACGACAACATCGAAGTAAACCTGGGCCTGCATATGGTGATGCCACATCACAATGGCGTAAATATAATACGTTCCTCCAAGGTCAATCGTAACATGCTGCTTCAGAGGGCCCAATTCGACGTAACAGCCGTCGGCGGCTTCCTTGTCTCCGTCCGTTATATAGATGAGTTCGCCTATGATTGGTTCCTGGTCGCTGCTTGTAACTGGTTTGCCGAAGGCAATATTCGTTGTTCCTTCCGGCGCTAAGAACGGCGGACGCGGCTCGTTTCGTGGCTTCTCAAGGTTAGGAACCCTTGTATCCTGCGGCGTACCAATAAATACCGGCTTTGGCAGCTTAATGTCGATCGACACCAAATCTGCATTTGGGGTTTTGGCGGTAGTATTTACATCAGGGCTTTGCTCAATATTACTTTGTTCCGGTGGTTGTGCCGTAGTTGCATCGGCAGCCTGATTAGCGGGATTCTCGTTGGGAGGTTCCGAGGGAGATTTTTTACAGGAAGGAACAGAGAACAAACAGAACACCAATAAAAAACATGCAATTGCTTTTACAAACAGACAAGTATTTTTTTTCATCATTTTTTTGTAACCCCAAAATTCTACAATTTCACACAACTAACAAAGCTGCATTAAGTTAATAACTGCTTATTTAATATGATTAGCCTTACTATGCTATTCTATTTATATGACGCTGTCAAGCCGCTAAAAAGTATATTCCATTTCGGTGTCGTGTACGTTATACCAACGGCCACAAAAAAATGCGCGCTCTAAAAATTTAACTTGCGCGATTTTAGGTAATATAGATAATGCACTCTAATGTTATTTTTTATCACAAGGAGTGCATTATGAAAGTAGAACTGTATCATACAACCGAAGAATTAAAACAACTGTTCAGAAAAGAAAAAAATCCTCGCACCGCCGCACGCATAAGAGCAGTATATCTTGCGATGATGGATAAAACCGCCCCGGAGATTGCAACTGTTCTTGGCTATACCAGAAGGACTATTCAGAACTGGATATATGCCTACAACCGCCTGGGAATTGAAGGTCTCAAAGAAAGCCCCGGCCGTGGTAACAACTCCAGACTTAACCAGGATCAAATTCAATGGCTTCGACAAAGAATAGAACAAGGTCCGTTGCCTGAAGATAAAGTCTGTGTATTTCATGCCGCTGATATCAAAAGGATTATCAAAAAGCAATTCGGCATAAGTTATCATGTCCGCAGCGTTCGCAGGCTGCTCAAACGTCTTGGCTACAGCTATGTTTCTTCTCGTCCTGAACATCCTAAAGGCGATCCAGACAAGCGAGAGACCTTCAAAAAAAAGTCTGTGATACGATCCGACAAATCCGTGCTGATCATCCTGGAAAAAGAATAGAGATATGGTTTCAGGATGAAGCACGATTTGGCCAGCAGGGAACACTAACGCGACAATGGGCATTGAGAGGTACTCGGCCTGTTGGTTGGAGGCAAACACAATATGAGTATCTTTATGTCTTTGGGGCTGCTTGTCCGCAAACCGGACAAACGGCGGGATTGTTGGCTCCGTATCTTAATACGAATTCAGTAAATGCTTTTTTCAAAGAGTTTGAAAAAGAAATAAAGCCGGATGTTCATGTTATAATGATTTGGGATCAGGCGGGTTTCCACACTTCCAATAATGTTAGAGTGCCCAGTAACGTATCCTTGATTCATTTACCGGCATATTCTCCTCAATTAAATCCGATTGAAAAACTCTGGCAATATCTTCGAAAACATCATTGGTCAAATCGAGTTTATGCTGATTATGATGCCTTACGTTGTGCTGCAATAGAGTCTTGGCAAGAAACATGTCTGGACAAAGTTAAAATCAAATCTATTTGCAGGACAAAATATGTCGAAAGCGAATTTATTTAAGACCCTTGGTATTATATCGGATTTGCGCAAAACTTAACAAATTGTTATTGCTATACTTATCTTCAAACAGAATTGTTTAAAAAGCATAAACAAAAAGCAGGAATCCGGTATTAGCGAATCCCTGCTTTGGTTATTCTTTATGATTGTTTTTAGTTAAATGTTTATATGTTTTATTAGAGTCTTCCTAAAATAAGAGCCAATACAACCAGGGCAGCACAAATCGGAATAAGCAGTTTCAGACTTTTTTGAATTGAGGAGCCTTTTGCCAGATTACCGATTGCCTTGGGAATAATTACCGCGCCAAGCAGGCCCACCGCAAATATGATACCGAAAACGCTGCCGTATATCTCCGGGCTGAACTTTGCAAATGTTACACCTACGATTGTAGGAAAGCACGGGGCGAAGAAAAAGCCTGCACAGGCGGCCAGAGCGCTGGTCCAGATTGCTCCACTTTTTCCCATCGCCAGAATGATTAATCCTGCTATTAGCGCAGCACCGGCGATATACCAGCCCCCGTATGCAGTAATATTGCCGATTTGACTTGATATCAGTCGTCCGGCCATCATAGCTACTGCAAAAGCTGAGAGCATCTGCTGGGATGTGGCATCTATAACCGAGCCATCCAGGCCTGGAAGGTCTCTGCTTATTATTTCCTTACTGTATGGCGGCAGCCAGTTGCAGAAAGAAGATTCCAGACTGATATAGCAGAACAAAGCCAGAGCAGCTACTAATATAGCCGGTTCCTTGAGCAGTCCCACCGCATCGGAAATGGCAAAGCCGGCCGGTACTTGTGGGTATTTTGCTATCACAGCTAAGACAACGGGGGCGACCGCGATAATCGCCAGAACTGATATCGCGTTTTCATAAGTGGTTTTTCTAAAAAGGAAGCTTACAATCAGCGGCGTGATAAAAAGACCAAGCCCGAAAAATACGTTACCCAGATTGCTCGCTGCGGCGGGATTTTCCCCGCCGAATAATACGACAGGTATAAGCGTGTTTCCCGCGGTATTTAGTGCCATAGCTCCGAAGCCGAGCAACAGACAGGGCAAAAGGGCCGTCCCGTATGTTTTGCCCCGCGCAAGAATAAATATACATACCGCCGTCGCTATAAATCCGAAGATAGCCACCGGTTTATAGCCTATCTTATCTACAACTACTCCCATAATCAGTGAAGCGATAAGACATGTCAACATAAACGCTGAAATCAGAGAGCCGAACTTGCCCTGATCGATTTTCAGGCGTGGCATTAGCTTGACACTGATGGAACCAAGAAGTGAAAAACACATGCCCAGGCCGAAAACACACAGTAGAGCTACAATTTTTTCCATTTTACTCTCCTTTCAAAAAGTCCTTTCATTGAAGAGATAAACGCACTCTTGAGTCTTTATATTCGATATTCTATCGGTTTAATCCCAGATATGTCCATGATAATCAAAATATCTTGTACAAAAGGAATAAACTCGAAAAGACACGTTCAATGCCAAAGGCAGTTCAAGCTTGCTGTTACATTTTAGGCCGAATTAGCAGGTAAGTATGCACAATGACAACCAGTGCGAATACCAGGGCTGTGTAACGGTGCAAACTTAAAAGAAGTTCCTGCCAGTATGTACCGAAATATGGGAACATACTTAAAACGGAAGACAAGATTAACGGCAGTGCCAGAAATATAATCAGCCAAAAAGCAATTTTCTGCCCGATGCAGCTTTTACAGGATATTTCTTCATCAGCGCTTTGAACTAAAGTGACGCGCTGCACAATACGTTGAAACCACGGCCAATCATTACTGTTCAAGCGACAGTTACGCGCCCACATAACGGCCAGGACGGCCAGACAGATAGCAAGAACTGGTGCAAAAGTTGCATGAATCATCAAAAGGTATCCGGAGATGTGCTCACCCAGAACCAGAGTGGGATAAAAACCGGTGATTGCCAGCACTACGAAGCAAAGTAATGCCAGTAAATATACGAGTTTTCTGAAGACTCCTGCCGGGCTGAGCTTTTGCTCGATAAAAAGCATCGTAAAAAGCTGGACAAGTTTCTTCAGGGGATGCCGCCAGCATTCTTTGCAGGGTCGGAGAAAACAGTTCAAGCCAATCCCGCCGAGGGTGATAAGAAAAGCTATTATAGAAATAGTACGATACATATCACTTACTTGTATTTTATAGAAAACTATTTATTTTCACTGGCCAACGCCTTGATAATACAGGCCAGTGCTCTTAGTGCGTATAACAACAGAACTCCGGCCATAACCGCACATGAACCGATGGCAACAATCTTTAGCCAGGGACGGAACACAAACGAGGCGGCAAACGCCCAGGCATAAGATGGACTGATGTCCTGGAACTCAATCATTCTTTTAAGAGAATCTCGTTCGGCAGCAATGGGAGAATCGATTTTGATATCACCGAAAAAGAAAGGTGCATTCGTAGCATGGCAATCCGTACAATAGCGAACGCCCAGCGCCTGGGCTGCAGGCCTGACGTTATGGCCGACAGGCCACAAATAAGGTTCGGCCGCCGGGTGGTTGTCCTGCTCAACGAGATTCCCCGATTCGTCAGTGCTGTATAGTTTACCCCCTGCTATGTAAACCGCCCTGCCGGCGACGGCTTCGCTGAGGGCCTTTATTGCCTCTGCTATCATTTCTTTATTTATTTGGGGCCAATCACCTGTAGCGGCAAGCTCGATATCGGCAAAAGCACCACCGATAACTTTCTCTACGACGCTAAGTTCAACAGGCTCGACATTGTCCTGCTCAATAATTCCCCAGTAAGCCGGCCATAAAACTTTATACGGTGCTATTTTTCCATTTTCTGTAGCTAAAAGCTCGGGCTTATATCCGGCGCCGTTTTGTCCCTGGCTGGCAAAGACAGGTGAGATAACATGAGGTAATCCCTCCGCAGCCTTGTTAACGTTTGGCGTGCCCAAACGATGAGCACGCGATGTTTTGGTCAGAGTAGTCTGCTCTCCGGGCCAGGGCCCGGAATGACAGGCGGTGCAGGTAAGTCTGTCAAAATGGACGGTTGGAATTCCGGGATGTGTCGGAACTGGTGCTCCGAGCCGACCGGCCTCCGGTTCGTCCTCGCCTTCGGGCAGGTGACAACCTTCGCATGTACTCGTTGCAACCAGGGGGTTCTCTGAAATATCCGTCTCTTTGTCATATCCTCGGATGATGTTATGATCGACGCCGTTACGGTGACAGTCAACACACTTTAGTCCCGCCGTCAGATGTATATCCTCATCTTGTGTCCATTTTTCTGTTTTTTCTTCTGCGCCCTGATACAAATCGGAATGGCAGTAATAACATCGCTCATTTGGCACTTCCCTGACTATCTGAAAAAGCACTTCGTCATTTTCATTGAATGCTTCTTTATGATAATTGACGGTTGGAGCGTTCTTTTGGTCCGGATCGGGCATAAACGGGTCGTAAGTCATCGGCATTTGAGACGCCGAACCTGTTACGGTGGCGAATTCGCATGAAGCAGCCGCAGCCCACCGGAAATTCTCGCGAGAGACCTGAACGGCGTAGCCGCTGAGGCCACCCATGTCCTGGCCGTAATGAGCGTTGTGACATGCAAGGCAGTTTATTTCAAGTTTGCCGGAAAGAAGTTGTCGGCCGATTTCATCCGCTTCGGTTGTATCGACCTCGCCGGGACCGCCGCCCGGGGTATGTCTGCCGAATATCTTTGTGAATTTGTACTCTGAAAGTCCAATCTGCTCCGGTCGAAAAGTCCCCTGCCAGCGGCGATATGAAAGCGGAATCTGAAGACACAGCCCGGGATCATAGTACACCCACGGTTCGCCAGGCCTGCCGGGAGGGACGTTGGAGTCCATTACGTTGAAGTGCCACCCCTTTTTGACCAGATTGTAGTTGTGGCAGTCGCTGCATGACCAGCGCGTTGAAAAAGGCATCGGAAATTCCATATCGGGTGTTATTTGCTCGCCCTTTTCTCCGGTTTCGCTCTCGGCATATACGGGGATAAGGTGAGGTGGTGGTGACATGCTGCCGTCGCTTTCATCGCCGAGCAGTTTTAACTCGGTCTCCACGGCAAAAGCGCAAGCGCTCAATACCAGCAAACACAAAAAGCCTGTTAATTTCAACCCATTGTTCAAGGTGTAGTCAATCCTTTTGTTTATGCCTGTAAATCACTAAACCGTAAAATCCTCCGGCTTAAAGTCCAGTTTTTTCCCGGCAGCTACGGCTTCATTAACCTTCAGTACGGTGACGGCGGTTTCGTAACCGATTTCGGCGGGACAGTTAAGACTGGCTTTGCCGCGTATCGCATCGAAGAAATTCTCAAGATGCGGCTGGTGGTACGGCTTGTCGCCTAATGTCACGGGGATATCGTAACTGGGCGGCGTTGGTGACTCGCGTACATCGAGCACAACACCGGCGGCTGCTGGTTCGGCCGGTTCCGCTTCAATCGCTGTTATATAGCCGGCCTTGACCCATTTATCCCAGTTCTCCGCCGGGACCCATACTTCCCGATATACAGTGCCGCGCCCGGCGGCTTCTGAAATCAACAATGTCCCTTCGTCACCCATAAACTGCTCGTAATAACCCTGTCCGCTGTTTGTTGTGATTGTCTGATAAAACGCCCTGACAATACCTTGTTTAGTTTCGTATTCATAAATAGCCATGACATGGTCGTACCAGTCATGGTCCTTCCAGTAATCGATGCCGCCGCTGGCCATTACGGATTTTGGATTTGCCCCAAGGAACCAGCTATAAATATCGATTTGATGCGAGCCAAGGTCAACAATCGGTCCGCCTCCCAGGCCCTTGTACCATCTCCAGTTTCTAAACTGCTGCATTGACTCAAATCCGTACTTTTTCAAAGTGGCGTCATCAATGGGGGCGTTTTTCGGCCAGGCCAGATCTTCGCACGCCGCTTTGCTTCTGTTCCATTGTCCGTTGATGGTGGTGATCCGCCCGCATAGTTTCGCTTCAGTGACCAGCTTATCGTAGCAGTGCCTGTATCTGGGATTGCTGCGGCGCTGATGACCGATTTGCAGGAGCTTGCCGGTTGTCTTCGCAGCTTCGGCCATTTTTTTTGCGTCTTCGAGTGTATTGGACATCTCCTTTTCGCAATAGACATGCAGTCCGGCTTCGAGGCAGGCGATTGTGTGCCGTGCATGCCAGAAATCCGGCGTGGCTATTATAACTGCATCGAGGTCTTTTTCCTTATCGAGCATGTCCTGATAATCCGTGTACGTATTAGATTCGTGCTTGTAAGCCTTGAGCAGGCGTGAGACCCGTTTTTGGTTGTAATCTGTCCAGATATCACAGACTGCTTTGAAGCGAATACCCGGTATTTTCAGGCAGGCATTCATCAGGACCTGCCCCTGAGCACCGGCTCCGAGCAGGGCCACGTTTATATCTTCTGCTTTATTGTTGGCCCTGAGAGGAAGCGATGAAAATGCCAGGCCTGCTCCCGCGGCCGCTGTAGAAATGAGAAACTCACGTCTGTTTATGCCGTTTTTTGTTTTTTGATTATTCATTTGCTCTGCTTAACTCCAAAAACTTAAAAATTATACATGCCTTTTTAGGGCCTGCACTATAGCAGGCGGGCCTGTTACTGTCAAGTCTGCTTTTATTCGTTTTTCAGCTCTATTCCGTGCGTCTTAGTGTCACTCGGTTGCAAATTTTTTATGTTATTTTGATACAAGGCAGAATCATTATTACGTTTAGTCTCAGTCGAAAGATTTGATCTTGAGATTCCTGAACCAGACGGGATTGCCGTGAAACTGGAAACCGAGATGTCCTTCACGTGGCATATCCTTATAGGCGGTGGGGAACTTATTTTCGGTGTCCTGAGGATTTTTATGAGGTTCGGTCCAGAGATCCAGGTCCATATCGATAATATCTTCGCCATTGAGATTTACATATATCTTATTGTCCAGGCAGGTAATGATATAGTGATTCCACTGGCCGGGTTTTTTAACGGCCGTCTTTGAGGGCGAGAGACAGTCATATATAGCGCCGCACTGGCCGTGCTTTGTTCCGTCTGTAGTAGCGTGGATTTGGATTTCAATGGCGGTGTTAATCAAGTTCTCTATACTTCCGGTGCGGACGAAGACGCCGCTGTTGCCTTCTTCAGGGACCTTGAAATCGAGTTCGAGCGTGAAGTTGCCGTAGCGCTCTTTGGTCCAGATGTCACCGTGAGCGCCGGATTCGGGTGACAGGACGCCGTTTGCGTCAAAAGACCAGGAGTCGGGCGGCATTACGGCGTTCGAAAGGTCCGCCTTAAAGACGTCTTTGAATTCGGCGTCGCTAAGCCCGGCTGAGGTCTTTTTGAAGAACTCCACACACTTCTTTATTTCCGGAACGCTGTTGTCCCAGTTGTACTCATATTCGATGGAGAAAACGCCCTTGAAGTTCTGTCGGCTAAGTTCGGTTAATATTTTCCCGGCGTTACCTGCTCCCGTGCCCCATATCACGTCGTGAGCTTCATGATTGTCGAACTCGTTTAGGTCCTTGAAGTGCAGACTGATTATTCGACCTTTGAGTTTTTGTAAAGCCTCAATCGGTTGAATGCCAGAACGCATCCAGTGGCCCGTATCGGCGCAGGCTCCGATACGCGTGCTCCGTCCCCGGCAGGCTTCCAGTACCGTGTCCGGATTCCAGTACGGCGAGGGTTTGGGATGATTATGAATCGCAACGTTAATCTTATATTCTTCGCATAATTTTTCTATCAGGTCGAATGCCTCTTTGGGTGGCTCGGAAACGATTGTCTCGATGCCAATCTCTTTTGCAAAATTAAATACTTTTCTGCATTGGGCCTCGTCGTTCGGCAGAGGCACTACGCCATAATTTACAAGTTTTACTCCCGCTTCTCGAAGCTTTTGCAGAACCTCCTGTTTTTGACCGGAAGAGAGATTATGGTCGAATTTAACATCGGGCTTTTCCTTGCTTAAAGCCTGATCCGGATATGCTTCGATATAGTGCAGGCCGAGCGATTTGGTTTTGTCCACCGCCTCGTAAAATGTAAAGCGATTGAATGAATAAGCCTGCATCCCCAGCTTCCAGTTTTCCCGGCCGCCGGCTTCAGTGTTTGCCCGGAATATACAGCATAAGCAAAAAACAGTCACCAGCCCGTTAAAAACGAACTTTCTTTCTTTGAACACTTCTGTTCTCCTTTTCATTAAGACGTTATTTGGAGATAAAATAGCATAAAAAATCTTGAAAAAACTCGATATTTGCCCCGTTCATAGAATCCGGCAATTAGAGCGTCCATCTATCGCGATAGGGTGGATTTATGTACTCATTTGCCTGCTCATTATTTGTGATTCTCATTTTCTCAGGGTCCCATTCAAGCAGTGTGTCTTTGAACCGCATAGCTAACACGCCCAGCAGGATCATTTCCGTCAACGGTCCGCCATAGTCGAAAGTCGAGCTGGCGGGTTTGCCGTCTTTGCAGGCCCTTATCCAGTCCTGCTCATGACCGCTCATGCCACCCGGCACTCTCTGCAGAGTTTCTACAGGCTGCTCGTATGCCTGCATTTTTTCTTCGGGAATAATTCTCAGGGCCTTGGCTCCGTGCGAGCCGTGCATGATAGTGCCCTTATCTCCGACAAGCAAGGCTCCCTGAATCCCCAGTTTGCGACCGGCTTCCAGGTCCTTTGGCCTTGGCGGAAGCAGCCGTCCGTCAAACCACGTCAGTTTTACCGGCGGCATTTCACCTCGTGCGGGAAACTCGTATCGAATGATCGAGGCCCGCGGATAAGTCTCGGCCGCCACCTCGGGGTCGTAGTGGGTTGTGGTCGCTTCCACCCGAGTTGGGTGAGACAGTTTCAATACCCAAAACGAAGGGTCGATAATGTGACAACCCATGTCCCCCAATGGGCCGGTGCCGAAATCCCAAAAACCACGCCATGTTGTGGGGCAGTATATCGGATGATATGGTCGATGCTGTGCCGGACCTAACCACAGGTCCCAATCCAGTGTCTCGGGAACGGGTGGTTTTTCTGTCGGTCTTTTCATCATGGGGAAGTCCGACCATGGATTGCCGCCCACCGGCCGGTCGGTCCAGGCATATACCTGTCGTACATGGCCGATAGCACCATCCTGGATCCACTCGTGGAGCATACGAATCTCATTAGACGAATGGCCCTGGTTGCCCATCTGCGTCTGGATTTTAGCTTTTTGTGCCGCTTCGGTCAGCGCACGAACATCATAAATCGAATGAGCCAATGGCTTTTGCAGGTAGA